>WNFU01000741.1_pt1 | contig 108148 bp, 122 predicted proteins | sample 5400121 | NCBI WGS metagenome assembly WNFU01 (sample SAMN13153360, study PRJNA577476) | soil metagenome | isolation source: 100 cm soil or saprolite under grassland replicate 1 | place: USA:California | collected 2016-06-15 | reverse complement strand
ATCGAGATCAAGCTATGAGCACGCTAGCCAGGAACTTCAAGGGCCTGCTCGGGACCAAGCTGGGGATGACACAGGTCTTCGACGCCGCCGGCCACATCGTTCCGGTGACGGTCGTCCAGGCCGGTCCCTGTACGGTCGCTCAGGTGAAGACGCCCGAGCGCGACGGCTACGCCGCCGTCCAGCTCGCCTTCGGCGAGGTCAAGCCCAAGCGCGTCAACAAGCCGCTCAAGGGCCACTTCGCCAAGTCCGGCGTCGAGCCGCGCCGCCACCTGGTCGAGCTGCGCACCGCCGACGCCGGCAACTACTCCGCCGGCCAGGAGCTCAAGCCGGACGAGGTCTTCGCCCAGGGCGAGCGCGTCGACGTGATCGGCGTCTCCAAGGGCAAGGGCTTCGCCGGCGTGATGAAGCGGCACGGGTTCGCCGGCCTCGGCGCCTCGCACGGCACCGAGCGCAAGCACCGCTCTCCCGGCTCGGTCGGCGCCTGCGCGACCCCAGGGCGGATCTTCAAGGGCATGCGCATGGCCGGCCACATGGGCCATGAGCGCGTCACCGTGCTCAACCTCGAGGTCGCCAAGATCGACCCCGAGCGCAGCCTCCTGCTGGTGCGCGGTGCCGTCCCCGGCCCCAAGGGCGGACTGGTGATGATCCGCTCCGCGGTCCAGACCACCGAGGGGGTGCGTGCCTGATGGCCAGCATCGACGTGCGCACGACCGGCGGCGGCCGCAGCGGCACGGTCGAGCTGCCCGACGAGGTGTTCGGCGTGCAGATCAACGTGCCCGTGATGCACCTGGTGGTGCGGGCGCAGCTCGCGGCCGCGCGGGCCGGCACGCACTCGACCAAGACCCGCTCCGAGGTGCGCGGCGGCGGCAAGAAGCCCTGGCGGCAGAAGGGCACCGGCCGGGCCCGGCAGGGCTCCATCCGGGCGCCGCAGTGGACCGGCGGCGGCGTGGTCTTCGGCCCGCACCCGCGCGACCACTCGCTGCGGGTCAACAAGAAGGAGAAGGTGCTGGCGCTGCGGTCGGCGCTCACCGACCGGCTCGCCGGCGGCAACCTGGTGGTCCTCGACGGGCTCGACTTCGACGAGCCCAAGACCAGCCGCGCGGTGGAGCTGATCGACACGCTCGACCTGGCGGGGCGCAAGCTGCTGTTCGTGGTCGACGGCCTCGAGGAGGCCGCGATCAAGAGCCTGCGCAACCTCCAGACCGTGCACGTCGTCACCTTCGACCAGCTCAACACCTACGACGTGCTGGACAGCGACACGATCGTGTTCACGCGCGACTCGCTGGACGCGTTCCTCGGCCGGGCCGCCACGCCCGACACCGACGACGAGCTGGTGCTCGAGGACAGCCCGAGCGGGCAGGAGGAGGGGTCGGCGTGAAGGACCCGCGTGACGTGATCCTGCGGCCGGTCGTGAGCGAGAAGTCCTACGCGCTGCTCGACGGCAACACCTACACGTTCATCGTCAGCCCCAGCGCGAACAAGACCGAGATCAAGGAGGCCGTGCAGGCCATCTTCTCGGTCCGGGTGACGAACGTGAACACCCTGCACCGCAAGGGCAAGCGCAAGCGCACCAGGCAGGTCATGGGTGTCCGCAAGTCGACCAAGCGGGCGCTGGTCACCCTGCACCCGGACGACAAGATCGAGCTCTTCGAGGGCAGCTAATGGGTATCCGCAATTACAAGCCAACTTCGCCGGGGCGGCGCGGCGCCTCCGGGGCCGACTTCGTCGAGGTGACGAAGTCGACGCCTGAGAAGTCGCTGCTGGGGCCCACCCCGAAGTCCGGCGGGCGCAACGTGCACGGCCGCATCACCTCGCGGCACCGCGGCGGTGGCCACAAGCAGCGCTACCGCATCATCGACTTCCGCCGCAACAAGGACGGGGTGCCGGCCAAGGTGGCGGCGATCGAGTACGACCCGAACCGGACCTCCCGGATCGCGCTGCTCCACTACCTCGACGGCGAGAAGCGCTACATCCTGGCGCCGAACCGCCTCGGCGTTGGCGACGTGGTCGAGTCCGGCGAGGGCGCGGACATCAAGCCGGGCAACGCCCTGCCGTTGCGCAGCATCCCGGTCGGCACCTTGGTCCACGCCGTGGAGCTGCGCCCTGGCGGCGGCGCCAAGATGGGCCGCTCGGCCGGGGTCGCCATCCAGCTGCTGGCCAAGGAGGGTGGCCGCGCCACCCTGCGGATGCCCTCGGGCGAGATCCGCCAGGTCGAGGTGACCTGCCGGGCCACGGTCGGCGAGGTCGGCAACTCCGAGCATGACCTGATCAACTGGGGCAAGGCCGGGCGCAACCGGCACAAGGACCGCCGCCCGCAGACGCGCGGCGTGGCCATGAACCCGGTCGACCACCCGCTCGGCGGTGGCGAGGGCAAGAGCTCGGGTGGCCGCCACCCGGTGAGCCCATGGGGCAAGCCGGAGGGTCGCACCCGCCGCCGCAACAAGCTCTCCGACAAGATGATCCTGCGCCGCCGCGGCAAGGGGAGGGGGAGGTAACCGATGGGACGCTCCCTGAAAAAGGGACCCTTTGTCGACGACCATTTGCTGAAGAAGATCGACGACCTGAACCGCAAGCGCGACAAGCGGGTGATCAGGACCTGGTCGCGGCGCTCGACGATCATCCCGGACATGGTGGGCCACACCATCGCGGTGCATGACGGGCGCAAGCACGTGCCGGTGTACATCAGCGAGTCGATGGTCGGCCACAAGCTCGGCGAGTTCGCGCCGACCCGGACCTTCCGCGTCCACCGCTCCCAGGAGCGCGGGACCGGGGTGCGATAGGGGAAGGGAAGAGGAACAGGGAACATGTCAGAGAACGCACCGACTCAAGGAACAGGGGTCAGGGCCTCGGCCCGCTTCGTCCGGGTCTCGCCGTTCAAGGCGCGCCGGGTCATCGACCTCATCCGCGGTCTGCACGTGGACGAGGCCCGGCGGGTGCTCCAGTTCACCCCTCGGGCCGCCGCCTTGCCGGTCAAGAAGGTGCTCGACTCGGCGATCGCCAACGCCGAGCACAACTACCAGCTTCCGGCGGACACGCTGTTCGTCGCCAAGGCGTACGTGGACGAGGGCCCGACCCTGAACCGGTTCCGGCCGCGCGCCCTCGGCCGTGCCTACCGCATCCGCAAGCGCACCAGCCACATCACCGTCGTCGTTGACTCGAGGGAGGCGTAATGGGCCAGAAAGTCAACCCGTACGGCTTCCGGCTCGGGATCACGACCGACTGGAAGTCGCGCTGGTTCAGCGAGAAGGACTACAAGCGCTACCTGCACGAGGACATCGAGATCCGCGCGTACCTGAAGCGCAACCTGAGCCATGCCGGCATCTCGCGCGTGGAGATCGAGCGCACCCGCGATCGGGTGCGGGTCGACATCCACACCGCGCGGCCGGGCGTGGTGATCGGCCGCCGTGGCGCCGAGGCCGACCGCATCCGGGCCGACCTCGACAAGATCACCAACAAGCAGGTCACGCTGAACATCCTCGAGGTCAAGGGCGCCGAGCAGGACGCGCAGTTGGTCGCCCAGGGCGTCGCCGAGCAGCTCGCCAGCCGGGTGTCGTTCCGGCGGGCCATGCGCCGCGCGGTGAACTCCGCCATGAAGGCGGGCGCCAAGGGCATCCGCGTGCAGTGCTCCGGCCGGCTGGGCGGCGCCGAGATGGCCCGCTCCGAGGGCTACCGCGAGGGCCGCGTGCCCCTGCACACCCTGCGGGCCGACATCGACTACGGCCTGGCCGAGGCCCGCACGACCTTCGGGGCCATCGGCGTCAAGGTCTGGATCTACCGCGGCGACGTCCTGCCCTCGCGCGAGGAGCAGGAGGCCGACCGGGCCCGTGCCAGGGCGCGCGCGGCCGCCGGCGGCGAGCGCGGCCGTGGGCGTGGCCGTGGGGGCGCTGGCGGCAACGGTCGCGGCCGTGGCGGCGAGCGCGGCGGCGGTGACCGCGGCGACCGCGGAGGCCGTGACAGCGGCGCCCGTGGCGGCGCCGGCGACGGCGGCGCGCAGGCCGGCGAGGCCCGGGAGACGGTCCAGGCCAACCCCTCCGGGACCGAGGAGAGTTAGGGACAGATGCTCATCCCCAAGCGTGTGAAGCACCGCAAGCAGCACCGGCCACCCCGCCGCGGGATGGCCAAGGGCGGCACCGCGGTGTCCTTCGGCGATTACGGCCTCCAGTCGCTGGAGCCGGCGTGGATCACCAACCGGCAGATCGAGGCGGCTCGTATCGCCATGACCCGGTACATCCGCCGTGGCGGGAAGGTGTGGATCAACGTCTACCCTGACCGGCCCATCACCAAGAAGCCGGCCGAGACCCGCATGGGCTCGGGCAAGGGCTCGCCCGAGTGGTGGGTGGCCGTGGTCAAGCCCGGCCGGGTGATGTTCGAGCTCTCCGGCGTTCCCGAGGCGACCGCCCAGGAGGCCATGCGGCTGGCGGCCAACAAGCTGCCGGTGAAGTGCAAGTTCGTGAAGCGCGCGGACTCGGAGACGTGATGCGATGAAGGCAAGGGAACTGGTCGACCTGGATGGCGACGAGCTGGTCGCGAAGCTGGCCGAGGCCAAGGATGAGCTGTTCAAGCTGCGCTTCCAGAACGTCACCGGTCAGCTCGAGAACGGCCACCGGCTGGGCGAGGTGCGCAAGGACATTGCCCGCATCCTCACGGCCATCCGGCAGCGGGAGCTCGCCGGCGAGGCCGTGCCGACCGCGGTGGCGACGGTGCGACCCGCGGCCAAGCGCAGGCTTGGCCGCCGTAGGTAGGACAGAGGGGACAGGCAATGGCGGACCAGGAAGCGGCGACGACGCCCACCGGCGCCCGTGGCAAGCGCAAGACACGGCTCGGTGTGGTCGTCTCCGACAGGATGGAGAAGACGGTGGTGGTGGAGGTCGAGGACCTTCGCCAGCACCGCTTGTATGGCAAGACGATCAGGCGGACGACCAAGCTCAAGGCCCACGACGAGCAGAACGCCAAGGTGGGTGACCTCGTCCGCGTGTTCGAGACCCGTCCCCTGTCGGCGGCCAAGCGCTGGCGGGTGGCCGAGATCGTGCAGAGGGCCGAGTAGATGATCCAGCAGGAGTCGCGACTCAAGGTCGCCGACAACACGGGTGCCAAGGAGATCCTGTGCATCCGCGTGCTCGGCGGCTCCGGGCGACGCTACGCCTCCATCGGCGACATCATCGTCGCGACGGTGAAGGACGCCATCCCGGGCGGCGCGGTCAAGGAAGGCGACGTGGTCAAGGCGGTCGTCGTGCGCACCAAGAAGCAGAAGCGCCGCCCCGACGGCTCCTACATCCGCTTCGACGAGAACGCTGCCGTCATCATCAACGAGCAGCAGAACCCGCGTGGCACGCGCATCTTCGGCCCGGTGGGCCGCGAGCTGCGGGACAAGCGCTTCATGAAGATCATCAGTCTCGCGCCAGAGGTGTTGTAGGACCATGAAAATCCACAAGGACGACCGTGTGATGGTGATGGCCGGCAAGGACATCACCGCCAGCGGGCGCGTGCTCCGGGTCGACCCGGGCCGCAACAAGGTGCTGGTCGAAGGCGTCAATCGCGTGAAGCGGCACGAGAAGATCCGTCCCACCCAGCGTGGCGGCCAGACGGGCGGCATCACCGAGAAGGAGGCCTGGCTGGACGCCTCCAACGTCCAGATCGTGTGCCCCAGCTGCGGGAAGCCGACCCGTGTCGCCCACCGCGTCGAGGAGGGCAACAAGCTACGGGTGTGCGCCAAGTGCGGCGCGAAGCTCTAGCTGGGACAGACGAGGACTGAGACCGACATGGCACAGACGGCAACCGCACCAGAGATCCCGGTTCCGCGGCTCAAGGTGCAGTACTCGACCGAGCTGCGGCAGCGGCTGCGGCAGGAGCTGGGGCTCCAGAACATCATGCAGGTGCCCCGGCCGGTCAAGATCGTGATCAACATGGGCGTGGGCGACGCCATCCGCGAGTCTCGCCAGCTCGACGGCGCCGTGCGCGACCTGACCGCGATCACCGGGCAGAAGCCGCAGGTCACCAAGGCCAAGCAGTCGATCGCCGGTTTCAAGATCCGCGAGGGCCAGTCGATCGGCGCCAAGGTCACGCTGCGCGGTGACCGGATGTGGGAGTTCCTGGACCGGCTGGTGTCGGTGGCGCTGCCCCGCATCCGCGACTTCCGCGGGCTGTCGCCCAGGGGCTTCGACGGGCACGGCAACTTCACCCTCGGGCTGACCGAGCAGCTGGTCTTCCCCGAGGTCGACTACGACAGCATCGTCAAGGTCCGGGGCATGGACATCACCGTGGTGACCACGGCGGAGACCAACGAGCAGGGCAGGGCGCTGCTCACCGCACTGGGCTTTCCCTTCCGGCCGGGAGGGTAGATCCACTGACGGCTCCCGCAAGGCGCGATGGTCGCGAACCAGTGGGGCCGAGGAGGTAACGAACACCACATGGCCAAGAAGTCGTTGATCGCCAAGGCCAAGCGCAAGCCGAAGTTCAAGGTGCGGGGCTACACGCGCTGCCAGCGCTGTGGCAGGCCGCGGGCCGTGTTCCGCAAGTTCGGCCTGTGCCGCATCTGCGTGCGCGAGCTCGCCCATGCCGGCGAGCTTCCCGGCATCACCAAGTCGAGCTGGTAAGGGGGGCTGTCGACATGACGATGACTGATCCGATCGCCGACATGCTCACCCGGCTGCGCAACGGCAACGCCGCCTACCACGACTACGTCGTGATGCCCAACTCCAAGATCAAGGTCGAGATCGCCAAGGTCCTCCAGCAGGAGGGCTACGTGACCGGCTACGAGGTGCAGGACGCCCCGGTGGGCAAGGTCCTGCGCATCGACCTCAAGTACGGGCCGAACCGCGAGCGCACCATCAGCGGGGTGCGCCGCATCTCCAAGCCCGGGCTGCGGCACTACGTCAAGAAAGAAGAGCTGCCCAGGGTCCTCGGCGGCCTTGGCATCGCCATCATCTCGACCTCGAGTGGCCTGCTGACCGATCGCGCCGCCCACAAGGCGGGCATCGGCGGCGAAGTGCTCGCCTACGTCTGGTAAGGGAGGAGCGCACCAGTGTCACGCATCGGCAAGCTCCCCATCCAGATTCCGGCGGGGGTCCAGTTCGAGGTCGCCGACCGGACCGTCACTGTGACCGGGCCGCGGGGGACGCTGCGCCAGGACGTGCCCCGTCCCATCGAGCTGGAGCACGATGGCGACGTCGTGCTGGTCAAGCGGCCCGACGACGAGCGCCAGAACCGCGCGCTGCACGGGCTCGCCCGCTCGTTGCTGGCTAACATGGTCGAGGGAGTCACCAACGGCTTCGAGAAGCGGTTGGAGATCCAGGGCGTGGGCTACCGCGTCCAGGCCCAGGGCAACGACCTGGTGTTCAGCCTCGGCTACTCGCACCAGGTGCCGGTCAAGGCTCCCGAGGGGATCACCTTCGAGGTCTCCACGCCCACCCGGTTCTCGGTGAGGGGGATCGACAAGCAGAAGGTCGGGCAGGTGGCCGCCGACATCCGGCGCCTCCGCCGCCCGGACCCGTACAAGAACAAGGGCATCCGTTACGCCGGCGAGGTGTTGCGCCGCAAGGCGGGGAAGACCGCCAAATAGTGCTCTGCACTATTTGGCGGTGATGAGAAGAAAGATGTTCCACATGAACAACCGAACCGAGGGTCGGAAGGAAAGCTGCTGATGGATACCGCGCGGGCGAAGCGCGAGGCGCGCCTGCGGCGTCACCGCCGCGTGCGGCGCCGGGTGCTGGGCACCTCGGAGCGGCCGCGGCTGGCCGTGTTCCGCTCCAACCGGCACATCTACGCCCAGATCATCGACGACATGAACGGGCGCACGGTGGCCTCCGCCGGTTCGCTGGGGCTGTCCGGAGACGACCACAAGACCGAGGAAGCCAAGCGCGTCGGTGCCGAGCTGGCCCGCCGTGCCAAGCAGGCCGGGGTGTCGGCGGTGGTGTTCGACCGTGGTGGCTACCAGTACCACGGCCGCGTCCAGGCGCTGGCCGAGGCCGCACGCGAAGGTGGGCTGGACTTTTGAACAGGAGACGAGGAGGCAACCAGATGGGCGCGGGTCCCGCACGTCGGGGACCTGGTGGGCAGGGGCAGGGCAACCGGCCGGCCCGCGACGACCGGGGTGCCCCCGGCCGCGACGACAGTCCCAAGTCGCAGTTCGAGGAGCGCGTGGTCGCGATCAACCGCGTCGCCAAGGTCGTCAAGGGAGGGCGGCGGTTCTCCTTCACCGCCCTGGTGGTGGTCGGCGACGGCAACGGCAGGGTCGGCGTCGGCTACGGCAAGGCCCGCGAGGTGCCCGCCGCCATCCAGAAGGGCGTCGAGGTCGCCAAGAAGAACTTCTTCCCGGTGCCGATGATCGGCAGCACCATCCCGCACGAGGTGTTCGGCCAGGACGCCGCCGCCCGGGTCCTGCTCAAGCCCGCCTCGCCCGGTACCGGCGTGATCGCCGGCGGCCCGGTGCGCGCCGTGCTGGAGGCGGCCGGCGTGTCCGACGTGCTCTCCAAGTCACTCGGCTCCTCCAACCCGATCAACATCGTGCACGCCACGGTGGCCGGGCTGAAGGAGCTCAAGCGTCCCCAGGAGCTGGCCGCCCGCCGTGGCCTGGAGCTGGCCGAGATGTCGCCGACCACGGTCGCCCGCGTCAAGGCCGCGGCCGCCGCGCGGACCGCCCGTGGCGTCAGGGAGGAGCCGGCATGAGCAGGCTTCGCATCACCCAGGTCCGCTCGCTGATCGGGCGCCCGCGGCCGCAGCGTGCGACCATCAGATCATTGGGTCTGAAGCGGATACGCGACGTGGTCGAGCACGAGGACCGCCCGGAGATCCGCGGCATGGTGTTCAAGGTCTCCCACCTGGTGAAGGTGGAGGAGGTTCCCGAGTGAAGCTGCATCACCTGCGTCCCGCGCCCGGCGCCAGGACCGAGCGGGTCCGCAAGGGCCGCGGCGAGGCCTCCGGCAAGGGCAAGACCGCCGGGCGGGGCACCAAGGGCTCCAACGCCCGGGCGAACATGCGCATCGGCTTCGAGGGCGGCCAGATGCCGCTCCAGCGCCGCGTGCCCAAGCTGCGGGGCTTCAACCGCCCGAACAAGGTCGCCTGGTCGGTCGTGAACCTCGACCGGCTCGCCGCCGCCTTCCCCAAGGGCGGTGGCGTCGACCCGGACACCCTGGTCGAGGCCGGACTGGCCCGCAAGAGCACCCCCGTGAAGGTCCTCGGGAACGGTGAGCTGTCGGTCGCCCTACAGGTTCGGGCCCACGCTTTCTCTTCCACGGCGGCCGAGAAGATCACCGCCGCCGGCGGCACCGTCGAGGTCGTGTAGGAGGTCGGTCCGGATGCTGTCGGCCTTTCGCAACGCGTTCAAGGTCCCGGACCTGCGGGGCAAGATCCTCTTCACGCTCGGGATCATCGCGGTGTACCGCCTGGGCTCCCACCTGCCCGTCCCTGGGGTGGACTTCAAGGCGGTGCACAACTTCCTGGACAGCGCGGGGGCGCAGAACAACAGCGCCTTCACGCTGATCAACCTGTTCTCGGGCGGGGCGCTGACCCAGTTCGCCGTCTTCGCGCTGGGCATCATGCCCTACATCACCTCGTCGATCATCATGCAGCTACTCGGCGTGGTGATCCCCCGGCTCGAGCAGCTCCAGAAGGAAGGCGAGACCGGCCGCAAGCGGATCCAGCAGATCACCCGCTACGTGACCGTCGGGCTGGCGATCCTCCAGTCCGCCGGCATCGTGACGCTGGCGCACAACCAGCAGCTCCTGCCGGGCGTCGACATCTTCCCCGGCCTGAACTACCAGCGCTTCGCGCTGGCGGTGCTGACGCTGTCGGCCGGGACCGCGCTGATCATGTGGTTGGGCGAGCTGATCACCCAGCGCGGCATCGGCAACGGCATGTCGATCATCATCTTCTCGGCGATCGTGGCCCGGCTCCCCAGCGAGGGCGCCAGCATCCTGCGGGTCAACAAGGCGTTCATCTTCGGCCTGGTGATGGCGCTCGGCCTGCTGATCATCGTGGCGGTGATCTTCGTCGAGCAGGCGCAGCGCCGCATCCCCGTCCAGTACGCCAAGCGCATGGTGGGGCGGCGGATGTACGGCGGGCAGTCGACCTACATCCCGCTCAAGGTCAACCAGGCCGGGGTGATCCCGATCATCTTCGCCTCCAGCCTGCTGTACCTGCCGCAGCTGCTGGCCTCGATCATCCACAGGCCGTGGCTCACCGACCTGACGGACCGGTTCACCAGGACCGGGAACCACCCGGCGTATATCATCGCCTACTTCGTGCTGATCATCTTGTTCGCGTACTTCTACAACTCGATCGCCTTCAACCCGGTCGACACCGCGGACAACATGAAGAAGTACGGCGGCTTCATCCCGGGCATCCGCCCGTCCTGCCGTTCATCGCGCTGTCGGCCGGCAACATCCAGCAGTTCCCCTTCGGCGGGACCGCCATCCTGATCACCGTGGGCGTCGGTCTGGAGACGATGAAACAGATCGAGTCCCAGCTCCTGATGCGCAACTACGAGGGTTTCCTGCGGTGAGCGCCGTGGCGGCACGCGTCCGGCGGGCCCGGTAGCGGCGGCCATGCGTCTCGTCATGCTCGGGCCGCCTGGAGCCGGCAAGGGCACCCAGGCGGTCCGGTTGGCCACGCACTTCCGGTGCGGGCACGTGTCCACCGGCGACATCTTCCGCGAACACGTGGCCAACGAGACGCCCCTGGGGCGCACCGCGCAGGAGTACATGGACGCGGGTGACCTCGTCCCGGACGAGGTGGTCATCGCCATGGTGACCGAGCGTCTCGCCGAGCGGGACTGTTTCAAGGGCTTCGTGCTGGACGGGTTCCCGCGCACCGTCGGCCAGGCTGAGGCGCTGGACGAGTGGCTGGAGTCGGCCGGCAGCCCGCTGGACGCCGCGCTGTTCTTCGAGATCGACGAGGAGGAGCTGTTCCGCCGGCTCGCCGGCCGGTCCGCCGCCCTGCACCGCTCCGACGACCGCGAGCAGACCATCCGCCACCGGCTCGAGGTGTTCGCCGCCAAGACCAGGCCGCTCGTGGATCACTACAAGCGGCGGGGCCTGCTCCTCCCGGTCGATTCCATCGGCCACGTGGAGGAGGTCACCAAGCGGATCCTGGACGGGTTGGAGCGCCTCCGCACCGAGCAGGGCCAGGCGGTCCGGGGAGCTCAAGAGCCATGATCATCCGCAAGTCGCCGCAGGAGCTGGACCGGATGCGCAAGGCGGGCCGGCTGGTGGGCCACACGCTCACGATGGTGTCGGCGGCCGCACAGCCAGGCGTGTCCCTGCTCGAGCTCGACAAGCTGGCCGAGCACACCATCCGGGACGCCGGGGCGGTCCCCTCGTTCCTCGGCTACCACGGCTTCCCCGCGACCCTCTGCCTGTCGCCCAACGACGGTGTCGTCCACGGCATCCCCAACGGCTACGTGCTGCGGGAGGGCGACATCCTGTCGATCGACTGCGGCGCGATCCTCGAGGGCTATCACGGCGACGCGGCGATCACCATCCCGATCGGCGACGTCGACGAGGCCGCCAAGCGGCTCATCGCCGCCACCGAGCGGGCCATGTGGGCCGGCATCAGCCAGGTGCGCGCCGGCAAGCGGCTCTCCGACATCGGCCACGCGGTCGAGCAGGTGGCGCTGGAGCCCGGCTACGGGGTCGTGCGCGAGTACGTCGGCCACGGCATCGGCACCGCCATGCACGAGGAGCCGCAGGTGCCCAACTACGGCCGGCCCGGCCGCGGCCTGCGGCTGGACGTCGGCCTGGTGCTGGCGATCGAGCCGATGCTCAACGAGGGCGGTCCCGAGACCGAGGTCCTCGACGACGGCTGGACCGTGGTGACCAGGGACGGCTCCCGCTCCGCCCACTTCGAGCACACCGTCGCCATCACCCCCGCCGGCCCCGAGGTCCTGACGCTGCTCGACGGCGCCCGCCAGGAGGACTGGCTCGACGCCCGCGCCGCCCGCTGAGCCTGCGCTGATCTCGCGACCGCCGCTTTCACGTGTCATATCGCTCCCCGGAGTCCACTGTGATAGCGTAGTGAGCGATGAGAACAGTCATTGACCAGTATGAGGATCTGTTGACCGTGCCGGAAGTCGCACGCCTGCTCCGGGTCGCGTCGTCGACCGTCCGCAAGTGGATCGGTCGCGGGCAGATCCCGTACCTGGCGCTCCCGAATGGGGACTACCGCGTCCCGAGGGTCGCCCTGTTCCGTGCGTTGCCCTCCAACGTGGACGCTGCCGCGGTGCTCGCTCGTGTGGAGCGGCGACTCGCATCCATCCCTGAGGATGAGCTGGCCGCGGAGATCCGTGCCGTCCGGCAGGCTCGACGAGGCGCGTGACCGCCCGACCGCGCCTCCTGTTCGATACCGAGGTCCTCCTCCGCGCCGTACGGAGTGATGGGCCATCCCGCGAGCTGCTCCAGTCGGGCATGATCCGTGACCTGACCTTGTGCACCTCCACGACCATCCTCGACGAGTTGGACGACGTGCTCGCCAGGCCTCGATTCGGGATCGCGGCGCGGGATCGCCTCAGCATTCGACAGATGCTGCTCGTCACTGCGGATGAGATCGCGATTTTCGACGGGGCCGAGGCAGGAGCCTACGTTCCGGGCGACCCTGGCGACGACCACGTCGTGGAAGCCGCACTGCGCACCAGGGCCGAAGCGATCGTGAGCCAGGACAGGGCGCTGCGGCGGGCCACGCTGCCCGATGTGCGGGTGATCTCACCGGAGATGGCATGCCAGCAGCTCCGCGAGGGCCGGCCCTACGGTGCCACGACGCTCATGACCATGGCCGACCAGCGCCGGCAGCACGAGCAGCTCTGCAACCTGGCGGGACCCGGCCGTGGTCCCAGGCCCGGAGCGGACAGGATCTTCCGGGAGCTCACCGAGGGACTGCCGTACGAGTCGGCCGGCAAGGACGTCCTGGCAGCGGTCCTCGATCCGGCAACAACGGTGGAACTGGCCACCGACGTGGTGACGCAGTGCGGCGCGGGAATGCTGCTGGACACCCGGCACGGCACCAGCTTCGACTACGTCGCCGGCATACGGCACGATGCGCCCGGCCGGGGCGGTCTCGTGCCGATGGACGTGATCTGGTACAGCTCCGATCGAGCGCAGCTCGAAGCCATCGCCAACCCGGATCTCCTCAGCGCGACCGACTACGGGTTTCTCGACGAACCCCGCCATCGTTTCGTGCTCGCCGCCGGCATCGTCGTGGTGGTCGGCGTCTCGGGCCCCGAAGGAGAGCCTGACAGCCGATGGCTATGCCTGCTGGACGAGCCGTTGGCGCCGGTGCCCTCCAGCAGCAACGCGTACCGCAGGCTCGTGGAGCTGACGCCGCACGAGGCCGTGCGGGTCACGGCGTTGGACCCGGCGGGGTCCTCCACCTCGCTGGACGTCTGGCTCCATGGCGGGCCATCGGGGCTGCTGCTCCCATCGGCGCCTTCGCCGTACGCCATTGATGCCGCCTTCCGGGTCTGCGACCGGATCGCCGCCCGACACCGTCTCCCGGCGCCGATGCACTCCGAGTCCAGTTGAGCGGGAGGGCGCGTCTGGCGCGAGCGGGTCAGCGGAGGGGGATCTGGAGGACCCTCTCCAGGTCGCTGATGACCTGGCCGGCGCTGGTCTTGTGGATCACGGTCATGCCGAGGGCGCGGGCGGGCTCCAGGTTCATGGGGAGGTCGTCGACGAACACGCAGGCCTGGCAGGACACGCCGAGGCGCTCGGCCGCCAGGCTGTAGATGGCGGGATCTGGCTTGCGGGTGCCGGTGTGCTCCGAGATGACCACGGCGTCGAAGCGTTCCGCCAGGTCGACGCCGAGCAGCTTGCCGACGCCCCGCTCGAACTCGGACTGCGAGATGACCCCGCATTCCACGTCGGCGAGCAGCCGCCGGCCGCCGGGGTCGTCACGGAACAGGTCGAGCAGCGTGTCGGGACCCAGGCCGCATTCGACGCAGAACCTGCGTATCGCGTCGAGCAGGCTGCTGGTGAGCACCCCGCCGAAGTCGAGCAGGAGCCCTCGATGCTGGCGGTGGTCGTGGCGGCCCGGCATGCCCGAACCGTACTCGGTCCCTGGAGCATGGTCACCTTGCTCCCAAGCTCGTGACCTTGGTATCTTGTGCAACAGCCCCGGTTTCTGCCTGGGGCTCTGCGTTGTGGAGTCCTCGCGACGCGATTTTCGTTCCAACGAGCAACCCGAGTGCGCTCACGCGTTATCGTGCTCGCCGTGACAGGGTCGTGCTCGCCGTGACGAGATGAAGGGAAGAGCTTGCCGAAGAAGGATGGCGCCATCGAGGTCGAGGGGACGGTCGTCGAACCCCTCCCGAACGCGATGTTCCGTGTGGAGCTCGCCAACGGGCACAAGGTCCTCGCGCACATCTCAGGGAAGATGCGCATGAACTACATCCGCATCCTCCCCGGCGACCGCGTGGTCGTCGAGCTCTCGCCCTATGACCTGAACCGAGGACGGATCACCTATCGCTACAAGTAGGAAGAAAAGATGAAAGTCAAGCCTTCGGTCAAGAGGATCTGTGAAAAGTGCAAGACCATCCGGCGTCACGGCGTCGTCATGGTGATCTGCTCCAACCCCCGTCACAAGCAGCGGCAGGGCTGACCGACCGCCCCCCGGAGGTACTCGAGGTATGGCACGAATCTCCGGCGTCGACCTTCCCCGCGAGAAGCGGGTCGAGATCGCGCTCACCTACATCTTTGGCCTCGGCCACACGCGCGCCCTCGACACGCTGAAGGGCACCCGGATCAACCCGGACACCCGCGTGCGGGACCTCTCCGACGACGAGGTCGCGCGCCTGCGTGAGTGGATCGACTCGCACTTCCGCGTCGAGGGCGATCTGCGCCGCGAGGTCGCGCAGGACATCAAGCGCAAGATCGAGATCGGCTGTTATCAGGGCATCCGCCACCGTCGCGGGCTGCCCGTCCGCGGTCAGCGCACCCATACCAACGCGCGCACCCGCAAGGGCCCGAAGAAGACCGTGGCCGGCAAGAAGAAGGCGACCAAGAAGTAGGAGGCTGGTAGTCGGTGCCGAAGAGCAAGACTGGGGCCAAGAAGCCGCGGCGTCGCGAGAAGAAGAACATCGCGCACGCCCACGCCCACATCAAGTCGAGCTTCAACAACACGATCGTGACCATCTCGGACCCGCAGGGGAACACGATCGCCTGGGCGTCGTCGGGCAACGTCGGCTTCAAGGGCTCGCGCAAGTCGACCCCGTTCGCGGCCCAGCTCGCTGCCGAGCAGGCGGCGCGCCGGGCCCAGGAGAACGGCGTCCGCAAGGTGGACGTCTTCGTGAAGGGGCCCGGCTCCGGCCGCGAGACGGCGATCCGGTCGCTCCAGGCCGCCGGCCTCGAGATCCAGGGGATCCAGGACGTCACCCCGGTCCCCCACAACGGCTGCCGTCCCCCCAAGCGCCGTCGGGTGTGACGCCGGGCCTCGAGAGGAGAGAGAAGAGTCCAATTGGCACGCTACACAGGTCCTGACTGCAAGCTCTGCCGGAGGGAGAAGACCAAGCTCTTCCTCAAGGGCTCCAAGTGCGAGAGCCCCAAGTGTCCGGTCGAGCGACGCCCCTACCCGCCCGGCGAGCACGGGCGTGGCCGCTCCAAGGAATCCGAGTACCTGCTCCAGCTCCGCGAGAAGCAGAAGGCGCGGCGCATCTACGGGGTGCTCGAGAAGCAGTTCCACGGCTACTACGAGGAAGCCGCGCGGCGCAAGGGCGTCACCGGCGAGGTGCTGCTCCAGCTCTTGGAGACGCGCCTCGACAACGTCGTCTACCGCGCCGGCTTCGGCCGCTCGCGCGACCAGGCCCGCCAGCTCGTCCGGCACCGCCATGTGACGGTGAACGGACGGATCGTGGACATCCCGTCCTACACGGTCAAGCCGGGCGACGTCGTGCAGGTCAAAGAGGACATGCGCGGCAATCTGCACGTCCACGAATCGATCCAGCTCCAGACCGGCCGGCCGACGCCGAACTGGCTCGACTGGAACGCCGGAGAGGCCAAGGCCACGGTTCTCGGCCTCCCCGCCCGCGACCAGATCGAGGTCGGGGTCCAGGAGCAACTGATCGTGGAGCTGTACTCGCGGTAATCTGATATGGCCAACCCAGGTCAAATAGCGGGCCTGGGAGCCGGAGGTGAAGAAGCACATGGAAATCTCGCGTCCACGTATCGAGACGCAGCCCCTCAGCGACACCCGCTCGCGGTTCGTGATCGAGCCGCTGGAGCCGGGCTTCGGGTACACGCTGGGCAACTCGCTGCGGCGCACGCTGCTGTCGTCCATCCCGGGTGCGGCGGTCACGTCGATCAAGATCGACGGCGTCCTGCACGAGTTCTCGAGCATCCCGGGTGTCAAAGAGGACGTCACCGACATCATTCTCAACGTCAAGGAACTGCGGCTCCGCTCGGAGACCAACGAGCCGGCCACGATGTTCCTGCGCGCCACCGGCCCGGGCGAGGTCACCGCGGCCGACATCGTGCCGCCGGCCGACATCGACGTCATCAACCCCGAGCTGCAGATCGGCACGCTCAACGCCAAGGCCAAGCTGGAGATGGAGCTGCGGGTCGAGAAGGGCCGCGGCTACCGGCCGGCCGAGCGCAACAAGTCGGCCTCCGACGAGATCGGCCGCATCCCCGTGGACTCGATCTTCTCGCCGGTCCGCCGGGTGAGCTACTCGGTCGAGGCCACCCGCTCCGGTGAGATGACCAACTACGACCGGCTGCTGCTCGACGTCGAGACCGACGGCTCGCTGAGCCCCGAGGACGCGCTGGCGTCCGCCGGCGGCACCCTGCGCGAGCTGGTCAGCCTGTTCGCGGACCTGACCGGCGGCGGCGAGGGCCTCCAGCTCGGCCCCGCCGAGCAGCAGGGGCCGCTCGGCGCCAACCTCGACACCCCGATCGAGGAGCTCGACCTCTCGGTGCGCTCGTACAACTGCCTGAAGCGCGAGGGCATCACCAGCGTGGGCGAGCTGGTGACCAAGTCCGAGGCCGACCTGCTCGACATCCGCAACTTCGGTGCCAAGTCCATCGACGAGGTGCGCGAGAAGCTGCACGAGCTGGGCCTCTCGCTGCGCGAGGAATAAAGGAGAAATCGAGCTATGCCGACCCCGACCAAGGGGCCTCGCCTGGGCGGGTCGCCGAGCCACGAGCGGATGATCATCGCCAACCTGGCCCGGTCGCTGTTTGCCGAGGGGCGCATCCGCACCACCGAGGCCAAGGCCAAGCGCCTGCGCCCGCAGGCCGAGCGCCTGATCACCTTCGCCAAGCGTGGCGACCTCGCCAGCCGCCGCCACGTCCTCACGGTGGTGCGTGACAAGGCGGTCGTCCACAAGCTGTTCGCCGAGATCGCGCCGCGCTTCGCCGACCGGCCCGGCGGCTACACCCGCATCCTGCGCCTGGGCCCACGCCCGGGCGACGCCGCCCCGATGGTGCTGATCGAGCTGGTGGAGCAGGGTGAGGTCGTCCAGCGCGGCGACGGCGACGAGGGCGACGGCGGCACGCGCCGCCGCCGCTTCGGCCGGGGCCGCAGCGCAGCCGACGGTGAGGAGGCCGCGCCAGAGGGCAGCAACCGCGCCGCCCGGCGCGCGGCCGCCCGGCGTCGTGGCGGTGCCGCCGCCGCGGCCCCCGAGGCCGCCGAGGCCGAGGCCGGAGGGCGCGAGGACGAGGACCTGGCGCCGAACGTGCCCACCGACGCCGAGATCGAGGCCGGTGCCGCGCCGCTGGAGACCGACGAGGACGAGGACGTCGCCGAGGAGGACTCCGAGGACGAGCTCCAGCTCGAGCCCGAGGAGGCTCCCGCCGCCGAGGGCGACGTCGACGCGGAGGCCGCCACGGCCGAGGCGGAGGCCGAGGAGACCGACGACGCCGCCGCCGAGGGCGACACCGACGCTGACGCCGAGGCCGGCGACGCCGAGGACGACGACGGCGACGGCGGCGCCAAGGGCGGGAAGCGCGAGCGGTAACCGCGGGCACTGGGTGCATGGATGGGACAGCGCACGCGGCGGCTGCGCCTGGTCGTCGCCTACGACGGCGGTCCCTTTTCCGGGTTCGCCCGCCAGCCCGGCAGGCGCACCGTGCAGGGTGAGCTGGAGCGGGCCCTCTCCGAGCTGGCCGGCGCGCCGGTCGAGACCGTGTGCGCGGGGCGAACCGACGCCGGCGTGCACGCCCGCGGCCAGGTGGTCCACGCCGACCTGCCCGACCGGCTCGACCCGGGGCGGGTCCGGCGCATCCTGAACGCGGTGGCCGGGCCGGCGATCGTGGTGCGCCAGGCCGCGTGGGCCCCGGAGGGCTTCGACGCGCGCTTCTCGGCGCGGCGGCGCACCTACGTGTACCGCATCGACGACTCCGGCGGCCCCGACCCGCTGACCCGCGGGTACGTGCTCGCCTGGCCGCGCCCGCTCGACCTGGAAAGGATGCGCTCGGCGGCCGCGCCGCTGGTCGGCGAGCACGATTTCGCGGCTTTCTGCCGCCAGCGGCCGGGGAGCTCGACCCGCCGCAGGCTCCGCTCCATCGGCGTCCGCCGGGTGCGGGGGCTGGTCGAGGTCCGGCTGGTCGCGGACGCCTTCTGCTGGCAGATGGCACGCAGCATCGTCGGCTACCTGCTCGGCGTGGGCGACGGCCGCCGCGACCCCGACGGCACCGCCGGGGTGCTCGCCGGCCGGGACCGCTCCAAGGTCGGTGACGTCGCCCCGCCACACGGTTTGGTGCTGGAGTCCGTCGGCTACCCGAGCGTCGCCAGGGAAGCCACAGAAGTTGACCGGAAGCGCAGGTGACCGCTAGCCTAAGCATTCGGCGTGACAGGCGTCGTGACTGATGCTGTGTCACCCACCATTCCACGGATCACCCACGGAGTTGCTCGCATGCCCCTTGCAAGCCAGCGCACGTTCTCGCCGCGCCCGCAGGACATCAGCCGCGAGTGGTACGTCGTCGATGCCGACGGGCAGACCCTCGGGCGCCTCGCCGCACGCGTCGCGGCGATCCTGCGCGGCAAGCACAAGCCGATCTTCGCCCCGCACATGGACACCGGCGACCACGTCGTGATCGTGAACGCCGCCAAGGTGCGGCTGACCGGCAACAAGCTCGAGCAGAAGCGGTACTACCGCCACTCCGGGTACCCCGGGGGGCTCAAGACCGTTCCCTACACGGTGCTGCTGTCCGAGCGCCCCTCCCGCGCGGTCGAGAGGGCGGTCAGGGGCATGCTGCCCCACAACCGGCTCGGCCGGCAGATGATCAGGAAGCTGAAGGTCTACGACGGCCCGACCCACCCGCACGCCGCCCAGCGCCCCAAGACCCTGGACGTCGGCCCGGACTCGGGCGCCAAGCAGCAATAGAGCAAAGCAATAGGAGGACTCGAGTGACAGTTCCCGCGGAGCTCGCCCGTGGCACCGGCCGCCGCAAGGAGGCGGTGGCACGGGTACGTCTGATCGAGGGGACCGGCACGTTCAAGCTGAACGGTCGCCCGCTCGAGGACTACTTCCCCAACCCGACCCACCGCCGCATCATCACCGAGCCGCTGCGGGTCACCAACACGCTGGAGCGCTACGACGTCGTCGCCAGCCTCGACGGCGGCGGTGTCTCCGGGCAGGCCGGCGCGCTGCGCCACGGCATCACCCGGGCCCTGGTCGAGCTCGACGTCGAGCTGCGGCCCGAGCTGAAGAAGCGCGGTTTCCTCACCCGCGACCCCCGCGTGGTCGAGCGCAAGAAGTACGGCCTCAAGAAGGCCCGCAAGGCTCCGCAGTACTCCAAGCGCTGATCCGACCCCAGGAGTGGGACCGTCACGTGCCAAAGCTCTTCGGGACTGACGGGGTTCGTGGCCTGGCCAACGCCGAGCTGACACCCGAGCTGGCGCTGGCGCTCGGCAGGGCGGCGGTCGCCGTGCTCTCCCAGGAGCGGCACGCCGCCCCGCTGGTGGTGGTCGGCCGCGATCCGCGCGCGTCCGGGGTGCTCCTCGAGAGCGCGCTGGTCGCCGGGATCATGAGCGCCGGCGGGCAGGCGCTGGTCACCGGTGTCCTCCCGACCCCGGCGATCGCCTACCTGACCCGGCATTACGGGGCTGCCGCCGGCGCCATGATCTCCGCATCGCACAACCCCATGCCGGACAATGGCATCAAGTTCTTCGGGCCGGAGGGGTTCAAGCTGCCCGACGCGCTGGAGGAGCGCATCGAGGCGGCGCTGGCCCTGGCCGACCAGGGCGGCCCGCGGCCGGTCGGGCCGGCGGTCGGCGGGCTGCGGCAGGCCGGCGACGCCGCCGAGGCCTACCTCGCCCACCTGCTCGACAGCGTCAGCGAGGACTTCGGCGGCCTGGAGGTGGTGGTGGACTGCGCCAACGGCGCGGCCGCCGAGGTCGCCCCGGAGGCCTACCGGCGGGCCGGCGCGTCGGTGACCACCATCGGCGCCAGCCCCGACGGCCACAACATCAACGACGGCTGCGGCTCCACCCACCCCGACCACGTCGGCGAGGCGGTGGTGCGCGCGGGCGCGGCCTGCGGCCTGGCGCACGACGGCGACGCCGACCGGCTGATCGCGGTGGACGAGCACGGCGAGCTGATCGACGGGGACGTGATCCTGGCGATCGCCGCGCTGGACGAGCGCGAGCGCGGCGGCCTGCCGACCGGGACCGTGGTGACCACGGTCATGACCAACCTGGGGTTCCGGCGGGCCATGGCGGAGCATGGGATCGAGGTCGTGCAGACCGCCGTCGGCGACCGCTACGTGCTCGAGAGCATGCGCTCCGGCGGCCACACCGTCGGTGGGGAGCAATCGGGCCACATCATCTTCCTGGAGCGCGCCACCACCGGCGACGGCATCCTCACGGGCCTGCGGCTGCTGGAGATCATGGCCCGCGGCAAGCTGCCCCTGTCCGAGCTGGCCCAGGTGATGCGGCGGCTGCCGCAGGTGCTGGTGAACGTGCGGGTGCGCATGCGCGACCGCCTGACCGCGGCCGAGGCGGTCTGGAGCGCCGTTGGCGACGAGCAGGCCCGTCTGGGCGACCGGGGCCGCGTGCTGGTGCGCGCCTCCGGCACCGAGCCGCTCGTGCGCGTGATGGTCGAGGCGGAGACCGCCGACGACGCCCACGCCACCGCCGACCGCCTCGCCCGCGTCGTCCGCGCCGAGCTCGGCACCGCGTAGCGCCTCCCGCCGGGCCCGGGGCCGCCGGGCCGGGGGCCGCTCAGCTCCACACGAAGAGCACGTCGCCGATGGCCACGTCGCCGTCCTCGCGCAGGTCGGTGAGGGCGTCCTTGGGGGCGTCGAGCGCGACCACCGGGCAGATGGGCGAGCGGCCCGAGGCGGCGACCGCCGCCGGGTCCCAGCGGATCAGCGGCTGGCCGGCCCGGACGCGCGCCCCTTCCCCGGCCAGCAGCTCGAAGCCCTCGCCCTGGAGTTGGACGGTGTCGATGCCGAGGTGCACGAGCACGCCCTGGCCGCCATCGCCGACCACCACGAACGCGTGCGGGTGGAGCTTGACGAGCATGCCGGCGATCGGGGCGCTGGCCTCCCCCGGCTCGCGCGGCGGGTCGATGGCCGTCCCAGGGCCGACCATCGCCTCGGCGAACACCGGGTCCGGGACGCCCGCCAGGCCGACGAGCCGGCCGGCCACCGGCGCGCCCACCCGCAGCGCCCCCACTCAGTCCTCCAGCAGGTCTTCGATGTCGCTGGCGATGGTGTCGGCCTCCGGCCCGACCACCACCTGGACGACCTGCCCGCTGCGCAGCACGCCGTGCGCGCCGGCCGCCTTGAGCGCGGCCTCGTCCACCCGCGACGGGTCGCGCACCTCCGTCCGCAGCCGCGTGATGCAGGGCTCGATGTCGAGGATGTTGTCCACCCCGCCCAGCCCGTCGACGATTGACTTCGCCCTCTCGTCCATTTCTCACTCCTTTCAGTGGGGTGATCTTGGCGCGGTCTCCCGTTCCATGTGGGGGGAGCTCGCTCCCCCCACGGCCCCCCAAGAGCGCCTGTGCCATGGGAACCGAGCCTATGCGCTGGCGCCGCCGGTCTGGGTCACCTTGGTGAGGCCGCGCGGGCGGTCGGGGTCCAGACCCAGCCGGCGCGCGAGCGCCTCGACCAGGAGCTGGCCCGGCACCACCAGGGCCAGCGGCGCCAGCGGCTCCGGCAGGTCCGGTCCCGGCAGCACCGCGGTGCACGCGGCCGCGAACGCCCGGTCCCCGCCGATGCCGTAGGCGCGGCTGCCGCGCTCGGCGACCAGGCCGGCCAGCGCGGTGATCCCCGGCAGCACCGGCCCGCCCGGCGGCGCGACCAGCAGCGCGGGCGTGTCCCCGCGCAGCACCGCGATCGGCCCGTGCTCCAGGTCGGCGTGGGATATGCCGATCGCCGGCAGCAGGCACGTCTCCTTGACCTTGAGCGCCAGCTCCAGCGCTGTCGAATAGGTGAAGCCCCTTCCGGAGACGACCAGGCTGGCCATGCCGGCCAGCTCGCCGGCCAGGGACTCGGCCATGGGCGCGCTCGACAGCATCGACTCGATCGCGGCCGGCACGCGGTCCTGGGCGGCGTCGAAGGCGGGATCGTCGGGTCCGAGCGCCGCGGTCAGCTCGGTGAGGGCGGTGAGCTCGGCGGTGTAGGTCTTGGTGGCCGGCACGGCCAGCTCCGGGCCGGCCCGGGTGGCAAGCGCGAGGTCGGCCACCTCCGCCAGCGCGCTGGTCGCCCCATTGGTGACCGCGATCGTGCGGGCGCCGTGCTCGCGCGCCCAGCGCAGGGTCTCGACGATCTCGGCGGTCTCGCCCGACTGGGAGAGGGCCACCGCCAGCACCCCGCGCAGGTCCATCCTCGCCCGGTAGTGGGTGGCGACCGAGGGGGCCGCCAGGCTGGCGGGCCGGCCCGCCCGGATCTCGCAGAGGTAGCGCCCGTAGGTGGCGGCGTTGTCCGAGGAGCCGCGGGCGATGAAGGTCACCAGCCGCGCCCCGGCCGCCAGCCGCCGCACCTGCGCCCGCAGCGGCCGCAATCCCTCCAGCGTCCTGGCGACCGCCTCGGGCTGCTCGGCGATCTCCCGAGCCATCAGGGTGGTCACCGCGCCTCCCACACCTGGACGCCGTCCACCCAGGTCGCCAGCGCCCGCCAGGAGTCCGAGAGCCATACCAGGTCGGCGCGCGCGCCCGGCTCCAGCCGGCCGAGGTCGCGCCGGCCGAGCAGGTCGGCGGGGACCCTGGTGGCCGCGTCCACCGCGCGAACCGGGTCGATGCGCAGGCCCACCACGTTGCCGACCGCCTCGTCCAGGCGCAGGGTCGAGCCGGCGAGCGTGCCGTCGGCGCGCAGCGGCGGGCTCCCCTCGTGCAGCTCCACCACCTCGCTGCCCAGCTCGTAGCGGCCGGGCGGCATGCCGAGCGCGGACACGGCGTCGGTGACCAGCGCCACCCGGCCCCGGGCCGCCTCCATGACCACGCGGCAGATGGCCGGGTGGACGTGATGCAGGTCGGCGATCAGCCCGCAGGCCAGGCGCGCGTCCGCCAGTGCCTGGCCGGCGACGCCGGGCTCGCGGTGGTGCAGCCCGCGCTGGGCGTTGAAGACGTGCGTGACCATGCGGGCGCCGGCCTCGGCGGCCGCGGCCACCTGCTCGGCCAGCGCGTCGGAGTGGCCCACCGACACCAGCACGCCCGCGCCGGCCAGGCGCTTGGTCGCCTCGATCGCGCCCTCGCGCTCCGGCGCGAGCGTCAGCAGCTCCAGGATCCCGGCGCCGGCCTCCATCAGGCGGTCGACCAGCTCCGGCGTGGGGTCGACGAGCTGCCCGGCGTCGTGGGCGCCGCGCCGCCGCTCCGAGAGGAAGGGACCCTCCAGGTGGACCCCGAGCAGGCGGCTGCCAGGGCGGCCAGCCGCCGCCCTGGCGGCGCCCGCCCGTCGCATCGCCGCCGCCAGGTCGTCGACCGGCGCGCTGATGAAGGTAGCCAGCAGTGCCGTCACCCCGGTGGACGGCAGCCCGCACAGGACCCGCTCCCAGCCGCCGGCGTCGGCGTCCACCAGGTCGACGCCGAAGGCGCCGTTGAGCTGGAGGTCGATCAGGCCGGGCGCCAGCACGCCCCGTTCCAGGGCGAGATGCCCGGGGCCCGCCGGCGGGCGCCGGTCCAGGACCTCGACGACGCGCCCGTCCTCGACGGCGACGGCGCCGGGATCCAGCAGCCTCCCCCCGGCGATCACCCGGGGAGCTGAGAAGATTGCCATCATTTGACCAGCCTGGTCCGGCTTGTTGACATCATGGGACGGAGCGTGATCTAGTCTGGCCTAGGCCACTTCTGTTGTCCAGGCTGACGGATGCGACCAACCGCCCCGTTCAGCCCGGTCTCCGCGCACCTCCCGTAGTGCGGTTCTGGCCGCCGTCGTCACCAAGGAGGGTTCGCATGAGTGCATCCGCCATGGAGGGACTGCCCGCGGCGCCGACCCCTCGCTCCGCGGTCTTCGCCATCCTCCAGCGCATCGGGCGCAGCCTGATGATGCCGATCACGGTGCTGCCGGCCGCGGCGCTGCTGCTGCGGCTCGGTCAGCCCGACCTGCTGGGCAAGTACACCTTCGTGAACTTCACGGTCCTGGCAAAGGCCGGCGGCGTGCTGCTCGACTCGCTGCCGCTGCTGTTCGCGGTCGGGGTCGCGATCGGCTTCGCCAGAAGGTCCGACGGCTCCACGGCGCTCGCCGCGGTCGTCGGCTACCTGGTGTTCAACGCCGTCACCATGACCATGTTCGCCGGCTCGTCCATCAAGGACCAGGTGCTGTCGACCTCCAGCGAGTTCTCGACCCCGATCGTGGCCGTCCCCAAGCCCAATCCCACGGGGGTGATCGGCGGGATCGTCATCGGCGTCACCGCCGCACTGCTCTACCAGCGCTTCTACCGCGTGAAGCTGGTGAGCTGGCTGGCCTTCTTCGGCGGCCGCCGCTTCGTGCCGATCATCACCGCCTTCGCCGCGCTGATCATCGGGATCGTCTTCGGCTGGGTGTGGCCGCCGATCGGCACCGGGCTCAACAACCTCGGCGACCTGCTCACCAGCCACGGGGCCATCGGCGCGGGCATCTACGGTGCCTTCAACCGCCTGCTGCTCCCATTCGGCCTCCACCACATCGTCAACAACCTGGTGTGGTTCGTCTTCGGCAGCTTCCAGGGGCCGTCGGGTGTGATCCACGGCGACCTCAACCGCTACCTCAACGGCGACCCGACCGCCGGGGCCTTCATGGCCGGGTTCTTCCCGGTGATGATGTTCGGGCTGCCGGCCGCGGCGCTGGCGATCTGGCGCAACGCCCGCCCCACCCAGCGCAAGGTCGTCGGCGGCATCATGCTGTCGGCCGCCCTGTGCTCGCTGGTCACCGGCGTGACCGAGCCGATCGAGTTCGCCTTCCTGTTCGTCGCGCCGCTGCTGTACGGCGTGCACGTCGTGCTGACCGGGGTCTCGCTGTGGCTGGCCGCGGCGCTCGGCATCAAGGACGGTTTCGGCTTCTCCGCGGGCCTGATCGACTACGTCCTGAACTACAGCAAGGCGAACACGGCCAAGCCGCTGCTGCTCCTGCTCATCGGGGCGGTCTACGCGGTCGTCTACTACGGGGTCTTCAGCTTCCTCATCAAGCGGCTGAACCTGCTGACGCCCGGCCGCGAGCCGGAGGCGGACGCCGACGACGCCACCGTGCGCGAGCGCGCGACGGTCGCCCCGGAGCCCGGGCCGCCGGCCCGCGATCCCGACCCGCAGGGGGGCGCCGCCCCGGCCTGACCCTGATCGCCGAGTCCTGAGCGAGCCGCGGCGCCAGCCTGGCCTCAACGTCAGGGGGGCGCCGCGGCCGATACCCTCCCTGGGCCCGGCACGACCGCATTCCCGATCGGCGCCGGCCTCGGCGACCTGTAAGGTTGACATTCCGGTTCCATCCCGGGGGGTGCCGCGTGTCAACATACTCGGGACAACCCGAGTGCTGAGGTCGAGGCGGGCGTGGCTGCGAATACTGGACAATCGGGCGCCACCGACGAGCGGGCGGGTGCCGGCCGCCCGGTGACCCGCCCCGTCGCCGGCGCGAGCGTGCTCGTGCGCCTGCGGGGGCTCCGCCCGAACCTCGCGCCGTCCGAGCGGCGCGTGGCCGAGGCGGTGCTCGCCGACCCGGCGGGCGTGGCCGGGCAGACCATCACCTCGCTGGCCAGGGCGTGCCTCACCTCTGAGACCACGGTGATGCGCTTCTGCCGCCAGCTCGGCTTCCCCGGTTACCCCGAGCTGCGCCTGGCGCTGGCGGCCGAGGCCGCCATGCAGGCGGGGGAGGACCTCGGCTCGCGGGTCGCGGGGAGCGACATCGCCCCCACCGACGACCTCGCCCAGGTGGTCGCCAAGATCGCCTACGCGGACGCCCACGCGGTCAAGGAGACCGGCGACCAGCTCGACGTCGCCGTCCTCGAGAAGGTCGTGACGGCGCTGGTGCAGGCTCGCCGCATCGACCTCTACGGCGCCGGCGCCAGCGCCTTCGTCGCCGCCGACTTCCAGCAGAAGCTGCACCGCATCGGCCGCGCCGCCTTCGCCTGGAGCGACCCGCACATGGCGCTCTCCTCCGCGGCCCTGCTGGAGCCCGGCGACGTCGCCGTCGGCATCTCCCACACCGGCACCACCATCGACACGGTCGACGCGCTCGCCGAGGCGCGCCGGCACGGGGCGACCGCCGTGGGGATCACCAACTTCCCGCGCTCGCCGCTTGCGCAGACCGCCGATCTGGTGCTGACCACCGCCGCGCGCGAGACCACCTTCCGCTCCGGCTCGATGGTCAGCCGGCTGGCCCAGCTCACCGTGGTGGACTGCATGTTCGTGGGGGTCGCCCAGCGCACCTACGAGGCCACGCTGGAGGCGCTGGCCCGCACCTACGAGGCGGTCCGGTCGCGCCGCCACGGCGCCAGGGGAGGCTGAACGATCGGCGCGGCGGCCTGTGGAAACCGCCATCATCGGCTGGCGCCACTGCTACGATTGACGTCCGATCAAGAGCCGAAGGGGCTCACCGCAAATGCGATCCTATGACTTCGATCCGGAGCAGTCGGTCAGCATCGTCGCGATCTTTCTGTTCATCGACGCGGCGTTCACCGGCTTCCCGCTGCTGAACAGCCTGGTGCACGGGGGTGGCCCGTCGCTGCTCGCGATCGCGCTGGTAGCGGCACTGATCGCCGGAGGCGTTGGCCTGCTCAAGAACCGGCGCTGGGGCTGGTTCGTATCAATTGGGGCAATTGGCCTTCTCGCTCTGATCGATCTCGCCACCCTGCGCCTGTTCGGCATCCTCATCGACGCGCTGGTGATCTTCCTACTGACACGGCCGTCGCTGCGGGCCAAGTTCGGGATCCGATGATCGTCGGGGTCGGCGTGGACGTGGTCGAGATCGCCCGCGTCGCGCGGGCCCTGGACCGGCACCCGCGATTCGCCGAGCGGGTCTTCACCAAGGCCGAGCGCGAGTCGTCCGCCCGCAGGGGCGTCGGCGCCGTGGCCTACCTGGCCAAGCGCTGGGCCGCCAAGGAGGCCGTCTCCAAGGCGCTCGGCGTCGGCTTCTCGGGCTTCGCCTACACCGACATCGAAGTGGTCAACCACCGGTCGGGCGCGCCGAGCGTGAACCTGCGCGGCGAGCTGGCCGACTGGGCGCGGGCGCTCGGCGTGCGGCGCTGGCACCTGTCGCTGTCCGACACCGACGAGCTGGCCTTCGCCAACGTCGTGGCCGAGGGCCCCGAGGTGCTGCCGGAACCGCCGGACGCCCCGCCGCCATGGGTGCGCCGCCGGCTGGACCGCCGCGCGGCCGGTGGAGGTTTCACGTGAAACCGTTGGTCGAGGTGGCCACCATCCAGGCCGCGGACGCGCAGGCGGCGGCTGCCGGGACGCCGGTGTCGGCGCTGATGGGCCGCGCCGGGGCGGCGGTGGCCAGAGCGGCCACCGACCTGCTCGGCGGTGCCTACGGGCTTCGGGTGGTGGCGCTGGCCGGACGCGGCAACAACGGCGGCGATGCGCTGGAGGCGCTGGCCCGCCTGGCGCGGCGTGGCGCCGGGGCCGAGGCCCTGGTGACCAGCGAGCTCGAGCGGCTCGGGGCGGAGGCGGCGCGCACCGCCGCGCTGGTCCGCGCGGCCGGCGGGCGGGTGCGCGTGTTCACGCCGGAGCTGGCCGGCACCCTGCTCCGCGACGCCGACGTGGTGGTCGACGGGCTGCTCGGCACCGGCTCGTCCGGCGCTCCGCACGGTCTGGCGGCCCAGGCGATCGTCGCGGTCAACGCCAGCTCAGCGCCGGTGGTCGCGGTGGACATCCCCTCCGGGGTGGACGGCGTCACTGGCGAGGTCGCCGGCGAGGCGATCCAGGCGGACGTGACCGTGACCTTCCAGGCGCTCAAGCCCGGCCACGTGCTGCCTCCGGGCAGCGACCGCGCCGGTCGCATCGAGGTGGCCGACATCGGCCTGCCGCTCGAACCGGGTCCCTGGGGGGTGAGCGAGGCCCGCGACCTCGCCGGCCTGGTACCCATCCCGCGCGCCGAGACCCACAAGCGCTCCCGCGGGGTGCTGCTGGCGGTCGGCGGCAGCAGCGGCATGGGCGGCGCACCGACCCTGATGGCCCGCGCGGCCCGCGGATCCGGCGCCGGCCTGCTGGTCCTGGCCGTGCCGGCGTCGATCGCCGAGCGCGTGGGGCAGGCCGTGCCCGAAGCGCTCACCGCGCCCCTGCCGGAGGCCGACGGCGGCATCACCCCGGCTGCGGTCGAGGCCTGCAAGCGCTGGCTCGACGAGGCCACCGCCATCGCGATCGGGCCGGGCCTCGGCCGCTCGCGGGCCACCCAGGAGGCCGTGCGCGGCCTCCTGGCCGCCTACCACGGCCGGGCGGTGGTCGACGCCGACGGGCTGTTCGCCCTGGGCACCGGCGAGCCGCTCGCCGACCGCAAGGCGCCCACGCTGGTCACCCCGCACGCCGGCGAGTTCGCCCGGCTGGCGCCGGACGCCGAGGGGACGCGCCTGCACCGCGCCGCCGACCGCGCCCGCGCCTGGGGCGTGACCGTGCTGCTCAAGGGCAACGACACGGTGATCGCCGAGCCGGACGGCAGGCTGGCCGTGAACCCCACCGGCGTCCCGGCGCTCGCCTCCGGCGGCACCGGCGACGTGCTCACCGGCCTGACCGGCGCGCTGCTTGCCCAGGGCCTGGAGCCGTTCGACGCCGCCCGCCTCGGCGCCTGGGTCCACGGCCGCGCCGGCTCGCTGGCCACCAGCGACCTCAGCCCGGTCTCCGTCGCCGCCGGCGACGTCGCCGACCACCTCCCCGCCGCGTTCCGCGAGCTGCTGGCCGATCGCCCCGGCTCCAGGGGCGCGCGGCGGTGAGCAAGACCTCACGCCCCTGGCCAGGGTTGCGGCCGGCCTGGGTGGAGGTTGACCTCGACGCGATCACCGGCAACGTCCGCCGGTTGGTCACTGAGGTGGCGCCAGCCCAGCTCATGGCGGTGGTCAAGGCCGACGCCTACGGCCATGGCGCGGTGCCGGTCGCCCGCGCCGCGATCGCCGCCGGCGCCCGCTGGCTCGGGGTGGCGCTCGTCGAGGAGGCGGTGGAGTTGCGCGAGGCTGGCATCTCCGCGCCGATCCTGGTGCTGTCCGAGCCGCATCCCGCCGCCGCCGACCTCTGCGTCGACCAGCGGATCGCCGTGACGTTGTGCACGGAGGCGGGTGTCAGAGTGTTCGGCATGGCCGGCCGCTTGGCCGGACGGCCCGTGCCCGCCCACCTCAAGGTCGATACCGGCATGCACCGGCAGGGCTGCGCCCCGGCCGACCTTCCCGAGCTGGTGCGCCTGGCGATGGCCGAGCGCGGGCTGGAGGTCGAGGGCCTCTGGAGCCATTTCGCCGTGGCCGACGAGCCAGCCGCCGCCGCCACGACCGACCGGCAGGTCGAGACGTTCGAGCGGGCGCTGGCCGTGGCCTCCGAGCAGGGTCTGCTGCCCCGCTGGCGCCACATCGCCAACAGCGCCGGGGCCACCCTGCGCGCCGACGCGCGCTTCGACATGGTCAGGGTGGGCATCGAGCTGTACGGCCTGGCGCCGGCCCCGGCGCTGACCGGCGAGGTCAACCAGCGGCTGCGGCCCGCGCTGGCCCTGCGTGCCGCGGTCTCCGCGGTCCGTGCCATCGAAGCGGGCGAGCGCGTCTCCTACGGGCACCGCTGGGCGGCGCCGCGCGCCACCAGGATCGCCACCCTGCCGGTCGGGTACGCCGACGGGGTCCGCCGCGGGCTCTCCGGCCAGATCCGGGTGCTGCTGGGCGAGCGAAATCTGGCGCAGGTCGGCACTATCACCATGGATCAGCTCATGGTGGACATCGGCGATGCTCCGATCGAGGTCGGGGAGGTGGCGACGCTGCTCGGCGACCCGGCTCGCGGCGAGCCCGGGGTGGGCGAGTGGGCGCGCGTCCTCGGTTCGATCGATTACGAGGTGACCTGCGGCCTGTCGCCGCGGCTTCCCCGGGTGCACTACCACGGCAGTCACTCGGGTGGGGAGCGCCGGCACGTGCTCATCGGGAAGGCGCGCGGCTAGTGGCTGGCAAGCAGGGAATGCGCAACGGCGACGATCTCGGGTCCCCCTCGGACCGCAGGACGGCGGCCGCGTCAGCCGCCGGGGCGGGCGCGGCCTCCCGCGCCAAGACGGGCTCGCCATCACGCGGCAAAGCGGGTTCCCTGGCTCGCAGGGCCGAGTCCACCCTCGCGCGGACGGCGGACTCGTCGTTGGCACGGAAGGCCGAGTCGGCCCTGGCGCGGAAGGCGGGGTCGCGGTCGGGGCGGAAGGCGCCGTCGCCCTCGCTCACGGTGCGGGGGATCGGCATGGCCGCGGGCGGGGTCGTGCTCGGCCTCGGCGTCGGCCTGGCGGTCGAGCGGGTCCTGGTCGGCCACGACCGCCGCCGCGAGGATCCCGAGGCGGGCGAGCGCTTCGGCCGCCTGCGCGGCACCCGCAGCTCGACCACGAGCTTCGACGGGACCAGGTTGCACATCGAAGAGATGGGCTCCGGACCGTGCCTGGTCTTCTCGCACGGCTTCTCGCTCACCCAGGACGCCTGGCACTACCAGCGGCGCGACCTGCCGGAGTCGTTCCGCTGCGTGTTCTTCGACCAGCGCGGCCACGGCCGCTCGGGCCGGCCCCGCACCGACGACTACTCGCTGCGGGCGTTCGCCTGCGACCTGAAAGCCGTGCTCGACTGGACCTGCGAGGATCGCGTGGTGGTGGTCGCCCACTCGCTGGCCGGCATGGCCGCGCTCCAGTTCGCCGCGCTGTTCCCCGAGGAGATGGGCCGGCGGCTGGCCGGCCTGGTGCTGGTCTCCACCACCTACATGGACGCGCTGCGTGGCATGACCGCCTCGCTCACCTCGCGCGGAGCCGCCCAGATCCAGCGGGCCGCGATCACCGCCAGCTTCAGGTTCATCGGCCAGGACCCCGTTCGCGCCAACCAGCTGCGCCGCCGCGGCAGCGACTTCGGGTACCTCGGCACCAGGCTGTTCGGCTTCGGCTCCAACCCGTCGCCGGGCCAGGTGGCCTTCACCGACCGCCTGCTGTCCGGCACCGACATCGAGGTCTGGGCCAAGGTCTTCCCGAGCCTGGTCAACTTCGACCTTTCCGAGGTGCTGGAGAGCCTGGCGCTGCCGACGCTGATCGCGGTGGGGGACAAGGACCGCCTCACCCCGCCCGCCCAGGCACGCCACATGGCCTCCAGGATCCCCGAGGCCCGGCTGCTGATCCTTGGGGACGCCGGGCACATGGCCCTCCTCGAGGAGCACGAGGCCCTCGACGCCGAGATCGCCGCCTTCGCCGGGCAGGCGCTCAGCCCGACCCCGCGCCGCCGCAGGATCGGCGGCATCGGCCGGGCCCGCTGACCATGGCGCTGGGCATCGACGACCTCGCGGTCGGGCACTGGGCCGACCCCCAGGGCCTCACCGGCTGCACCGTGCTGATCCCACCGCCCGGCAACGTCGCCTCCTGCTCGGTCCGGGGAGGCGGACCGGGGACGCGCGAGACCGACCTGCTCCATCCGCAGGCGCACCTGGAATCCGTGTCCGCGGTGCTGCTCACCGGCGGCAGCGCCTTCGGGCTGGCGGCGGCCCATGGTGTGGTCGACTGGTGCGAGCGGGCGGGGATCGGCTACGACCGCTTCGGTCGCCCCATCCCGATCGTGCCGGCGGCGGTGCTGTTCGACCTCGCCGTCGGCAACTGGGACGCGCGGCCAGGCCCGGCCGAGGGCGAGGCCGCCTGCGCCGCCGCCAGCACCGACGACGGGCCCATGGGCAACGTCGGCGCCGGCATGGGCGCCACCGTCGGCAAGATCGGCGGTCCCGACTACATGATGAAGGGCGGGCTCGGCTACGCCGTCCACGCCGTCGGGCAGGTCACCGTCGGCGCCATCGTGGCGGTGAACGCCGGCGGGGACGTGCTCGACGAGGACGGGACCGTGCTCGCCGGCACCCGCGTGCCCGGCGGCGGCAGGGCCGCCCTGCGCGCCCGCCTCGCCGAGCCCGAGACCGCCGGCGAGGCCGTCCTGCCCGAGCCCGTGCCGCCCGGCGGCAGCACCACCCTCGCGGCGGTCGTCACCAACGCCAAGCTCAGCAAGAACGAGGTCTACCGCGTGGCCGTCCAGGCCCACGACGGCATGGCCAGGGCCATCCTGCCCGTGCACACCACCTACGACGGCGATACCGTCTTCGCCATCTCCGTCCCCCGCGTCAGCGGTTCCATGGACCTCGTCGCCGTCCTCGCCGAGGAAGCCCTGGCCGACGCCATCCGCGCGGGCGTCCGCGCCGCCGCCACCCTCGCCGGCATCCCCGGCCTCGCCACCCCGGAGTCCTGATCAGCTGGGCCGCCGGGTCCCATCGCCCGGCGCCGTTGGCCCCGCCGGGACTTGGCGTGGCCTGATAGCCTTCGGGGGGAGGTTCCCTCCTCGTCGCACCGGAACGCTGGGAGGCTGCATGCCGCTTTATGAATACCGCTGCCTGGAGTGCCAGCACGAGTTCGAGGCACTCGTCCCGGCCGGTCGGGCCGACCAGGCCGCCTGTCCCGAGTGCGGGGTCCAGGACGTTCGCCGGCTGCTCAGCATGTTCGCCGCTCCGCGCGGCTCCGGCGCGTCCGCGTGGGATGCCGCCGGAGCCGCGGTCGGCGGCGACGGCGCCTCCGCCCCCGGGGGCTGCTGCGGCGGCGCCTGCGGTAACTGCTGATGAGCGAAGGCACCACCGAGCTGGAGCGAATCGCCGCTGAGGCGTCCACCTGCACCCGCTGCCGGCTGCACCAGGGCCGCACCCAGGTCGTCTTCGGCCAGGGAAGCCCGACGGCCGACCTGATGTTCGTCGGCGAGGGTCCCGGCTTCCACGAGGACCGGCAGGGCCAGCCGTTCGTCGGCCCCTCCGGTCAGCTCCTGAACCGCCTGCTCAGCGAGATCGGCCTGCGCCGCGAGGACGTCTACGTGACGAACGTCGTGCGCTGCAGACCTCCCGGCAATCGCGACCCGCAGCCGGACGAGATCGAGGCCTGCAGTGGCTGGATGGAGGCGACGATCCGCCTGGTCGATCCCAAGGTCGTGGTCACCCTCGGCAACTTCGCCGCCAAGACGCTGCTCGGCACCACCACCGGCATCACCAGGCTGCGCGGGCGGACCTACGACTTTGGCGACCGGGTGCTGCTGCCGACCTTCCACCCGTCCGCCGCCCTGCGGGCCGACACCAGCGGCCGCACCGAGAACCGGACCCTCAACGGCATGCGAGAGGACTTCCAGGCCCTCGCCAGGCTCCTCGCCGAGCGCCGCCCCGCCCCGGAGGAGCCGCCTCCGGCGCCCGAAGAGGCCGCCGACGCCGAGGCGACCCAGGGCGGGCAGCTCGGGCTGTTCTGACCATGGGAGCACCCGCCGAGCTGGTCCTCGAGGCGGCTGACGAGGCCACCACCAAGGAGATCGGCGCCGCGCTGGCCGGCACGCTGCGGCCCGGGGACGTGGTCGGCCTCACCGGCGACCTCGGCGCCGGCAAGACCCGCTTCGTCCAGGGGGCCGCGACCGCCCTCGACGTGGAGGACCCGGTCGTCTCGCCCACCTTCGTGCTGGTGCGCTCCTACAGCGGCCGGCTCCCAGTGCAGCACGTCGACGCCTACCGCCTCGGCGGTGCTGTCGAGCTGGAAGACCTCGGCATCGAGGAGGTGCTCCCACCCGATGCGGTCGCCTTCGTCGAATGGGCCGACCGCGTCGTCGATGCCTTGCCTCCCAACTGGCTGGAGCTGGCCTTCCACACCCGGCCCGACGAGCTCCGCGAGATCCACGTGCGACCCCACGGCCACGGCTGGTCCGCTCGCCTCGCCGAGCTCCGCTCCACCCTCGACCCCTTCCGCGCCCACGCCCCCGCCCGCCGCCGCCCCCGCGGGTAGCGCGTGGCCCCGCTTCAGGTCGTGGGGTGCCCGGCGGTCATCAGGCGGGCGCGGAGCTGGTCGTCGGTGGCGGCGTCGATGACGGTCCAGGCCATGGCGATGGCGCCGTCCATGACGGCCTTGTCGGCGACGGGTGTGATGCACTGGGCGGTGAACTCGGGCTGGTGGTTGACGGCGGGGAGCGAGTCGATCCCGATCGACGGATGGATCGACGGCACCGCAAGCGACACGTTGCCCATGTCCGTCGACCCGGCGGTGCGCTCGACGTTGCCGAGCTCCAGGAACTTGCGGCCCAAGGCCTCGGCGTTGCCGCGGTAGAGCGAGGCGAGCGCCGGATCTTGGTGCATCTCCGCGTAGGGAGGGTGCTCGGGGGTGACCTGGAGCGTGGCTCCGGTCGCCAGCGCCCCCGCCTCGAAGCAGCGCATGACCTTGGCCTCGACGTCCCGGAGCTCGTCGAGGTCATGGGCGCGCACCAGCCAGGTGCCCTCGGTGTGGGCAGGCACCACGTTGGGGGCGTCGCCACCCTTGGTGACGATGCCGTGCACCCGGTCGGTCGCGCGCAGGTGCTGGCGCAGCAGGCCGATCGCGGTCTGCGCGATCACCATGGCGTCGGCCGCGTTGATCCCCAGCTCCGGGAAGGCGGAGGCGTGCGCCTCCTTGCCGGTGTAGCGGACGTTGAGCTGGTCCACCGCGATGATCGGCATCTCGACCAGGTCGAACGGCGATGGGTGCACCATCATGGCCGCGTGCGCGCCAGCGAACGCGCCCTGCTCCAGCAGGATGATCTTGCCGCCGCCGCCTTCCTCCGCCGGTGTGCCGAGCACGGTGACCTCGACCCCGATGTCGTCGGCGACGGCCGCCAGCCCGAGCCCGGCGCCGGCCGACATCGCGGCGATGAGGTTGTGGCCGCAGGCGTGCCCGATGCCCGGCAGCGCGTCGTACTCGGCGCACACCACGACCCGGAACGGCCCCGGGCCGCTGCGGGCGGAGAAGGCCGTGTCGAGGCCGCCGACCCCACGCTCGACCGCGAACCCGGCGGCGCTGAGCGCGTCGGACAGCCACGCGCAGGCGTGTTCCTCCTCCATGCCCAGCTCGGGCTCGGCGTGGATGCGGTGGCTCAGGTCGAGCAACTGCTGCTTCGCCCCCTCGATCCGGTCCCGCGCTGCCGCCTTGGCGTCCGCCATCTGCTCCTCCTGGTCCTCGCCTGCGCCACCCGCCGCCTCGTCGCCCATCTACAGTAACGGCTCAGCCCGACCAGTCGCGGGCGTTGTCCACAGCCCCCCGCGGGACCGGCACGAGGATCGCGCCGTGCTGGTCGTCGCCGGCGACCAGCGTGCTCCAACGACCGTGCCACCACCACCAGAGCCCGACGTAGGCGCAGACGTGGGCGTCGGCCAGGTCCTCGAACCCCTTGCGGGCACGGCCCCGCAGGCTGTCCAGCCGGCCGAGCCAGTCCTGCAGCAGCCCGTCCGGCCCCAGTCGCAGCGGCGGGGTGGCGGTCTCCAGGCCGGCCAGCACCGCGTGCAGCTCCTGCAGCCCGGCAACCCGGTCCGCGAGCGATCCCTTCTTGTAGCGCAGGGCTCGCTCCAGCCCTGCCAGCTCGACAAGGGCGGGATGGGGGAAGACCTCGACCGTCCACCAGCCGTGACCGCGGCGGGGATCGCGAGGAACCGTCTGGTAGGGCATCGGCAGGCGCTGCACCAGCTCCATCGCGCGCACCCTCCCGTGGAGCAGGGTGAGGTTGCTGGGGTAGGGCCCGGCGCCGAGCTGGCCATACCGGCGCTGCAGCTCGGCCTCGCAGGCCCGCCGGCCGGTCGGGTTGCGGACCACCAGCGGAGCGTCCAGGGCCAGCACCGCCCCGCCGGCGTCGTGCGCGGAGACGAACTCGGCGATCTCGCCGTCGCCGATGAGCACGTCCTCGGCCACCACCTTGCCGTCCTCGTCCAGCACGGCCAGGCCCGACGGGTTCTTCCCGCCCCAGGCCAGGTCCACGCCGATGAACCGCATGCCGCCAGTATCTCTCCGTGATTGCCGGAACGACCTGTTCACGGCTGTTTCACCTGCGCGAAACAACCCTTACGGCAGGCTTGGAACGGGCTTTGGGCAGGGCAAGGGGGTGGCTCGCGATGCGGATGCAGGTGGAGACGCCGACTGGGATCGCCGTCCGGCAGGTGCGCGACAACGACTCCGCGGACCTGATCGAGCTGATCGGCGGCTGCTATGCGGAGTATCCCGGCTGCTACCTGGACGTCCGGGAAGAGCCCTGGCTCCTGGAGCCGGCCACCGCCTACCGCCGCTGGCGCGGGCGGCTGTGGGTGATCGAGCGCGACGGCAAGGTCGTGGCCAGCGGCGGCCTGCGCCCGAGCGGCCCTGGCATGGCCGGCGTCCACAACCTCTACGTGGCCCGCGGCCAGCGCCGCCAGGGACTGGCGACCCGGCTGCTGGAGCTGGTCGAGGCCGAGGCCCGAGCCCGCGGCGCGCGCTGGACCCACCTGTGGTCCGACACCCGCTTCGTGCAGGCCCACGAGCTCTACGCACAGCTCGGCTACGTCCGCTCGGGCGGTTTCCGGGAGCGCCAGGACCTGAGCGACTCGATGGAGTACCACTTCGTGAAACTCCTGGTCACGCCGCCTGGCGGGGGTCGCTTCTGAGGCGGACGCCTGCCAGCTGGCGGGATGCGGTGCCACAATACCTTTCGCAAAGCGACCAAAGAGAGAGGCACCGCGTTGTTCGTCCTCGGCATCGACACCGCCACCCCGGTGACCAGCGTCGCCGTGGGCTCCCAGAAGGGCACGCTGGCCTCCATCGCGGTCCGCAACGATCGTGCCCACGCCGAGTTGCTGGTCCCGATGGTCCGCCAGGCGCTCGAACATGCGGGCGTGGACGGGACCGAGCTGGACGGGATCGCGGTCGGCACGGGACCTGGGCTGTTCACCGGGCTGCGCGTCGGGGTCAGCTCGGCCAAGGCCATGGCGCAGGTGTGGGACCTGCCGATGGTGGCGGTCTCCAGCCTGGAGGTGCTGGCGTTCGCGTGCCGGCACGCTCGCCGGGCCATCTGCGCCGCGATCGACGGCCGCCGCGGCGAGCTCTTCACCGCCACGTACCGGCCTGCGCGGGGAGGCGTCGAGCGCCTCGGGGACGACCGGGTGCTGCGACCTGACGAGCTGGCGGCCGAGCTGCGGGCGCTCGGCGAGCCGGTGCTGGTCGCCGGCGACGGCGCGCTGCGGCACGCGGAGACGCTCGCGCTCGCCGGTGAGGCGGTCGAGCTGGCCGGTCCGGAGTGGGCGGTGCCCTCCGCCGATGCCCTGGTCCAGCTCGCGCTGCCGAGGCTGGAGGGGGGATCCACCACCGAGCCGCTGGAGGTCCGCCCCATCTACCTGCGCCGTCCCGACGTCGACCCGGGGGTCGAGCGCCGGCTGGCGGCCGAGCGCGCCGCCGCCGGCGTGGGGGCGTGATCGATGGCGACGCTCTTTCCGCCGAGGAGCAGCCAGCTCGACGACCCCCGCCTGCCATTGGCGATCGAGCTGCTGCCGATGCGCCGCCGCCACATCCCGCAGGTCCTCGACATCGAGCGGCGGGTCTACCCGCGGCCATGGACGATGACCCTGTTCCTCTCGGAGATCGTCCAGCGCTCCACCCGCTTCTACATCGTCGCCAGGGCGCACCGGCGGGTCGTCGGCTACGCGGGCCTGATGGTGTTCGGTGACGAGGCGCACGTGACCAACATCGCGGTGGATCCGGACGCCCACCGCCGCAAGGTCGCCGCCCGCCTGCTGTATGCCCTGATCACCGAGGCCAGGCGCCGCGGCGCGACCGCCTGCACGCTGGAGGTGCGGGTGGCCAACCACGCCGCCCAGAGCCTCTACCACCAGTTCGGCTTCGCTCCGGTCGGCATCCGCAAGAACTACTATGCGGAGACCAACGAGGACGCCCTGATCATGTGGGCCGAGGGCCTGCAGACCCCGGAGTACGGTGGGCGCCTGGCCGACCTTGCCCGGCGCATCCCCGAGCCCCGCCAGGTGCGGCCCAGATAGGGACCTCGACCGGTCGAGAAAGGCATTCCGAGCGTGCTGGTACTGGGCATCGAGACGTCGTGCGACGAGACGGGCGTCGCCGTGGTGGAGAACGGCAAGGCGCTGCGCTCCAACGTGATCGCCGATCAGCAGCTCCTGCACGCCCGCTACGGCGGGGTCGTGCCGGAGGTGGCCTCGCGCGCCCACGTCGACCTGCTGCACCCCGCCGTCGAGCAGGCCTGCGAGGAGGCGGGGGTGCGGCTCGGCGATCTCGACGCGATCGCGGTGACCATCGGCCCGGGCCTGGCCGGCTCGCTGCTGGTGGGGGTGGCCGCCGCCAAGTCGTACGCGCTGGCGCTGGACCGACCGCTGATCGGCGTCAACCACCTGATCGCCCACGTCTACGCCAACGTCCTCGACCACGGCTCGCTGCCGGCGCCGGCGATCGTCTTCGTGGTCTCCGGCGGCCACACCAGCCTGCTGGCGCTGGACGCCGACGGGAGCTTCCGGATGCTCGGGCAGACCATCGACGACGCGGCCGGCGAGGCGTATGACAAGGTCGCCAGGGTGCTCGGGCTCGGCTACCCGGGCGGGCCGGTGATCGACCGGCTGGCGCGCGAGGGCGACCCGGCAGCGGTCCGCTTCCCGCGCTCGCTGATCGACGATGGCAGCTACGACTTCTCGCTGTCGGGCCTGAAGACCGCGGTGCTGCGCCACGTCCGCGCCCACCAGGGCGAGCTGGACCTGCCGGGCGTGGCCGCCTCGTTCCAGGAGGCGGTGGTCGACGTGCAGGTCAGCAAGATCCTGCGCGCCGCAGGCGAGGAGGGCCTCGACACCGTGCTGCTGGCCGGCGGAGTGGCCGCCAACTCGCGCCTTCGCGGCAAGCTGGAGCGCGCCGCCGCCGAGCGGCACGTCAGGGTGCTCGCCCCGTCGCTGCGGCTGTGCACCGACAACGGCGCGATGGTGGCCTGCGCCGGGACGTTCGCGCTGGAGCGCGGCGAGCGCACCCCGCTGGACGTCGGCGCCGACCCCAACCTGCGCATCGTCCCCGGAGTCGGCCGCCGCGCCGCGCGCCGCCCCAAGCGCCGCGAGAGCGCCGGTGCCGCGTCGCGGCCCGGGTAGCTACCTGGCGAGCCGCGGCAGCAGCATGGCGGCGGCGGTGATCCCCGCCAGCAGCGCCGCCACCAGGACCGCGAAGTCCAGCGGCAGCCTGGCCGGCGTGCCGAGCAGCATGCCGCGGAGCGCCTCGACCTCGTAGCTCAGCGGGTTGATCATGCTCAGGGCTCGCAGCCAGCCTGGCATCACGGCCACCGGGTACAGCGCGTTGGAGGCGAAGAACAGCGGCATGGTGATGGCCTGGCCGATCCCCATGAGCCGTTCCCTGCTGCGGGCCACGCCGGCGATCACCATCGACACGGTCGCGAAGAAGGCAGCGCCCAGCAGTACCGCGGCCACGGTGCCGAGCAGGTCCAGCGGGTTCCAGCTGAGCGCCACGCCGAGCGCGGCCGACAGCGCCAGCACCACCACGACCTGCGAGAGCGCTCGCAGGCCGGCCGCGAACGCCTTGCCGGTGATCAACGCGGAACGCGGGGTCGGCGTGACCAGCAGCTTGGTGAGCACGCCGACGTCGCGCTCCCAGATGATCTGGATGCCGTAGAAGATCGCCATGAAGAGCCCGGACTGCGCGAGGATGCCTGGCGCCAGGTAGTCCAGGTAGGGGACGTTGCCCGTCGGGATCGCGCGCAGCCTGGTGAAGGTCTCGCCGAAGATCACCAGCCACAGCGCCGGCTGGATGCTAGGCGCTCGCCGGTGTGGCGACGGAACACGTCCTCGAGCGTCGTGTCCGGCCCCAGCTCGGCCTTCAGCTCGTCCGGGGCGCCGACCGCGCGGAGCCTGCCGCGGTGCATGAGCGCGATCCGCTCGCACAGGTGGTCGGCCTCGTCCAGGTAGTGGGTGGTCAGCAGGATGGTCATGCCGGAGGCGGCGCGCAGCTCCTGGAGGCGCTCCCACACCCCCGCCCTGGCGATCGGGTCCAGCCCGATGGTGGGCTCGTCCAGGATCAGCAGGCGCGGCCGGTTGATCAGCGCCTGGGCCAGCTCGAGGCGGCGGATCATGCCGCCGGAGTAGGTGCCGGCGAGCCGCATCCGGTGGCGGGCGACGTCGATCCCGAAGATCCGGGCGCTGCCCTCGGCCGCTGGAAGCAGCGTGGTGAGCACGCGGATGGTGGTGGTCTTGCCGGCGCCATTGGGGCCGAGCAGCCCGAACACCTCGCCGGCGCGCACCTCCAGGTTCACCCCGTCGACCGCCGTGTGGCTGCCGAACCGGAAGGTCAGGCCCTCGCACTCCACCGCTGGGATGCCGGCGGGCTCGCGCGCCCGCTCATCGCGTTCCAGTGCCTCCAAGCTCAAGTCGCACGCTCCAGTACCTCGAGGATCTTGTGCAGCGCCGGCAGCGCGCCCTCCAAGGACGCGCGCTCACTGGCGCTCAGCTCGTCGATTGCGGTCCCCAGGGCCTGCTCCCGCTGGTCGCGCCAGAGCGCCATCCGACGATTGGCCAGCGCCGTCAGCTCCAGCCGCGCCGCGCGGCCATCGGCGGGGTCGCGGCGGCGAGCCAGGAACCCGGCGGCGACCAGCTGGTTGACCAGGGTGCTCACCGTGTTGGCGGCCACGCCGAGCTGCTGGGCCGCCTCACCCACGCCGATGCCCGGCTGGAGCCGCACCACGCGCAGCAGGTCGGCCTGCGAGGTCGGCAGCGGGTATCCGGGGACGCCCTGCCGGCCCGCGCGGCGCAGCGCCCTGCGCAGTGGGCCGATCACCGCCAGCAGTCGGGTGGAGAGCTCGCGCGTTCTGAGGTCGCCCTGCATGGTCGTCATCGGCGCCCAGGATACCTCTGTAACAGAGATATCTGCCACGGATCTGCGACCCGACCTTTGCTTGCCCGGCTCGGCGAGAGCCCACCTAGCACTCGGCGGCGGCGAGTGCTAACATCCGGCGCGGCGAGGGGTACGCCTTCCTCGCCAAAGACTTGAACCATCCAGCGCCACCCGTTCGTGACCCGATGCTGGGCGGGTCAGACCAGGTACAGGAGGAACGATGAGCGTCAATCTGCAGCCGCTCGAGGACCGCATCGTCGTCAAGCCCGGTGAGGGCGAGGAGACGACCGCCTCCGGCATCGTCATCCCGGACACCGCCAAGGAGAAGCCCCAGGAGGGCGAGGTCGTCGCGGTCGGCCCGGGCCGGTTCGAGGACGGCACCCGGGTGCCGCTCGACGTCAAGGTCGGCGACACCGTCATCTACTCCAAGTACGGCGGCACCGAGGTCAAGTACGGCGGCGAGGACTACCTGATCCTCTCCGCCCGCGACGTGCTCGCCATCGTCAACAAGTAAGTCTGGAGACACCCAATGCCAAAGGAGTTGCTGTTCGACGCCGAGGCGCGGCGCGCGCTGGAGGCGGGTGTCGACAAGCTCGCCAATGTGGTGCGGGTGACACTCGGCCCCAAGGGTCGCAACGTCGTGCTCGACAAGAAGTGGGGCGCGCCCACCATCACCAACGATGGTGTGACGATCGCCAAGGAGATCGAGCTCGAGGACAACTACGAGAACCTCGGGGCCCAGCTCGCCAAGGAAGTCGCGACCAAGACCAACGACGTCGCCGGTGACGGCACCACCACCGCCACCGTGCTGGCGCAGGCGCTGGTGCACGAGGGGCTCCGCAACGTGGCCGCCGGCGCCAACCCGCTGGGGCTCAAGCGCGGCATCGAGCGGGCCGTCGAGGCGGTCGCCGAGTACATCCGCGACCACGCCCGTGACCTCGAGACCAAGGAGGAGATCGCCTCCGTCGCCGCCATCTCCGCGCAGGACGCCGAGATCGGCAGCACCATCGCCGAGGCGATGGACAAGGTCGGCAAGGACGGGGTCATCACCGTCGACGAGTCGCAGACCTTCGGGATGGAGCTGGAGTTCACCGAGGGCATGCAGTTCGACAAGGGCTACATCTCGCCCTACTTCGCCACCGACCAGGAGCGGATGGAGGCGGTCCTCGACGACCCCTACATCCTGATCGTCAACCAGAAGATCTCCTCGGCCCAGGACCTGCTCCCGGTGCTCGAGAAGGTCGTCCAGGCGGGCAAGGCGCTGGTGGTCATCGCCGAGGACGTCGAGGGCGAGGCCCTGGCGACCCTGGTGGTCAACAAGATCCGCGGCACCTTCAAGTCGGTCGCGGTCAAGGCCCCCGGGTTCGGCGACCGCCGCAAGGCGATGCTCAATGACATGGCGGTCCTGACGGGCGGCCAGGTCATCACCGAGGAGGTCGGCCTCAAGCTGGAGAACGTCACGCTCGACCTGCTGGGTCGCGCGCGGCGCGTCACGGTGACCAAGGACGAGACCACCATCGTCGAGGGCGACCGCGAGAAGCTCCAGGAGCGCCTGGCCAAGCTGGCCGGCGGCGTCGCGGTCATCCGCGTCGGCGCGGCCACCGAGGTCGAGCTCAAGGAGAAGAAGCACCGCATCGAGGACGCCCTGTCGGCCACCCGGGCCGCCGTCGAGGAGGGCATCGTCCCCGGCGGCGGGGTCGCGCTGCTGCGCGCGCAGGAGGCCATCGGCAAGCTCGACCTCAGCGGCGACGAGGCGACCGGCGCCCAGATCGTCCGCAAGGCGCTCGAGCTGCCGGCCTACTGGATCGCCACCAACGCCGGGCTCGAGGGGGCCGTCGCGGTCAACAAGATCCGCGAGGTCGCCGAGAACCACGGCCTCAACGCGGCCACCGGCGAGTACGTCGACCTGGTGAAGTCGGGGATCATCGACCCCGCCAAGGTCACGCGCTCCGCGGTGCAGAACGCCGCCTCCATCGCCGCGCTGCTGCTCACGACCGAGACCCTGGTCGTGGACAAGCCGGAGGAGCAGGAGGACGCGGGGGCCGGCGCCGGCCACGGCCACATGCACTAGAGAACGCCGGTCATGTACCGGTGCCGCGCCCGGGATCACCTGCGGTGGCGGCGCGCCGCACGGCGCGCACCGCGGGTCTCGCGAAGCGGCGCACGTGACCGGCGTTCTGAGCGGTTGACCGCTGCTGCATCCGATCGGCCCCCGGCGACCATGCCCGGGGGCTGATCCGTGTCCGCGTGGCCAGCGCGAAGCGTAGGCTGGTGCGACGCGGGAGCCCGGGTGCCACCGGGCTGAGAGGGCGGCTGTGCGCCGCCGACCGTCGGAACCTGCTCCGGGTAATGCCGGCGAAGGGAGGGTTGCCCGGATGAGCACCAGGGCCGCGGAAGCCGGCACCAGCGACGTCGTGGTCGTCGGCGGCGGAGTGATCGGTCTCGGCATCGCCTGGCGCGCCGCCCAGGCGGGTCTCGGCGTCACCGTGGTCGACAGCGCCCCCGGCCGCGGTGCGTCGTGGGCCGCGGCCGGCATGCTCGCCCCGGTCACCGAGGTCCACTACGGCGAGCGGCCGCTTCTGGAACTGAACCTGGCGGCCGCGGCACGCTGGCGCGCGTTCGCCGCCGAGCTGCAGGCGTTCGCGTCGCGCTCGGTCGGCTACCGCCGCTGCGGCACCCTGAGTGTGGCCAGGGACACCGACGACCTTGCCGCGCTGGAGGACCTCTATGCCTTCCAGCACGGCCTCGGGCTCGACGTCGAGCGCCTGCGCGGCAGCGAGTGCCGCAAGCTCGAACCAGGGCTGGCGCCCAGCATCCGCGGCGGCATCCTGGCCACCGGCGACCACCAGGTCGACAACCGTGCGCTGGTCGCCGCCCTCCTGGTCGCCTGCGAGCGCGCCGGCGTGCGGCACCTCGTGCGCCGGGTCGCTGCCGTCCGCGTCGAGGGCGAGCGGGCCAGGGGGGTGGTGCTGGCCGGCGGCCAACCGCTCGACGCGGGAACGGTGGTGCTGGCGGCCGGCTGCTGGAGTGGCACCCTCCCCGGGCTGCCGCCCGGACTGGTGCCGCCGGTCCGCCCGGTCAAGGGCCAGCTCCTGCACCTGCGGGGGCCCGGCGAGGCGCCGCTCGCCCAGCGCAATATCCGCGGGCTCGAGGTCTACGTGGTGTCGCGCGGCGACGGGCGCGTGGTGGTCGGCGCGACCGTCGAGGAGCACGGCTTCGACACCACCGTCACCGCCGGCGGCGTGCACGACCTGCTGCGCGCCGCCGTCGAGCTGCTGCCCGAGGCGACCGAGCTGGAGCTCACCGAGTTGGTGGCCGGCCTGCGACCCGGCACGCCCGACAACGCGCCGCTGATCGGGCCCTCGTCGCTGGACGGGCTGGTGATCGCGTCCGGGCACTACCGCAACGGCATCCTGCTGGTGCCCGTGACCGCCGACTCCGTCGCCGCCGTGCTGGCCGGCGGTCCGGTCCCCGACATCATCGCCCCGTTCTCGCCAGGCCGTTTCGCTCCGCCCGTGGCGGGCGTCCCGGCCGCGCACGCCGCCGAGACGGGCCCGCGCAGCGACCATCCCGGCGAGCGCGGGGCGTCGAGCGGACGCGACGCCCGGAGCGGTCTGTCGTGACCGTGGTCGTCAACGGTCAGCCGCGCGAGGTCTCCGCCGGGGTGACCGTGAACCGGCTGCTGGAGGCGTTGGGTCACGATCCCTCTGGCGCGGGCATCGCGGTGGCCGTCAACGGCGAGGTGCTGCCACGTGGCGCCTGGCCCAGCACCGCGCTGGCGGAGCGCGACCGGGTCGAGGTGCTCGGCGCCGCCCAGGGAGGTTGATGATGGACGATCCACTGGTGATCGGCGGCCACGCGTTCGCGTCGCGGCTGATCATGGGCACCGGCGGCGCCGCCAGCCTCGAGTCGCTGGAGCGGGCGCTGCTCGCCTCCGGCGCCGAACTGGCGACCGTCGCGCTCCGGCGGGTCCGGCCGGACGCGTCCGGCTCGGTGCTGGACGTGGTGCGCCGCGCGGGCTGCCGACTGCTGCCCAACACCGCCGGCTGCTTCACCGCCCGCGACGCCGTCCGGACCGCCAAGCTCGCCCGCGAGGCGTTCGCCACCGATTGGATCAAGCTGGAGGTCATCGGTGACGACCGCACCCTGCTGCCCGACGCGGTCGAGCTGCGCGACGCCGCCGAGTCGCTGGTCGACGACGGCTTCACGGTTCTGCCCTACACCAACGACGACCCCGTGCTCGCGCGGCAGCTCCAGGAGACCGGCTGCGCCGCGGTGATGCCGCTCGGCTCGCCGATCGGCAGCGGCATGGGCATCCGCAACCCCTACAACCTGCGGATCATCATCGAGCACGCCACCGTCCCGGTGATCCTGGACGCGGGCGTCGGCACCGCCTCGGACGCCGCCACCGCCATGGAGCTGGGCTGCGACGGTGTGCTCCTCGCCAGCGCGGTGACCCGTGCCCGCGAGCCCGTGCTCATGGCCGAGGCCATGCGCAAGGCCGTCGAGGCCGGCCGCCTCGCCTTCCGCGCCGGCCGCATCCCCCGCCGCCTCTACGCCGAAGCCTCCTCCTCCCCCGAAGGGATCCCCGACCTCGGTGGCGTCCCCGGGGGCGGTGGCGCCTCGGCCGGGGCTCCCGGGGGCGGCGGCCCAGGGGCTGGGGCCCACGGTGCGGGGGTTCCGGGGGGCAGTGGTCCCGGGGCCGCCCAGGCCGGGGTACCCGGGGGCGGCTGATGGACCTCGGCGGGCGGCGCCGGCGGCTGGCGGCGGCGCGGGTGTACCTGTGCACGCCGATCCGGGACGACCTGGCCGAGTTCGCCGACGCGGTGCTCGGCGCCGGGGTCGAGGTGATCCAGCTCCGCGACAAGCAGGCCGAGGCGGTGCCGCTCCTCCGGTCGGCCGAGATCCTGCGCCAGGCAGCGCATCGCCACCACGCGCTGCTGGCGGTCAACGACCGGGCCGACGTCGCCCTGGCGGCCGGCGCCGACATCCTGCACCTCGGCCAGGACGACCTGCCGACGGGCTGGGCGCGGCGGATCGTCGGCGAGCAGGTCCTGCTCGGCCGCTCGACCCACGACCTGGAGCAGGCGCGGTGCGCGGTCGCCGAAGGATGGGACTACTTCGCGGTCGGGCCGGTCTATCCGACCGCGACGAAGCCGGGTCGGCCCGCGGTCGGCACCACGCTGCTCCAGGCCGTGGCCGCCCTGGCCCCTCCGGTCCCCTGGTTCGCGATCGGGGGTGTCGACCGATCGAACCTGGCCGAGGTCATGGAGGCCGGGGTCAGCCGCATCGTGGTCGTGCGAGCGATCACCGACGCCGTCGACCCGGCTGCCGCGGCGGCCGAGCTGCGGCGAGCGCTCGCCGAGGGACCTCAGCGAGCGATCCGGCCCTCGATGTAGGCCGCCCAGTAGCGGGCCTGGTCCCGGTGTGCCGGCGCGACCCTGCGCTGGGCCGCCGCGTCGCGCAGCAGCCACGACACGGTCTGGAGGTCGACACGGTCCATCTCATGGGTGACCTCGGAGGCCCAGAACAGCGTCGCGGCACCGATGTCGCCCGGCACCCCCGTCCCATGCCCGATGTCGCCCAGGAGCTCCGACACCGTGGCGGCGTCGTCCGGTTCGATAAGGGTGGTCGTCTCGAGCATGCCGGCTCCTCTCCGTCCTCCTGCCCGCTCCCTGGAATCTGCTCGTCGCCAGCCGGCCCGCCGAGGCCTGCTGGTCGAACATATGTTCGACCATGATCGCGCCCGCGTCAAATCACTTCGCGAGGCTGTGGATGCGCTCTCGGGAGGGCGGCGCGTTACCGGGGGGCTGTGATGGCGCGCGGGAGGGCGGCGCGTTACTCGGGGGTGGCGGGCCGGCGCCGGCGGCGGAACACCAGGCCGGTGCCGGCAAGCAGGGCCGCCCCGGCGCTCGCGCCGATTCCCAGGGAGAGGCGGGTGTCCGCCCGCCAGCGGGCGAGCCGCGAGCCGAGCGCTGTCTGGGCCGTGGACTGGCCTGACAGGGTGCTCGCCACCGGGACGAGGGTGGTCGTCGGTGCGGGCGCGAGCAGGGTCTGCACGCTCGGCGTGGCGACGTAGGCCGGCAGGACCCGCCCGGTGGTCACGTTCCGTCCCGCCCCGAACCCCCAGTTCATGAGCTGGGTCGCATCGGCCGGCGGGTTCGGGCTGTGCAGCACGATGGCGATCAGCGTACGGCCGTTCCTGGTGGCGGCCGCGGCGAGACAGCGCCCGGCGTCGTCGGTGAACCCGGTCTTGACGCCGACGGCCCCCTTGTACTGCTTCAGGAACAGCGAGTGGGCGTGGAGATCATGGCGATGATGGTCCGGTGTGGTGAAGACCACCCGTTCAGTGCGCACCAATCTGGCCAGCCAGGGGTCGCGCAGCACCGCCCTGGCCAGGATGGCGAGGTCGTAGGCGCTGGACAGGTGCGCCGGCGTGGGCAGCCCGTTTGGACTGTGCCATGACGAATGGCCCAACCCGAGTCGCGCGGACGCGAGGTCCATCGCCCGCGCGAAGCGGCGCACCGAGCCCGCGCTCTTGTCGGCGAGCAGCACCGCCATGTCGTTGGCGGAGATCACCATCATCGCCGCCAGCGCCTGGCTGACCGTGATCTTCTGGCCGGGCTCGAGCGCCAGCCTGGTCGGCGGCGTCCTGGCCGCGTCCCGATTGGTCACCACCACCGCGTTTGGCGGCAGGCTGGCCCTGATCAGCAGGGCGGTCAGCATCTTGGTGAGGCTCGCCGGCGGCTTGGCGGTGGTCGCGTGCCGGGCCCAGAGCACGGCGCCGGTCTGGGCGTCGACCAGGATCGCAAACCCCGAGGCGACCTTGGGCCCGGCGTCCTTGACCTGGGCGACGGTCGCCCTGGGTCTGGCCGCGGCCAGCGCCGGAGCGGGCGGCGAAGCCGTCAGCACCAGTGCGACCAGGGCGAGCGAGGCGAGCAGGCGGTTGGTTGTGCGCATTCGTGTGCCGAGTGGGGAGTGGGCGGGGAGTCGAGGGCCGTGGACGGGCTGTCGAGGGTGGGCTGGCCGTCGAGCGGGTAGCAGTTTGCATCCTGGAAGCAGGCTGGACAAGCACCTCCGAGGGGTTGTGGACAGCCTCCCGGGAGTATCGGGTGATGTTGGTAAGATTCCCGGCGTCTTCCACCTCGAGTCCCAGGAGCAGGTAATGCGGGTCACGGTTATCGGCGCGGGCCATGTCGGCCTCGTGACGGCGGTGTGCTTGGCCAAGTTGGGCCATGAGGTCGTGGCCGATGACGACGACGCCGCGAAGATGGACCTGCTGCGCCAGGGCACGGCGTGGTTCTACGAGCCCGGGCTCGAGGAGCTCCTGCGTGAGGCGCTGACAGCCGGCAGCCTGCGGTTCACCTCGGACAAGGCCGAGGCCGTCCGCCACGGTGAGGTCATCTTCATCTGCGTCGGTACCCCGTCGCGCCCCGACGGCAGCCCGAACCTCGCCTTCGTCGAGGCGGTCGCGCGCGAGGTCGCCCGCCATCTCCCGGTCGGCGAGCCCAAGCTGATCTGCGAGAAATCCACCGTGCCGGTGCAGACCGGTGAGAAGGTCGCGCAGGTCATCGACCGCGAGGCGCCCGACGGCGCTGTCTACGAGGTCGCCTCCAACCCCGAGTTCCTCCGCGAGGGCTCGGCCGTCACCGACACCCTGCGGCCGGACCGGATCGTGGTGGGCACGGACTCCGAGCGGGGCGCCGCCGTCCTGCGGGAGCTGTACGCGCCCATCCTCCAGGATTCCGACTGCGAATGGCTCGCCACCGACCGCGCCACGGCCGAGCTCATCAAGCACGCCTCCAATGCCTTCCTGGCGACCAAGATCAGCTTCATCAACGCCGTGGCCAGGGTCTGCGAGCGGTCCGGCGCCGACGTCGAGGTGGTCGCCCGCGGCATGGGCCTCGACCCCAGGATCGGCCCGTCGTTCCTGCGGGCCGGCCCCGGCTACGGGGGGAGCTGCTTCCCCAAGGACGTCGCCGCCTTCGCCCACCGCTCCCGCGAGCTCGGCGTGGACTTCACCATGCTCAATGAGGTGGCGCGGATCAATATCGAGGCGCGCCGCTCCGTCGTCGAGAAGGTCCGCGATCTCCTGTGGCACCTCGACGGCAAGCGGATCGGCGTGCTGGGGCTCACCTTCAAGCCCGAGACCGACGACCTCCGCGAGTCACCGGCGATCGACGTGGTCAGGGCGCTACTCGACGACGGCGCTTCGGTGGTGGTCTACGACCCGGTGGCCTCCGACAGCGAGACACGCCAGCTCCTGCCTGGCTTCGAGCGGGCCGCCAAGGCGATCGACGTGGCGGACGGGGCGCACGCCCTCGTGCTGCTCACCGAGTGGGCCGAGTTCGCCGACCTGGACCCGGTCGCGCTCGCCGAGCGCATGGCGTATCCCATCGTGGTGGACGCCCGCAATGCGCTCGACCGCGAACGCTACCTGGCGGCCGGGTTCACCGTCGCCGGCATGGGCCGGCCGGTGGCCGGCCGCGACCGCAAGGGAAGGTAGGCATGCCGCGAGCGGTGATCACCGGCGGGGCCGGTTTCCTCGGGTCGCACCTGTGCCGCCGGCTGCTGGCCGAGGGGTTCGAGGTCGTCTGCATGGACTCCCTGCTCACCGGCCGGGCCTCCAACGTCGAGGATCTCCGCGGCGAGCACTTCCAGCTCGTCAAGGTGGACGTGACCAACTACATCCACGTCTCCGGGCCGGTCGACGCGGTGCTCCATTTCGCCTCGCCCGCCAGCCCGATCGACTACCTGCGCTACCCGATCCAGACGCTCAAGGTCGGCGCGCTGGGAACCCACCACGCCCTTGGCCTCGCCAAGGAGAAGGGCGCTCGCTTCCTGCTCGCCTCGACCAGCGAGGTCTACGGCGACCCCCAGGTGCACCCGCAGCCAGAGAGCTACTGGGGCCACGTCAACCCGATCGGCCCCCGGGGGGTCTACGACGAGGCCAAACGCTTCGCCGAAGCGATGTCCATGGCCTACCACCGCGCCCACGCCGTCCCGGTGCGCATTGCCAGGATCTTCAACTCGATCCTGGCCGACGAGCAGGTGCTCTATGACGATGGCACGGAATTGCGGCGCGAGCCCGTCGAGGCACTGGCGCATCGGCTCGCCGGCCAGGTCGATCTGATCGGGTACCGCGTCCCGGCCTTCGACCACAAGGGCGCCATCCTGGCGGCCGAAGCCTCGGCGTTGATCGGACATCCCACCACGGCCCCCTGTTACAGGGTCCACACCCGGTACGGACGGTCCATCGGGGTGACCGGCGATCACAGTCTCTTCGTCGAGGGCCCGGACGGATTGCCGCAGCCGCGTCCGGCGGGCCAGCTCCGAGTGGGTGACAGGATCGCCGTCGCCGGCGTCGTACGCGTCCCAGAGCGGGACCGCGCTCAGGTCGACATGATCGAGGTTTGGGATCAGGCAGGGCGCGATCCCTGGAATTTGATGATTCACGGCTCGGGCCTCGGCGCTGCCGCGTGGGAGCGCCGGTTCGAGCTGTTCGCTGCGATTGCGCGGCGTAACCCGCGGACGGCTCCGCGCTGGCGCCGCCATGTGTGGGGCGAGATCGCCAATCACCGAAAGCGCGATCAACTTCCGCTTGGTGCCCTACGAGCGCTCGGCATCGCGATCCCGAAGGGTGCCTGCGTTCGGCTGCGAACCGGTGGAAAGTCCGCGCTGCTGCCGCGATTCGTGGAATTGAGCGAGGAATTTCTCTGGCTGCTCGGCCTGTACGTGGCTGAGGGCTGCCGGGTCGAGGGACCGAAGCGCGCGTGCATCAGCTTGAGCTGCGACGAGGCCACGCTGGACCGCGCCGCCAAGATCCTGCAGCGTGACCTGAACCTGCATGTCGTGCGAGTCAAGGCCAGCCGCGCACGCAGCGCCGGGATCTTCGCGCACTCGACGCTGTTGCTCCTCCTGCTCGACCATCTCGGGTTCTCCTCGGGGCCCAGGCGGCTGCCCGGCTGGGTACTGGGCCTGCCCCTCGCGCGTCTCAAGTGGGTGATCGAAGGCTACCGCGAAGGGGACGGCGTGCACTCGGGGAAGAAGCTCGAGGAGGGCGTCCGGCACGAGTTCTCCACCACGTCAACTGACCTCAAGGATGATCTGGTGGTCGCGTTTGGTCGCTTCGGTCTCCTCCCGTCGGTTGGGCGATACAGCTCCACCTTCCGCCAACGGATCGGGGATCGTCGATACCCGTTCTGGCGCCTGACGCTGGCCCGCGTGGACCCGTGGAGCCCGCTCGATTGGGACCGAGGCGTCCGCCAGCGGATCAACGCACGCCGCACCGGCGATCTCGTCTGGGCGGCGATCACAAGGATCGAGCAGGTCCCCGCCACCCCGCTGGTCTACGACTTCAGCGTCCCAGGGCACGAGAACTTCTGGGCCGGGTCGGGAATCATGGCCAAGAACACCTTCGGGCCCTACATGAGGGTCGACGATGGACGGGCGTTTTGTACGTTTGCGGTGCAGGCGTTGCGAGGCGAGCCGATGACCGTGCATGGGGACGGGAGCCAGACCCGTTCGCTCTGCTACGTAGAGGACCTGGTGGAAGGCTTGTGGCGGCTGCTCTGGTCGGACGAGACGGGCCCCATGAACCTTGGGAACCCCGAGGAGATCACCGTGCTGGAGCTTGCCAGGCAGATCGGGCGGGCGGTCGGCGGCGAGCCGGAGGTCGTCTTCGAGCCGCGGCCGATCGACGACCCGGAGATGCGCCGTCCGGACATCTCGCTCGCCCAGGGGCGGCTCGGCTGGAAACCGCAGGTGAGCCTCGCCGACGGGATCCGGCGGACGCTGCCGTGGTTCCAGACGGCGCTCGGACTCGATCCGCCGCGCGGCGGTTCCGCGCGGCGCGGATGACCATGGACGAGCTGAAGCCGGTGCGGGCGGCGTTCTTCGACGTGGACAAGACCCTCTTGCCCGGGTCCAGCTTGTACCTGTTCGCCCGCGGGCTGTACCGGCGGGGCTTTTACACCCTGCGAGACATCGTCGGGTTCGCCTTCGGACAGTTCGTCTTCCGGCTCACGGGCGCGGAGGGCCAGAGCGGGATCGAGGCGGCGCGCGAGTCGGCGCTCGCGTTCGTGGAGGGCAAGCATCAGGCCGACCTGGTCCAGCTCGGCCACGACATCGTCGTCGAGGTGATCGGCCCGCGGATCTACCCGGGCATGCGGCGGGTGATCGAGGCGCACCACGCGGCGGGCGACCGCACCTATCTGGTCACCGCCGCGCCTCGTGACCTCGCCGACGAGATCGCCACCTACCTCGGCATGGACGGCGCGCTGGGGACCACGGCGGAGCTGGTCGACGGCACCTACACGGGACGGATGCTCGGCCCGGTGCTGCACGGGCCGGCCAAGCTGGAGGCGGTCAAGGAGCTGGCCGCCGACGAGGGCATCGACCTGCGGTCCAGCAGCGCCTATTCGGACTCGGTCAACGACCGGCCGCTGCTGGAGGGGGTCGGCCATCCGGTGGCGGTCAACCCCGACCGGGTCCTGCGCGGGCTCGCGGCCGAACGGGGCTGGCCGATCCATGATTTCCGCCGGCATCGCCGGCTGTGGCTGGTGTGGCTGCCCTCGGGCGTGGTCGCGGTCGGCACGGTCGCGGCGATGATCGCCCGGCAGCGGCGACCGGCCCACGTCCACCCCCCGGCCGCGGAGGTCCAACGCCCGCCCGCCGCCTCCATGGTCGCCTCGCTGCGGAGCCCCGCCGCGATACGCCGTGCGATCCGCGGCACCGACGACGAGGACGCTCCCCCGGACACCCGCCGCCACCCCACCCCCACCCGCCGCGCAGCCCAGTAGCCACCCCGGCCCGGCGGCCCCAGCCACCGTCCCGGCCGGACGGGCACGCTGAGGCGCCACGGCCCCAACCACCGGCGAGGTGGGCGAGGCCCCGGCCCCCGGGGAGGCACCCCGGCCTCAGCGTTGACCTTCGCCTGGGCTGGGCTCGGCGATGAGGGCGTGGACGAGGGGAAGGCGGGCGAGGTCGAAGACGCGGTGCGAGGACGGTCGGGTCAGGGCAGGAACTGCTCTTCGAGGGTGCCGACCTGGTCGCGCCGCACGGTGACCCAGAACAGCGGCGAGAGCTCGGTGGGGAAGTAGGACGCGAGTTTGACGAGGTCGACCGGGACGTCCTTGGTGGCGTCGCCGGTCTCGTCGGCGCTGAGCACGTTGACGGTGATCCGGGCGGACGGCAGCACCGCCAGCCTGCGGAGCTGCCTGCTCGAGTTGCGGATGTAGTAGTCGTTGGGCGGCGGCGATTCCTTGCCGTCCTGGCTGGCGGCCGTGGCCGCCTCCGCGCCGGTGAAGTACTGCACGACGTCGATCACGATCGTCCGCGAGGCCAGGTCCACGTCCTCGAGGAACGCCGGATGGCGCCCGTCGGCCAGCACCACCCTGCCGGTGGTGCTCGGTGCCGGTGCGCCGGTCTCCTCGGTGGCGCCGCTGCCCGCACCGCCCCCACCACCGCTCTGCGGCTGCGCGCCGGCGGCGGTGGTTGGCGGAGCCGATCGGCCGGGCGACGTCATCCCGCAGCTGGCGAGCGCGAGGCTGGCGAGCAGCGCGACGGCCGCGATGGGAACCGGAGCGTGGACGAACCGGTACCGCATGGTCTCTCCCCGCACAACGGGACGATTTGGGGGAAGAAGATTACGCCCTGGAGGCAAGCGGGACCTACCGCGGGCGGGGCGGTGGAGAAGGCGTCAGGAGGATGCCTGGTCGCCGGGGTCGGCGAGCGGCAGGCCGCCCTCGTTGAGGACGGCGGTGACCTCGTCCTCGGTCAGCCCGCGGGTGGCCAGGGCACGGCGCAGGCGGCGAGACGCCTCGACCGGAGAGGTCCAGCCGTCGCGGAGCGAGGTCGTCTCGCGCTCCCCCTCCAGCAGCCCGTCGACGAATCCGCGGGCGTAGTCCCACGGCACGTAGCGGTCGACGTCGGGCTCGAACGCCGGCTCGTGGACGCGAGGCTCGCCACGCTCGAGGATGTGCTCGAGGTTCTCGCGCAGGAGGCTCCAACTGAAGAAGTGGTCCTCTTCGCAGTCGGGGCAGGGGATGACGACCCCCCGGAAGCCACGCGGCTCCAGGGCCTCCCGGAATTCGGCCAGGTCGGCGAGATCATCGAGCAGCGCGGCGCGTTCCTCGTCGTCGATCGGCTCGGACTGGCTTTCTTCTTCGAACCCGAAAGGGTCGAGCGGGTCGGGCACAGACACCTCGGTGCGTACGGTATTCATGACTTGGGAGACGCCCATGTGGACGTCTTGACGCTGTCATGGTACAGCGGTTGCCGACTGGGGTCTCCGCGCTGTCCACAATGCCGCCGGGGTCCGCTCCGGCCCGGCCCGCCAGGAGGCGCTGCTTCGTCCCGACGGCCGGAGACTACCTGCTTGCAGGCTGCCGAAGGGGATTGGTAGCTTCGGGCATGCGCCATTCAGAGGACCCACCGTCACCGCGGTTGGGTCCCGTTTGCTATCCGGCGGCCTTCCGTGGCCGCCGCGCGACGGGCGCGCCCCAGATCGAGTTCACGGAGGACTCCCGTGGCTGAGGTAGAGATCGGCATCGGCAAGAGCGGCCGGCGCGCCTACGGCTTCGACGACATCGCGATCGTCCCGAGCCGGCGCACGCGCGACCCTGACGACATCGACGTCTCCTGGGACCTGGACGCCTACCAATTCGAGCTGCCGCTGCTGGCCTCGGCCATGGACGGGGTGGTGTCGCCGAGGATCGCGATCGAGATCGGCAAGCTCGGCGGGCTGGGCGTGCTGAACCTCGAGGGCCTGTGGACCCGGTACAAGGACCCCGAGCCGATCTACGAGGAGATCGCGGGCCTTTCGGCCGCGGACGCCACCAAGCGGATGCAGGAGATCTACCGCGAGCCCATCAAGGCGGACCTGATCGGCGAGCGGATCCGCGAGATCAAGGACAGCGGGGTGGTCGTGGCCGCGTCGCTGACGCCGCAGCGGGTGGGCCGCTACCACGAGATCACCCTGGAGGCCGGGCTCGACATCCTGGTCATCCAGGGCACGGTGGTCTCGGCGGAGCACGTCTCGTCCACCAGCGAGCCGCTCAACCTCAAGACCTTCATCGCCCGCTATGAGATCCCGGTGATCGTGGGCGGCTGCGCCTCCTACTCGACCGCCCTGCACCTGATGCGCACGGGCGCCGCCGGGGTGCTGGTGGGCGTCGGCCCAGGGGCCGCGTGCACCACCAGGGGCGTGCTCGGGATCGGGGTGCCGCAGGCGACCGCGCTGGCCGACGCGGCTGGGGCGAGGACCCGCCATCTCGAGGAGACCGGGCGCTACGTCCAGGTCATCGCGGATGGGGGCATGGCGACCGGGGGCGACATCGCCAAGGCGATCGCCTGCGGCGCGGACGCGGTGATGCTCGGGTCCCCGCTGGCCCGCGCGATCGAGGCGCCGGGACGCGGCTTCCACTGGGGCATGGCCACCTTCCACCCGGACCTGCCTCGGGGCACGCGCGTCGCCACCAGGACGCTGGGGACGCTGCGCGAGATCCTGCTCGGCCCGGCGCCGGTCAACGACGGCACCATGAACCTCTTCGGCGCCCTGCGGACCTCCATGGCCACCACTGGCTACCAGACGCTCAAGGAGTTCCAGAAGGCCGAGGTCATGGTCGCGCCCGCGCTCCAGACCGAGGGCAAGAGCCTCCAGCGCACCCAGGGCGTCGGCATGGGCTGAGCGCGGCCAAGCGGCGCGGTGAGGTCCGCTGCACGGCGCAACGGCGGGCGGGCCCGGCCTGCCGGCGGCCACCCCGGGCGGGGCGGCGGGCCCGACCCGCCGGCACCCGCGGTGCTACGTCTCCGGCTCGTCCTCGTCGTCGCCGCTGCGGCGCTGGCGGCGGATGACCTGGCGGTCCCAGCCGCGGTGAACCGAGCAGTAGATGTCGGGGTTGTAGCGGGAGAGGGTCGTCTCGCAGCCATCGGCGGCGCAGACCCGTTCCGTGCCGAACGAGCGAACCTCCGGATCGGCGCCTGGCGCGCGGCGCCGGGTCTTGCCTGTCTGCTGCTCGGCGTCGGGCTCGTCGTCCACATGCTCGACGACCGGGTCGACTTGGCTCACGCGACGTCTCCTCCAGCCATTCGGTGCCACTCGGCGGGGGCCAAGCCTCAACGAAAACGCACCATGCAACCGCGGACGATCAGCGCTGCATGGTGCGGGGTCTCGGCACCAACCGGGCCAGCTCCGGCCCACCTTGCTCGCCTCCAACCGTAGCGCCCGGCGCGGCTGCACAGCAAGAGCGTCCCCCGCTGCCAGCCCTGCTAATCTTGGGCCATGACGCCGGACACCGTTCTCGTCCTGGATTTCGGCGCTCAGTACGCGCAGCTCATCGCGCGACGGGTGCGCGAGTGCCATGTCTACTCCGAGGTCGTCCCCTGCGACGTCGAGCCGGAGGAGGTCCAGCGCCGCGGCGCCAAGGCGCTGATCCTGTCCGGGGGCCCCTGCTCCGTCTACGAGGCGGGCGCGCCGTCGCTGGACGCGCGCCTGCTCGGGCTCGGCATCCCCGTCCTCGGCCTGTGCTACGGGCAGCAGGCGATGGCCCAGGCGCTGGGCGGCCAGGTGGAGCCGACCGGGGTGCGGGAGTACGGCCGCACAGACCTGGTCGCCGAGCCGGAGCGCAGCGTGCTGTTCCGCGACCTGCCGGCCTCCCAGGTCGTGTGGATGAGCCACGGTGACACGGTGACGGCGGCGCCGCCGGGGGCGCGGGTGACGGCGCGCACCGAGGCCACGCCGGTCGCCGGCTTCGAGGACCCCGCGCGGGGCCTCTACGGGGTGCAGTTCCACCCGGAGGTCGCCCACACGCCGCGCGGGCTCGACCTGTTGAAGAACTTCCTGTACGAGGGGGCCGGGCTGCGGCCCACCTGGACGAGCGTCTCGATCATCGAGGAGCAGGAGGCGGCCATCCGCGCCCAGGTCGGCGGCGAGCGCGCCCTCTGCGCGCTGTCGGGCGGCGTCGACTCCTCGGTGGCGGCGCTGCTGGTCCACCGCGCCATCGGCGACCGCCTCACCTGCGTGTTCGTGGACACCGGGCTGCTGCGCCACGGCGAGGCCGAGCAGGTGGAGGAGACCTTCCGGCGCGACTTCAAGGTCAACCTGGTGCACGTCAAGGCCGCCGACCGCTTCCTGGAGCGGCTGGCCGGCGTGACCGACCCCGAGGTCAAGCGCAAGGCGGTCGGCAACGAGTTCATCCGCCTGTTCGAGGAGGTCGCCCGTGACCACGGCGACGCCCGTTTCCTGGTCCAGGGCACGCTGTACCCGGACGTGGTCGAGTCCGGCGGCAAGCGCACCGCCACCATCAAGAGCCACCACAACGTCGGCGGCCTCCCCGACGACATGCGGATGGAGCTGGTCGAGCCCCTGCGGCTGCTGTTCAAGGACGAGGTCCGCCGCGTCGGCACCGAGCTCGGGCTGCCCGAGGACGTGGTCCGCCGCCAGCCGTTCCCCGGTCCTGGCCTGGCCGTGCGGATCGTGGGCGAGGTGACCACCGAGCGCCTGGAGACGCTGCGCGCGGCCGACCGGATCGTGCTCGAGGAGATCCGCCGCGCCGGGCTGGACCGGGAGCTGTGGCAGTACTTCGCGGTGTTGCCGGCGGTGCGCACCGTCGGGGTCATGGGCGACGGCCGCACCTACGCCTACCCGATCGTGGTGCGCGCGGTGACCAGCGAGGACGCCATGACCGCCGACTTCGGGCGCCTGCCCTGGGAGGTCCTGGAGCGGATCGCCACCCGCGTCGTCGGCGAGGTCGCCGGCGTCAACCGGGTCGCCTACGACGTGACCTCCAAGCCTCCCGGCACCATCGAGTGGGAGTGAGCCGCCCGGACCCGGGCCCGCCGGGCCCGGCCGGTGAGCCCCCAGCCCGCCGTCAGGTCTGGAAGGTGCCGACGAGCTGGCCCTGGGCGGTGGCGGCGGCCTGGATCGCGGCGATCGCCTGCTGGGGGTCGGCGCCCCGCTCGATCCCGGGCGATCGGCCCAGCGCGTAGACCGTGAAGCGGTAGTGGTGCGCCGGCCCGCTCGGCGGGCAGGGCCCGGTGTAGTCGCGGGCCTCCCGCGCGCCGGAGGGCACGGCGTTCTCGGCAAGCTGCGTCTGGCTGGCGGGGATGCCCGACATCACCCAGTGGACGAAGGTGCCGCCGGGGGCGTCGGGGTCGTCCACCACCAGCGCCAGCTCCGCGGTGCCCGACGGCGGCGCGGACCACTGCAGCGGCGGCGAGACATCGTCGCCCTTGCAGGTGTAGCGGGCCGGGATGGCCGCGCCGGCGTTGAACGCCGAGCTCGTCACGGTCATGGTCGAGGCCGGCGCCTGCCCGGTGGTCGCGGCCGTGGTGGCTCCGCCGCCACCCCCGCCAGAGGACGAGCAGGCGGCCAGCGCGGCGAGCGGCAGTGCCAGCAGCGCCAGGTGCAATCGCCGGCGGGTCCACATGTTCACGAGCTTACGACGCGCGCGCGGTCGCTGGCGGCGCGATGCAGGTGACCTGCTCACCGTCGCGGGCCAGCAGCGCCGCCAGCAAGCCGCCGATGCCGCCGGGACCGAGAATCGCCACACGCAATGGGGGCCTGGCGTGCGCCGGAGTGTCCACGTCGTTGACCTCCTATCGGGGGAGGGCGGGCGCCGCTTCGTGCGCCCGCGCCCGGGCCGGAGGATACTCTCGCGCGCACGGGCGTTTGGACGCTCGTGTGCCGGTCGAGTCGCCGCCTGACAGAGGGGAGCGATGCGCGCGATCACGGTTGTGCCCGGCAAGCAGGGCAGCGCCCGGCTCGACGACCTGCCCGAGCCGGACCCGGCCGCCGGCGCCGTGCTGGTGCAGGCGCTGGCGCTGGGTGTCTGCGGTACCGACCTGGAGATCACCGGCGGCAGGTACGGCTGGGCGCCGCCCGGCCGCGAGCGCCTGGTGCTCGGCCACGAGTCCCTCGGCCGCGTGATCGAGGCCCCGGGCGGTGGAGAGCTCGCCCGCGGCGATCTGGTCGCAGGGATCGTGCGCCATCCCGACCCTGTGCCCTGCAAGAACTGCGCCATCGGCGAGTGGGACATGTGCCGCAACGGCCGCTACACCGAGCACGGCATCAAGGAGCTCGACGGGTTCGGCTCGGAGCGCTGGCGGATCCAGCCGGAGTTCGCCGTCAAGATCAACCCGGCGGCCGGCCGGCTCGGCGTCCTGCTCGAGCCGGCCACCATCGTGGTCAAGGCATGGGAGCACGTCGAGCGCATCGGCCGCCGCGCCCGCTGGGAGCCACGCCGGGTGCTGATCACCGGCGCGGGGCCGATCGGCCTGCTGGCCGCGCTGCTCGGCAAGCAGCGGGGACTCGACGTGCACGTGCTCGACCGGGTCACCGAGGGGCCCAAGCCCGACCTGGTGGCCGCTCTCGGCGCGGTCTACCACCACGGCTCGGTCGAGGAGGCCTGCCGCGAGTCGGACGTGGTCATCGAGTGCACCGGCGTCGGCGATCTCGTCTTCGACGTCATGCAGCACCTTGCGCCGAACGGGATCGTCTGCCTGACCGGTCTGTCGTCGGGCGGCCGCTCGATCGGCGTGGACGCCGGGGCGCTCAACCGCGAGCTGGTGCTCTCCAACGAGGTGATCGTCGGCTCCGTCAACGCCAACCGGCGCCACTACCAGTACGCCGCCGAGGCGCTCGCCAAATCCGACCACGACTGGCTCGCCCGCCTGATCACCCGCCAGGTCCCACCCGACCACTTCCAGGAGGCGCTGGTGCGGCAGCCCGACGACGTCAAGGTCGTCGTCCAGTTCGCGGAGTAGCTAACCGGCGCGGCGGGGGCTGAGGGCGGCGAGCAGTTCGGGCTGGTGGGCGTCGAGCCATTCGGCGCCGAGGTGGACGCCGAGGCGCCAGAGGGCGTAGCCGTAGGCGAGCGCGAACGGGCAGAGGATCGCCAGTGCCGGGCGCCAGGCCGCCAGGCCCACCACCAGCAGGACGCCCAGCGGCAGCATCAGCGCGCCCTCGATGGCCATGGCGAGCAATTGCACCAGCCCGACCGCGCAGCCGGCGCCGGCGCCCTGGCTCGCCCACACGTTGGTCGACACGTTCGACAGCGCGAAGGGGAAGCGGATCGACACGTAGTCGGCAACCCCGAGCATGATCCCCAGGATCCCCGCCGCCAGGCACAACGTCACCGGCAGGTACGCCCAGCCGCCGCCCACCGCCGACAGGGTGATCGACACCACCGCCACCAGCGCGAACCCGGGCAGCGCCAGCGCGAGGTTCTTGCCGACCAGGTCGGCTCGCGACCCGCCGCCGGTGGCGACGTTGACCCAGTAGGCCGGCCCATCGGCACCGAACTGGTTGAGCGCGCCGGAGTTGAGCATGTAGAGGCCGGCCAGCGCGCCGAGCGCGGCGAGCTCCCTTGGCCCGTCGCGGGACAGCAGCAGGAACCCGGGCAGGATGACGGCGAACAGCGCGGCGGTCAGCCACAGCACCCGCAGCCTGGGATGCCTGGCGAAGTAGCGCAGGTCCTTGGCGGCCACGGCACCGCGGCGGTCCAGCGGCAGCAGCCGGCGGATGGGGCGCGGGAACAGGCCCACCGCGGCCTTGCTGACCCGCCGCGGACCGCCGGAGGGCTCCACGGTGGTGAGGACGCGACGCAGGCTCGCGTACCACCACCAGGCGAGCAGCAGCACCGCGACGGCCGCCCCGCCCAGCTCCAGCGCGGCCACGGGCAGGCTGCCGCCCCGGCCGGCCGTGGCCATGGCGCGCGCCGCCAGCCCGGGCGGCAGCCAGCCAAGCGCCCTGCCGAGCGACCGCAGCCAGTCGAGGTCGGCGAGCCTCGAGGGGCGGGTGGACCTGACCAGCACCTGCACGCCGAGGTTCAGGGTGAGCGCGCCCAGCGAGACCACCACGATGGCGAGGTCGCGCACGCGCCGGCTCCGCAGCCAGCGCGACAGCGCGGTGGTGAGCGCCCTGGCCGCCAGCACACACAGCGCGAACTCCAGCACCACCGCGAGCACCACCACGACCAGCCCCGGCCCGGCCGGCCCGAACCCGACCACCGCCCCGCTCAGCGCCGCCAGGGTCGCCAGCGGCGGCAGCCCCACGCACGAGGCGACGAACAGCCCGGTCGCCAGCTGGCGGGGCCGCAGCGGCAGCAGCACCAGCTTGGCGGGGTCCAGCGCGCTGTCCGCCGCGAAGGTCAGCAGCGGCAGCAGTGCCCAGGCCAGCGCGAGGAACACGAAGCCGACGACGGCGACGGCCTCGGCAACGTCGGAGGGGACGGCACGCAGCGCGGCCAGCGCCACGAACCCGCCGGCGGTCAGCGGCAGCGCGAACAGGCCGCCCACGACCAGGCCGGTGATCTGCTGCCAGCCGCCGACCTTGAGGCCGCCGAGCAGCAGCGCCAGCTTCAGCCGGGCGAAGTGCCGAGCCATCCGAGCTCCTGGGCGTCGGCCCCGCCGGCGCCGACCAGCTCGACGAAGGCGTCCTCGAGACTGCGGGCGCCGCGCACCACCCCGATCGGGCCCTCGGCGATGAGCCGGCCCTGGTGCATGATGCCGACGCGGTCGCAGAGCCGCTCGACCAGCTCCATCACGTGGCTGGAGAACACCACGGTCGCCCCGCCGGCGGTGTAGCGCTCGAGCATGGCGCGGATGGTGCGTGCCGACACCGGGTCGATGGCCTCGAACGGCTCGTCGAGGAACAGCACCCGTGGGTTGTGGAGCAGCGCGGCCGCCAGGGCGATCTTCTTGCGCATGCCGTGCGAGTAGTCGACCACCAGCGTCCCGGCCGCTCCCCGCAGGTCGAGCACGTCCAGCAGCTCGCGCGAGCGCTCGGCCACGGTCGCCGCCGGCATGCCGCGCAGCAGGCCGTTGTAGGTGAGCAGCTCCTGGCCGCTCAGGCGGTCGAACAGGCGCAGGTCCTCGGGGAGCACGCCGATGCGCCGCTTGGCGTCGGGAGGGCTGCGCCAGACGTCGACGCCGTCGACGGCCACGCTGCCGGCGTCGGGGCGCAGCAGGCCGGTGACCATGCCGAGCGTGGTGGTCTTGCCGGCGCCGTTGGGCCCCACCAGGCCGAAGAAACAGCCGTGCGGGATGTCCAGATCGATACCGGCCACGGCCAGCTTCGCCCCGAAGGCCTTGCGCAGGCCCCTGACCGACAGGGCCATAGCCGCTCCGTCGGACGTTCGCGGTTGCTCGACACTCACGCTCACGCGGGACCTCCACACTTCGAGCCAATCCGGACCAGCGTACGACTACCCAGGCGCATCCGGCGGTCAAATCGTACTGATACCGACAAGCTGGTTGCTCGCCGCGAGGAACTCCATGGCCGGCACTCCCGTTCTGGCGGAGACAGGAGGATCATGGAGCGTGCACGGGAGGAGCATGGGCTCATGAGGATCACGCGGGCCATCGGCGTCCTGGTGGGCGTGACGCTGACACTCGACGGCGCCGTCGACCCCTTCATCGCCAGCTATCTGAAGAACGGCATCGAGGCGGCCAACCGCGAGGGCGACGCCGCGGTGGTGATCCGCATCGACACGCCTGGCGGGCTCGACTCGTCGATGCGCACCATCGTCAAGGCGATCCAGAACTCGAAGGTGCCCGTCCTGTGCTGGACCGGGCCGTCCGGAGCCCGCGCGGCCTCCGCGGGGACCTTCATCATGATGGCCTGCCCCCAGAACGGGATGGCGCCCGCTACCGAGATCGGCGCCGCCAAGCCCGTCGGCGTGAGCGGGACGGTCGAGCGGCAGAAGGTCACCAACGATGCCGCGGCGTTCATCCGGTCCCTGGCTGACGCCAACGGTTACAACGCCGGCTGGGCGGAGAGCGCCGTCCGTGGCGCCGACTCCATCCCAGCTCAGACGGCCGTTCACACGAACGTCACCAAGCACATCGCCGCTACGCTCCCGGCCTACCTCGAGCAGGTCGATGGCAAGAACGTGCCGGTGGATGGCGGTCATGATCGACCCGAACCTCGCGTTCATCTTCTTCTATCTCGGCATCATCCTGATCATCATCGAGGTGTTGCATCCGGGCGTCTCGGTCCCCGGTGTGCTCGGTACGCTGCTCCTGGTGACCAGCATCATGTCCTTCGGGATCCTTCCGGTGCAGCTCGGCGGTGTCGTGCTGCTGGTCGCCTCGGCCGTGCTCTACCTGCTGGAGCTGAAGCATCCCGGGCTCGGGCTGCCGGCCGTCGGCGGCACCATCTGCCTGGTGCTGGGCGGGCTGCTGCTGTTCGATCCGTCAGTCCCCGACCTGCACGTGTCGCGCTGGCTGCTGCTGGTGGTGCCGACGCTGGTGGTGGCCTTCTTCGCCGTGGTCGTGCAGGCGGCGATGGAGGCTCGCCGGCAGCCGCCGATGATCAGCGTGGACCGGCTCTACGGCGAGGAGGGCGTCGCGCTCAGCGACCTGGCCCCGCGCGGCGAGGTGCGGGTCGGCCGCGAGCACTGGAGCGCGGAGTCGGCGCAGGGCGAGATCCCGGCCGGCACGGTCGTGCGGGTGGTCGGCCGCTCCGGCCTGAAGCTCATGGTGGTGGCCGACCCGACCCAGATCGGCGGCGACCCCATGACCCCCTCGCTCCCGCGCTCCGACGGTCCCGACCAGGGCGGCGTCCGCTAGCCTTCCTCGGCGCTGTCGAGATGGGCTTCGAGCGCGTCCAGGCGGCCCGCCCAGTAGCGGCGGTAGGGCTCGATCCAGGTGTCGATCTCGGTGAGCGGCTCGGGACGCAGCCGGTACCAGCGTCGCTGCGCGTCGATCCGCACGGTGACCAGGCCGGCCTGGCGGAGCACGCGCAGGTGCTTGGAGACGCCCGGCTGGCTGATCCGGATCAGCTCGACCAGCTCGCCGACCGATCGCTCGCCGTCGCGCAGCAGGTCGAGGATGCGCCGGCGGTTCGGCTCGGCCAGCGCCTCGAAGGTCGTGCTCATGACCCCGCCTGTCGGCTCAGTCGAATGCCTGCTGGTAGATGGTGCTGTAGAGCTGGTTCCAGCGCTCGTCTGGCTTCCAGGGGAGCTGGCGGCCGTCGAGGTTGGCCTCGAGCACGTCGAGGCACAGGTGCCAGCCCGCGCCGACACGTGCGAGCTTGGAGCGGTCGTCGAGGGTGTTGTTGAACACCAGCAGGCAGCCGTCCCCCTCGCGCCGCAGCTCGAAGCGGAGGTTCTCCTCGCCCCAGTCGAAGGCGAAGACCCGCGGCGGGTCGAGCTCGGTGAGTGCCCGCCATACCCGCTGGGGGGAGTGGGCGAGCCGGCGCTCGTAGCGCAGCACGAGCCGCCCGTCCTCGGTCGTCTGGAGCGTGCCGTTGGCGGTGCCGCCTGGCCGGGATCGCTTGTCTGGAGTATTCATGAGCCGTAATATGCCTCATCAGTAGTATGCCTGTCAAGGCATATATGGCCACACGCGCCAAGCAGTCGTATCCGACCTGCTCCTGGCCTGGTTTCGCGGCGTAGCATTGGTACAAGGACCCGCCAGGTCCGATGGGAGGATGGTCAATATGGCTCTCGGGCTGGCGATCGCCCTTGTGGTGATCGTCCTGCTAGTGCTCCTACTGGTGCGCTACTCCATCAGGATCGTTCGTGAGTACCAGCGGATCGTGCTGTTCAGGCTGGGCCACATGGTCGGCACCCGTGGGCCGGGCCTGGTCCTGCTGATCCCGGTCGTCGACCGGCCGGTCATGGTCGACCTGCGGGAGCAGTACCTGGAGATCCCCAAGCAGACGGCGATCACCGAGGACAACGCCACCATCGCGATCGACTTCATCATCTTCACCAGGGTGGTGGACGCGATCATGAGCGTGGTGCAGGTGCAGTACTTCGCCGGCGCAGCGCAGAACATCGCCGCGACCACCCTGCGGAGCGTGGTCGGCGACATGAACCTCGACGACGTGCTCTCCAAGCGCGAGCAGATGAACGAGACCCTCCGCGCCAAGCTCGACGACGTCACCGAGCGCTGGGGAGTCAAGGTCACCAACGTCGAGGTCCGCGAGATCATCCCGCCGCCACAGGTCCAGGAGGCGATGACCCGGCAGATGTCGGCCGAGCGGACCCGCCGCGCGGTCGTCACCGAGGCGACCGGCACCAAGCAGGCGGCCATCACCGTCGCCGAGGGCCAGAAGCAGTCGGCGATCCTGTCGGCCGAGGGCGACCGCCAGGCGGCGATCCTGCGCGCCGAAGGCTTCTCGCTGGCGCTGGGCAAGATCTTCGAGGTGGCCCAGGGCGTCGACGCCAACACCATGAGCCTCCAGTACCTGGAGGCGCTGAAGCAGATCGGCGCGTCCTCGTCGACCAAGTTCGTGCTGCCCATGGAGCTGTCGAACCTGCTGTCCAACGTCACCGGCCAGGCCACCCGCTCCTTCGCGGGCCAGCCCGACGGCAAGCACGGCTGAACAATCCAAAATCCGCCCCAGCCTGGCCAGGTTTGCTCCCCGGAATGCCGGCCACCGGGTGCGCGGGTCCGGGTCGTACCGCGCACCCGTATACTCCGTGGCGATGGACGCTTCCGCTCTTCCACGAGAACACCACGCCGCATCCCCTGAGCTGCTCGAGGGGTTGAACGACGCCCAGCGCCAGGCGGTGCTGGCCACCGACGGCCCGACCCTGATCGTGGCCGGCGCCGGGTCCGGCAAGACCCGGGTGCTCACCCACCGGATCGCCCACCTGGTCCGGGACTGTGGCGTGCCGCCCACCGCGATCCTGGCGATCACCTTCACCAACAAGGCCGCCCGCGAGATGAAGGAGCGCCTCCAGGTCCTGGTCGGCGGCGCGGTGAAGGCGATGGTGGTGTCGACCTTCCACTCCGCCTGCGTGCGCATCCTGCGGCGCAGCGGCTCGCCGCTCGGCTACGCCTCGAACTTCACCATCTATGACGAGTCCGACGCCGAGCGGCTCATGACCGCCGTCTGCCGCGAGCTCAACTACGACCCCAAGCGGCTGTCCGCGCGCTCCATGCGCCACGCGGTCAGCTCGGCCAAGGACGAGCTGCTGACCCCGGGCAAGTTCGCCGACCGCGCCACCACCTGGTTCGAGAAGAAGGTCGCCGAGGCGTACGCGCTGTACCAGCGCCGCCTCGAGGAGGCCAACGCCGTCGACTTCGACGACCTGATCATGCAGACGGTGCGGCTGTTCCGGAAGCACCCGGACGTACTCGCCGAATACCAGCAGCGCTTCCGCTACGTGCTGGTCGACGAGTTCCAGGACACCAACGTGGCGCAGTACGAGCTGCTCAAGCTGCTCACCTCCAAGCACCGCAACCTCTCGGTGGTCGGCGACGGCGACCAGAGCATCTACGCCTTCCGGGGCGCCACCGTCCGCAACATCCTGGATTTCGAGGCGGACTACCCGGACGCCACGGTGATCCTGCTGGAGCAGAACTACCGCTCGACGCAGACGATTCTCTCCGCGGCGAACTCGGTGATCGCCAACAACCTGGAGCGCAAGCCCAAGAGCCTCTGGACGGCTCTGGGGCACGGGCAGCCGATCACCCGCTACCAGGCCGAGAACGAGCACGACGAGGCCGCCTTCGTGGCCGAGGAGGTCGAGCGACTCCGCAAGCAGGGCTACCGCTACGGCCAGATGGTGGTGTTCTACCGGACCAACGCGCAGTCGCGGGTGCTGGAAGAGGTGTTCGTCAAGGCGGGGCTGCCGTACAAGGTGGTCGGGGGCGTCAAGTTCTACGACCGGCGCGAGGTCAAGGACCTGCTTGCCTACCTCAAGGCGGTTGTCAACCCGCTCGACACGGTCAGCCTGCGACGGGTGCTGAACGTCCCGCGGCGGGGCATCGGCGACACCTCCGAGCGCACGGTCGAGCGCTTCGCCAGCGAGGAAGAGATCCCCTTCGGCGAGGCGCTGCGCCGCGCCGGCGAGATCCCCGGGCTCGGCACGCGCCAGGCGCGCGGGGTCGCCGACTTCATCGCCGTCCTGGACGAGCTGCGCGCCGGCATGGACGAGGGCCGCAGCCCCAGCGTGCTGGTGGAGGAGGCCTGGGACCTCTCCGGGCTGATGCGCGAGCTGGAGGCGGACAACTCCATCGAGGGGCAGGGCCGGGTCGAGAACGTCCGCGAGCTCCAGTCAGTTGCCGAGGAGTACGAGCTGCGCGAGCCAGAGGGCGGACTGGCCGGCTTCCTCGAGTCGATCGCGCTGGTCTCGGACGCCGACGAGGTCGAGACGGCCAGCCAGTCGATCACCCTGATGACGCTGCACACCGCCAAGGGCCTCGAGTACCCGGTGGTGTTCATCGTCGGCCTGGAGGAGAACGTCTTCCCGCACGTCCGTTCGATCGGTGAGCCGCGCGACCTGGAGGAGGAGCGACGGCTCGCCTACGTGGGCATCACCCGTGCCCGCGAGCGCCTGTACCTCACCAATGCCTGGAGCAGGACGCTGTTCGGCGCCACCAATTACAACCTGCCCTCGCGCTTCCTCAAGGAGGTCCCCGAGGAGCTGGTCAGCGTCGCCTCGCCCTCCAGCACCGCCGGCAGCTTCCGCCGCGCCGCCACGGAGTGGGGCGACGCGAGCCCCGCGTTCGGCGCCGGCCGCAACACCTTCGGCCCCCGGCCCGCCGGGGCGGGCCGCCCGCCGGCGCCGAGCTCCAAGCGGGCCTCCACCCCGGCCGAGCGCCTCGCCGACCAGCAGCGCGGTGCGCTCGACCTGGACCTCGCCCCAGGCGACACGGTCGTGCACCGGCAGTGGGGCAACGGGGTGGTGCGCGCGCTGTCCGGCCAGGGCGACCGCGCCATGGCCGAGGTCGACTTCCCTGGCCAGGGCCGCAAGCGCCTGCTGCTCCGCTACGCCCCGCTCACCAAGCCGGGCGGCTAGGGCTGCTAAATAGTTGGCCAGGGCGGCCGCCCTCCAGGCACCATCAGCCCATGACCCTCAGCCCCTATCGCGCCATCGTGCGCACGCCCCAGGTCCCCAGGCTGGTCTCGTCCGCGCTGCTCGGACGGTTGGTGATCGGCATGGCGGGCCTGGCGATCGTGCTCCTGGTCCGCGACGCCGCCGGCTCGTTCGCACTGGCTGGGCTGGCCGCCGGCTCGTTCGCGCTCGGCTCCGGGATCGCCTCGCCCCTGATCGGCAGGGCGGTCGACCGCGGCGGCCAGACACGCGTCCTGCTCGGCTGCGCCGTGGTCTGCGCCGCCGCCTTCAGCGGCCTGGCGATCGTCGCCTGGTACGGGCCGATCGGCCTGCTGCCGGTGCTGGCCGGGATCGGCGGTGCGACCGTCCCGCCGATCGGCGCCTGCATGCGGGCGCTGTGGTCGTCCATGCTCGGCCATGGATCGCAGCTGCAGACGGCCTTCGCCTTCGAGGCGACCGCCCAGGAGGTGGTCTTCATCACCGGGCCGCTGCTGGTGGTCGCCTTGATCACGGTCGCGTCGGCCGCCGCCGCGATGCTGGCCATCGCCGCGGCCGTGCTGGTCGGGACCAGCCTCTTCGCCGCCACGCCGGCGTCGCGGTCCTGGCGCCCGCGGCCGCGCGACCGCGACTGGGCCGGCGCGCTGCGCGGGCCGGGTGTGCGCACCGCCCTGGCGGTGATCGCGCTGATGGCGGCCGCGTTCGGCGTGGTCGAGGTGGCCGTGCCGGCCGTCGCCGAGCAGCTCGGCAGCCGCACCCTCTCCGGCCTGTTCCTGTCGCTGTGGAGCGGCGGCAGCATGGTCGGCGGGCTGGTCGCCGGCGCGCTGGCGTCGGGCCGCGGCCCCGAGCGCCGCGTGGTCGTGCTCCTCGGCGCGGTGGCCGTCGGCCTGTCGCCGTTGATGGTGGCCGCCGTCGGGGTGCTGCCGTTCGCGCTGTGCATGCTGCTGGCCGGGGTCGCCGTGGCGCCGACCATCGCCTGCCTGTACCTACTGATCGACCGTTCAGCGCCGCCCGGTACCGTCACCGAGGCGTTCACCTGGGTGAGCAGCGCCTTCACCGCCGGCAGCGCCGTGGGGAGCGGGCTGGCCGGCTCGCTGGTGCAGCACGCCGGGACCGCCGCCGCCTTCCTGCTGGCGCTCGGCATGGTCACCGCCGCCACCGTGCTGGCGCGGCTGCGCCGCCCCACCCTGGTCGAGGCGGCGCCCGCCCTCGACCCCGAGCCGGCGCGGGCAGCCTGAACCGGCCCCCGGTTGTCGCGGCGGCCGGGCAGAATGGAATGAAGCCGCCCCTCCGCTTGTTTGGCAGTCAGTCATGATGTATGGCCGCTACGTCCGCTCCTCCCGTCTCGACTACGAGCCGGGCACCAAGCTGTCCCGTGGCGTGGTACGGCGGGTCTGGGGCTTCGCACGGCGCTACTGGATCCAGATCACCGTCTACCTGCTGGCGATCGGGCTGTCGTCGCTGGTCGCGGTCACCCCGCCGCTGCTGGTCCGCGAGCTGCTGAACAAGGCGATCCCGGAGCGCAGCCTGGGGCTCGTCAACTTCATCGGCGCCGCCGCGGTCGGCGTGGCGCTCGCCAACGCCGGGCTCGCCCTGGTGCAGCGGCTGCTGTCGGCGCGGATCGGCGAGGGGCTGATCTACGACCTGCGCACCGCGCTGTTCGACCACGTGCAGCGCCAGCCGCTGGCCTTCTTCACCCACAGCCAGACCGGCGCGCTGGTCAGCCGCATGAACAACGACGTGATCGGCGCGCAGCAGGCGCTCACCGGAACGCTGGGCTCGGTGCTGTCCAACGTGATCGGGCTGGCCACCACGCTCGCCGCCATGGTCCTGCTGAACTGGAAGATCACCCTGCTGGCGCTGGTCGTGCTGCCGGTGTTCGTCCTGCCCGCCAAGCGCGTCGGCCGCAGGCTCCAGGCGATCGCCCGCCAGTCGATGCAGCTCAACGCGACCATGAACACGATGATGAACGAGCGCTTCAACGTCGCCGGCGCGCTGCTGGTGATGCTGTTCGGCAGGCGCGACCGCGAGCTGACCGAGTTCCGGGGCAGGGCCGGCGAGGTCCGCGACATCGGCATCCGCCAGGCGATGTACGGCCGGATCTTCTTCGCGGCGCTCGGGCTGGTCGGCGCGGTGGGCACCGCGGCGGTGTACTGGCTCGGCGCCCGGCTGGTGATCTCGGGCAGCCTGCGCGCCGGCGACGTGGTCGCCCTTGCCGCCTACGTGACCCAGGTCTACCAGCCGCTCACCGCGCTCACCAACGCGCGCGTCGACATCATGACCGCGTTCGTGTCCTTCGACCGCGTGTTCGAGGTGCTGGACTATCCGAGCCCGATCGCCGACCGCCGGGGCGCGCGGCCGCTGCCCGACCCGCCCTCCGGCCGCATCCAGTTCGAGCACGTCGGCTTCAGCTACCCGAGCGCGGACGAGTCGTCGATCGCCAGCCTGCTCGGCTCGGCCAACCTGGTCGGCGGCAACCCCGGGCAGCCGGTGCTCCGCGACGTCTCCTTCACGGTCGAGCCTGGCGAGCTGATCGCCCTGGTGGGGCCCTCGGGTGCGGGCAAGACCACCATCGCCATGCTGGTCCCGCGCGTCTACGACGCCACCGAGGGGACCGTGCGGGTCGACGGCGTGGACGTCAAGGACCTCCAGATCGAGAGCCTGCGCGGCGCCACCGGCCTGGTCGCCCAGGACCCGCACCTGTTCCACGACACCATCCTGGCCAACCTGCTCTACGCCAAGCCCGACGCGACCATGGACGAGATCGAGGCCGCCTGCGCCGCCGCGCGCATCGCCGACCTCATCCACACCCTGCCCCAGGAGTACGAGACGGTCGTGGGCGAGCGCGGCTACCGGCTGTCCGGTGGCGAGAAGCAGCGGCTCGCCATCGCCCGCCTGCTGCTGGCCGACCCGACGATCGTGATCCTCGACGAGGCGACAGCGCACCTGGACTCGGAATCGGAGGTCCACATCCAGGCGGCGCTGGCCGCCGCGCTGGCCAACCGGACCAGCCTGGTGATCGCCCACCGGCTGTCCACGATCGTCAACGCCGACCGCATCCTGGTCGTCGACCACGGTCGCGTGGTCGAGCAGGGCAACCATCAGGAGCTGCTGGCCGCCGGGGGCCTGTACGCCGAGCTGTACGACACCCAGTTCGGCCGTGCGCCGGCCTCGCCGCCGGCCGGGCTCGGCGTCCCGGTCGAGCCGCTCCATCCGGCCCCCTGACGTGGCGCGTTGCGCAGGTCGCCGCGCTGGCAGCGCGCGGCTCGCCCGAGCCACTAGAATGGCGGCATGTCCAAGCGGCCGATTCCGGAATTCTCAGCCCCGCGTCGCGTGCTGCTGGCGGCGCCGCGTGGGTACTGCGCCGGTGTGGACCGGGCAGTCGACATCGTCGAGGTCGCCCTCCAGACCTATGGCGCCCCCATCTACGTGCGCAAGCAGATCGTGCACAACCTGCACGTCGTGCGCCGGCTCGAGGCCAAGGGCGCCATCTTCGTGGACGAGCTGGACGAGGTCCCGGCGGGCGCGACCGTGGTCTTCTCGGCCCACGGCGTCGCCCCGGAGGTCCACCAGCAGGCCAGGGCGCGCGATCTCAAGGTCGTCGACGCCACCTGCCCGCTGGTGACCAAGGTCCACCAGGAGGCCCGCAAGTTCGCCGGCAAGGGCTATGACATCGTCCTTATCGGTCACGAAGGCCACGAAGAGGTCATCGGGACGATGGGCGAGGCCCCACGCGCCATCCACCTCGTCGGCGACGAGCGGGCGGCCGCCGCCGTCAAGATCGCCGACCCCGACAGGGTCGCCTACCTCACGCAGACCACCCTGTCGGTGGACGAGACCCAGGGCGTGATCGGCGTGCTGCGCGACCGCTTCCCCGTGCTTGCCGGGCCGCGATCGGACGACATCTGCTACGCGACCCAGAACCGCCAGTCGGCGGTCAAGGAGCTGGCCGACGAGTGCCAGCTCATCCTGGTCATCGGTGCGGAGAACTCCTCGAACTCCAAGCGGCTGGTCGAGGTCGCGCGCTCACTGGGCTGCGCGAGCCACCTGATCCCCGAGGCCTCGGCCGTCGATCCGGCCTGGTTCGAGGGTGTCGACAGCGTCGGCGTCACCTCCGGGGCGTCGGCTCCCGAATGGCTCGTGGACGAGCTGGTCGAGGCGCTCCGCCAGCGCGGCGCCGACGAGGTCCGCGAGGTCCAGGTCGTGCCCGAGGACGTCCACTTCTCGCTTCCCCGGGGGCTCCGGCAAGACGCCGCCGCCGCCGGTATCGACGCATCGGGGTCGTAGTAGACGGGGGCTCCCATGGTGGGGGACGACGGCATCTACGTGGTTGGTGCCGGCCTGGCCGGTCTGTCCTGCGCTCGTCACCTGGCGGATCACGGTGTCAACGCGACCGTGCTGGAGGCCGCCGACGGTGTGGGCGGGCGCGTCCGCACCGACGTGGTCGACGGCTTCCTGCTCGATCGCGGCTTCCAGACCCTGCTCACCGCCGCTCCCGAGGCCAGGGGACTGCTGGACTACCGGGCGCTGGAGCTGCACCCGTTCGAGCCGGCCACGCTGATCCGCATCGACGGGCGCTTCGTCAAGGTCACCGACCCGTTCCGCCAGCCGCTGGCCGCGCTCACCGCGCTGCTCGCCCCGGTCGGTGGCACCCGCGACAAGCTGCGCCTCGCCCGCTTGCGCCGGCGGGCGCTGCACGAGGACCTGGCCACCATGCTCGCCCGCCCGGAGGCGCCGACCAGCGGCGCGCTGGCCTGGTACGGGTTCTCCGAGACGATGGTGGAGCGGCTGTTCCGCCCGCTGTTCGCGGGGGTGCTGATGGACCCGAGGCTGGAAACCTCCAGCCGGATGTTCGAGCTCGCGCTCCGCATGCTCGCGGTGGGCCGGGCGGCGATCCCCAGCCGCGGCATGGTCGCCATCCCCGAGCAGCTCGCCGCCACCCTCCCCGCCGGCGTGCACCTTCGCCGCGCGGCCACCAGGGTCGAGCGCGGCAAGCTCACCCTGGCCGGTGGCGAGCTGCTGCGGCCCGGCGCGGTGGTGGTGGCCACCGACGGGCCGTCAGCCTCCTGGCTGCTCGGCGAGCAGGTGCTGCCCCCGCCCGGGTCCATGCCGGCGACCTGCGTGTACTTCGCCACCGAGCACCCGCCGCTGGACGAGCCGATCCTGATCGTCAACGGCGAGGGATCCGGCCCCGTGAGCCACTGCTGCGTGCCGAGCGCGGTGTCGCCGACCTACGCGCCCTCCGGCCGCCACCTGGTCTCGGTCAGCGTGCTGGGCAAGGTCGAGCCAGGCGAGGCGCTGGAGCGGGCGGTGGTCGGGCAGCTCGCCGACTGGTTCGGGTCGGGCGTGCTCGGCTGGGACCTGCTGGCCACCTACCGCATCGAGCACGCGCAGCCGGCCCAGCCGGTCGGCGCCCTCGACCCGCCCGAGCGCCCGGTGCGCCTGGAGCCCGGCCTGTACCTGTGCGGCGACCATCGCGACAACGCCTCGATCAACGGCGCGCTCGCCTCCGGCCGCCGCGCCGCCGCCGCCGTCCTCGAGGACCTCCACGCCGGCGCCATCCGCTGAGGATGCGGGCTCGGCGCTCTGGCCGTGGGCTCGGCGCTCTGGCCGCGGAGGCGGCGCGGAGGCCGCGGGGTGCGCCGGCCGCCCTGACAAAGGCCTCGCCGCCGTCTATCGTGGTCGCCAGGCGTTTCGAGGGGAGGTCCGGGGGATGGCCGAGGTGCTGCTCGCCGTGCTGGCGGTGCTGGTCTTCATGGTCGCGGTGACCGCGCTCGCCGCATGGTGGGCGTGGCGGTTCGTGAAGGCCAAGCTGCGCTGGCGCCGGCAGATCCGGGTCGTGCAGATGTGGACCGCGCCGCCCGGCCCTCGCCGCGAGGTCGCCTTCCTGCGCGGGGAGCTGGCCGAGGCGATCACCAGGACCCCGCAGGCCATCGCCATGGTCAAGGCGAACGCCGGCGTGGTCGGCGACCTGCCCAGCCTGACTCGGCGGCTCGAACGGGTCGCCATCACCCTGGACGCCGAGCTGCGGCTGCTCGCCGGCGAGCCCGACCACCACGAGGTCGCCCGGCTCCTGCCGGCCGCCCGCGAGCGCGTCGACGACGTCACCAGGGCCGCCCGCGCCATCCGCCGTGCCGCCAGCGCCGGCCTCGGCGCCCAGTCCGCCGCCGAGCTCCGCGCCCTCAGCGCCGACGTCGAACGCGAGGTCGCCGCCGTCGCCGCCGGCGTCCAGCGCCTCCTCACCACCGCCTCCACCGGGTAGCGCCGCTCCTCCCGCACCCTCACCCGGCGTCAGACGTTGAAGCGGATGTGGAGGCAGTCGGCTTCCTGCACGACGTAGGAGCGACCCTCGGCGTGGAGCAGGCCCTTGGCACGGGCGGCGTCCCACCCGCCGGCGGCGACCAGGTCGTCGTAGGCGATGACCTCGGCACGGATGAAACCCCGCTCCAGGTCGGAATGGATCCGGCCGGCCGCCTCCGGCGCGGTGGCGCCGCGTCGGACCTCCCAGGCCCTGGTTTCGTCCTCACCGGTGGTGAAGAAGGTCTGCAGGTCCAGCAGCCGCCAGGCCGCCCCGACGACCTGGTCGAGCCCGCCGCGCTCGACCCCGTAGGAGGCCAGGAACTCGGCCGCCTCCGCCGGCTCCAGCTCGGCCGCCTCCGCCTCCAGCGCGGCCGGCACGGCGACCGCGGGGACCTGCAACGCCCGCTCGACCTCCGCGGCCTGCCCGGCGGCCTCGGCGAGCTGGTCCTCCCCCAAGTTGACGACCGCCAGCACGGGCTTGCGCGTCAGCGGCGAGAAGTTCCGCAGCACCTTCTCCTCTTCAGGCTCCCAGTCGGCCGCGCGCAGGGGGGTGCCGGCGTCCAGCAGATCACGCGCCCTGCTCAGCGTGTCCGCCTCGAGCGCGGCACCCTTGACGCCGGCCTTGGCGCGCTTGGCGGCTTTTTCCGCGCCGCTGGCGATGCTCTCCAGGTCGGCGACGGTCAGCTCCAGGTTGAGGTCGGCGGCGGCCGCGGCCGGATCGCCGCCGTCGAAGGCGGCCAGCACCATGGCCAGCGCATCCGCCTCGCGGAGCGCGCCGAGCCCCTGCGCGGACAGGCCGCCGCCCCTGCCGCCGCCGGGCGCCACCACGTCGACGAAGCGGACCTGCACGAACACCCGTTTGCGCGAGTGCTCGAGGTCGGCGAGGACGTCCACGCGATGGTCGGGCACCGGCACGGCCGCCACGTTCGCCTTGCCCGCGGCGCCGCCGGCCGGCGCGCCGGCGCGGGTGAGCGCGTTGAACAGGGTCGTCTTGCCCGCCAGTGGGAGTCCGACGATACCGACGTCCTTCACCTGTGCCTGCTCCTCGGGGTTGACGGCGATCGGCGTGCCGCGACGCGGCGCCGGCCAGTGCCGCCCGCCAGGGCGGCGCGAAGGCGAAGTGTACCAACCTGCGTATGCAGCGCCGCCGCCGGGTACCTCGGGAGCAGGGAGGTGAGGCCCGTGAGCAACCAGCACCCCGATCGACCCGACCGGCCGGTCGGCACCCATCCGCCGGCACGCTCGGCCCACATCGACAAGCAGGAGCCGCTCACCCCCGACTCCGCGCCCGAGCCGGTGGCCGCGGAGGTCGAGAGTGCCCGGCTGCTCGCCAACCAGGCCCGACCCATGCTCGGCGCCCAGGGCTTCAGCGACGAGCGCATCGACGAGCTGGCCTCCGCGTTCATCGCCAAGGACATCGGCGAGAGCGTCGAGGAGTTCGTCCCCTGGGCCAGGCTCGAAGGTCAGGCCGGCCCCGATCCCGACACGGTCATCTGAGGCCGAGCCGCCGCCACGCCACCGACGGGGTCGTCCCAGTCGATCCGGTAGTCGTACTGCCAGGCCATCTTCTCCGGCTTGGCCAGCAGCTTCATGGCCACGGGCATCAGCAGGTCGCGGAGCACGCGGGCGATCGGCCCGGCGGCCTTGTCGCTGTTGGTGCGGGCGGCCATGGCGATGATCTTCTCGACGCGTGCTCGGCGCATCCGCTCATAGGCGGCGAACGCCTGCTGGTGCGGCAGGTCGCGCAGGCAGCGGGCCGGGGTCTGGCCTGGCCCCTGCGCGTGGCGCCTTGCCGGTTGTGGCCGCGGCCAGGGGGTGGGGATAGCCGTTTGTGCGCCGTTGCGGGCCGGGCTACAACCGTGCTGTGGCTTGATCGACCGATTCCGAGGAGGCGTGCATGGCCGTCACGATCGTGGTGACGCCCGAGCGGCTGCGGCGGGCGTCACTGGCCGCCCGCGCGCTCGCCGGCCGCCTGCTCGAGGTACGGGCCCAGCTCGGGGCGAGCCTGGTGGGCGTGGACGCCGCCCTCGGCGACGGTGAGGCCCGGGCGGCCTTCGCCACGCTGTGGACGCGCTGGTCCGCCTCGGCCGAGCGGCTGACGGCGGCGGTCGACGAGTTGGTCGCCGCCTTGGAGGCGGCGGCCGGTGGCTACGAGCGTGCCGACCGGGAAGGCGCCCAGCTTCGCGCGACACCGCCCCTGCCACCACCCACCGCCGGCGCGTCGAGCGGTGGGCCCGCGGGACGGGGAGGCGCCGATGCGGCCGCACGGTGATCCGGACGGGCTTGCGGCGGCGGGCCGGGCCCTGGTGGCGGCGGCGGCCGAGCTGGAGCGGATCGGCGACGGGCTCGGCGGCCTTGGCCGCAGCCTCGCGGGGCCGGACGTCTGGCATGGGCAGGCCAGCGAGGCGTACCGCGCGCGGGGCGAGCTGCTCGGAGCCGAGATCGGGCACGCCGCCGGCGCGTTGAGCCAGGCGGCCGCTGGCCTGTCCGAGCTCTCCGCCGGGCTGGCCGCCGCGCAGTCGCTCTGGGACCGCGCCAGCTCCCTGGCGGCCTCGGCCGGGCTGGTGCTGGATCCCTCCGCTCCCGATGGTCCGCTCTCGCTGCCGCTGCCCTCCATCGATCCACGGGTGGTGACCGCCGCCCGCGTCGCCGAGATGACCCGAGAGGCGACCGAGCAGGCAACCTCCGCGGACCGCGCCGCCGCCTATCACCTCGCCGAGGCCGCCACCACCGCCGCCCGTGTCGCCGCCCCAGGCGCCGGGTTCCGCGGAGCGCCCGGCCCGGCCGGGGCGGGGGCCGGGCTGGCCGGCGGGGGATCTGGAGGGCCGGGCGGTGAGGCCGTGCGGACCGGAGGCGGCGAGGGCCGCGGTGGGGACCACGGCGGGGGCGAGGGAGGCTCGTTGCTGGCGCGGGGGTTGCGGGTGGCGGACCGGATCGGCGTGGCGGTCGGGGGTGGGTTGGCGGCGGTCGAGGCCAGGGCCAGCGCCCTCACGCGGCTGGTGCAATCGGGGAGGGAGCCCGCGGCGTCCCTGGCGGCGGTGCGGGCGCTGGCCGCGTACGAGCGGTCGGCGTTCAGCGGCACGCTGGTGGCGTTCCTGCCGCTGGGGGGGCCGGTGATCACTCTGGCCGCCAACCTCGCCGGCGGCGAGGACGACGAGCCGCTGCTCAGGTCGCTCGTGCGCTCGCTGGGCGAGAGCATCGGGGCCGACGCCGGCCAGCGAGTCGGCATGGCCGCCTGCGCCGTCGAGTCGGCGGCGACCGAGGGTGCCGGCGCCCTTCTCTGCCCGGCCGTCGCCATCGCGGCCACCTCGGTCGGCGCCACGCTCGGAGGCACCGCCGCCGTCCGGATCTACGACGCCTTGGGCTCCAAGCCCACCGCCCATCCAGCGACGGTGCCACCTGGAGGCCGGTCATGAGCGCCAGAGCGCCTCCGGCCCGCGCCGCCGCGCGGAGGTCCCGCGGCTGGCCCCAAGCGGGCCCAACCCAGCGGACCCGCGACCCGCACCCCCGCCGGGCGCCAAGGCAGGCGGCGAAGCCGGGCTCCACGGCGCCCTTGCCCCACGCCGGGGCGCCCGGGCAGGCCGGTCAGTCTTGCGCGTTGGGATGTTCGGTGGCGTCGGCGGCGGTGATGGCGCGGGCGACCAGGGTTGGGGGCATGTGGCCGTAGGAGAGGACGCGGTCGTGGAAGCGGCGGAGCCGGAAGGCGTCGCCGAGCCGCTCCTGCGACTTGGCGCGTAGGCGCTCCAGCTCCAGGCAGCCGACCAGGTAGGCGAACGGCTGCGTCGGCTCCATGGTGTAGCGGGCGACCTCGGAGCGGGCGGTCGACTCCGTCAGGTGGGCGACCTCCCGAGCCTTGGCCACGGCCTGGTCGTAGGTCAGGTCACCGGACTGTAGCCGCATGTCGAGGACGATCCGCAGGGCGCGGAACAGCCGCGCGGCGAGCTGGCCGAGCTTGGACTCCTCGCTGTAGTAACCGACGTCGTGCATGAGCTGCTCGGTGTACAGGCCCCAGCCCTCGACCATCACGGGCGAGCGCGTGACCCGCCGGACCAGCGAGTCGAGCTGGTGGACGCTCATGATCTGGAGGTGGTGTCCGGGGTAGCCCTCGTGCGCGGCCACCGACGGGATCGTCGCGTAACTGTGATCGCGCAGCCCGTCCGGGTCGTCCGGCGGCGTCACCCAGAAGTAGCCCTGCTGGGAGCGGTCGAGCGGCCCGGAGTGGTAGTAGGCGGCGAAGCCGAGCACGGTGCGCAGGAATTCCGGGGTGGCGTTGATCACCGTCGGCGAGTCGGGGTTGGTGGCCAGGTCGTGCTCGAACACGAACGCCTCCAGCCGCTCGACCTCTTTGCGATAGGTGGGCAGCAGGTCGGCGCGGCTGGGGTGGCTCCCCCGCAGCTCGTCGAGCTTGGCCGCCCAGTCGTCGGCGCCAAGGCTGGCAGCCTGCTCGCTCAGCTTGGCCGAGACCTCGCCGATCTGCGCCTCGCCGATGGCGACGAACTCCGCCGGGGTGGTCTCGAAGCAGTGCACCTCCCGCAGCTTGCGGGCCTGCGCCTGCTCGCCGATCGCGAACGGCACCGGGACGGGGAATCGCTTGGCGTGGTCGCCCTCCAGCCAGGAGGCGAATTCCCGGAGCGCGGCGGCGGCCCTGGTGGCCGCGGCCTCGGTGCGCCCCGCCATGGAGGTGCCGGCCGCCAGCGCGCCGAGCGCGCTGGTGAGGAAGCCGGCGCCGCTGCTGGCCGAGGCGATCGCCATCCGGCGCCAGATCGCCGGGCACGGCTCGTCGAGCAGGCCCTTGGCCTGCGCGAGGAACCGCGGGGTCGCTTCGAGGCGCAGCGCCACGTTGGAGAGCCGTTCCTCGAGCGGCGCGAAATCGAGCGAGATCAGCCCGAGGATCGCCTCGGGGATGGCCGAGGCGGCTCTGAAGGGATTTCGCCGCCACGGCCGCTCGACCTCCTCGATGAAGAGGTCCTCGGCGACCGTCGCCGCCAGCGCGTCACGGTCGGCGGCCTCCTCGGGGTCGCGCGGCCCCAGCGCCCGCAGGCGGCGGTCGATGCCGGCCAGCTTGCGCACCCAGCGGTCCAGGTTGACCTCGGTCAGGTCGTCGAGCAGCCCGTCGAGCTCGTGCACGCCGTACGAGGTCGCCGCCATCGGTGAGAAATCGAACGTGAAATCCAGGTATTCCCTGGCGAGGCGGTCGATGGCGCTGGCGACGGGCACGGCTTACCCTCCCATGCTCAAAGTTGTTGCCTACAGCCTAATCCGCCTGAGCGTCTGGCCGGTGGGTGTTTGGCCGATCGCTTTCGCGAAATCCGGGGCCGACCGGGGCCGACCGGGGCGCCGGGGCGCTCCGGGCCTGGGCGGTACCCTCGGCGGATGGATCCTTCCAGGGCGCTGGACCTGCTCGTGTCGGCGGAGGGCCGGGAGCTGCTCGACCTGCTCTGGGCGCGGGGCCCGGTGGAGGGCGGCGCCGAGCTGGCGCTCGCGGAGCGGTTGCGGGCCCGCCGGCCGGCGGAGCTGGTGCGCAGCGCCCTGGCCCAGCACGAGCTGCGCGAGCGGGCACGGGCGAAGTTCGTCCGTGCCGACCGCATGTATTTCACGCGAGAGGGCCTGGAGCAGTCGTCGGCCGAGCTGGTGGCTCGCCACCGGGCCATCAGATACCAGCGCTTCGAGCGCGTCGCCGACCTCTGCACGGGCATCGGCGGCGACCTGTTGGCGCTCGCGGCGGGCCGCGCGGCGCTGGCGGTCGACCGGGACCCGATCCACCTCCGCATGGCGCTGCGCAACGCCGCGGCGCTCGGGGCGGCCGAGGTCAGCGCGGCCTGCGCGGACGTTCGCGGCCTGCGGCGGCACGCGCTGCCACCGGTGTTCGTCGACCCCGCGCGTCGAGCCGGCGGCAGGCGCCTGCCGGCGGGGGTGAGCGAGCCGCCGCTGGGATGGTGCCTGGCGCTGGCCGATCACGTGGCCGAGGTCGGCATCAAGGCGGCGCCGGGGCTGCCGCTGGAGCTGGTGCCATCCGGCTGGGAGGCCGAGCTGATCGCCGACGGCCGCGAGCTCAAGGAGGCGGTGCTGTGGTCGCCGGCGCTGGCGACCACCTCCCGGCGGGCGACGCTGCTGCCCAGCGGCGACAGCCTGGTCGCGGCGCCCGGCCCGGCGGTCCGGTGCGCCGAGCCCGGCGCGTTCCTGCTGGACCCCAATCCGGCGGTGACCCGCGCCGGCCTGGTCGAGGAGCTGGGCCGGGCGCTGGACGCGTGGAAGATCGACTCGAGGGTCGGCTTCCTTTCGGCCGACCGCGCGATCGTCACGCCCTTCGGCCGGCTGCTCGAGGTGGAGGAGTCGCTGCCGTGGAGCCTCAAGCGCCTGCGCGCCGTGCTCCGCGCCCGCGGCGCCGGCGCGGTCGAGATCCGCAAGCGCGGGTCCGCCGTTGACGTGGAGGAGCTTCGCCGGCGGCTGGACCTCAGCGGCGACCGCCAGCTCACGGTCGTCCTCACCCGCGTGCTCGACCGCCCGTGGTCGCTGGTCTGCCGGGAGCCGTCGAGCTAGGAGGCGACCGGCTCTGGCTGGTCGCGGTCGAGCAGGGTGGCGAAGTTCGACCACTCGAAGGCGCGGATCATCCGGCTGACCATACGGACGATGCCGACCGGATCGCGGCCGATGGCGGTCTCGGCGGCGAGCACCAGTCCATGCACCCCATCGAGCAGGGTGTTGGCAACGTCGTTGGCCTCGGCGATGGTCGGGCTCCGGTTGGTCACCATCGATTCGAGCAGGTTGGTCGCCACGTAGACCGGTCGGCTCCAGCGGTTCGCCCGGCGTGCGATCGCCTTCTGGTAGAACGGCACGTACTCGAGCGGCACCTCCCTGGAGAGGTCGCCGCGGTCGATGAGCACCGCGTCGGAGCGGTCGATGATCCCGTCCATATTCCGAACGCCGGCGCCATTCTCGATCTTTGCGATCAGGTTCGCAGCGGGCGCGAGCGAGCGGACCAGGTCGACGTCGGCGGGCGAGCTGGCGAACGAAAGGGCCACGTGCCGGATGCCGTTGGCGGTGGACATCCCGATCGCGGCGCGGTCCTTGTCGGTGAGGGCGGGCAGCTCCGGTGCGGGATCGAGGACGACGCCCTTGCGCGACCGCACCTTGCCGCCGTCCAGTACCACGGCCTCGGCGTGGTCCTCGCCGGCCTCACAGACGCGGAGCTGCGCACCGTCGAAGTCGATCGTGACCAGGCTGCCCACCCGCAGCGCGGCGAACACCGACCGGGGCCCCAAGGTGAGCTCCTCGGCGCTCCCCTCGACCAGGTCCGCGGTGAGGCGGACCCGGTCACCCTTGCGCAGGGCCACGCCCGGCGCTATCGGCCCGCAGCGCACCTGGGCGCCTTCCAGGTCCAGGCAGAGGGGCTTGGCGGAGGCCGACTGCACGAGCTCGAAGCACTGTTCGAGCTTCTCGAGCGGGGTGTGGGACAGGTTGATGCGGAACAGGTCCACCCCTGCCTGGTCGAGCTGCTCGATGACCTCGGTCGACAGCGACGCCGGCCCCAGCGTGCACAAGATCTGGATCTTCATGGCCCTCCGAGGCGTTGTCCGGCTGCTCGGCACCCACGGTTCATCCTCACGTCGCCTCAGGGACACATGATGAGAACCACGTGACAGTGAGCCGAGCCGCACACGCCGTGCTGCCAACTCCGTCGGATGCAGTACCGCCGTCCGCCTTCACTGCGCACGGCAGCGTACCAAGATAGGCTTTGGCCGATGAGTCGGCCGCATGCCGTGTTCGAGCGCCGCTTCGACGGGCTCGCGGCAAGGCAATTGGTCGCGGGACCGGTGAGACATGCCCTCGAAGGCGCTCTGGCACGCGGAGTTGGCTCTGCTGCCCTCCGGGGTGGTCCCGCGCGTGCTGATCGAGGTCGAGGGTGAGCGCATCAGCGCCCTGACGCCAGACACCGACCCGCCCCCTTCCGCCTCCCGTCTGCCGGGATTCACACTCCCCGGGCTCGCCAATGCCCACTCGCACGCCTTCCACCGCGCGCTGCGGGGCCGAACCCAACGGGAGCGAGGGGACTTCTGGAGCTGGCGACGGCGGATGTACGAGCTGGCAGGCCGGCTCGACCCGGAGAGCTACCTGGCGCTGGCGACCGCTGTCTACGCGGAGATGACGCTCGCGGGCGTCACCGCGGTCGGCGAATTCCACTACATCCACCACGACCAGGAGGGCCGGCGCTACGCCGACCCGAACGAGATGGGCCTCGCCCTGGCGGCCGCGGCTTCGAAGGCGGGCATCCGTCTCACCTTGATCGACACCTGCTACCTCCGGGGCGACCTCAAGGGTCGCCCGCTCGAAGGCCCGCAGCTGCGCTTCGGCGACGGCGACGCCTCCACCTGGGCCGAGCGGGTCGGGAAGCTCCAGGCTGGCCCGACCCTGCGGATCGCCGCCGGCATCCACAGCGTGCGGGCGCTGCACCCGGGCGCCATGCGGCAGGTCGCGTCCTGGGCGGCGGAGCGGTCCGCGCCGCTGCACCTGCACCTGTCCGAGCAGCGCGCCGAGAACGACGAGTGCCTGGCGGTCACCGGACTGACGCCCGCGGCCCTGGCCGACCGCTGCGGCGTGCTCGGTCCGCGCACCACCGCGGTCCACGCCACCTGCCTCAGCGACGACGACATCCGCCGCCTCGGCGCCACCCGCACGACCGTCTGCATGTGCCCGACCACCGAGCGCGACCTGGCCGACGGCATCGGCCCCGCCGCGGCGCTGGCCACCGCCGGCAGCCCGTTGTGCGTCGGCAGCGACAGCCACGCCGTCATCGACCTGTTCGAGGAGTCCCGCGCCTTGGAGTTGGACGAGCGCCTGGCCTCGGGCCGCCGCGGCCACCACCGCCCGGCCGCGCTGCTCGCCGCCGCCTCGACTGGCGGCATGGCGGCGATCGGCTGGCGCGACGCCGGCCGCCTCCAGACCGGCGCCCTGGCCGACTTCGCCACCCTCGACCTGGGCTCGCCGCGGCTGGCGGGCGCCCGCCCCGAAGACCTCATCGACCACGTGGTGTTCGCCGCCACCGCCGCCGACGTCACCCACGTCGTGATCGGCGGTCGTCCCGTGGTCGAGCAACGCTGCCACGTCGCGTTGGGGGATGTCGGCCAAGCGCTCGCCAAGGCCATCAGAGCGCTCGACGAGCCTCAGCCGGTGGAGCCGGCCTCGCGTCCGATTCCGCAACGGCCTCGAACGTAAGCCAAATCCGCTGGCCGTCGTACGACCCATTACTGCCGAAGCGTATCCATCTGGCGCGGACCGGATGACAGGGTGTCCAGGTGATGTACCCGCTATGGACGGCCGGGACCGAAGCCGCCATATCCAGAGCACACAACGCTGGCGGGGCCGCCCTGAGTAGGAGGATCCATGCCCGTCCCCTCGCGTGACTCGGCGCACGCCTCTCTCTCCATCAGCGACTACGGTACGGCGCTGTGGCGACACAAGGCGATCGTCGGCATCGCCCTGCTGATCGGCATCGTGGCTGGCGTGGCCGCACTGCCCCACTTCGCCGCGGCGCCCGAATACCAGGTGACCCAGCGGGTGGACGTGAAGGGGACGACCGCGGACAGGCTGTTCGGCGCGCAGGGCCTGCTCGCGCAGAACAAGAACAAGGCGACCGCCGGCAGCACCCTGACGCAGGCCACGCCGCTCGATCCCAGCCTGGTCCCCGATATCACCGCGCTCGAGCAGGTGCTCAACCAGCCGGGCAGCCAGTTCGGGAGGCTGGAGGTGCTCCACGGCGTCAAGCGGTCCCTGTGGCTCGGCACCGTCGCGAAGAACCTCGTGGCGGTCGCCGTCCCAGGCACGACCCAGATCGACGTCTCCTTCACCGACCCGGACCCGCAGCTCGCGGCCGACCTCGTTGGGGGCTATGTACGCGGATACGCCGACCGCCGCAACGCCGCTGACGTCGCCATCACGCGCCAGGCGATGAACAACCTGCGCGGGCAGTACGACCGGTACTACGCGCAGGTGACCAATCTCGGGCGGCAGGCGGAGGCCGAGGCCGGTCGCTCCGCCTCGCACACGCCGTCCCAGACGACCCAGCAGCAGCTGGCCGCCGCCAACAGCAACCTGAACTCCGTGGCCGACCAGATCAATACGGTGAACAGCGCGCAGTCGTTCCAGGGATCGTCGACCGTCGTGCTCGGGCAGCCGACGGTGACGCAGCCGGGCCGCAGGCCGGGCAGGGTGCTGTTCGGCACCACCGGGCTCCTGCTTGGGCTGCTGATCGGTATCGCGATCGCGCTGATGGTCGACGCGCTGCGGCCGAAGGTGGTCACGCCCGAGGACGCCGAGGAGGCCACCGGCCTGCGCGTCGCCGGCTCGGTGCCGGCCGTCGCCAGGCGGGCGCAGGCCGTCGCCGTTCGGGACCGTCCGCTCGGCCCCACCGCCGAGGGCTTTCACTGGACGCGCGCGAGCCTGGAGCGCCAGGGTGTCGGGCGCGACTGCAACGTCGTCGCGGTGATCTCGGCCGAAGGCCGCGAGGGCCGCTCAACCGTGGCAGCGAACCTCGCCCTGTCGCTCGCGCGGCAGAAGCGCTCGACGGTGCTCGTCTCGGCCGACCTGCGCGGCGGTGGCGCCGAGAAGCTCTTCGGGGTCCCGTCGACCGCTCCCGGCCTCGCCGACATCGTCGAGGCCACCAGCACCGAGGAGGCCACCAGGATGCTGCTCTGGTCGGTCCGCGAATGCCTCTGGGTGCTGCCACCCGGGCAACCGGCGTCGAGTCCGGCGGAGCTGCTTGCCTCGCCGCGCTTCCAGCAGGCGATCGCGAGGCTCCGCGAGAGCGGCTCGGTCATCATCCTCGATACGCCGCCGGCGACCTGGTCGGCGGACGCTCTGCAAGTCGCCGGCGCGGCGGACGGCGTCATCCTGGTGGCGCGCTCCGGCCGCACCAAGCGCCACGTCGTCGCCGAGATGGTGGAGGACCTGCGCGCCGAGGGCCTCATGCCGCTCGGCGTGGTCCTGCTCGGGACCAAGCGGCCCGTCCGGCGGGTGCGTCAGCACCTCGAGAAGCTCCCAGGCAGTGTCCCCGGGGGCGGCGTTCGGCCGCCGACGGCGACCGAGTGGTCGCCGTCGGCTCGCGACGGCGAGTTCGCCAGGGTCGGCAAGCGCCTGGAGAACGGGCAGTCCGAGCTGGACAAGGGCTCGACCAACGAGCTCATCGACTGAGTGGAGCCGGATGATGACCAAGGTCAGGCGCCTTGCGCTGATCGGCCTCGACTGTGGGACGCCGGAGCTGCTGTTCGAGCGCTTCGCCGACGACATGCCGACGCTGACAAAGCTGCGTGAGCAGGCGCTGTGGGGGCCGCTGCGGACGATCGACCCGCCCATCTCGATCCCGGCGTGGATCTGCATGCTGTCGGGACGGACCCCGGGCGATCTCGGCGTGTACGGGATGCGCAACCGCAGCGACCACAGCTACAAGGGGCTGGCGTTCGCGACCTCGAAGACGTTCAAGGCGCCGCGGCTGTGGGAGCTGCTCGGCGCGGCCGGCCACCAGAGCATCGTCCTGAGCGTCCCAGGCACCTACCCGCCAACGCCGCTCCAGGGCTGCATGGTCTCGTGCTTCCTCACGCCGTCCACCGACGTCCAGTTCACCTACCCGCCGGAGATGCGGGACGAGGTCCAGCGGGTGACCGGTGGCTACACCATCGACATCCCGGGCTTCCGCAAGGACACCGAGCCGGTCGCCCAGCGCATGTTCGATATGACCGAGCAGCGCTTCGCGCTCGCCAAGCACCTGGCCACCACCCGGAGCTGGGACTTCCTCTCCTTCGTCGACGTCGCTCCGGACCGGCTGCACCACAGCTTCTGGAAGTACTGCGACCCGGCCCACCCCAAGCACGAGCCGGGCAACCGCTACGCGAACGTGTTCCGCGACTACTACCAGGCACTCGACGACCATCTCGCGAGCTTCCTGGAGGTGCTGCCCGACGACACCGCGGTGCTGGTCGCCTCCGACCACGGCGGCCAGCCGATGATCGGGGGTTTCCGGTTCAACGAGTGGCTCATGCGGGAGGGATTCCTCGCGCTCGCCGAGCGGCCCGCGAAGGCGACGGCGCTCGGCAACGCCAAGGTCGACTGGTCCCGCACGACCGCCTGGGGCGAGGGCGGCTACTACGGCCGGCTGTTCCTGAACGTCGAGGGCCGGGAGCCCAACGGGACCGTTCCCCAGGCCGAGTACGAGACCGTCCGGCAGCAGCTCGTCGACAAGCTCGAGGCCCTCACCGACCACGAGGGCAGGCCGATGGGCACGCGGGCGCTGCGTCCCGAGGAGGTCTATCACCAGGTCAACGGGATTCCTCCCGACCTGATCGTCTACTTCGGTAACCTGCGTTGGCGCTCGGTCGGCTCGGTCGGCCCCGACCAGGGCCTCTATGCCTTTGAGAACGACACCGGCCCGGATGACTGCAACCACTCGGACCAGGCGGTCTTCGTGCTCGCCGGTGAGGGGCTGCCGATCGGCCGGCGCGACGACCTGTCGATCATGGACGTCTCCCCGACCCTCCAGTCCCTGTTCGGCGTGCCGCGGCAGCCAGGCCAGCGGGGGAGGGTGCTCGCATGAAGCTGCTCCGTGGCCGCCGGGCGTCGAGGCCGAGGGTGTTCGTGCTCGGCCTGGATGGGACGCCGCACAGCTACCTCAAGGCGGAGACGTCGGCCGGGCGCCTGCCGAACCTGGCGGCGCTGTTCGAGGAGGGCGCTTCGGTGCCGATGCGCTCCTCGCTGCCCTCGGTGTCCGGGACCGCCTGGATGACCGTGCTCACCGGCCGCGACCCCGGTGGGCACGGCATCTACGGGTTCATGGACTGCAGGCCGGACAGCCACGCGTTCTACTTTCCCAACTATGACCATGTCCGCGCGCCGGTCCTGTGGGACCTGCTCGCTCGGGCGGGCAAGCGCTCGGTCGCGCTCAACGTCCCTGGGACCTATCCGGCCCGGGCCATGCAGGGCTCGCTGGTCGCCGGCTTCGTCGCGCCACAGCTCGAGCGAGCCGTCTACCCGCCCTCGCTCCTGCCGCGCCTACGGGCGCTCGGCTATCGGATCGACCTCGACACCCGGGCCGCCAGGGACACGTTCGACCGCCTCGAGCAGGACCTGTTCGCAACCTTCGCCAAGCGCATGGAAGCGGTCCGGATGCTGCTCGCCGACGACGACTGGGACCTTTTCGTCGCGGTGGTCACCGAGACCGACCGGCTCTACCACTTCCTCTGGAATGGGATGGAGGACGGCGAGCCGCGAGTGCTGGACCTCTTCCAGCGCTTCCACGCCGAGCTGGACGCCTTCGCCGGCTGGCTGGTCGAGCGGCTTCCCGAGGGCACCGAGCTGCTGGTCATGTCCGACCACGGCTTCACCAGCGCGCGGGTCGACGTGTACACCAACGCCTGGCTGGTCGAGCGCGGCTACCTCTCGTTCGAGGTGGACGAGCCAAAGGACATGTCCGCGATCAGCCAGCGTTCCACCGTCTACTCGCTCGACCCCGGCCGCTTCTACGTCAACCGCGCCGGCGCCCGGCCTGGAGGCGGCGTCCCGCCCGGTGAGGCCGACGCGGTCATCGAGCGCCTGGTCGCGGACCTCGCCGATTTCCGCGACCCCGCGACGGGCGAGCTGGTCTACACCGACCTGGTTCGTCGTGACCACGTCTACCACGGCACCGAGGCCGCCCGTGGCCCGGACGTGGTGCTCACCTTGAAGCCGCGCTACGAGCTGAAGGGCGGGATCAGGAGCAAGGAGGTGTTCCGTGCACCGGCCCAGGGGCTCGCCGGCATGCACACCTCCGACGACAGCCATCTCTACCTGCGTGGCAGGGCGATCCGGGAAGGGCACGTCGACCTGCACGACATCGCCCCCACCCTCGCCGAGCTGCTCGGCGCCGATCCTACCGAGGGGAGCTTCCAGGGTCGTTCCCTGCTCGAGGCCGGGCGGCGGACGGGCGGCATCGAATGAGCGCCAGGAGGGTGGTCGTGACCGGCGCCGCCGGCTTCATCGGCTCGCACCTGGCCGAGGCCCTGCTCGACCACGGCTTCGAGGTCACCGGCATCGACGCCTTCACGGGCTCGTACGCGGAGGCGCACAAGCGCGCCAACGCCGCCGGGCTGATGGAGAGGCCCGGATTCGAGCTGGTCGAGGGCGACCTCTCCACCATGGAGGTCGACCCGCTGCTCCTCGGCGCGGACGTGGTGTTCCACCAGGCGGCGCAGGCCGGGGTGCGCTCCTCGTGGGGCCTCGACTTCGACGTGTACGTGCGCGACAACGTGATCGCGACGCAGCGCCTGCTCGAGGCGTGCGTGCGCTGTGACGTCCGCCGCCTGGTCGCCGCCTCGTCCTCCAGCGTCTACGGCGACGCCGCGGCCTACCCGACGACCGAGGAATCGATCACCCGGCCGGTCTCGCCGTACGGCGTCACCAAGCTGGCCAGCGAGCACCTCTGCCTCGCGTACGCGCAGCTCGGCACGTCGGCGATGACAGTCGCGACCCTGCGCTACTTCACCGTGTACGGCCCCCGGCAACGGCCGGACATGGCCTTCCGCCGCTTTCTCGAAGCCGCCTACGCCGGCCGGCCCATCACGGTCTATGGGGACGGCGAGCAGACCCGGGACTTCACCTTCGTGGGCGATGCCGTACGCGCCAACCTGCTCGCGATGACCGCGCCGTTCCAGGCCGAGCCCGTCAACGTCGGTGGGGGACGGCGGGTCACCTTGAACGAGGTCCTCGACCTGATCGGCCGGATCACCGGCCGGCGGCTCCGCATCGTCAGGGCGCCAAGCCAGCCAGGCGACGCCAGGCACACCGGGGCCGACGGTGCGCGCGCGGAGGCGCTGCTCGACTATCGTCCCGAGGTGGACCTCGAGACCGGGCTCGCGCGGGAGGCCGCGTGGGTGGCCGGCCTGGTGGGCGCCGACAGTCGGGGGGCCGTGTGACCGTCACGCTCGAGCGGCGCGCGCCGGGAGGCTCGCCTCCCCGTGCCAGCCCAGGCTCGGGCGGGGGCCGGCACGGCCGGAGGCCGCTGCCCGCCAGCGTCATCATGCTCCTGCCGGCGGTGGCGTTCCTGCCGCTGCTGATCCCGCACGGGCCGAGCAATACCGCGCCGGTGGACGTTCTCATCATCCTCTACCTGTTCGCCGCGACGATCGGATGGGCGGCTCCGCGGCGGGCGATGTCGTTCCCGCTGTTGGGCGTCACCGCCTTCGTCCTGGTCGTGAGCCTGATCGGCGTCGGCATGAGCCAGTTCGCGGGGGTCGGCCGCACGGCGGTGCTGATCGACGTCTACCTCTACGTGTTCTTCGTGGCGGCGGTCAACGACCTGCGCCATGACCGGCGAGCCCTCGGGGTCGTGCTGGCCACCTGGACCGTAACGGCGCTCGCCTGGGCGGCGCTCGCCAACGGCATCACCTTTCACTTCCTGCCCGACAGCCTCGCCAGGCTGATCCTCTCGAACTCCAGGGCGCTGAACCGCGCCTCGGCCACCGCCGACAACCCGAATCTGGCCGCGAGCTACTTCCTCGTCTCGCTCTTCGTCCTTGCCGCCTCGCCGCGGCCGCGGAAGCGTTGGCTGCGCTGGCTCGCCGGGGCCTGGCTGATCCTGGCCATCTACTCGACGGGCTCGGTGGCCGGCCTGGTCGGCCTGTTCGTCGGGGTCGGGGCGGTGCTGGGTTCCTTCCTCGTGCGGCGTGCCGGCTCCACGGCCAGGCAGACGCAGGTCGTGGTCGCCCTGATGATCATCGCGCTGGCCTTCGCCGGCGGCGCGATCGTGCGCACGGTCGTGACCAGGTCCGTCCTTGGCGACGTCGCCACCATCTCAGCGGAGCAGAAGCAGGGCGGTGTCTTCCAGAACAGCCTCGGGCGCTCGAACCGGTCGCTGAACGGTCGCCTCACGCTCTGGACGCAGGGGCTGCAGAAGAGCTCCGGCCGCGGCAACGAACTATTCGGCGTGGGGGCGGGTGAGGCGAAGTACACCGTCGACTACAAGAGCCTGCACAACGACATCCTCGCCTACCTGGTCGAGCGCGGCATCATCGCCCTGTTCGGCCTGGCGATGTTGTACTGGCTGGTCTTCCGGCAGGCGACCAGGGTGCTCGGCCCGAGAGGGCCGGACGGGCTCCACGCGCTCGGCGCCGCCGTGTTCGCCAACTTCGCCTTCAGCATGACCCACCAGACCCTCCACTTTCGCCACGTCTGGCTGCTGTTCGCCCTGATCTGGGCGGCGACCAGCCTGAGGAGTGCGGAGGAGGAGCCGCCACGCTAGCTTCGGCCAGGCCGCAACCTGTCCGCGAGCAGCGCGACGCCCGCGGCCAGCAGGTAGCTGCCGATCACATCGGTGAGCCAGTGGTCGCCGACCGCGACCCGGGCGAAGAGGTGCACGGCCAGCGCCAGCACGCCGAGCCCGATCACCGCGGCGCGCCAGGACGGGTGAAGCCAGGCGATCACGGCGCCGCCGATGATCCAGCCGAGCGCGACCAGGAGCGCGCCGCCGGAGGGATACGCTCCCTGCGACCACGCCCCGACGGGCCCTTCGTCCGGCCCCGGCCGGCCGAAGGCGACGCGCAGCGCGAGCGCCAGCGGCACCGTGGCCAGCAGGACCGCGAGCCACGGGAGCCACGCCCGGAGGCGCCGGCCACGGGCGGCACCGGTCGCGGCGACGGCCGCGGCCAGGAGCAGTGGCAGGGCGGCCGTCACGTAGGTCCCATGACCGTCGCGCCGCTCGGCGGCCACCTTGGCGACCAGCCCGCGATAGGGCTGCCGCTCGAGCCAGGCGTGCAGGTGCTGCCGCAGGTTGTCGTCCAGCTTCGGCGGCGCCGGATCGCGCCCGACCGCCAGCCCGATGGCGATCACGGCGGCGAGGCAGGCGAGCCCGAGCAGCACCTTCACGCGATACGAATCCCGCCGCATGTCCCTCGAGAGCCTGAAGTGAGGACCAGATGACCACCTGCGGAAGCCAATCACAGCTGCGCGCGCTCCGGGCGGTCGTCGGCATGGCACTGGCCGTCATGATGGCGGCCGCCTGCGAGTCGCCCGGCCCGCCCCCGACCATCCGAACCCAGGGCACCCCCCTCCCGAAGCCCAGGCCCGGCCCGCCGCCCGTGATCGCCGTGCACTTCGACCGCGGGAAGTACCCGCTGCTCGGCAACCGGGTCGCGGATCTGGCCAAGGTCGGTCAGGGGTTCAACGCCGTGCTCATCTCCTCGGGGGACGACCGGCTCGTGCGGGAGGCCCGCGGCCAGGGCCTCAAGGTCTACCTGGGGTTCGACGAGCACAAGGAATTCGCCGCCGGCAAGGACATCACCGCGGACGTGCGGGACCTGGTGCGGTTCGCCCAGGCGCACCGGCACGAGATCGCGGGCATCAGGGTCGCCGACCGGGTCAACCAGGGGCTCACACCGGAGCAGACGCTCGACTACCTGCGGGCCACCGGCGGCGTGCTGCACCGGGAGGTGCCCGGGGTGCCCGTCGTCGTCGACCTGTCCGACCCGCAGCTCACCTGCGGCCTGCCCGGCCAGGACCGCTGCGACAAGCCCCGGCTGCCCGACTACCGCTACCAGGTGGACGCGGAGCTGCTGCGGATCTACCACAGCGGCGACGTCGACGGCTTCATGCTCGCCAACGGCCTGGCCCGCAGCGACACCGACTGCGGCGGCTGCGATGTCCGTGAGGTGGACGCGCAGGCCCAGGCCGCGGCCTGGCGCAAGGCCAGGGCCATGTTCCCGCCCCCGTTCCTGCTGTTCGCGCGGGTGGCGACGCTCTCCTTCCCGCAGCCCAGCTATCCTGGCAACGCCGACCAGGCGGCCCTGGCGACCTACGTCTACGAGACGATCCCGCTGCAGGAGGGCGTCGACGGCGTCGACCTCTGGGCCTGGAGCCGCCAGTTCGACGGCACCGTGCGGACCTTCCTCGACAAGAACGGCGCTGACAACTCGCTGTGGCAGCGGATGGTCGCCGTGGCCGCCGCCGTGGACGCCCAGGCCCAGGCGCGCCCGAGCTGAGCCCTCGCCCCAGGACCAGGTCACGAGGACAGCGCTGAGCTCGTCCTGCCCGGCTGGGCCTCGGCGGTCGCGGCGATGGGGACCGTGCGGTGGGTGCGACCCCCGGTGACGATGTAGAGGAGGGTCTCGCCGATCATTCCGATGGTCCGCGGCAGCGTCGGCGCGGCCAGGAACTCCAGGTCCACCGCGACCTTGGCCGGCACGACCACCTGCAGGTAGTACTCCTCGAGATCCTGGCTGGACGAGCGCAGCCGGTCCCGGTCGCGCAGGCGCACCGCGGCCGGCCCCGTCAGTCCTGGCCGGTGCTGGAAGACGGCGTCGCAGCCGGACGGGTACCGCACGGCGAGGTCCGGGGTCTCCGGGCGCGGACCGACCAGGGTCATCTCGCCCTTGAGGATGTTGATGAGCTGCGGCAGCTCGTCGAGGCCGGCGTGACGCAGCAGCTTGCCGATCGGGGTCAGGCGGCTGTCGTCACCGGTGGTCACGTTGGGCCCGGACGACCCGTTCCGCATGGTGCGGAACTTGAGCAGGGTGAACGGGTTCCCGCCCTGGCCGACACGCTGCTGCCGGAAGATGACCGGGCCCGGGCTGCTCATCATGACCAGCAGCGCGAGCAGGACGAACAGCGGGAGCAGCAGCAGGAAGGCCGTCCCGGTGATCAGCAGGTCGAGCACTCGCCGCGGGACGCCGGGCGGAACTCCGTGCGGTGACGCCCTCATCTACCCCTCCATGTCCGATCTGGTCGTCGCGCTGGTTGGCCGTGAGCTGCTTCCCGGTCCGTCAGGAGGGCCCTTGCGGATGGCCGGGAGGTGGTCGAGCTGGGAGGCAAGGGGGAGGGGTGCCTCCGCGTCCGGACCGGGAAGCCCGAGCAGGCGGCAATAGGTCTGGTCGATCAGGGCGCACATGCGGGCCGGGTCGAACATCCAGCGCACCCATCGGCTCCCGGCGTCGCCCATGCGCCGAGCCTCGGCGGGGTGGTCGAGGAGCCAGAGCACGCAGTCCGCGAGCGCCGCGGGGTCGCCGGGCGTGGCGAGCAGGCCGGTCGCGCCGGGGACGATCAGGTCGGGCACGCCGTTGACGGCGGTGGCGACCACCGGCCGGCCGGAGGCGACCGCCTCGGTCAGCGCCCGCCCGAGCCCCTCGTACAGCGACGAGATCACGAAGACGTCGAAGGAGCTGGCGACGAGCGGCGCGTCGGCCCGGAAGCCCATGAAGCGGATGTCGACGCCGAGGCGCCGGGCCTCCGCCTGCGCCTCGGCGGCGAGCGGGCCCTCGCCCACCATGGCGAAGCACGCATCCGGCCGGGCGGCCGCGACCCGGGCGGCCATCCGGACGAAGTCGAGCGGCGCCTTCTGGTACTCGAGCCGTCCGACGGTGCCGATGAGCGGGACGTCCAAGGGGATTCCCAGCTCGATGCGCACCCAGGGGTCCGGCCTGCCGGGGATCTGCTCCAGCTCGACGGCGGAGGGCACCACCGTGACCCCGCCGGGCGGGGCGATGCGGTGCTCGACAGCCTCGCGGGCGACTCGTGGCGCGACCGCGAGGAAGCTGTCGGTCATCGGCCGGACCAGGCGGTCCAGGAGCACGTAGACGCGCTTGCGGCGCCTGCTCATGAAGCCGTGGAACGGCAGGCCGTGGAAGGTGTGGACAACTGCCGGGGTGTGGCAGAGCCAGGCCGCGATCCGGCCGAGGAAGCCGGCCTTGGCCGAGTGGGTGTGGACGATCGCCGGGCGCTCGCGCCGGATGAGCCGGATGAGCTGCACCAGCACGTACAGGTCGTCGAGCGGGGAGATTGTCTCGCGGAAGCGCTCGAGCCGCACGGTCAGAACGCCCGCCCGCTCCGCCCGCTCCCACAGCGGGCCGCCCTCGCACCCGGCGACCCAGGTCTCGTAGCGGCTCGGATCCGCGCCGAGCACGGTCAGCAAGGTGTTGCCGCCGGCCCCGGCCCAGAACTTGGTGATGACATGGAGGACCTTGACCCGTGGCGGCAGCGGCTGCGGCGGCAGTCCGTCCGCGGCCGCAGCCCCGGACGTACGGGAGGTGCGGTCGCTCGGCCAGGCGGGGATCCGGGCGCTCATCGCGGAACCGCCTCGGGCTGGCTCCAGCGGGAGCTGCGGCTGCGATCCCGGAGGCCGGCGATCAGCTCGCAGACGTCGTCGACGTCGGCCGGTTCCAACCCCGGGTAGAGCGGCAACGACACCACCCGCTCGAAGGCGGTGTCGGCGCCCGGGTGCCGGCCCAACTGGTCGGCGCCGAGCAGGTCCTGGAAGTACGGGAAGTGGTGCGCCGGGATGAAGTGGACCGAGCAGCTCACGCCGCGCTCGGCGAGCTGGGCGATCAGGTCGTCCCTGCCGAGGCCGAACTCGGGCTCGACCTGTACGACATAGAGGTGCCAGGCGTGGCGGCCCCGCAACGGCCGCGCGGGCAGCCGCAATCCTGGGATGCCGGCGAGACCCTCGTCGTAGCGGCTGGCGAGCAGGGCTCGCCGCCCCTGCCAGCCGCCGAACCGGCGGAGCTGCGCGCGTCCGATCGCGGCCTGCAGGTCGGTCATGTTCGCCTTGAGGCCGGCAACCTCCACGCTGTACCGCCAGGCGCTGCCCGGCAGGTAACGCTTCCAGGCGTCCTTGCTCATGCCATGCAGCCGCGTCCGGCGAACGTGGTCGGCGATCGCCTGGTCGTCGGTCGTGACCATGCCGCCCTCGCCGATCGGCAGGTTCTTGGTGGCGTAGAAGCTGAAGCAGGTCGCGGCCGAGACGGTCCCGACCGGTCGGCTGCCGATCTCGGTCCCCAGCGCGTGCGCCGCGTCCTCGACCACGCGCTGGAGCGGCAGGCCCGCGGCCTCGGCCAACTCCGCGACCGGGGCCGGGTATCCGGCGTAATGCGTGACCACCATGGCGTCGACGCCGCCGGCGCGTCTGGCCGCGGCCGCGCAGGCGGAGGCGTCCGAGCAGAGCGTGACCGGGTCGATGTCCGCGAGGACCGGCACCAGGCCGGCGTGGACGATCGCGTGGACGGCGCCGCAGAAGGTCATCGTCGAAGTGAGCACGTTGGCCCCGGGCGGAAGCCCGAGGGCGCGCAGCGAGAGCTCGATCGCCGCGGTGCACGAGGCCACGGCGACGGCGTTACCGGCGCCCACCCACTCCGCGAGCTCGCCTTCGAAGGCGAGCACCTCTGGCCCGGTGGTCACCCATCCGGAGTCGAGCACCCGTGCCGCGGCCTGGCGCGCCTCGTCGCAGATCTCCACCCGCGCGAACGGGATCGGGCGCGCTCGCCCGCGCACGCTTTCCGCAGCGTCATTCGCCATTCCCACGATTCCTCGATGTCTCTTGAGCCTCCCGGCCACCTGTAGGATTTGCCTCCCCGGGGGCGCTACGTCACCGCGGCGGACCGCAGGGGGGCCGCCCCGGACGGCAAAGGCAGCCGCGCGAAAGAGCCGTAGAGCCGGGCGTATTCCTCGACGCCGTCCTCGAGCGTGTGGAGCATCGTGAACCCGAGGTCGTGGAGTTTGCTCCCGTCCACCTCATAGGAGATCTGGTTGAGTATCTCCTTGTCGGCCTGGACGATCTGGAGTCGGGGGAAGTGGCGCCTGAGAAGCCCGATGACCTGATTCACGCTGGCGTTCTCACCGACCACGTTGAAGATGCCGTCCCCGGTCCGGTCGTCGTCGATGCAGAACGCGATCGCGCGGCTCACGTCGGTCACGTGGACGAACGGCCGTAGCTGATTTCCCGAACCGAAGACCTCCATCGGCGCTCCAACCGCCGCCCGAAAGGCGAAGATGTTGACCACGGTGTGGACACGCAGCCCAGGGGCGTAGCCGTAGACCGTGGCGAATCGCAGGACGGTTGGCCGCAGGCGGCCGCCGGTATCCGTCGACAGGCCGAGGACGTCCTGCTCGCCCTTGTGCTTGAACTCGGCGTAAGGGCTGGCGGGGAGGCAGGGGCTCTCCTCGTCGACGATCCCCGAGGTGGGACCGTACACGCTCGTTGTCGAGGCATAGACGAAGCGCCTCACGCTCGGCGCCCGGCGAGCGGCCCGCACCACGTTCACCGTGCCGCCGTAATTGATCTCCTCGGTGGCATCGCGCCGCTCGAAGGAAATCGTCGCGTTGCACAGCGCGGCGAGGTGGACGACGACGTCGGTATCGTCGCCCAACGCCGACTCGACGTCCTCCTCGTTGCGAATGTCGCCGAGAACGAACTCGTAGTCGACGCCCGGCGGGAGGTTCATCAAGGACGGGAACTTTTCTTCGCGCATGTTGTCCAGCACACGTACCCGCCGAACCTGAAGAGATTCGATCGACGCCAACGTGTGCAAAAGCCGCGAGCCGATGTACCCGGCCCCCCCCGTGACAAGGATGTTCACTCGCCCTCCCGAACTGATGCGACGCAACGGTGTCGGCAAGATGACGGTGAGATGAACCCGAACCGACGAGTTGACTATGACTTGCGCGAGAAAATCCTCCACCGCAAGTAGGGTGATCGTGCCTACGCTTTTTGGCTGGCTCACAGGGCAGGCGCGCTACGTAGGATGTAGGTGTCGTCGGCCAGCCGGTCCCATTAGCGTCTCTGTCATGGCCGACGACGACGCGACGATCGCGATACCGAGAGACCTCTATGAGCGGCTGGAGTGGCTCGCCGGCTGGCGCGGCCGCCCGGTCCGCGACCTCGTCCTCGACGCGCTCGGCGAGCTCGCCGCCAGCGCGCCGCCTGCCGGCGAGGAGGACGACTACAGCGACGCCGAGCGCGACGAGGTGGCGGCACGGCTCGCGTCCCTGGGCTACATCGACGAGTGACCGCGTCCAGGGCCATGGCTGATCAGGTCGAGATCACCTCGCTGGGGCATGCCGGGCTCCGGGTCGAGACCGCCGGCGTGCGCATGCTGATGGACCCCTGGCTGTCGCGGCGGGGTGCCTTTCTCGGCGCCTGGCACCAGTTGCCGAGCAACGACCACCTCGACACGCCGGAGCTGCGCGAGGTCGACTGGGTCACGGTCTCCCACGAACATCTGGACCACATGGACCTGGACCTGCTGCGGCGCCTGTCGCCCAGCACGCGCGTGCTGATCAATCGCTACCCGTCCAGGAACTTCCACCGGCGGCTGCTCGAAGCGGGTGTCGCCAACCTCGTCGAGGTGCCGCCCTGGCAGCACTTCCCGCTCAACACCCGGGGCGACTGGCTCGCGTTCATCCCCGAGCAGTCGCCCATGTGCCACGACGCGGGCGTGCTGGTGCGGGCCGGCGGGGTCTCGCTGCTGCACTGCAACGACGCGCGCCTGACGGTGGCCCAGTGCCGGCGGGCCGCGGTCGAGGCGGGCGGCGTCCTCGACGTGATGGCGGTCCAGATGTCGGGCGCGAGCTGGCACCCGATCCGCTACCAGTACCCGCCGGAGGTGTTCGCGCGCATCTCGGCCTCCAAGCGCCTCGGCAAGTTCAAGGCGGTGACGCGACTGGTCCGCGGGGTGCGCCCGAACCTGGCCGTCCCGTTCGCGGGCCCACCGTGCTTCCTGGACCCGGTGCTGCGCGAGAACAACCGGTTCATCCCCGACCCGGGCATCTTCCCAAGCCTCGACGACGCGGCTGGCTGGCTGGCGGAGCACCTCCCGGCACAGGCGTCCATGCGGTGGCTGCCAGGGGACCGCTACGAGGTCGGCAGCGGCCGCTACACCCCGGACCCACGCTGGGACGGGTTCTCGTTCTCGTTCCCCGCGCTCGAGTCGTGGCTCGACGGCTACGCGGCCGACCGCCGCGCCGCCATCGAGGCGGTGTACGCCGACCATCCGGACCCGGACGACGGCCTCGGCGAGCGCTTCGCCGAGCACTTCGCCCGCCTGGGCGAGCTGAGCGACTACTTCCTGGAGCGGATCGCCATGGTGGTCCGCTTCGAGGTGGAGGGCCCCGGCGGCGGGCGCTGGGACGTGCGGCTCGGGCCCGACAAGGTCAGGGTCGACCTCGCCGGGCGCGCCCGCGACGTCCAGTACCGCTTCCGCGTGCCGTCGCGCTGGCTCGCGCCCGTCGTCGACGGGGCGATCGGCTGGGAGGACCTGCTGCTGTCGCTGCGCTTCTCGGCGTGGCGCTCGCCCGACGTGTACAACGACTACCTCGTCGGCCTGCTCAAGCATGCCGATGCCGAGGCGCTGCGAGCAGTCCAGCACTACGAGCAAACCCGCGAGCGCTCCGAGACCATCACGGTCTCCACGCCCGATGGGAGCTACGAGATCGGGCGCTGGTGCCCCCATGCCGGCGAGGACCTGGCGGTCGGGGCCGTGATCGACGGCCGGGTGCTCCGCTGCCTCGGCCACAACTTCGATTTCGACCTGGCGACGGGCGCCTGCCTGAACGCCCGCTGCGATCCGCTGCCGACGCGCCCGGCCGGGGGGTCCGGGGGGCTCAAGAGCGAGGCCCTGACCCAGGTACCCCCGGGCAGAGCAGAGCCGAGCGTTAGCCCCTCGGTGGAAAAGGCGCCGGCGCACGCGGCGGAGTGGCCTCTCCGGCAACCGACGTAGCGCAACTCATCCGGCTGACCGATTGGTCGGGGTCGTTGCTGGCATAGCGTTACGGAACAGGGAGTAGAGGATGAACACCGGGCGACGGGGCGTGGAACGATGAGGCAAGGGGTGCTCGTGACCGCCGGTGAGCGCCTTGCTGTCGACTGCGCCGTCTCCTGGGTGGGCGACCTGATCGAGGAGGCCGCCGACGGGGGTCTCACCACCGGGGGCGCGGAGGAGGCCACGGTGCAGATCCGCGTCGAGGCCACGCGCGACCCGTTCGAGACCTCGGGCTGGCGGCCGCTCGCGCGCGGTGTCCTCGGCCACGACCGCTCCCTGGTGCTCCGCAACCTGCTCTCGATCGGTTTCGACCTGCGCGTGGACGTCGAGGACGGCACGCCCCGGTTCACGTTCCGCTGGCGGCCGGCAGGCCGCGAGCGCGCGATGGCGCTGGTCCTGCGGTCGCGCTTCCATCTGCTGGCGCGCTCGGCGCTGCTGCGCTACCCGGCCCTGTGGTGGGCTGGCACGCGCGGTCGAGCGCCGCTGCACGCCTCGGCCTGTACGGTCGGCGACCTGGGTGTCGCGCTGCTTGCCGGGCCAGGGGGGGTCGGCAAGTCGACGCTGGTGTCCAAGGAGCTGGCGGCCGGCGGCAGTGCGACCTGCGACAACGTGTGTGTCGCGGACGGCGCCAGCGCCTGGGGTGTCGTCGAGCCGCTGCGGGTGGAGGGCGGCGGCGGGCGGCGCATGCCGCACGGCCGCCGCGAGACGGCGATGCCCGGCCGGGTGGCCGTCCTGGCGCCCGACCGTCTGGTGGTGCTGGAGCGCGGGTCCGATGCGACCGCCTCGGTGCGGCCGTGCGACCAGGAGATCGCGGCGAGGTCGCTGGTCACCGGCACCTACATGGCACAGGAACTGCGCCGCTACTGGGCCTTCGCGGCCACCCTGGCGGCGGGGACGGGCATCGGCCCGCCCCACCCCCCGGTCGCCGAGGTCGCGGCCGAGTTCGCCGGACGCGTGCCGGCGACCCTCGTCACCCTCCCGAGCCCACCCGGGCCCGGGTTGCGGGAGCTGCTCGCCACCGTGGACCAGGAGGCCGGTACGTGGACGTGAAGGTCTTGACAACCGACCGCCGGCCGCCTTCGGCGCGGGTCTTCGAGTCGCGGGACGCCCCAGCCAATCCCGCCGTGCTCGAGCTGCTCGGTTCCAAGCTCGTCGGCGCCGATCTCGCCAGCGCCCCGGTCGTGCTCCCCGACTTCCACCACAAGTCGTCCATGGAGATGCCCTCGAGCATCGCCGTGGCCACCCACGGCACGATCCGCCCGACCCTGACGAGCTCTTCGGTGAACTGCGGCATGGCGCTGATCGCCTTCGACGCGGACGTGCCCGACCAGGCCGCGATCACCCGCTTCTACGAGGCGGTGCGCGAGCGCTTTCCACACCCCACAACGCGCCGCCGTGACCTCAGTGCTCGCGAGGTCATGCGCGCGGCCGAGGAGGGCGGCGCCTTCGCGGCCGATCGATACGGCGTCGACCCAGCCGGGCTCAGCCGCATGGAGAAGGACGGCCGCATCGACCTGGCTCCCCACGGAGGCATCGGCCGGCTCAGGCGCGAGCTGCCATGGGTGGTGGTGCAGCTCGCGCGCATGCGCTTCGGCACCATCGGCCCGAGCAACCACTTCGTCGAGTTGCAGCGCGTCGAGGAGGTGTTCGACGAGCGTGCCGCCAGGCTGCTCGGCGTCAGGCAGGGCCAGCTCACGTTGCAGTACCACGGCGGCGGCGGGGTGCTGGCAGGGCAGCTCGGGCGCCTCTTCGGGCGCCGCAGGAAGGTGGCGCGCACGGTCAAGGCCGAGATGCTCATGACCAAGCCGCTGTTCCATCTCGCCTCGGCGCGCTCGCTCGCCGAGTTCCGGTTGCGTCGCGAGCTGTACTTCTCGGGAGGCTGCCCGCCGATCGACGCCGACGGTCCCGAAGGCGTCCGGTTGCTGCTCGCCAACGCCGCGGCGATGAACTACGGCTTCGCCTTCCGGTTGGCCACCTACGCGTCGCTGTGCGAGTTCGCGGAGCGGGCCTTCGGGGCTGGAGGCAGCCGTCTCGTGGTCGACTCGCCGCACAACTCCATCTATGAAGAGGACCTGGACGGCCAGCGGGTCATCCTGCACCGCCACAACTCCTGCCAGGCCTACCCGGCGAGCCGAATGCCCGGCCATCCCGTCTTCGGCGTCACCGGCCAGGCGATCCTGCTGCCCGGCACCAACCGCACCTCGTCCTATCTGTGCGTCGCCGCGGAGAGCGCGGGCGCGAGCCTGTGGTCGGCGTGCCACGGCGCCGGCACGATGATCGACGATTTCGCCGCCCGCGGCCTCTCAGGACTCGACCCGGACAATCGCACGACCCTTCGCTACAACTACCGCGGCAGCGAACCCGAGGTGGTCCCGCAGCTCGACGACCGTGGCGTGAACGAGGCGCTCGACATCCTGCGCGGCCACGGCATCGCCAGGCCGGTCGCGCGCGTCCGGCCCATAGCGGTGCTGAATTGAGCGACTCCGGCACACCCTCCCTGACGGCACCGTCCACCGGACGCCTGGTCGTACGGAACACCGGCGCGCAGGTGGTGACCTTCGCCGCCCGGGCGCTCGCCGGCCTGACGGCCGTGGTCCTGATCGCCAGGCATGGGGGCCCGCACCCGCTCGGCGTCTTCCAGTTCGGGCTGACGCTGTCGCAGATGTTCGGCTTCGCGGTGGGGCTCGGCATGCCGAACCTGATCACCCGCGAAGTCGCCCGCGACCCGGACCGCAGCCGCGACTGGATCGGCATGGGCGTGTTCGTGGCGCTCACCGCCGGGACCGTGGTGACAGCGGCGCTGGCGATCGGCATGCAGTTCAGCGGCCGGCCGCGCGAGATGGTCGTCGCGGTCTCGCTGGCGGCCGTCGCGCTGGGCTTCGACACCGTCGGGCGGCTGGAGTTCGCCGCCTTCGAGGGCTGGGAGCGCATGTGGCTCGAGGCCGGCGCCACCTGCCTCCAGGAGGCAGCCTTCATCGCCGGGACCGTCGCCGTGCTGGTCACCGGCCACGGCGGGGCCGCGGTGATGGCGGTCTACGTGCTGTCCCGAATGCTCGGTGCGCTCACCGGCTGGGCGATCGCGAGCTGGCACCTGGGTGGCGCGGTCGCGCCGCGGCCGCCGCTGGACTTCCTGCGCCGGACGCTGCGCCGGACCGTCCCGTTCGCGCTCGACGACGCGCTGTCGTTGACCTACATCCGCATCGACGCGGTGCTGCTCGGCTTCATCAAGGGCGCGGACGCCGTCGGCCTGTACCAGTCCGCCACCAACCTCGTCCTCTACCTGAACATCCTCGCCAGAGTGCTGAACACCGCGCTGTACCCGCGCATGAGCAAGGCGTGGCCCAGCCCGGCCAGGCTGGGCCGCTGGCGCGACCTGTCCCTGCGGCTCCTCGCGGTGATCTCGATCCCGGCGATGGTCGGCTCGCTGTTGCTCGCCCACCAGACCTTCCGCTTCATCTACACGGCGAAGTTCGACAGGGCGGTGCTGACCTACCAGGTGCTCGCGCTGGTGATCGCCATCCGCATGCTCGGCCACACGCTCGGCACCTCGATCACGGCGGCCAACCGGCAGACCGCGCGGACCAAGGTCGTGGCCGCGGCGGCGGTCACCAACCTCGCGCTGAACGTCTATTGCATCCCGCGCTGGTCGTACCTTGGCGCGGCGGTCACCACGGCGATCACCGAGACCGGCGTGTTCGTCGCCTACGTGGTCCTGGCCCGCCGCTTCATCAACCGCTCCAAGCTGCTGGAGGCGGTGGCGCTTCCCGCGCTCGCCTGCATCCCGATGGTGGCGGTGGTGCTGGCGCTCCGGAACGACGCCAACCTCCTGATCACCATCGCCGCCGGCGCGTGCGCGTATGGGATCGGGCTGGCCGCCGTGGGCGCGGCCCTGGTGCCTCGCGCGGCGCGGCGCCATCCGCGCGCCGCCCTGAACGCCCTGATCGCGAGGGCCGCGAGATGACGGTCATCGATCACCGCCCCCTGAACTGGCGGTTCGTGGTCCCCAGCGAGCCGCACGGGCTGCTCCTGCTGGCCGCCGCCGACGAGGCCGGAGAGGTGCCAGGGGCGGTCGCCTGCGACCCGCGGGTCGCCGCGCTGCGGGAACGCGCACGGCCCTACCCCGCGGTGGTCATCTCGGACCTGGGACGCTGGGCCAAGCACGACACGGGACACCGGGGCCGTGGCGGGGGAGCCAGGGAGCTGCTCGCCGAGGCGGCCGCCGCGGTCGCGCCGGGCGGCTGGCTGTATGCCTCGTTCGCCAACCCCTGGTACCCGCTGCGCTCCAATGGCGGCGCGGGGCTGACGCTTCCCGCGGCGGCCAGCGTCCTGCGCGGTGCCGGGCTCGAGCCGTCGTCGGCCTGGCTCGCCTTCCCGGACCAGCGCACCACCGCCTATCTGGTGCCCGCCAGCGGCGGGGCCGAGCTGGAGTACTTCATGCGGACGTTCTTCTTCCCCTATGCCACCGGCTCCTCCGCCATGAAGGCGCGGATCAGGCAGCGGGCCCTCACGCTGATGCGCCGCGTCAGCCTGATGGCGCCCGCGCCCCTGCGAGCCCGCTTCGCCCCGGCGTTCGCCATCGTCGCGGAGCGTCCCGCATGATCCCGCCGCTCACCAGGCTGCTCCAGGCGCGCTGGCCGGAGCTGCGGCCCGGCCGCCCGTCGCCGGCCTCGGCGATCGTCGCCGGCCTCGACCGCTCGCCGGCCGGCAAGGTGACGCTGGCCTTCTTCGACCAGGCCGGCGACCTGGCCGCGGTCGCCAAGGTCGCCAGGAGCGCGACCTCGGAGCCGGCCCTGGTCCGGGAGTACGAGGCCCTCAGCCACCTGTGGGCGCTCGGGGTGCCTTCGGTGCGCGAGCGGGTCGCCCAGCCGCTCCTGCTCGAGCGGGTCTCGGGGCGCCTCGCCCTGGTGCAGGCGCCGCTGGGCGGCCGGCCGATGACCGCCGCCTACTACACGCCGGGCCATGTCACCGAGCGCGGGCCGGTCGCCGAGGACTTCGCCCAGGCCGCGGCATGGCTGCTGGCGTTCCAGCGCGAGACGGCGACCGGTCCCCAGGTGCTGGACGCGGCGCTCCTGGATCGTTGGGTCGGCCAGGTGATCCGCGGCTACCGCGAGGAAGTCGGCTGGAGCGCGACCGAGGAGAAGCTGCTCAGCGAGGTCCAGACCAGGGCGGAGGGGCTGATCGGGTTCCCCCTGCCCACCGCCGCGGTGCACGGCGACTACTGGATGGGCAACCTGCTGGTGGACGCGTCCGGCCTGCGCGGGGTCATCGACTGGGAGCGGGGGCGTGACTCCGGGCCATGCCCCTTGGACGTGTACAAGTTCCCGACGTCCTATGCCGTCTACATGGACCGTGCCTATCCAGGCGGCGTCGTGCCCGGCCATCCCGGGCGGGAGCGCTGGCGGGAGCGCTGGCGCCGCTTCGGCGAGTGGCCGAATCTGGCGGGCTTCGGCTACGCCTACTGGGGCGAGGGCTGGTTCCCCGAGCTGGTTCGCGGGTTCATCGGCGGCCACCTGGACGCCCTCGGCATTCCCGAGGAGGCCAACGCCGTGTTCTTCCCGCTGTTCCTGGCGGAGCAGGCGCTGCTGCCGGGCCATCCGCGGACCCGTGCCGGCCACCGCGCCCTGCTGCGCGCGTACGCCGAGGAGCCCACCGCCACCTGGCTCAGGCAGTAGCCAGCCTCAGTCGTCGAAGTAGCCGAGGGCGCGAAGGCTCGCAGCGACTTCCTCCTCGACCTCGAAGTCGCTTGCGGCCGCCTCGGTCCCCGCCGAGCCCGCCGATGTCTCCAGCAGCCAGGCATCGTGGAGCTTGCGCAGCTCGGCGAGCAGGCCCGGCTCGGTGTCGACCAGGTTCATCGTCTCGCGTGGGTCCTTGCGGAGGTCGTACAGCTCGTCGCGGCCATCCGAGGCCCAGATGTACTTGTGGTCGCCGTGGAGGAGGCCGCGCAGGTCGCGGCGGAAGGCGACCGGGTCGAAGCGATGGAAGCGGTTGAAACGCTCCAACGGTGGATCGAGGAACTCGGTCACCAGGCAGGACCGTGGATCGGCGGTGGCGGACAGCGAGACCCCGGCGAGACCGGTGCTGTCGAGCCCGGCCAGCTCGAGGATGGTCGGTGTGATGTCGATCGTCCCGACGGGGCGCTCGACCACGCCGGCGGGGATGCCCGGATGGCGGACCGCCAAGGGAACGCTCGCCAGGGTCTCGTGCACGCTGAAGAAGTGGTCGAGGATGCCGTGCTCGCCGAAGCTGTTGCCGTGGTCGGCGGTGACGATCACCACGCCGTCGTCTCCGAGCGCGTCGAGCAGCCGGCCGAGCATCTCGTCGCTGTAGCTGACGCTGCCGTCGTACAGGTCGAGCAGCAGGTTCATGCCCTCGTCGTCGAGCGGGTTGGCACCGGCCATGTAGGCCATGGCGTCCTGGTTGACCTCGCGCGCCCGAGCGATCGACGGCTCGTCCATGAAACGGCGCAGGTGACTGCTCGGCGGTGCGAGCGGCCCGTGCGCCTCCATGATGTGGGCGTAGAGGAAGAAGGGCTGGCGGTCCCGCCGGGCCTGCCCGATCCATTCCACGGTGGCGTCGGTCAAGGCCGCGGCGCCTTTGTCGCGCGCCTCGATGCGGCGCCGCAGGTAGCGCTGGTAGGCGCGAGTGAGCGTCTGGCTGCGCTTGACCGTGTTGCGCACGCGCGGCCACAGCCACTGGTAGGCGCCGTTGAGCGCGCCGCTGATCCCGGAACGGTCACCGTTGCCCGAGACACCCCAGAACTCGTGGAAGACGTCGAAGCCGCGGTTGAACTCGTACATGCGGCCCACGTAGGGGTTCGCCGAGAAGCCCGCGGTGCGGTAGCCGCCCTCACACAGCCGCTCGGCGAGCAGCCGCCGCTCGGGCGGCACCGTCCGGTTGGCCCTGTTCAAGCCGTGCTGCGACGGGTACACCCCGGTGAACATCGACGCCATGGACGGGAAGGTCCACACCCCTGGCGAGGTGGCCGCCGCGTATCGGGTGTTCGCCGAGGCGAAGGCATCCAGGTTCGGGGTCGTCGGCCTCGAGTACCCGTAGCAGGAGACATGGTCGGCTCGCAGGGCGTCGACCACCAGCAGCGCGACGTTCAAACGGTCCTCCACAGCGGCTCTCCTCGGAGCGGTGGTCACGGCCTCACGGCTGGAACTCGTACGCCCCACGGTCGTCGTACTTCCGGACTCCCGCGCCGGAGTTGTGGGTGTCGGGGTCGTCGGCCCGGGGGAGGCCCTCCAGGTCGGTGCTGGTCTCGCCGCTGACCGCGGAGTCCGCCGAGTCGATCGCGGGCGAGCCCGCCAGCAGGTGGAAGTCGCCGGATGCCGCGGACACCCAGCTCGGGTCGTCCTGGTCGCCGTGGGACTCCATGCCGGTCGCGGCCCTGAACGCCTGGAGCGAGTCGTACTTGTCGGATCCCCACTGGTACATGACGTCCGGGACGCTCAGGAAGACGAGGTTGTAGTTGACCGTGGTCCCGGTGGTGGAGGTCGAGTCGACGCGGATGTTGCCGCTGGTGCGGGGCGAGTTGATGCCGTTGTCGACCGCGATGTTGTTCTCGATCGTCGCCCCGGTCGAGCTGCCCTCCACGTTGATGCCGGCCGCCACGTTGTCGTAGACGGTGTTGGAGATGATCCGCTGGTTGGTGGACCCGAGGTCGTCGATGCCGTGGTCACCGTTGCCGTAGGACAGGTTGTCGACCACCAGGTTGTCGTGGGACCCCGTGTAGAACTGGAAGCCCGAGTCCTCGTTGTCGTGGCTGATGTTGCGGTCGACGGTGTTGTTGTAGCCGCGCACGTCGATGCCGGGCGCCGCGCGCGAGTAGCCACGGGCGTTGCCGAAGGCCTCGTTGCCGGTGACGCGCACCCCGGTGGTGGTGGCGTCGAGGAAGATCCCGTCGTTGCTGTTGTCGTGGGAGACGTTCCCGGAGACCAGCGAGTTGGTCGTGTCCGTCAGCTTGATGCCGTACTTGATGAGGTCCACCGCGCGCTGGCCGGCGAAGCTGACGTCGTTGCCGCTCACGGTGACGTTCGACGAGGTGTCGACGTGGAGCCCGTAATTGCTGGTGTTCGAGATGGTGTTGCCGCTGACGGTGACGCCCGACGAGCTGTTGGCCCAGAACCCGTAGCCGGTGATCCCGCTCACCTGGTTGTCGTTGACGGTCACGTTGCTCGACGAGGGCGAGACGTAGATCGCGTGGCTCTGGGTGCCGCTGACGGTGTTGCCGCTGATGGTGACATTCGACGAGGACCTGTTGTAGATCCCGTAGCTGGTCGTGTTCGAGACGGTGTTGCCGCTGACGGTGACGTTCGACAGCGTGTTGACGTAGATCCCGACCCCGTTGACCCCGCTCACCGTGTTGCCGCTGACGGTCACATTGCTCGAGAGGGTCGTGACGTAGATGCCATTGCTGGCGATGTTGCTGACGGTGTTGCCGCTGACGATCACGTTGCTCGACGAGCTGGAGACGTAGAAGCCGTAGCTCGAGGTGTTGGCCACCGTGAAGCCCTGGATGGTGACGTAGCTCTTGCCGGCCAGCTTGAAGCCGTTGGCCTGGCCGCTGACCGTCACGCTGGCGCCAGGCGCGGCGCTGAACACGATCGGCGACCCGGGTGCGCCAGAGTTGCTCACCGTGACCAGCTCGGGATAGGTGCCGCTGGCCACCTGGACGGTCTGGCCGGCGGTTGCCTGCGATGCGGCCGGCTTGATGGTGCAGAACGGCTGCGTGGACGTCCCGGGCCCGGTGTCGGAGCAGCTCGGGTTGTTCCTGTCCACGTACAGGACGGCCGCGGCCGCGGCCGCTCCCCGCACGTTGAGGCCCACCAACGCGGTGGTGGCCACCGCGATCAGGAGCAGGCGAACGCGCAGCGATCTGTCGTTCAGCCTGCGGATCGTCAGCATCGAGGCTCCCCCTCATGCCAGAGAAATGCAGAGTCCAATATTGCCCGAGAATCTGAAGCCGGTTATCGGCTCCCGTGACCCCGCGAGAGGAGCGCCATAGTACCGGTGCGTAAGCTTTGACCGTGTCAAGTCCCCACCGCAATTGCAGATCGAGGTAATCTCAAGTCGTCCAGTTGAATGACGGAATCGCGCGGTCGCATCGCTCATGTGCAGTACTCCCGCTGTGCCCGGGTTCCGCAAGCGGAGGAGGCGGCTGGATGCCCGCTATCGGGTCAAGATGGCACGGTCGAGTACGCTGCCGTCCTCGGCGATCGCGGTCAGCGACAGCGACCCGCGGCGGACCTCCACGGCGACGAAGTGGTAGCGGACCGCCCACGCCTGCCGCGCCGGCACACCCGGGCACGAGCGCAGGATGGGG
>WNFU01000074.1_pt1:90000-109103 | contig 109103 bp, 94 predicted proteins | sample 5400121 | NCBI WGS metagenome assembly WNFU01 (sample SAMN13153360, study PRJNA577476) | soil metagenome | isolation source: 100 cm soil or saprolite under grassland replicate 1 | place: USA:California | collected 2016-06-15 | reverse complement strand
GGCGTGAACACCGGCTGGGGGGCCAGCCTCACCAACACCCGAGGGGCCAGCGGCGGATCCCCTGCTCGCCCCGCCAAGAAGCGCGGATCCACACGACGCCCACCAGCTACGAAAGGCCCTGCCCTACTCGCCCTGACGAGCGCCGCGATGGCAAGGTGGCGCGGCGCTCGCAGCTCAACGCGGTGTTGGACGGACTAAAGCGGTAGCGGACAATGGCGAACTCCGACAACCCGCGTACCGGTGCTGAGTTCGAGGAACTCGTCGGGGCCTTCTTCGCGACGCAGGGTCTTACTCTGCTGCCGAATGTGGCGGTTCCCGTTGGCACTGGCAAGGCGAAGAAGGACCACAAGTTCGATCTGGGCTCCGAAAGCCCCCCCGTCCTCGTGGAGTGTAAGTGCCACACCTGGACCGAAGGGGGTAATGCGCCGAGCGCAAAGCTCACCGTCTGGAACGAGGCCATGTTGTACTTCGCCTGCGCGCCACTGAAGTATCGAAAGCTCCTGGTCGTGCAGCGGAGTCTCCGAGGCCCGGAGACGCTCGCCGAGCACTACTTGAAGCGCTATCGTCACCTCGTGCCTGGCGGCGTCGAGCTGTGGGAGTTTGATTCGGTCACGCGACAAGGCCGCTTGCTCTACAAGAGCCAAGAGGCGGAAGGCGGAGCAAGAGCCGAGGAGGCGAAAGTGATGGATCCCACGCCCACGGATACGGCACCCACTCGATGCCCGGAGCTGTATCAGGCTGCAACGCAGCAATGGGCACACGCGGAGCAGATCCGCTGGACCCTTCTCTACAACTACCTCATGGCCAGCACCATCCTTCTTCTGGCGTGGGCGACGGTCTATGCGGCACACTCAGCATTCCGCTCGAGGCCATGGCTTCTCGCGCTCCTCGCGGCAGCAGGGGCAATCGTGAGCCTTGCGTGGGTGGGCCTCGGGCTGCGCGCCAGCAGCTTCGTGGATGCATACGCGCAGACGGGCAAGGCCCTGGAAGGACCACTCGGAGCAAACGGACCGTTTGCGCGGGCGCAGCAGCACCGGGAGGGGCTCAAGGGCTGGAGCGCATGCATCAACTCCCGGCGCGTCGTCGCAGGCGTACCGGGGCTGTTCTCAGCTCTCTATCTGGTGCTCTGTTGTCTCGCGGTCAAGTGGATCCTCGGCGCATAGGGGCGTGCCCGCCCAACAACGCGTTGAACCTGACGAGCGGCGCATGGCAAGCTGGTGCGCCGCTCGCAGGTTAACGCGGTGTTCGGCGGACCCTTATGGACAAGTGGGAGCGGGAGCGTGAGCGAGAAGACTGCAACAGACTTCCTGGCCACGGTTACCGTGTTGGAGGCCAACATAGAGCTGTTCCACGGGGGCGTACGTGAGCTCTATCGCGTTGTAGCCACCGAACTTCGCAAGCTGCTGTGTGACGGCAAGAGCACCTTGCTTTCGCGTGTTTTTATCGACATGCGCCTGCACAAGTTGCACTGGACGCACATCCTCGAGCAGAGTCCTTCGCTGGCCGAAGGTCTCCAGATCCTCCTGCCTGGGCGTCTCGAGGTCACCAACGGGAAGCCGCACTTCAATCTCCTGTTTGCGCCGACCCAGGAGCAGATGGCCCTCGAAGCATGGCTTGAGCAACCTTTGCTGGGTCCCGATCTGTCTGTTCGGGAGCTAATTCGATCAGTAGCTGACAAAGAGGGGGCTCACTCAGACCCGCGCTACAACGAGGCCCTCGCTGAGGCTAAACGCGTGAAGTACGTAGCTGACGAGAGCCATCTTCACTGTGTCGTCGGCATCGCAGAATACCTACTGGCGTTCATGCGACGTGAACCCCTTCAGGTTGTCAAAGATGTACCGCTTCGCCGTCGGGAGGACGGTGTATGGGAGCGTGCGTAGCGCCGAACAAGGGGATGAAGCTGAGCTTGCTGAGTTCTGGGACACCCACAGCGTTACGGACTTCGCTGACCAGCTCGACGAAGTCAGCGAGCCCGTGTTCGGCAAACAGGTCGCTCACGGGGTTCGCGTCCCTCTCAGTGCCGAGGAACGCCTAGCGGTGCGGCGTCTCGCGGACTCCAAGAGGCTGCGCTTATCCGTGAATGGGTGAAGGAGAAGCTGCATATCGGGTAGCGCCGCTGCTCGCGGCGTATGAGCGGCAGGACGCATGCCGTTTGGGCGTTAGACCAGGCTGACCCGCGGCAGTCTCAGGAACTCCCGGGCCCGCTGGCGCCGGAGCCGCAGCACCGCGTCCTCGAGGGAGGCCGCGTCGACCCGGCTGCGGTGACGCTCGGCCGCCCGTTCCGACTCCGCCTTCACCGTGGCCGCCGTCTCGGCGGGCAGGGCCTCCAGGGCCGCGCCCGAGACCTCGTCGTCGATCTCGCGCAGCTTGCCGCGCAGGTAGTCCCAGTTCGGCTTCGCCGCCACTGCCACCAGGTCCTCCAGCTCCCGCAGCTTCTGCAAGGGCAGGGCGAAGCTGCGCCGCGGCAGCTCGAGGAGGCGCTCCCGGAGGGCGGCCAGGATCTCCTGGACGTCGGCCAGGCTCGGCCGCTCGACCTCGAGGCCGGAGCGGCTGGGCCGCCGCTCTGCGCCCACGGCCAGCTCCTCCACCCGGCGGCGGCAGAAGGCGAGCGACGACGCGTTGGGCTCGCTGGCGAAGGCGTGGTCGATCCCCACCAGCACGGTGGCGAGAGACACTCCCGCCTCGTGCCAGCTCTTCGCGAGGGCGAAGTCGCGGGGGGAGAGCGCGTGGTCCCGCCCCCGGCGCGCCCGCAGGGAGGCCTCGATCGCCTCCACGTAGGCGAGGAGCTCGGGGTCGCTGGCCGCCGACTCGCCGGGACCGGTCACAGGGGCACCACGTCGAACTGCTCCTGGTGCAGCAGGGGGTCCCCCTGGACCGAGATCTCCCGGGCCACCAGGCCCGTGAGGTCCTTGAGCACCGCCGCCTCCTCGCCCCCGAGGGCCCGGGCCACCTCGGGGTTCACGCGCAGGAGCAGGCGCTGGCCGTCCATGTCGGCGGCCACCTTCTTGACCTCGTCGTAGATCTCGGAGCACACGGTGGCCACGCTCTTGATCATCCCGCTCCCCGTGCAATAGGGACAGGCCTGGCAGAGGAGCCGCTCCAGCGACTGCTTGACCCGCTTGCGGGTGAGGATCACGAGGCCGAACTCGTGCACGGAGAGGACCTTGGTCGGGGAGCGGTCCCTGCGTAGCTCCTGCTCGAAGGCGAGGAGGACCTTCTGCCGGCTCGTGCGCTCCTCCATGTCGATGAAGTCCACCACGATGATCCCGCCCAGGTCGCGCAGCCGGATCTGGCGCACGATCTCCCGCACCGCGTCCAGGTTGGCCCGGAGCAGCGTCTCCTCCAGGCGTTTCTTGCCCACGAATCGCCCGGTGTTGACGTCGATGGCGACCAGGGCCTCCGTCTGGTTGATGACGATGTAGCCGCCCGTGGGGAGCCAGACCTTGGAGCGAAGCGCCCGCTCCAGCTCCGTGGAGACACCGTACTCCTCCAGAATGGAGGCGGTCCCGTGATGGAGGCGCACCCGCGGGGCGAGATCGGGCAGGAGCTGGGTCACGAGGTCGAGGGTGCGCTGGAACTCACGCTCGTGGTCGAGACGGATATGCCCCACGTCTCCCGCCAGCAGGTCGCGCAGGAGCCGCTGTACGAGCGAGGGCTCACGGTGGAGAAGGGCAGGGGCGCCCTGCCGGGTGGCCAGGGCCCGCGCCTCGTCCCAGGTCTTCGAGAGGTAGCGGCCGTCGCGGAGGAAGTCCTCGCGGTCGCGCCCCTGGCCCGCGGTGCGAGCGATGAAGCCGCCCCCCCCGCGCTCCTGGCGGATCTCCTTGAGGACGGTCTTGAGCCGCCGCCGCTCCTCGTCGTCGGTGATCTTCCGCGACACTCCGACGTGCTCCACCGTGGGCATGAGCACGAGGTAGCGGCCGGGCAGGGAGACGTGGGAGGTGATCCGCGCTCCCTTGGTGCCCAGAGGCTCCTTGAGCACCTGCACGATCACCTCCTGCCCTTCGCGCAGGCGGTCCTCGATGGGGCCGCTGCGGGCGGCCTCCACCTCCTCGGGAGCGAGCAGGTTCTCGGGCAGCTCCTCGAAGACGTCGGCCACGTGCAGGAAGGCGTCGCGCTCCTGGCCGATGTCGACGAAGGCCGACTGCATCCCGGGCAGGACGCGGGTCACCCGCCCCTTGTAGACGTTCCCCGCGATGCCCCGGTGGGTCTCGCGCTCGATGAAGATCTCCGAGACGACCCCGTCCTCAAGGAGCGCGACCTTCGTCTCCTGCGGGGTGGTGCTGACGATCAGGTCTCTGGTCATGGAAGGTCCCTTCCATGAGCCCTCGTCGTCCGGGGGACGGATGGCGGTCCGGGTCCGGAAGAAGGGCTCCTTGGGGATCGGTCCGGCGGGCGGCCGGGCCTCCGGCCCCGCGCGCGGCGGCCACGCGCCGCGCAGGATCGGGGAAGGGGACGCGTCTTTCAGTTCGCGAAGCGACGCATCCTGACATTGAGTATGAGACCCACGGCGATGAGGGAGGAAAGAATGGACGACCCGCCATAGCTCATGAAGGGCAGCGGCAGTCCCTTGATGGGCACGAGGCCCGCCACCATGGCGACATTGTACACGACCTGGAAGGTGAAGGTCGCCGCGATCCCCGCCACCAGGAAGGCCCCCACCCGATCGCGGGCGAGCTGGGCCGTCTCCAGCATCCGCCAGATCACGAGGAGGTAGAGGCCGAGCACGCTCACCACCCCCAGGAACCCCATCTCTTCGGCCAGCACGGAGAAGATGAAGTCGGTGTGGCGGGCGGGGAGGTAGCCGAGCTGGGCCTGGCTCCCCTGCTTGTAGCCCTTGCCGAGGAGCCCGCCCGATCCCACCGCGATCTGCGACTGGATCTTGTGGTAGCCCGCTCCCTGGGGATCCAGGGAGGGGTCGAGGAAGGTGTAGATGCGCGTCCTCTGGTAGTCCTTCAGGTACGGCCAGGCGAGGCCGGCCACGAGGAGCATCACCAGCAGGAGGCCCAGCACCGCCTTCATGCGGAGCCCGGCCAGGAAGGCCGCCGCGCAGAAGAGCGGGGCCAGACAGGCCGCGGTGCCGAGATCGGGGCCGCGGGCGATGAGCACGGCGAGCAGCCCCACCGCCGCCCCCGGCACGACGAGGTCCCGCAGGCCCAACGACTCCTGGCGGGACTCCGCGAACACCTTGGCCACGAAGAGCGCGGCGGCGAGCTTCACGAACTCCGAGGGCTGGAGCTGGAAGGAGCCGATCAGGATCCAGCGCCGCGTCTCCTTGATGAGGGGAGCGAAGCGCAGCACGTAGAGCAGCAACAGCACCGAAATCGCATAGAGTACGATCGCGCGGTCGGCCAGGCGCCGGTAATCGATGGCGAGCGCGATCACCAGGCCCAGGAGGCCCAGGCCGATGGCGTACACCTGTTTCAGGTAGAGGCCGGAGAGCCGACCCGAGGGCGTGGCGGAAGCAATCATGGTGACGCCGAGGCCGGTCAGGAGCAATACCGCCCCCAGCAGCACCCAGTCGATGTTGAAGAAGAGGCGGCGATCGATCATGCCGTCACTCCGCCTCGGTGTCGGTGACCCCGGGTGTCCCCGGCTCGGGCCGGGAGAGCCCGAAGAACGCGGCCAGGATGTCGTGGGCCACCGGGGCGGCACCTTCGCCCCCGCTGCCGGCGTGCTCCACGATCACGGCCAGGGCGATCCGGGGGGCGTCGGCGGGGGCGAAGGCCAGGAACCAGCCGTGGGGCAGGATGGCGAAGGCGGTGGGCGTCTTCTCGAGGCGCGCCTTCGCCACCACCTGGGCCGATCCGGTCTTGCCCGCCACCGCGATCCCGGGCAGGCGCGCCCGCCAGCCCGTTCCCTCCGCCACCACCGCCTTCATGCCGCTCTTGACGACCTCGAGGGTCGCGGGCTTGAGCCCGATCTCGGCGGGCTCCATCCCCGGCAAAGGCTGGCCGTCCGCCGATCGCACCAGATGGGGGCGCACCAGCTTGCCGCCGTTCGCGATGGCCGCGGCCAGGCGGGCCATCTGCAACGGGGTGGCGCCCACCTGCCCCTGGCCGATCGCCACCGAGACCGTCTCCCCGCCGTACCAGGGAGTCTTGAAGATGCGCATCTTCCATTCGGGGCTCGGGACGAGGCCCCCCAGCTCGTGGGGGAGGTCGACCCCGGTGGGGGCGCCCAGGCCGAGGCGCTTGGCCCAGGCCGCGATGCGTCCGATCTCCAGCCGGATCCCCGTCTGGTAGAAGAAGACGTTGCAGGAGAGGGTGAGGGCGCGGTGGACGTCCATCACCCCGTGGCCCGCGGCCTTGCAGCGGAACACCGTGTTGTACACGGAGAGGTAGCCCGGACAGTAGAAGGTGGTGGAGGGGGTGATCACCCCTTCCTCGAGGGCGGCGGTGGCGATCACGAGCTTGAACGTGCTCCCCGGCGAATACACCCCCTGGATGACGCGGTTCATGAGGGGAGTCCCGGCGTCGCTGGTGAGGCGTGACCAGAGGGCGGGCTCGATGCCGGTGGTGAACTCGTTGGGGTCGTAGGCGGGGGTCGATGTCATGGCCAGGATCTCGCCGGTCCTCGGGTCGAGGGCCACCGCGCTTCCCGCCCGCCCCGCGAACGCCCGGTCCATGGCCGCCTGGAGCCGGCTGTCGAGGGTTAGGGTGAGGGGCCGCCCGTCCACCGGCGCCTGCCGCTCCGCCTCCGCGACCTCCAGGCCGCGGCTGTTCACGATCACGCGGCGGAAGCCGTCCGTGCCCATGAGGCGGCGGTTGTACTGGGACTCCAGGCCGGCCTGACCCACGAGGGCCCCGGGGCCGAGGCCCTCGTATTCGGGGAGCTGGAGCTGGCGTTCCGAGATCTCCCCCACCCGCCCCAGGGCGTGGGCGGCGGCCGCGGCCAGCGGGTAGGAGCGGAGCGGCACCACGTCCACGCTCACCGCGCGCAGCTCCAGGTGGCGCGCTTCGAGGGCGGCCACGTCGGCCAGGGCGGCGTCGGCCTTCACGACCACCGGGCGGAAGAGGGTCCGCCGCGCCACCCGCTCGCGGATCTGCGCCTCGCCGATCTCGAGGGCGCGGGCGAGCCGGGACACCTCCGCGTCGAGATCGTCGGCGTGCTCCGGGGTCAGGAGCACGTTGAACGAGGGCCGGTTCTCCACGAGCACCCGGCCTTCGCGGTCGAGGAGAGGGCCGCGGGGCGCGGCCAGGGTCACGGAGCGGCTGCGGTTGTTCTCGGCCAGGGCCCTGAAGGTCTTGCCCCGCACGACCTGCAGGTTCCAGAACTGGATCCCGAGCAGGGTCATGAGGCCCACGGCGAGGGACTGGAGCACCCCGAGCCGCGCCTGGACGACCCGGAGGTCCTCGTAGATCCTCACCCGGGTGTCCTCATTCGGCGAACCGGCGGGCCAGGCGGCGGTCGAGAAGCTCGAAGAGCACGGCCCCCACCACGGCGTTGACCGTGGCCCGCGAGGCGAGGGCGAGGGGCGAGAGGTCGAGCGCCCGGACGTCGAACACGGCGGCCAGCCACTGGAAGACCAGGGCGTCCGCCAGGGTCGCGAGGAGAAGGACGAGGGCCCGCGCCGCGGGGCCCACGATCAGGAAATGGCCGCCCCCCACTCCGACCGCGTAGCCGACCAGGAGCTTCGTGAAGGCCGAGAGGCCGAGCACGGGGCCGGCGAAGTGGATGTCCTGCACCCATCCCGCGCACATCCCCGCGAGCATGCCATGGGTCTCGCCCCCCATGAGCGAGCAGTAGACCGTCACCAGGAGGAAGGCGTCGAAGAGACGGGGACCTCCGGGCACGAGGCGGCCCAGGGCGGTCTCCAGGAGCAGGGCCATGAGGATCGTGAGGGCTGTCCAGAGCCACCTCCTCATCGACCCCCCACCCTGGCTCCTCTGTTCATCGACTCCCCTCCCTATCCCTCCCCACGTAGGGGGAGGGGAACGCTGATCCTCGTACGGCCCCGCCCTTATCGAGTCCCCACCGCATCAACCCGCTGCTTGAAGGTCAGGGGCGACTTCACCTTCCTCACGACCAGCACTTCTTCCACCTGGTCGAAGCGGGCCGAGGGCTCGACCAGGATCTCCTTGAAGAGGCCCGAGCCCTTCCCCACCGACCGCACCCGCCCCACCACGAGCCCCTTGGGGTAGACCCGATCCTGCCCCGAGGTCACCACCACGTCGCCCGCCACGACATCGGCGAGGTCGCGGACGTATTTCATGACGAGGTCGCTCGAGCCCGTGTCCGAGAATCCCACCTGACCGGAGACGACCCCGCTGACCCGGCTGCGCTCGATGAGCACCCCCGCCCCGCTGTCGCGGTCCTGCAGGAGCTGGACCTTGGCCGCCCGGGGCCCGAGGGCGATGATCCGGCCCACCACCCCGGTGGGGCTGATCACGGGGGCCTCCAGGGCGAGGCCGTCATCGCTCCCCTTGTCGATCGTGATCGTGCGGTACCAGGGCAGGCCGTCGCGGGTCACCACCTCGGCCACCACGGTGTCCAAGGGAAGGATCTCCCGGAGCCCCAGCAGCTCGCGCAGGCGCTCCGCCTCCCGCGCCAGGTGCGCCCGTTCCTGGAGCAGGGTCTCGAGGACACGCACGCGCTCCGCGAGGCGGCCGTTCTCCTCGCGGGTCCCCCGGAGGCTCACGTAACCCGTCCAGGCCCCGGAGATCCCGCGCACCACTGCGCTCACCGCGTTCTGGAGCGGGGAGAAAACCCCGAAGATCGCCCGCTGGAGCAGCGACGCTCCGCCGCCCCCGTCCACCTGGTGGCTGATCGCCACCAGGTGGAGGAGCACGAGGCCCACGAGCAGGAAGCGGCTCCTGCGGGCGTCGAGGACGGCAGCCACGCTAATCCAGGCTGATCTTGCGGAGCAGCTCGAAGTCCGAGAGCATCTTTCCGGTTCCCAGCACCACCGAGGAGAGAGGGTCCTCGGCCACCGAGACGGGCAGCCCCGTCTCCTCGCGCAGCAGGCGGTCCAGGTTCTTGAGCAGGGAACCCCCGCCCGTGAGGACGATCCCGCGGTCCACGATGTCGGCGGAGAGCTCGGGGGGCGTGCGCTCCAGGGCCACCCGCACCGCGTTCACGATGAGGCTGATGGGCTCGGAGAGGGCCTCCCGGATCTCGGCGTCGGTGACGGTGAGGGTCTTGGGGATTCCCTCGATCAGGTCGCGCCCCTTGATCTCCATGGTGATGGGCTCCTCGAGGGGGAAGGCGCTGCCGATCTCCAGCTTGATCTGCTCCGCGGTGCGCTCCCCGATGAGCAGGTTGTACTTCTTCTTGATGTACTGGATGACCGCCTCGTCCATCTCGTTGCCCGCCACCCGCACCGATTTCGAGTAGACGATTCCCGCCAGGGAGATGACCGCGATGTCCGTGGTCCCCCCCCCGATGTCCACCACCATGTTGCCCGAGGGCTCGGTGATGGGCAGGCCCGCCCCGATGGCCGCCGCCATGGCCTGGTCCACCAGGTAGACCTCGGAGGCCTTGGCCTTGAGCGCGGAGTCCTTGACCGCGCGCTTCTCGACCTGGGTCACCTCGGAGGGAATGCCGATGATGATGCGCGGCCGCACCAGGGTGTTGCGGTTGTGGGCGCGGCGGATGAAGTGGCTGAGCATCTTCTCGGTGATCTCGAAGTCCGCGATCACCCCGTCCTTCATGGGACGGATGGCCACGATGTTGCCGGGGGTCCGCCCCAGCATCTCCTTGGCGTCCTTGCCCACCGCCTCCACCTTGCCGGTGACGCGGTTGACGGCCACGATGCTGGGCTCGGAGACCACAATCCCCTTGCCCTTCGCGTAGACCAGGGTGTTGGCGGTGCCCAGGTCGATGGCGAGGTCGCTGGAAAGGAAGCTCAGGTTGAAGACGGAACGCAGGTTCATGAAGTCGCTCGTTCTCCTCTTGTGGGGCCCACGCTGCTCAGACCGCCACTTCGATCCCGTTCTTGTCGCGCTCCTTGACCCGATACATGGCCTGGTCGGCCTTCTGGATGAGGCCCTCCGGGGTCAAGGCGTGGTCGGGATAGGAGGCGATGCCGAAGGAGGCGGAGATCCGCGCGGAGAGCCCCTGCCCCTGGAGGAAGCCGTGCTCCTCGATGGCCTTGCGCAGGCGCTCCGCGATCACGAGCGCCCCCGAGGCCGGGGTCTCCGGCAGCACCACCACGAACTCGTCGCCCCCGTAGCGGGCCAGGATGTCGGACTCCCGCACCGCCAGGGCCAGGATGCTCCCCACCTCGGCCAGGGTCCCCGAGCCCGCCAGGTGGCCGAACTGGTCGTTGATCCCCTTGAAGCCGTCGAGGTCCAGGAAGATCACGGAGAGCGGGATCCCGTGTCGCTTGCAGCGTTTGATCTCCCGGCTGATGTAGAGGTTCAGGTAGCGGGAGTTGAATAGCTTGGTCAGGTCGTCGGTGATGGTGAGCTGCTCGGTCCGCTGGAAGAGGATTGCGTTCTCGATCGCGATCGCGCAGGGCTCGACCAGGGTGAGGAGGACCTCGAGGTCGCTCTGGGTGAAGCGTCCCCCCAGCTTGTTGATGATCTCCACCACCCCGATGGTGCGACCCCTGGAGATGAGGGGGGCGCAGAGGATCGACCGGGTGCTGAACTGGGTCTTGGAGTCGAACCGGGGGGCGAAGCGCGGGTCCTTCTGGGTGTCGTTCACGATCGTAGGCTTGCCGGTCTGGGCCACCCAGCCCGCGATCCCCTCTCCAATCTTGATGCGGAAGGCCGAGACCTCCTTCCCCTTCGCCCCCAGGGCCAGCTCGAAGGCCAGTTCCTGCTTCTCCTCGTCCACCATCAGCATGGACCAGGCCTCCGAGGGGATGAGCTGCTGGATCTTCTCCATGATCAGCTCGATCACCTTGCGGGGCTCCAGGATGGAGTTGGCGGTCTTGACGATGTCGGTGAGGATGGCGAGGCGCTTGGCGGTGCGCCGCAGGGCCTCGCCGACGTCGCGCCGGCGGCTCTCCCCCCTGCCCTGGCGCGCGCTCTCCAGGTGGGCGAGCACCGCCCCCGGGGGCGGATCGCCCGGGCGCCAGGCCTCGATCCGGAAGTCCAGGCCGAGCCGCTCGGCCCTCCGCACCTGGCTCGCATCGGGACGGTGACAAAAAGCCCCCACCGGTCGCCCTGGCAAGGCGCGGCGCACCGCCCGCAGCGTCTCGGGACCGACGCGGCGTCCGACCTCGATCAGCGCCCCGTCGAAAGGCCCCTGGCCCGGCCCGGGGCTCGCGGGACCGGGGAGGGGAAAGAACGCGTATTCCAGGGCGCCGCGAAGTCCCTTGAGGCGGCGCTTCAAGGAGGGCCCGCCGAACACCGCCACCCGCGCCACCTCGAAGCCCTCAGTAGGAGATCACGACCGGGCGCTTCTGCTCGGTCACGCCGCCGTTGATGCCGGTGGCCCGGATCACCACCACCGGCTTCGCCCCCACCTCCAGCGTGATGTACTCGTTGAAGGAGCCATTGGTGGCCACGTCGATGCGCTGGCCATTCAGGGTGAGGGAGGCGCCGGGCTCCGTCTTGCCCTTCACCTGGAGGATGTTCCCGCGCGCCTCCAGGGTCTCGATGGTGAGGGGCGGGGGGGTGAGCTGGAGCGCCCCCGCCTGCGGCTTGGTGACCCTGAAGAGCGCGAAATCCGAGAAGCTCCCCTCGACCGCCCCCTTGTCGACGGCGGCAACCCTCCAGTAGTAGGTCCCCACGTCGAGGCCGCGCAATTCCATGGAAGCGCCGGTCCGCCAGTCCTTGCGGTCCACCAGGAGGTGGGTAAAGGAGGCGTTGAAGTCGAGCTGTACGTGGTAGGCGACCGCCTCCGGCACCGGCTTCCAGGCGAAGAGGGTGGTGGAGCGCGCGGGATCGAGGTAGGCGATCTCGGTCTGGTGGGAAGGGGCGAGCAGCACGGGGACGCCGGGGAGCACGATCTTCGGTCCGGGGGTGCCCTCCGCGCTGACCCGCAACGCCTGGTTCGACGCCAGTTGGACCTTCTGGCCGCTCTTCGTCTCCGCCTCCACGTTCCCGCGGAAGACCTTGATCCCGGTGTCCCCGCTGTCGGCCACCGCGATGTTGCCGGCCGCGTCGTCGCCCGCGGTGGTACGCACGGTCGGGGTCGAGATCGTGGTCGCGCTGCCGGGGACGCCACGCTGCGGGGTCTGGAAGTTCGCCTCCCCGGACTGGATGGTGAGCGCGAGCTGGCGTGCCCGCGAGGCCGGGTTCTCCGAGGACTCGTCGATGGTGAGGAGGCTCTCCGGCCGGACGTGGAAGACGGTGCCGTCCGTGAATCGGATCTCGGCCGAGCCGCCGGAGCCCGTGCGGACGAGGTCGGCCTTGGTCAGCAGGATGCCGCGGTCGGCGTTCCTCCACTCGAGGGTCCCCGCCTGCCGGACCTGCACGTTGCCGTCGATGGCGTTGAAGCGGGCTCCGAAGGTGGAGGGAGGTGCCATGACGGGGGTCGTGGTCGGCGGCGTAACGTGGGTGATGTAGTAGTACACACCGGCCCCCAGGATCAGGACCAGACCCCCGCCGATCAAGTAGAGGGTCCGATAGGAGACCGTGAACCAGTCGATGATGTCGTCCTTGGGACGCCGGGTTTTCGTGTCTGGCGCCATTTGAGCCCGACGGCGGCTCACCACGCGAGAGAGAGGCGCCGCCTCCGCAAATCCCTTCAGCCCAAGTAACTTAGGGGCGCGGAGAGTATAGTGCAAGCGCGCGGGCGCTGCAAAGGCGGGATTGGCCAGCGGTCCCCGCTTGCGGGGCGGCGGGCCGCGGACTAGAATCACGGTTTTGGCGAACGTTCCCGGGGCGCCTCGTAGCGGCGCCCGGGCTGCGACCGCAACGGAGACGACATGGCCCTCGGCTTCATGCGCCGCCACCGGCGCTGGCTCTACGTTTTCCTCTGGCTCGTCATCGCCGCCTTCATCATCCTCTACATCCCGGCGTTCCAGGGAGTGGACGCGGGCAGCCCGGGCGAGGTGCTGGCCAAGGTGGGCAGCCTGCCCATCACGGTCGGGGAGTTCCAGAAGAGCTTCCAGAGCCAACGGCGGTTCTACGAGCGGCTCTACGAGGGGCGCCTCGATCCCGCGGCGTTCCGCCGCCTGGGCCTCGAGGAGCAGACCTTCGATTCGCTGGTCACGGAGCGCCTGATCACCCTCGAGGCCCGGCGTCTCGGCCTCTCGGTCTCCGACGAGGCGGTCAAGCGAACCCTCGAAACCTCCCCGGAGTTCCAGGAGGGGGGTCGCTTTCTCGGCGGTGAGGAGATCCGCCGCCGCCTGGAGATGCAGGGGGTCGCGGTCCAGGAATTCGAGCAGTCCCTGCGGCAGAAGCTGCTGCGGGAGAGCCTGGAGGGCCTGCTCACCGACGGTCTCGCGGTCAGCGACGAGGAAGCGGAGCGCGAGTTCCGCCGCCGCACCGAGCAGGTCAAGCTCGAGTACGTCCTGGTCGACGCCGGCCGCTTCCGCCCGGAGTCGGCCCCCTCCGCGGAAGAGGTGAAGGCCCGGTTCGAGAGCAAGCGGGAGAGCTACCGCATCCCCGAGAAGCGCGTGATCGCCTACATCATGCTCGACACCGAGACCCTGAAGCCGCGGGTCACGGTGACCGATCGGGACCTGGATGCCCACTACCAGGAGCACCGCGAGGAGTTCAAGCAGGAGGGGGAGGCCTGCGCCGCCCACGTCCTGGTCAAGGTCAAGTCCTCCCCCCAGGCACCGGAAGGCCACTCCGAGGAGGAGGCGCGGAAGATCGCGCAGGGCCTCCTCGAGCAGGTGAAGGGTGGGGCCGACTTCGCGGCCCTCGCGAAGAAAGCCTCGGAAGACCAGGGCTCGGCCCCGAACGGGGGGGACCTTGGCTGCTTCCCCCGCGGCCGCATGGTGCCGGCCTTCGACGAGGCGGTCTTCGCGATGCAGGCTGGGCAGGTCTCCGAGCTCGTCCATTCCAACTTCGGCTTCCACGTCATCAAGCTCAACTCGATCCGGGAGGAACAGATCCCTCCCCTCTCCCAGGTCAAGGAGCGGGTTCGCCAGATGGTGACCGCGCAGAAGGTGCAGGTGCTGGCCGACCAGAAGGCGGGGGCGCTCGCGGCGGCCCTCGGGCGCGGACGGACGCTCGAGGAGGCGGCGAAAGAGCAGGGGCTCACAGTCCAGAAGAGCGCCCCCCTCGCCCGGGGCGAGACCCGGCCCCCTCTGACGTCACCGACCCTCGTGGTGCGCGCGTTCGAGATGAAGGTGGGTGAGGTGGAGAAGGAGGGGTTCCCGCTTCCCCAGGGCGCCGCCTTCATCGCCCTGACCGAGATCCAGCCCTCGCGCCTGCCCGAGCTCAAGGAGGCGGCGGACCGGATCAAGAACGACCTCACGGACGAGCAGGCCTTCGCGAAGGCCAAGGCGGTGGCGGAGTCGCTGAAGGTCAAGGCGGAGAAGCAGGGGCTCGACAAGGCGGCGGCGGGGTCGGGCCTGGTGCGCAAGGAGATGCCGGCCCTCACCGGGCGCGGGGCGTCCCTGGGCGACCTCGGCGCGGGCGCCGCCCTGGAGGAGGCGGCCTTCCGCATCCCGGAGAAGGTCTTCTCCGACCCCGTCCGCACCGCGGGGGGCTACGCGGTCCTGCGAGTGGTCGAGCGCAAGGCCTTCGATCCCGCGGCTTTCGCGACCCAGAGGGCGCCGATCACGGCGAGCCTCCGCCAGCAGAAGAGGAACGAGCTGTTCCGGGCCTACCTGAACCAGGCCCGCGATCGCTACGCGGTGGAACGGCGGGCCGACGTCCTCAAGCGGGTGATGGGCCAGGGGGGCTAGCCAGGTCCGTTAGAATGGCGGTGGTCATGCACGTCGAAGTCAGACAGAACGGGGACGTCGTCATCGTCGATATGAAGGGCAAGCTGACCGCGGGCCTCGGCGACCAGATCCTCCGCGAGACGGTGGACGAGCTCCTGGCCGAGAACCGGAAGAAGATCCTCCTGAACCTCTCGGAGGTCTCCTTTCTCGACAGCGCGGGGGTGGGGGAGCTGGTGGCGGGACTGCGCACCGCCCAGCGGTTCGGGGCCCGACTGAAGCTCTTGAACCTCTCCGACCGGGTCAAGAGCACGCTCTACATGGCGCGGCTACTGCCGATCTTCGAGATGTACGGGGACGAGGCCGAGGCCCTGAAGGCCTTCGGCTACGTGCACTAGCGGCTATTCGTCGTCGGGGACCAGCGCCAGTGATACCGGCTCGACGCTCGTCACCCGGAGCTCGATGGAGCACTCGGGGCAGTTGATCGTCTCCCCCACGTCCAGGTCGTAGCCGTCCAGCTCGAGGTCAGACTCGCACTCCGGACACCGGTTCATGGCCAGCATCCCCCCTTTGGAAAACGCATCGCCTACCTCCTTCGGGTGACCACGTAGCGACCCAGCTCTCGGAGGGGTTGGGCGCGCGGCCCGAAGCCGGCGAGCGCCTCCTGGCTGGCCGCGATCAGCTCGCGGGCGAGATCCCGCGCCCCCGCAACGCCCGAGAACGACACGAAGGTCGTCTTCTTCAGGTCCTTCCCCACGTCCTTGCCCGCCTCGGCCGCGCCCGAGGTGGCGTCGATCAGGTCGTCGATGATCTGGAAGGCGAGGCCCAGGTTCTTGGCGTAGGCGACCACGGCCGCCTTCTCCGCCGGCTTGGCCCGGGCGGCGGCCGCGCCCAGGGCCGCGCTCGCCATGAAGAGCGCGCCCGTCTTGTGGCGGTGGATGAACTCCAGGGTCGGGAAGTCGATCGGGGTGTCGGTCATGGCGAGGTCGGTGGCCTGGCCGGCGATCATCCCGTCGAGGCCGATCGCCTTCGCCAGCTCCCGGGCGATGCCGGCGCGGCCCGTCGCGTCCGGCGCGCCCTCCCAGCCCTGGGCCAGGATCTCGAAGGCCCGGTTCAGGAGGGCGAACGCGGCCAGGATCGCGTGGGCCTCGCCGTGGGCCACGTGGCAGGTGGGCCGGCCTCGCCGGATAGCCGCGTCGTCCATGCACGGCAGGTCGTCCAGGATCAGGCTCGCGGTATGGACCATCTCGATCGCGCAGCCGGCGGGCAGCACGGTCTCGGGCTGGCCGCGCAGGACGTCGGCCACGAGCAGGGAGAGGATGGGCCGGAGGCGCTTGGCGGGGGCGAAGAGGCTGTCCTCCATGGCCGCCGCCACCGCGGACGACTGGCCGGGTTCGTGCAGATGGCGCAGCGCGGCTTCCACCTGGAGCCGGCGGGCCTCGAGCGTCGCTTCGAGGGCGGCGAACTCGGAGAGGGCGGGCGGGGGCATGAACGCGCGGGTCTTCCCTGGAGGTCAGGAGAGCGAAGCCAGCGCTTCGAGCACCTGCTCTGAATGCCCGTCGACCCTCACCCTGGGGAACACCTTCCGGATGACCCCGTCCCCGTCGATGATGAAGGTCGAGCGGATCATGCCCGTCACCTTCTTGCCGTACATCACCTTCTCCCCGAAGGCCCCGTACTTCTTCGCGACCGACTTGTCGGGGTCGGAAAGGAGCGGGAAGTTCAGCCGATATTTGGCCTGGAACTTCTCGTGGGAAGCGACCGAGTCGGGGCTCACCCCGTAGACCACCGCCCCCGTGCGCTTGACCTTCGCCTGGGTGTCGCGGAAAGCGCAGGCCTCCTTCGTGCACCCCGGAGTGTCGTCCTTGGGGTAGAAGTAGAGGACGACCGCCTTGCCCCGGAGACCCTTCAGGCTCACCTCGCCCCCCTCGCTCGAGGGGAGGGTGAAGTCCGGGGCCGCCTTGCCTTCCTTGACCATGGCCATGACCCGTGGCTCCTTGTTTCGCGCCGCCGATCTTAGCGCGTTCCACGACCCACGTCGCCACCGTTGGCGGCCCGGGTCGAGAGCCTGGGGCCCCGCCTCTCGCCCACCGCTGCGGTTTGGCGATAAACTGCCGCTCCCATGGACTACCGGGAGGCGGGGGTCGACATCAGCGCGGCCGACGAGGCCAAGGCCCGCATCAAGGCCCTGGCCAAGGGGACGTTCAACGCCTCGGTCCTGTCCGAGATCGGCTCGTTCGGCGGGATGTTTCGGCCCGATTGGTCCCGTTACCGCGACCCCGTGCTCGTGGCGTCCACCGACGGGGTCGGGACCAAGATCAAGGTCGCGATCGCGGCGGGCGTCCACGACACGGTGGGCTACGACCTCGTGGCCCACTGCGTGAACGACATCCTGGTCCAGGGGGCGACCCCGCTGTTCTTCCTCGACTACATCGCGCTCGGGAAGATGGACCCCGCCAAGGTCGAGGCCATCGTCTCCGGCTTCGCCCGCGGATGCGCGGAGTTCGGCTGTCCCCTTATCGGCGGGGAGACCGCCGAGATGCCGGGGACCTACGCTCCCGACGACTACGACCTGGCGGGATTCATCGTGGGGGTGGTCGAGAAGGAAAAGGCCCTCACCGGCGACCGCGTTCGCGAGGGCGACACCCTCCTCGGCCTCCCCTCGGCGGGCCTCCACACGAACGGCTATTCGCTGGCGCGCAATGTCCTCTTCGAGAAGCTCGGCCACCGCGCGGACACCCGGCTGCCCGAGCTGGGGACGACGGTTGGGGAGGCGCTGCTCGCTCCCCACCGCGGCTACCTCGCGGCCCTGGAGCCGCTCCTCGAGCGCGGCAAGGTCCGCGCCCTCGCCCACATCACGGGCGGAGGCTTCCCCGGCAACATTCCGCGCGTGCTGCCCACCGGCCTGGGAGCCCGCGTGCGGCGCGGGTCCTGGGAAGTGCCCTCCATATTCCGGCTGATCCAGAAGGGAGGGCCCGTCTCCGACGAGGAGATGTTTCGGACCTTCAACATGGGGATCGGCATGGTGGTCGTGGTCGCTCCCGAGGACCTGCACGAGGTCGAGCACTCCCTGGAGCGCCGGGGCGAAACCAGCTTCGTCATCGGCGCGGTGCTCAACGGATCCGGGGTGGCGTTCGAATAATCTGCCCTTCGTGTAAGGGACGCGGAGCCAGACGTGCAGGAGCGGTCCCCTCCCCCTACGTGGGGAGGGCTAGGGTGGGGGGTCGATGAATGAAAAATGTCGGCGTGCTGATCAGCGGCCGGGGGACGAACCTGCAGGCCCTGATCGACGCGGCCGCCGGCGGCCGGCTGGGGGGGCGCATCGCGGTCGTGATCTCGAACGTGGAGGGCGCCCCCGGCTTGGAGCGGGCCCGGAAGGCGGAGATCCCCGCCCACTTCCGCGACCCCCGCGGCCGGCCCCGGGACGAGTTCGACCAGCAGCTCGTGGCTCTCCTGCGCGAGCACGCGGTCGACTTCGTCTGCCTGGCCGGCTACATGCGCCTGCTGTCCCCCGCCTTCATCCGCGCCTTCGGGGGACGGATCCTGAACGTCCACCCCTCGCTGCTCCCCGCCTTCCCCGGCCTCGAGGCCCAGCGCCAGGCCTGGGAGCACGGGGTGAAGGTGAGCGGCGCCACCGTGCACCTCGTGGACGAGAGCCTCGACGCGGGCCCAATCGTCCTGCAGGAGGCGGTGCCGGTGCTGGCGACGGACGGCGTGGCGGACGTGACGGCCCGGATACTGGAGGCGGAGCACCGGATCTACCCTCGGGCCGTGCGGGCCATGCTCGAAGGGCGTTGCCGGGTGGAGGGCCGGCGGGTCCTCGTGGAGGAACCGTGACCGTAGACGAAGCCTTCGCCTACCTCACCAAGGGCTGCGTGGACGTGGTCACGCCCGATGCGCTCAAGGCCAAGCTGGCCCGCGGCACCCCGCTCACGGTCAAGGTCGGATTCGACCCCACCGCCCCCGACATCCATCTCGGTCACACGGTCCTCATGCGGAAGATGAGGCACTTCCAGGACCTCGGCCACCGGGTGATCTTCGTGATCGGGGACTTCACGGGGATGATCGGCGATCCCAGCGGCAAGTCGAAGACCCGACCGCCCCTCTCACGCGAGGAGATCGAGCGCAACGCCGAGACGTACAAGAAGCAGGCCTTCAAGGTCCTCCGCGCCGAGAAGACCGAGATCCGCTTCAATCGCGAGTGGCTGGGAGCGCTCGGCTCGGACGGCATGGTCCGCCTCGCCGCCACCTACAACGTGGCCCGGATGCTCGAGCGGCGGGAGTTCCGGCAGCGCTTCGAGGCCGGCCAGCCCATCTCCGTCCACGAGTTCCTCTACCCGCTGGCCCAGGCCTACGACTCCGTGGCCCTCCG
>WNFU01000074.1_pt1:0-85000 | contig 109103 bp, 94 predicted proteins | sample 5400121 | NCBI WGS metagenome assembly WNFU01 (sample SAMN13153360, study PRJNA577476) | soil metagenome | isolation source: 100 cm soil or saprolite under grassland replicate 1 | place: USA:California | collected 2016-06-15 | reverse complement strand
GGTTAAAGAGAGGGGTTAGCCGTAAGGCAAAGCTCTGAACTGAAGCCCCGGTAAACGGCGGCCGTAACTATGAAGTTGACCGTTGTAGTTACGTTAAAAAATCTGGCTGTATGCTGGGAACTCCGGAAGAAGCCCGGTACTCGCCACTAGGCCGTCCGCGGCCGAAGAAGGTGGCAGTGAAAATCCGAGGTGGACGGACAATCAGCAGGAAAGGCTCGAACCACGCGGTTCGAGAATCCTCAGAGACTGTACGCCAGACCCAGCGATGGGATGAGACAGTCCGATCTGCGCGGCAACGTGCAGAGCGCGGCAGAAATGACCGCGCCCGCGCCCGCATGGGCGAGTAACAAGGCAGAACGGTCCTAAGGTAGCGAAATTCCTTGTCGGGTAAGTAACATTGCCCCGAACGGGAGCGATCCCGTTCAGAAAGACCGGCTCAAATCGGTGGAGCCCGGCCAGTGTTCTCGCAGGTGCACTGGTGGGTAATACCGAGGGTAAGATCGCCTTCAAGAAGCGATCCCCGTAACGACTCAGGGTAGAGGACCCTGGATGGCGCGACGTGGCGCCATAATACGCCGGCCCTGGCCAATGCCGCTCGATCTCGACTCCTACGTTTCTGGATTCGTGGACGGAGAGGGGTGCTTCTGCGTCTCATTCCAGCCCAGCGTGAGGCACACTCTGGGTTGGGAAGCGCGGCCAAGCTTTTCGGTCGGCCAAAATGCTGATCGGGCTCAACTCCTGTACATGCTTCAGCAGCGTTGGGGCTGCGGATCGATCCGTCCCGATCGATCAGACAACACGGTCAAGTTCGAAGTAAGGAATCTCAAGGAGCTGGTGGAGACGGTGATCCCCCATTTCGAGAGATGTCCGCTCGTATCGGCGAAACAAGCTGACTTTGTTCTCTTCAGTGAGATCTGTCGGCGAATGAGCCGAGGCGAGCATCGAGCGCAGCTTGGTTTTCGAATGATCGTAGAGGCGGCGATGAGAATGAACTCATCGGGCAAACGCAAGTACTCCAGCGACGACATCCTCGAGTCGCTGGCGACCAGGTGAAGGTATAGTCTACGCCCGCGAGAAATCGCGGGGTTCACGTGAAGTTCCGACCTGCACGAATGGCGTAACGATTTGGGCGCTGTCTCAACGAGGGGCACTGCGAATCTGTAGTACCGGTGAAGATGCCGGTTTCCCGCAACTAGACGGAAAGACCCCGTGCACCTTTACTGCACCCTAGCCTTGAGTTTGGGTGCGTTCTGCGCAGGATAGGTGGGAGGCTTTGAACCCGGGTTCTCGGACTCGGGGGAGCCGACGGTGAGATACCACCCTTAATGCTCTTAGGTTCTAACCTACCTCCCTTATCGGGAGGAGGAACAGGGCTAGGCGGGTAGTTTGACTGGGGCGGTCGCCTCCTAAAGAGTAACGGAGGCGCTCGAAGGTTCCCTCAGGCTGTTTGGAAATCAGCCGTCGAGTGCAAAGGCACAAGGGAGCTTGACTGCGAGACTTACAAGTCGAGCAGGTGCGAAAGCAGGACTTAGTGATCCGGTGGTTCTGAGTGGAAGGGCCATCGCTCAACGGATAAAAGGTACGCCGGGGATAACAGGCTGATCTGGTCCAAGAGTTCACATCGACGACCAGGTTTGGCACCTCGATGTCGGCTCATCGCATCCTGGAGCTGTAGCAGGTTCCAAGGGTTGGGCTGTTCGCCCATTAAAGCGGTACGTGAGCTGGGTTTAGAACGTCGCGAGACAGTTCGGTCCCTATCTGTTGTGGGCGCAGGAGACTTGAGAGGGCCTGTCCTTAGTACGAGAGGACCGGGATGGACGAACCTCTAGTGCACCAGTTGTCTTGCCAAAGGCACAGCTGGGTAGCTAAGTTCGGTTGGGATAAACGCTGAAAGCATCTAAGCGTGAAACCCGCCTCGAGATGACGTCTCCCGCAGGGTAACCTGCCTAAAGACCCCTTGCAGACGACAAGGTTGATAGGCCCGGTGTGCAAGAGCAGCAATGCTCTCAGCTTACGGGTACTAATCGGTCGTGAGGCTTGACCATGACGTTTATTCTGCCGGAAACATGTAGCGGCCTGAGCGCCCTATGACGAGCCCGCGCCTCGCGGCGCGGGCCAGAATCTTCGGAGTCAGCGGTTTGATAAGTTCATCCCGGTGACCATGGCGGAGGGGTCACACCCGTTCCCATTCCGAACACGGCCGTTAAGCCCTCCAGCGCCGATGGTACTGTCAGGGTAGCCTGGTGGGAGAGTAGGACGTTGCCGGGATTTTTCTTTGCGATCAGCCTCGGTCGGCAACGGCCGAGGCTTTTGTTTTTTGGAGGAGTGCGGAGCTGTTCGCGGAAGTGCAGTTCCCTCCCCCTGCGTGGGGAGGATAGGGTGGGGGGTCGATGAACGATGGGCCCTATCGAATCGGTGCTAGACTCACCGCACACGCTTTAGGAGAAGCTCATGTCTGGACATTCCAAGTGGGCGTCCATCAAGCACAAGAAGGGCGCGCTCGACGCCAAGCGGGGCAAGATCTTCACCAAGATCATCCGCGAGATGTCGATCGCCGCCCGTCTGGCCGGGGGCGATCCCAGCTCGAACCCGCGCCTGCGCACCGCGATCGAAAAGGCCAAGTCCGTGAACATGCCCGCCGACAACATCAAGCGGGCGATCCAGAAGGGAACCGGCGAGCTGGAGGGCATGGCCTACGAGGACATCACCCTCGAGGGCTACGGCCCCGGCGGGGTGGCCATCCTGGTGGAGGGCACCTCCGACAACCGGAACCGCACGGTCTCCGAGATCCGCCACATCTTCGCGAAGAACGGGGGCAACCTCGGGGGCGCGGGCAGCGTCTCCTACATGTTCAAGCCCAAGGGCTACATCGCGATCCCCGCCTCCCGGACCACCGAGGACAAGCTCATGGAGATCGCGCTCGACGCGGGGGCCGACGACATCCAGGCCTCGGCCGATCATTTCGCGGTCTACACGACCCAGCACGCCTTCGAGGGCGTCCTGGCCGCGATCAAGAAGGCCGGGATCGAGCCCGACGAAGCCGAGGTGGGCAAATACGCCGACACCAGCGTCAACCTTGAAGGGCCCAAGGCCCAGCAGATGCTCAAGCTCATGGAAGCCCTCGAGGACCACGAGGACATCCAGAACGTCTGGGCCAACTTCGAGATGTCGGACAAGGAGATGGAGGAGGCGGCCGCCGCGAGCTAGGCGGGCGCCCGCCCGCCGCCCCCGACCCGCATGGTCATCCTCGGCGTCGACCCCGGCTCGCTGCGCACCGGCTACGGGGCCATCGACACCGACGGGCGCCGCCATCGCCTGATCGAGAAGGGCTTCATCGCCCCGCCCCCCCGGGGTTCCCTGCCGGAGCGCCTCCGGCTCATCCACGCGGGGGTCGGCGAGCTGATCGCCCGGCTGCGGCCCGAGGTCCTGGCGGTGGAGGACGTCTTCCACGCCGCCAATACCCGCACCGCCCTCGTCCTCGGCCACGTGCGGGGGGTGGTCCTGCTGGCCGGGGCGGAGGCCGGCCTGCCCGTGCACGAGTTCGCCCCCGCGACCGTGAAGCAGCAGATCACCGGCTTCGGCCGCGCCGAGAAGGGACAGGTCGCGTTCATGGTGGCGCGGATGCTGGGGCTGCCGGGGAAGGGCGAGGCGGGAGACGCCAGCGACGCCCTGGCCGTGGCCCTCTGCCACGCGCACCTCGTGATCACGAGCGGGATCCCCTCGTGATCGCCCACCTCCGGGGCCGCATCCTCCGCAAGGGGCCGCAGGAGGTCGTGGTGGACGTGGGCGGGGTGGGCTACCGGGTGGCCATCCCGGTCTCGACGTTCTACCGCCTCGGAGACGACGGGGCCGAGGTCAGCCTCCTCACCCACACCCACGTGCGGGACGACACCCTCGCCCTCTTCGGCTTCCTGAGCGCGGGCGAGCAGGCTCTCTTCGAGAAGCTGATCTCGGTGGCGGGGGTCGGCCCCAAGCTGGCCATCAACATCCTGTCCGGGATCGAGGCCCCGGACCTGGTGGCTGCGCTCACCGCCGCCGACCTCGCCCGGCTCACCCGCATCCCCGGGGTGGGGAAGAAGACCGCCGAGCGCCTCGTGCTGGAGCTGAAGGACCAGATGCCCGCCCTCCTGCCCGCAGGGGAGGCGCCGGCCACCTCTCACGCGGCCAGCCCCCGCGAAGACCTCGTGTCCGCCCTCGTCCACCTGGGGTACTCGCGGCCGGAGGCGGAGCGGGGGGTGGAGCGGGCGCTCAAGGAAGACGGGAGCGGCCGCTTCGAGGATCTCCTGCGCCGGACCCTGCGGACCCTCTCGGGGCGGTAAGCTCTAGGGCATGAGACCCGCAGGCGGCGTGTGATGGCCGACCCCCGCCTCGTCTCCGGCCGAGCCACCGACGAGGACGCCCGCTTCGACCTCTCGCTCCGTCCGAAGACCCTGGACGACTACGTGGGCCAGCCGCAGGTGGTGGCCAACCTGCGCGTCGCCATCGAGGCCGCGAAGAGCCGCGGGGAGGCGCTGGACCACGTCCTGCTCTTCGGGCCGCCGGGGGTGGGCAAGACCAGCCTGGCCCACGTCATCGCGGCCGAGCTGGGCACGCCCATCAAGGCCACCGCCGGCCCCATCATCGAGCGGGCGGGGGACCTGGCGGCCCTCCTCACCGCCCTCGAGCACCGCGAGGTGCTCTTCCTGGACGAGATCCATCGCCTCGACGCCAAGGTCGAGGAGATCCTGTACCCCGCCCTCGAGGACTACAGCCTGGACGTCATGATCGGCAGCGGACCGGGCGCGCGCTCGATGAAGATCCCCCTCAAGCCCTTCACCCTCGTGGGGGCCACCACGCGGGCGGGGCTGCTCACCGCGCCCCTGCGGGGCCGATTCGGCATCGTGCATCGCCTCGACTTCTATGCCGAGTCCGACCTCCACTTCATCGTCACCCGATCGGCCCGCATCCTCGGGGTCCCCCTCGAGCCCGACGGGGCGCAGGAGCTCGCCCGGCGCAGCCGCGGCACTCCTCGGGTGGCCAACCGCCTGCTCCGCCGCGTCCGCGACTTCGCCCAGGTCCGGGCGGAGGGAGTGATCACCGCGGACGTGGCCCGCGACGCCCTGGCCCTTCTCGAGGTCGACGACCACGGCTTCGACGAGGTGGACCGGAAGCTCCTGGCCACCATCATCGACAAGTTCGGGGGCGGGCCGGTGGGAGTGGGGGCGATCGCGGCCGCGATCAGCGAGGAGCCCGACGCGATCGAGGACATGTACGAGCCGTACCTGCTCCAGCTCGGCTTCCTCGACCGGACGCCGCGCGGGCGGGTGGCCACCCGCCGCGCCTACGAGCACCTCGGCCGCCTGCCCCCCGACGGGGCCCCGGGCCAGAAGAAGCTGTTTTGAGGGCGTGCGGATCTCCGACTTCGATTACGACCTGCCCCAGGACCTGATCGCCCAGCAGCCGCTTCCCGAGCGCGACGCCTCGCGCCTGCTCGTCCTCGACCGCGCGTCGGGCCGGATCACCCACCGCCGGTTCCGGGATCTCCCGAGCCTTCTCGATCCCGGCGACCTCCTGGTGGTGAACCGCAGCCGGGTCTTCCCGGCACGGCTCCTCGGCCGGCGCGCCGGCGGCGGCGCGGCGGAGGTCCTCCTGGTGCGCCGGAAGCCCGACGGGACCTGGGACGCCCTGGTCCGGCCGGGACGGCGGCTGCGGCCCGGGGCGACGGTCGAGGTGGCCGACGACCTGACGGTGCGCCTCGAGGGCGCCGAGCCCGGAAGCCCCCTGCGACGGGTCCGCCTCCTGGCGAAGGACGGCGACCCCGAGGAGGCGCTCTCGAGACGGGGCCATGTCCCCCTCCCACCCTACATCCGCCGCCCCGACCAGCCGGCCGACCGGGAGCGGTACCAGACGGTCTATGCGCGCGAGCCGGGCAGCGTGGCCGCTCCCACCGCCGGCCTGCACTTCACCCCGGCCCTCCTGGAAGCCCTCGCGGCCCGGGGTGTTGAGCGGGCCGAGGTGGTCCTCCACGTGGGACCCGGGACGTTCCGTCCGGTCGAGGTCGAGCAGGTGGAGGAGCACCGGGTGGATCCGGAGCCCTGCGCCATTCCCGCGGAGACCGCCGAGGCGTTGGCCCGCGCGCGGGCGCGGGGAGCACGGGTGGTGGCCGTGGGCACCACCGTGACCCGCACTCTCGAATCCGCGGCCCTCGTGGCCGGGGGGGTTCGCGCGGGCAGCACCGAGACCGCGCTCGTCATCGTCCCCGGTCACCGGTTTCAGGTGGTGGACGCCCTGGTCACGAACTTCCACCTGCCGCGCTCGTCGTTGCTGCTCCTGGTGGCGGCCTTCGCGGGGCGCGACCGCATCCTCGCCGCCTACGCGGAGGCGGTCCGGGAGCGCTATCGTTTCTACTCCTACGGCGACGCGATGCTGATACGGTGAGCAGGCCATTGCCTCATTTCATCTCCCGCGCGATCTCCTCGAACGCCTCCAGCATCCGCTCCACGTCGCGCTCGCCGTGCAGCGCGGAGACCGTCCACTGCTCGTCGTAGCACTGGGCCTGGGGGATCACCCCCCGGTTCAGGTTCATGTGCCAGTAGCGCCAGAAGGCGTCGAAGTCCTGTTCCAGCCACTCCCGGTAGTTGGTGGGAGGCGTCCGCCGCCAGAACACCGTCCCGTTCGTCCCCACGTTCACCGCGCACCAGGGGTGGCCGTACTTCTTGATGATGCGGTTGTGCCCCTCGGCCAGGGCGTCCCCCAGGGCGGTCGCCTTCGGGAACACGTCGGGGACGAGGATCTTCTCGAGGGCAGTGACGCAGGCGGTGGTGGCGAGGGGGTTGCTGGCGTAGGTGCCGGCGTGGAACGAGCGGTGCTGCGCGATCTCGTTCATGATCTCGCGCCGGGCCCCGAAGGCCCCGAGGGGAAGGCCGCCGCCCACCGCCTTGGCCAGGCAGACGAGGTCGGCCTTGACCCCGTAGCGCTCCTGGGCTCCGCCCCAGGCCAGCTTGGCCCCCGTCTTCACCTCGTCGAAGATCAGCAGGCTGCCGAACTCGTCGGAGAGCGCGCGCAGCTCCTGGAGGAAGCCGTCGCGCGGGGGCATCACCCCCACGTTCATCATCACCGGTTCCACGATCACGGCCGCCACCTCCTCGGGGTGACGCTCCAGGATCGCCCGGGTGGCCGCGGGGTCGTTGAAGGGCGCCACCAGTGTGTTCTGCACGGAGAGGGCCGGGATCCCCTGGCTCTGGGGGATCGGACGGGGACGCTTCGCGTGCCCCACCTTGGCCCGCGGCGGCTTCACCGAGACCAGCACCGTGTCGTGGCCGCCGTGGTAGGCCCCTTCGAACTTCACCACCTTGTCCCGGCCCGTGTAGGTGCGGGCCAGCCGGATCGCGTGCATGGTGGCCTCGGAGCCCGAGTTGGTGAAGCGCATCTGCTCGAGGCCGAAGCGCTCGCAGATCAGCTCCGCCGCCCGGAGCTCGCGGTCGTGGGGCATCCCGTAGAGCGTTCCCTGGGCGGCCGCCTTCCCGAGGGCCTCCACCATCAGCGGATGGGAGTGGCCCACCATGAGCGCCCCGAAGCACATGGAGAAGTCCACGTACTCGCGGCCGTCCACGTCCCACATGCGCGAGCCTTGAGCCCGCTGGATGTAGATGGGATACGGCTCGTAGGTGCGGAAGTTGCTGGACACTCCGAGGGGCAGCACCCGCTCGGCCCGCTGGTACATCTCGAGGCTGGCGCGGTTCTGCCGGCGATACCGCTCCAACTCTTCGGCGTGCGTCGTCATCTGGTCCTCCTGCGCGTGCAGACGGTGGGCGGGACCCCAGGCGAGGCCCGGCCCCGTCAAGGTGCGGCGATCGGATCTCGAGGTACCGACCGCCTACAGGGCGGCGTCGTCGCGCGGCGCTGGCAGGTAGGGATGGGGCAGGGTGGTGCCGGCCATGGTCGAAGCCAGCATACGCTCCTGCCGCTCGTGGGCGCAAACGCGCTTTCCGGAGGCCGCCGACTTCGAGTAACCTTCCGTGCGTTCCCCAGGGGTCTCCTCCCCCTACGTGGGGAGGGACAGGGTGGGGGGTCGATGAATGAACACCTACGCGATGCTGATCGACGGTGAATGGGTCCCGGCGCGCTCGGGGAAGACCTTCGAGGTCAAGAACCCGGCCACCGACGAGGTCCTGGCCCGCGTCCCCGACGGCGCGGCGGAGGACGTGGACCGGGCGGTGAAGGCGGCCCGGCGCGCCTTCGACGAGGCCTGGCGGGACGTGACCGCCCAGGAGCGGGGGCGGATCCTGCTGCGCCTCGCGGAGGTCGTCCGGCGGGAGCTCAAGCGCCTGGCCGAGCTGGAGACCCTCAACTCCGGCAAGCCCATCGTGGAGTCCGAGTTCGACCTGAACGACACCGCCACCTGCTTCGAGTACTACGGAGGGCTCGCCACCAAGCTCCACGGGGAGGTCCTGACCGTCCCCGACAACGCGGTCTCCCTCGCCCTCAAGGAGCCGATCGGCGTCGCGGGCCAGATCATTCCCTGGAACTACCCGCTGCTCATGGCGGCCTGGAAGCTGGCTCCCGCCCTGTGCGCGGGCTGCAGCATGGTCATCAAGCCCGCGGAGCAGACGCCCCTCACCCTGCTCGAGCTGGCCCGCTTCTTCGGCGAGGTCGGCCTGCCGAAGGGCGTCGTCAACGTGGTGACCGGGTTCGGGGAGACCGCGGGCGCTCCGCTGGTCGTCCATCCGCAGGTCGACAAGCTCGCCTTCACGGGAAGCGTCGAGGTGGGCAAGACCATCATGCGGGGGGCCGCGGACACCCTGAAGAAGGTGAGCCTGGAGCTGGGGGGGAAGTCGCCCAACATCTTCTTCGCGGACTCGGACTTCGAGGCGGCGGTGGACGGGGCGCTCTTCGGGGTCTTCATCAACCAGGGCGAGGTCTGCTCGGCGGGCAGCCGCGTCCTCGTGGAGCGGCCCATCTACAAGAAGATGCTCGACGCCATGGTGGAGAAGGCGAAGCGGATCAAGCTGGGGCCCGGCCTGGAACGGGAGACCAAGATGGGACCGGTCGTCTCCAAGGAGCACCTCCAGCGGGTCACCCGTTACCAGGAGATCGGCAAGAAGGAGGCCAAGGTCGCGTTCGGGGGGGGCCGGCCCGGGGACCCGGCGCTGCAAAGAGGCTACTTCGTGGAGCCGACGATCTTCTACGACGTGGACAACGCCGCCACCATCGCCCGGGAGGAGATCTTCGGCCCCGTGATGGCCGTCATCCCCTTCGACGGTGAAGCGGAAGCCCTCCGCATCGCCAACGACACCCGCTACGGCCTCGCGGCCGCCGTGTGGAGCCGCGACATCTTCAAGTGCTTCCGGATGGTGAAGCGCCTGCAGGCGGGAATCGTCTGGGTGAACCACATGCAGCCCACCTACGTGGAGGCGCCCTGGGGCGGCTACAAGATGAGCGGCATCGGCCGCGAGCTGGGACCGTGGGGTGCGGAGGAGTACCTCCAGGTCAAGCAGGTCCACATCAACCTCAACGAGCAGCCGATCGGCTGGTACTGAGCCAGACCGCGTGACCGACCGCCGCGACCGCGAGCTGGGCCTTTTTCGCCCGATCACCCGCCGGGACTTCCTGAACGGGGTGGCCCTGGGGAGCGCGGGGGCGATGCTCGCGCCCCGGGCCCTGCTGGGCTTCGAGGGCGAGGCCCGGGCCGAGCGGTACCCGCCGGGCCTGACCGGCCTCCGGGGCAGCCACGAGGGCTCGTTCGAGGCGGCCCACGCCCTCCGGGACGGTTCTTTCTGGTCGTCGGCGGGTCCGCCGGCCGACACCGGCGAGGCCTACGACCTCGTGGTGGTCGGAGCCGGGATCAGCGGCCTTGCCGCGGCACATTTCTTCCGGGAAGCCGCCGGCCCCTCGTCGCGGGTGCTGCTCCTCGACAACCACGACGACTTCGGCGGCCACGCGCGGCGGAACGAGTTCACCCTGTACGGCCGGACCTTGATCGGCTACGGCGGCACCTTCGCCATCGACAGCGCCGGTCCCTGGAGCGCGCTCGCCAAGGCCCTGGTGCGGGACCTCGGGGTGGACGTGGGGCGCTGGACGAGCGTGGTGGACCGCCGCCTCTACCCCTCGCTGGGGATGAAGCGGGGGATCTTCTTCGACCGGGAGACGTTCGGGGTGGACCGCCTCCTGCCCTCCCCCGAGCGGCGCCGTCGCGACGATGCGGCTCCCGAGCCCGGGGCCGAAGGCGGCTTCCCGGAGCCGGCCTGGCGCGCGTTCCTGGCGGAAGCGCCCCTCTCCGCCGCGGCCCGGAGGGACCTTCTGCGCGTGCAGAAGGACGGCACCGACTACCTGCCGGGGCTCTCGTCGGACGACAAGAAGGCCCGCCTCGCGCGCATGAGCTATGCGGACTTCCTCACCAAGGTCGCGGGCTGCCACCCCGACGTCCTGCCCTTCTTCCAGGCCCGCCCCCACGGCCTCTACGGCGTGGGCATCGACGCGGTCCCTGCCCAGGACGCCTGGGGCCTGGGACTGCCCGGCTTCCAGGGGATGAACCTGGACCCGCGCCCCGGGCGCGGCATGAACCTCGACGCGGTGCCCTACGGGGCGGAGGAGCCCTACTTCTTCCACTTCCCCGACGGCAACGCGACCCTCGCCCGGCTGCTCGTGCGCCGGCTCGTCCCGGCCGCCGTCCCCGGCCGCACCGCCGACGACATCGTCACCGCCCGGGCCGACTATGGCCGCCTGGACGAGGCGGGCCGTCCCGTGCGCCTGCGGCTCGAGAGCACGGCCGTGCGCGTGCGTCACCTCGGAGAGGCGGCCACCGCCCGCGAGGTGGAGGTGACCTACGCGCGCGCCTCGCGCCTCGAGACCGTGCGCGCCCGCCGGTGCGTGCTGGCCTGCTGGAGCACGGTCATCCCGTACCTCTGCCCCGACCTGCCCGCGGCCCAGCGCGAAGCGCTCGCCTACGCGGTGAAAGTGCCCCTCGTCTACACGAGCGTGCTCCTCCGGGACTGGAAGGCCTTCGTGAAGGCGGGCGTCCACGACGTCCACGCTCCCGGCAGCTACCACACGGGCGTGAACCTGAACCTCCCGGTCAACATCGGGGATTACCGCTTCGCGCGGGGCCCCGAGGAGCCGATCGTCGTGCACCTGGCCCGCGCGCCCTGCCGCCCCGGATTGCCCGCGCGCGACCAGCACCGGGCCGGGCGGACGGAGCTCCTGACCACGTCCTTCCCGACCTTCGAGCGGAACATCCGCGACCAGCTCGCGCGCATGCTGGGCCCCTCCGGCTTCGACCCCGCCCGCGACATCGCCGCCATCACCGTGAACCGCTGGCCCCACGGATACGCCTACCAGTACAACTCGCTCTGGGACCCCTTCTGGCTGGAGAACGGGGAGACCCCTTGCGCGGTGGCGCGGCGGCCCTTCGGGCTTCTCGCCATCGCCAACTCCGACGCCGCGGCCTACGCCTATACGGACGCCGCCATCGACCAGGCCTTCCGCGCCGTTCAGGAGATCCTGCCCCGTCGGGGCTGACCGCGGTTGGAGCCTTCGATCCCGACGGCCGCCGCTCCCGGGGCCCCGGGTCACACCTTCGCCCGCGTCCTCGGGCGCGCCGACCTGCTCCTTTTTTCCGTCTCCGCCATCCTCACCATCGACACCCTGGCCTCCGCGGCCAGCATGGGCGTCAGCTGGTTCACCTGGTGGGCCCTCACCATGGGCCTCTTCTTCGTCCCCTACGGCCTCGTCACGGCCGAGCTGGGGGCGGCCTGGCCCGGGGAGGGCGGCCTCTACGTGTGGGTGCGCGAAGCCATGGGGCCGCGCTGGGGGAGCCTCGCCGCCTGGTTCTACTGGATCAACAACGCCTACTGGATTCCGTCCGTCTACATGGTCTTCGCGGGCACCTTCCACACGATCTTCCTGAAGGACCACGTGGGCGCTGCCTTCCGCGAGGGGGCGGGCGCGACCTGGCTCCAGGCCGGCATCGCGATCGCCCTCACCTGGATCACGGTCGGGATCGGCATCGTCCGCCTCGAGGTCTCGAAGTGGGTCCCGAACCTCGGTGCCCTCGTCAAGATCGCGCTCTTCCTGGCCCTGGGCGCCCTCGGGATCTCGTCGCTCCTCTCGGGCCACCCTCCCGCCAACGACTTCTCCCTCGGGCGCTTCCTTCCCCGCTGGAGCGACTCCCTCGCGTATCTTCCCGTGCTGCTCTACAACGCCCTCGGCTTCGAGCTGATGAGCTCGGCGGGCGACGAGATGAAGGACCCCCAGCGCGACGTGCCCCGGGTGATCCTGCTCTCGGGCCTGGCGATCGCGGCCGTCTATACCCTCGGCGTGCTTGGCATCCTCTTCGCGGTTCCCCTGCCCGAGCTCAGCCTCGTGACCGGCACCTGGGACGCCCTCTTGGTCCTGGGACGCCAGTGGGGCTCGGCGGCGGGGGTCCTCGTGCTGCTTCTCGGGGTCGGCTTCCTCTACGCCTGCGTCGCCAACATCGTCACCTGGAGCCTGGGCGTGAACCGGGTGGCCGCCGCCGCCGCGGCCGAGGGCGCGGCGCCGGCCGTGCTCGGCCGCCTCCACCCACGGTTCGACACGCCCTGGGCCGCCTTCGTGATCATGGGCCTCATCAGCACGGCCCTTCTCGTCGGCAACGCCGCCCTCTCCTCACGGGCCGCCAACGTCTTCTGGATGGTCTTCAAGCTCTCCGGCGTCTGTTTCCTGGTCTCCTATCTCCTGATCTTTCCCGCCTTCGTGCTCCTCCGCCGCCGGCGGCCGGAGCAGCCGCGTCCCTACCGCATGCCGGGAGGGTTCCCGGCGGCCTGGACGGCCTCCGTCTTCTGCACCGCCTTCGTGGCGATGGCGATCCTGCTGTTCTTCCGGCCCGCTCCCACCGCGGAGGATCCCGCGGCCGCGCTGCGGGAGACCTGGCTTCTCCTCGGCGAGACCCTGCTCACCCTGGCGGTGGGCCTGGCCTTTCTGCCCCGCGTCCGCCGGGGCGGCGAGGATCAAGGCGCGCCGCGGTAGACCACGCGCCCGCCCATGACCGTGAGCACGACCCAGCGCCTGGAGCGGCGGAGCGGAAAGGCGCATGTTCGGATTGTCGCACGGGGCCCCGCGCCGCCTATTGACAGCGGCCACGCGGCGCAATAGCGTCGCGCGGTATGAGCGCGCTCACGCCCCGGCCCCGCGAAGGATGCCGATGGGACCTCGTGAGCCTGGGCGAAGTCATGCTGAGGCTGGACCCCGGAGACGGCCGCATCCACACCACCCGCGCCTTCCAGGTCTGGGAGGGCGGGGGGGAGTACAACGTCGCGCGCGGGCTGAAGCGCTGCTTCGGCCTCGACACCGCGGTCGTGACCGCCCTCGTCGACAACCCGGTGGGCCGCCTGGTCCAGGACCTGATCTACCAGGGCGGGGTCGACGCGTCGCACCTGCGCTGGGTCAAGGACGACGGGGTGGGCCGCCGCGCCAGGAACGGCCTCAACTTCACCGAGCGCGGCTTCGGCGTGCGCGCCGCTGTCGGCTGCTCGGACCGCGGCCACACCGCGGTCTCGCAGCTCAAGCCGGGGGAGATCGATTGGGAGACGATCTTCGGCAAGGAGGGAGCCCGCTGGTTCCACACCGGGGGGATCTTCGCCGCCCTTTCCGAGACCACTCCCCTCGTGGCCCGGGAGGCGATGGCCGCGGCCCGCCGCCACGGCACCATCGTCTCCTACGACCTGAACTACCGCCCCTCCCTCTGGAAGTCGATCGGGGGACAGAAGCGGGCCCAGGAGGTGAACCGGGAGCTGGCGCCCCTGGTGGACGTCATGCTCGGCAACGAGGAGGACTTCACGGCCGCCCTCGGCTTCGCGGTGGAGGGCCTCGACGAGAATCTCTCCGCCCTCGACCCCAGTGCCTTCCGGAAGATGATCGAGCAGGCGGTGAAGGCGTTCCCGAACCTCGCGGCGGTGGCCACGACGTTGCGCAACGCCAAGACCGCCACCTTCAACGACTGGGGCGCGGTCTGCTACTGCGAGGGGCGGCTCCACCAGGCGCCAAACCGGGAGAACCTGGAGATCTACGATCGTGTCGGGGGTGGCGACTCCTTCGCCTCCGGCCTCATTTACGGGTTCCTCGCCGGCAAGGGAGCCCAGTGGGCGGTGGATTGCGGAGCGGCCCACGGGGCGCTCGCCATGACCACGCCCGGCGACACGACCATGGCCACCCTGGCCGAGGTGGAGCGGGTCATGAAGGGGGGCGCCGCCCGGGTGGCGCGCTGAGCACGGCATGAGCAAGCACGAGGTCCTGGCGCAGATCCGGGAGGTGGGCCTGGTCCCCGTGATCCGGGCGGAATCGCCCGAGGTGGCGGGCCAGGCCATCGAGGCCATCCGCGCGGGCGGGGTCCCCATCCTCGAGATCACCATGACCGTCCCCGGGGCCATCCGCCTGATCGAGGAGATGGCGCGCCGCTACGGCGGGGACGCGGTGGTGGGGGCGGGGACGGTCCTCGACCCCGAGACCGCGCGGGCTTGCATCCTGGCCGGGGCGCGGTTCGTGGTCAGCCCGTCCCTGAACCTGGAGACGATCGCCTGCTGCCGGCGCTACGGGGTGGCGGTGCTGCCCGGAGCCCTCACCCCCACCGAGGTGGTGGCGGCCTGGCAGGCCGGGGCCGACATGGTGAAGGTGTTCCCGGCGGGGGCGGTGGGCGGGGCCAGCTACATCAAGGCCCTGAAGGCCCCGCTCCCCCAAGTCGACCTCGTGCCGACGGGCGGGGTCTCGCTGAAGACCGCCGCGGACTTCATCAAGGCGGGGGCCACCGCCCTCGGGGTGGGGGCCGACCTCGTGGACACCAAGGCGCTCCAGGAGGGCCGGGCGGCCGAGATTACCCGCAAGGCCCGGGAGCTGGTGGAGATCGTGAAGGCGGCGCGCGGCGAGTGCCCGCCTTGACAGTCCTGCGGGCCGAGCGCACAATTTTTCGGGTCAGCGTCCATGGAACACACGCTTGTTCTGAACGCGACCTACGAGCCCCTGCGGATCGTGTCATGGCAGAAGGCCATGACCATGCTCTTCCAGGGCAAGGTCGAGGTCATCGCCGTCTATGACCGGGAGATCCGCGGCGTCACGGTGCGGGTAAGGCTGCCTTCGGTGCTGCGCCTGCTCCGTCACGTCCGGATGAAACGCCCCTTTGCCGACCTCCCCTTCTCTCGCGCCAACGTCTACACCCGCGACGACCACCGCTGCCAGTATTGCGGCCACCGCCTTCCGCCCGGGCAGCTCACCTTCGACCACGTGATCCCGGTCGCGCGGGGCGGCCACAAGGGGTGGGACAACATCGTCACCTGTTGCATCCCCTGCAACCGCCGGAAGGGCGACCTCACCCCCGACGAGGCCGGCTTCCGGCTGCTCCGCAGACCCCGCCGCCCCGAGGCCCTCCCCCACCTCACGCTGAGCCTGGGCCTCCATCGCGCCCCCGAGAGCTGGCGCGACTACCTGCTCTGGGACATCTCCCTGGATCAGGCCTGACCGTCGGCTCGCCATCCGCCCAATGAGCCTCAAGGGCGACCTCAAGACGATGGCGCTCCCCGACATCCTGCAGTGGATCGCCGTGGGCCAGAAGACGGGCACGCTGCAGGTCGAGCGCCGCTCCATCAAGAAGCGGATCATCGTGCGGGACGGGCTCATCTTCTCTTCCTGGTCCAACGATCCCCGGGAGTCCCTGGGCCAGTTCCTGATCCGCCTCCGCCTCGTCTCCGAGGAGCAGCTGTTCAAGGCGCTTCTCGCCCAGGAGGAGAAGGGGCGGCTCATCGGCTCCATCCTGGTTTCCGAGGGCATCCTCAGCGAGGAGGACCTGCGCCAGGCCTTGAAGGCCAAGGCGGAGGAGACGATCTACGACCTCTTCCTCTGGCCCCGAGGCGCCTTCGAGTTCAAGGAAGGCGATTTCCCCCAGGACGTCCTGATTGCCTTCGAGACCGCGGTCACCCCGGTGATCATGGAGGGAATCCGGCGGGTCGACGAATGGCAGCGGATCCGCGCGATCTTCCCCACCATGGAGACCACCTTCAAGCTGCCGGGCGTCCCCCAGACCATCCAGGACCCCCTCGACCGCCAGGTCCTCGGCCTGGCCGCATCCGGCAAGAGCCTGGCCGCCATCAGCCTGGAGCTGCGCCGCTCGGAGTTCGAGACCGCGGCCATCTTCTTCGATCTCCACGCGCGGGGGCTGGTCGCGGTGGACCAGGTCAAGGACGAGGCGAAGGGCCCCGACCCCGTGGGGGCCATCCAGGGGCTCCTGAGCCTCGGGTATCAGCGGCTGCAGGAGAAGCGTTACGACGCCGCGGTGCAGGCCTACGAGGAGGTGCTCGCCCTCGACCGGCTCAACCAGCACGCCAAGAAGGGCCTCATCGCGGCCATGGAGGCCCGCCAGCGCGAGAAAGCGGTCAAGACGGTCCCCCTCGACAAGGTGCCCCACCTGATGATGGACCTGGCGACCCTCACCCGTGAGAACTTCGACTCCCACGAGGGCTTCGTCCTCTCCCGGGTCAACGGCCAATGGGACGTGCAGTCGATCCTGAAGCTCTGCCCCATGGCCGAGGAGGACGCGCTGCTGATCTTCGCGCGGCTCCTGGAGCGCAAGGTCATCGAGCTGCGCTGAGACGAGGCCGTCTTGACTCCCGCGTCCGACTCCCCTTCGGGGGGCCCGTCATACGACCTGGCGCTGGGCTCCCTCTTCTTCGCCTCGGGCGCCCTCGGTCTTCTCTACGAGATCGTCTGGTTCCGGAGACTTCACCTCGCGCTGGGCGTCAGTACTTTCGCGGTGGGGGCGGTCGTGTCGGCCTTCATGCTGGGGCTCGCGGCCGGCAGTCGATGGGCCTCTTCCAGCCGGTGGGTGCGCCGCTCTCCCCTGAAGGCCTACGCGGCCCTGGAGGGGGGGACGGCGCTCTATGCCCTCGCCTTCCCGATCCTGGTCGCCGGGCTCGAGGCGCTGTACCCGGTCCTCTACCCGCTCCTCGAAGGGCAGGCCCCGGCTCTGGGGCTGACGCGCTTCGCCCTCGCCTTCTCGATCCTCCTCCCCCCCACTTTCCTCATGGGAGCGAGCTTGCCCGCCATTGCCGAGGCTGCGGCGGTGTCGCCGGAACGCCTCGCGCGCCCTTGCCCGGGAAAGGCTGGCCGGTGTTGGGATCGAGGATCGTGAAGGGGAGCGCGGAGAAGTCGCCGTTGAAGGGCGACTTCGCATACCGGGGGGCCCGGGCCAACACGGTCTACGTGAACCTGAAGGACGGCCGGTTCGCCGACGCCTCGGGCTCGGCGGGCGCCGAGTTCGCCCGCAAGGCCGTCCACCGGGGCGCCGCCTTCGGCGACCTCGACAACGACGGGCGGGTGGACGTCGTGGTGAGCGCGCTCGAAGCGCCGCTCGAGATCTGGCGGAACGTGAGCCCGACGCGGAACCACTGGCTACTCGTCAGCACCGTCGGATCCCGGAGCAACCGGGACGGCGCGGGCGCACGGATCCGGGTCACCACCGCCTCGGGGACGCAATACAACCACGTCAACACCGCGGTCGGCTATGGATGCGCCTCCGACCATCGGGTTCACTTCGGCCTCGGGAAGGACGCCGTGGTGGCCGAGCTGCGGATCGACTGGCCCCGCGGGACGGTTCAGACCCTGAGGGACGTGCCGGCGGACCAGATCCTCACCGTGCGGGAGGACGAGGGAAGGGGTTCGGCCGTTCCGAGCCGTGCCGGGAAACCGTGACCGCGCACTCGCCCGAGCGCGGCCGACCGCGGCGAGAAAGGGGGGTCGCCGGCCGCGAGAGAACGCCCCTGACCATCCGGGACGTCGCCGCCATGGCCGGAGTCTCCCAAGGCACCGTCTCGAAGGTCCTCAATGACGCCCCCGGGGTCGGCGCCGAGACCCGGACCCGGATCCTCAAGCTGATCCAAGACCTCGACTACCACCCCAATGCCTCCGCGCGGAGCCTCGTCGCGCGCAAGACGGGAAACATCGGAGTCATCATCCCCCACCCGGGGAGCTACTCGATGTCCAGCGCCTACTGGCCCATCCTCCTCGCGTCGATCGCGGAGAGGGCGGCGGCCCGCAACCTCAACGTGCTCCTCTCCACCGCTCGATCCGAGGAGGACGTCGACTCCGCGTACCAGTCGATCCTCCGGGGCCGCCGCATCGACGGCCTGATCGTCGGGGCCGAGCAGTTCCGTCAGAAGCAGCTGGCCGAGCTGCTGTTCAAGGGTTTTCCCTTCGTGTTGGTCGGCAAGAGCCCGTTCGTCTCCCACTGGCACGTGGACGTGGACAATCGGGGCGGGACGTCCAGCATGACGACCCACCTCATCCAGCGGGGGCACTGCCGGATCGCCATGCTCGCGGGACCCGAGGCCTATCCGAGCGTCAAGGAGAGGGTCGAAGGCTTCCGTACCGCGATGGCCGCCCACGGCCTCGAGGCCAGGGTCTATCACTGCGAGTATCACACCGACAGTGCGGCCAGGTGCATCAAGCAGCTGCTGGCCGTAGAGCCCCGGGTGACCGCCCTCTTCGCGGCCGCCGGTGACCTCACGACGGCGGCCATCTCCGCCACCCGGGAGCTCCGGCTGGCCATCCCGGGCGACCTGGCCCTGGTGGTTTTCGACGACCACCCCTACTACGAGTACCTCTGCCCCCCGATCACCGCCGTGAGCCAGCCGATTCACGAGCTCGGCGAGGCGGCCCTGGACCTCCTGTTCGCCCTCATGGACGGGAGGTCGCCGGAGCAGAGAGAGTACGTCCTGCCCACCCGCCTCGTGATTCGCGCCTCCTGCGGGTTCCCGGGCTGACCGGGATCGGCCGGGCAAGGATAGGGCAACCGCATCGACCTCGGGCAGCCGGCCCGGCGGCGTTTGCCTGGGAGAGCGCGGCTGCCCCGCCACCGCGCGCCGCGGCGCTACAGCCGCCGGCCGATGACCGGGGCGATCTGGCGGAGGTCACGCACCAGGCCCTCGAACATCTCGGGGGTGATGGACTGGGGGCCGTCGGAGAGCGCGCTGTTGGGGTCGTGGTGCACCTCCACGATCAGGCCGTCCGCGCCCACCGCCACCGCCGCCCGCGAGAGGGGCGAGACCTTGTCGCGCCGGCCGGTGCCGTGCGAGGGGTCCACCAGGATCGGCAGGTGGGAGACGCTCTTCACCGCGGGGACGACCGCGAGGTCGAGGGTGTTCCTCGAGAAGTCCGAGAAGGTGCGCACCCCGCGCTCGCAGAGCACCACCTCGTAGTTTCCCTCGGAAAGGATGTACTCCGCCGACATCAGGAACTCCTCCAGGGTGGCGGCGAGGCCGCGCTTGAGGAGCACCGGCTTCTTCGCCCGGCCCGCCCGCTTGAGGAGGGAGAAGTTCTGCATGTTGCGCGCCCCGATCTGGATGCAGTCCGCGTAGCGCTCGATGAGGTCGACCCCCTCGGGGTCGAGGGCCTCCGTCACCACGGGCAACCCCGTCTCCTCCCGGGCCGCGGCCAGGATCTTGAGCCCCTCCTCGCCCAACCCCTGGAACGAGTAGGGGCTGGTGCGGGGCTTGAACGCGCCGCCCCGAAGGATGTGGGCGCCCGCCTGCTTCACCCGCCGGGCCACGGTGAGCATCTGCTCGTGCGATTCCACCGCGCAGGGCCCGGCCGCGATCACCAGGCCGGGCCCCCCCACCGGCACCGCCCCGATGCGCACCACCGAGTTCTCGGCCTTGACCTCGCGCGAGACGAGCTTGTAGGCGTGGGTGACCGGGATGACCTCGAGCACGCCGGGGAGGCTCTCGAAGACGGGGGCGTCCACCGCCCCCCGATTGCCCGTGATCCCGATGGCCGTCCGCTGGGCGCCGGGGATGGGGTGGGCCTTGAACCCACGAGCCTCGATGGCCGCCACCACCCCCCGGATCTCCTCCGGGGTCGCGCTCTGCCGCATCACCACCAGCACCGTTGCCTTCTCCCTCGAGCCCTTGATTCTATGCCGAGACGAGGGCCGGGTCCGTCCCTACGCTACAATCTCGGCGTCTCGGCTCGAGGGCCGGGAGAGGAGCCACCCCCCTGGGCAATCAACTCTTCGCCAGGAAATCCATCGACAAGCTCATCTCGGATTCCGAGCGCCCCGCGCACCGCCTGAAGAAGACGCTGGGCCCGCTCGCCCTCACCTCCCTGGGCGTCGGCGCCGTGATCGGCTCGGGCATCTTCACCGTGGTGGGCACCGCCATCGCGGGGCAGAAGTTCGAGTTCTCCTCGGTGCTGCACGCGCCGCTCCTGGAGTACCTCATCTACCAGTCCCCGACCTTCGGACGGCCCGGGGCCGGTCCCGCGATCGCCTTGTCCTTCGTGCTGGTGGCCGTGGTCTGCGCTTTCGCGGCCCTCTGCTACGCCGAGCTGGCCTCCATGATCCCCATCGCGGGCAGCGCCTACACCTACACCTACGCCACCATGGGCGAGCTGGTGGCCTGGATCATCGGCTGGGACCTCATCCTGGAGTACGCGGTCAGCAACATGGCGGTGGGAGTGGGTTTCTCCGAGCATCTGGTCAACCTGCTCGACTTCTTCGGCCTCGCCCTGCCCGCGCAATGGATGTTTCCGGCCTATCTGCCCTCCCCCAGCTCGGGATTCCCGGCGGGCTGGCACTTCGGATTCAACCTCCCGGCCTTCCTGATCGTGATGGTCCTTACCGTGATCCTGGTCCGGGGCATCCGGGAATCAGCCCAGACGAACAACGTGATGGTCATCCTCAAGATCATTGCCATCCTGACCTTCGTCGTGGCCGGCGCGAGCTTCATCCACCCGGGCAACTACCGGCCCTTCGCGCCCAACGGCTGGCCGGGGGTGCTCACGGGCGGGGCCATCATCTTCTTCACGTACATCGGCTTCGACTCCGTCTCCACGGCGGCGGAGGAGGCCCGGAACCCCCGGCGCGATCTCCCCATCGGCATCATCGCCACCCTCGTCATCTGCACGCTCCTCTACATCGCGGTCGTGGTCGTGCTCACCGGCATCGCCCGCTGGGACACCCTGGACAACGCCGCCCCCGTGGTGAACGAGCTGCGCCGGCTCAACCTGCCCTGGGTGCGCTTCGCCGTTCTTTTCGGGGCGATGATGGGGATGATCTCCTCGCTGCTGGTCTTTCAGCTCGGGCAAGCCCGGGTCTGGTTCGCGATGTCGCGCGACGGCCTGCTGCCCAAGGCGTTCAGCCGCGTTCATCCGCGCTTTCGCACGCCCGACGTGGCTACCTGGGTGGCGGGCTTCGTGGTGGGGATTCCGGCCGGGCTCCTGGATATCGGCACCCTGGCCGATCTCTCCAACATCGGCACCCTCTTCGCGTTCAGCCTGGTGGCGGCGGGAGTGCTGGTGCTGCGCTACCGGGAGCCGGACCGCCCCCGGGGCTTCCGTTCGCCGGGCGGCCCGCTCGCGCCCCTCTTGACCATCGCCTTCTGCGTGCTGCTCATGGCGGGGCTGCCCATCATGAACTGGATCCGGTTCTTCGTCTGGCTGGCCATCGGGCTGGTCATCTATCTGCTGTACAGCCGCCGGCACAGCGAGTTCGCACCCCGGAAGCTCGCCCCCGCGGGAGAGCGTGCCTAGGGTGTCCGGTGGTCGCCCCGCCCAGGCTCTAACTCCCCCCGAGGTCCTCGAGGATCGCACGGACCCGCGGCGCCTGGGCCGCGTCTTTCCCGCCGATGTAGGCCGCGGCGTCCTCCCGCACCCGAGCCCGATCGTTCGGGTCGTGCCCCAGGCGCCAGGCCGCCGCCCCCGTCTCCACCACCCGCACGCGGGCCTCGTCGGCGTGCCGGCTCTGCGGGAAGCGCAGGGCGTACGCGCGCCAGGCCTCACGCCGCGCGCGGAGCGAGGCCGCGGTCTGGGCCGGGGCCACCAGCAGACGCTCGTACTCGGCCTCGGAGACGTCGGCGCGCGCCTCGTCCGAGAGGACCACCTCCTCCCGCAAGCCCGCACCGTCCCTTTCACGAGCGCTCTTGGCCAGGGCCCGCCCCGCGGGCGGGGCCTGCTGCTCGGACCGGAGCGTTTGCGATTCGGCTTCGGCGGCCGCAGGCTCATCGGCGCGGGAGGCCGAGGTCACGGGGCCCGTGGACGGGTGGCCCACGGACTGCGCCTGCGTCTGCGGCTGCTCATACGGCCCACCCGGAGCGGGGGCCCGCTTGCGAACATTTAGGCCCGGGGCCGGTGGCGGGGCGGCGGCGAGGGCCGGAGCCACGGACGAGTTCTCCGCCGGGGCCGCGGGGGGAGCCGGTGCAAAGGCGTCGCGCGCCGGACCGGTGGCAGGGATCGAGCCCCCTGCCGGGACCGGTGTCGTGCCGGTTCCCGAACCGGGCGCGGCCCGCCGCAGCTTCAGCTCGCCAGCCGTGCTGGCCTTCATCTCCTCCTTCTCGCCGCCTGCTGCTTCAGGTCGCGCGGCCTCGGCCGGCGGGGGAAGCTCGGCGGGCCGGGGCGCCGGGATGGGCTCCTCGCGGCTGCTCCACAGGCTGACCATCGTGAGCGGCGTGACCACGCCCAGCACCAGCACCGCTGCCGCGGCCCAGGTCCACGCGGGCAGGCGGAGCGGGACGCGGCGGACGCGAGGGGCCGGCTCTTCGAGCCGCGCCCGCACGCGTCCCGGAAACGCGTCGAAATATCCGGCGGGGGCCTCGGCCGGAAACGCGCGCGCGGCCGCATCCACCGCGGCCAGCGTCTCCAGGTGCTGCCGGCAGGCGTCGCAGCCGTGGAGGTGGGTCTCGACCGCGGTCCGCTCCGCGGGTACCAGCTCCTGGTCCAGGTAGGCGGAAAGCCGGTCCCGGACGTGTGCGCTCATCGCCCCGCCCCCTGGGCGCGCCGGAGCGCCGGGCCAAGGTACGGCGCCACGGCCTCCGCGAGGCGCTCACGCGCCCGGAAGAGCCGGCTCATCACCGTGCCCATGGAAAGCCCGAGCGCCTCTGCGATCTCCTTGTACGACATCTCCTCCACCGCCCGCAGCACGAACACGGCCCGCTGCTCGGCCGGCAAGCCGAGGAGCGCTCCCTCGAGGACCTCGCGGGCCTCCTCCTCGAGCACGCCCTTGAGCGGGTCGCCGCTCCTGGCGCCGCGCTCCCCGTGGCCCTCGGGCAGGCCTTCCTCCCGCGCCTCCGGCGACCGCACGTGGTTCACCGCCAGGTTGGCCGCGATGCGGCAGATCCAGGGGCCGAACGGCCGCGCGAGGTCGAAGCCGGCCAGGGCCTGGTGGGCGCGGATGAACGCGTCCTGGGCCACGTCGTCGGCCACGTCGTGGTGGCGCACGATACGCAGGGCGACCCCGTAGACCCGGCGCTGGTAGCGCCGAACCATCTCCTCGAACGCAGAGAGATCCCCCCCCTTCGCACGGGCCAGGAGGCCCGCCTCGTCCTGACCGTCGGCCCTCATGCGAGCCCGCGCGCTCGTCGGGGTCTCATGGCCTCCACCCAGGATACGGGCGAGGGGGGTGCGATATTCCGCGGCCCCGGGGCGGAAGGTGGACCGCCGCGGGGTCGGACGGCCCGGCTACTCGAGGACCTTGATGACGACCCGGCGGTTCAAGGCCCGGTTCTCCTTGGTCTTGTTGTCCTGCACGGGCTTGCTGGACCCGTAGGAGATCACGTTCAGGCGGGCCAGGGCGATGCCGTGGGTCTTGGCCAGGTAGTCGCGGACCGCCATCGCCCGCTCCTCGCCCAGCTTCTGGTTGTAGGCCTCGGGACCGGTGGAGTCGGTGTGCCCCTCGATCTCGAACCACACCCCCTTGTTGGCGGCCTTCAGGGGGCTGATGGCCTCGTCGACGATCTGCTTGGCCTCATCGCTGATCTCGGCCTTGTTCACCGGGAAAGTCACCTTGTCGTTGGAGAGGGTCACGGTGTAGATGAGCTTGCCCTTGGCCGCCTTCTCCGCCTCCCCGGCCGCCTTCTCCGCCTCAACCGCCTTGCCCATCGCCTGCTGGGCGGAGCCCTTGGCCTCCGCCACGCCCGTCTGGGCGCTCTTGTCGACGGAGTCGATGCGGACCTCGTTCTGCTGGACCCGCGCCTGGGTCTTCTCGACCTCGGCCGCCACCGCCTCCACCTTCTTGTTGACCTCACCCACCTCCCGCTGCACGTACGTCTTCTTCGCGCAGCCGGAGAGGGTCACACCTGCCACGAGCACGGGGATGACGAGCAGTCTCACCGGAAGCCTCCTTGGCGCGATCGCGGGCGACCCTGCGCCCGGGTTTTGTTGAAGCTCAGTTCAGGACGCCGGAACGTAGCCGCTGCGTGTACGGACCACAACCCCCTTGCGGGTGGCGCGCACCTCAACCCGGCGGAACCGGGCGGGCCCCGCGGGGGGATCATACCCCAGTCGGTACTGGTGCTTGAGCTCGGCCGCAATCCGGTTCGCCGCCAGGGTGAGGCCGACGACGTCGCTCACCTCGAACGAGGCCCCGCCCGAGAGGGCGGCGTAGCGCGCGAGGACGGCGCTCCCCTGGGCGGCCACCCCCGCCTGTTGCCTCCCCACGAAGAGGGCGGATCGGGGGTCGTCCAGGGGAGAGATCACGGAAACCGTGTAGATCGGGACGTCGAGGGCGCGTGAGTGGGCGATCACCTCGTCGGCCGTCTGCTGGCTGGAGGTGTCGATGCCGTCCGTAATCACCACCACGGCCCGCCGCCCCTCACCGTGGCTGGCCAGGTCGCGGGCCGCCTTGTCCAGGGCGTCGTGGAGCGCGGTAGAGCCGAAGGGCGTGATCTTGTCCAGCTCCTGCGCCACCGCGGCTTTGTCTGTCGTGAAGGCGACGAGGCCCCAGTAGCGGCTGTCAAAGCCGGCGAGCGCCGCCTGGTCCTCGGGGCCCAGGGCGCGCAGGAGCTGGATCGCCGCCATCTTCGAGCTGGCCGTCTTCCGGTTCTCGTTCATGCTCCCGCTGGCGTCGATCAGGAACAGGACGCGGGCCGGCAGGTCGCGGCCTTCCGTGAAGTGGGCGATGGCCTGGGGCCGGCCTTCCTCGAACACGCGCAGCTCGTCGCGCCGGAGGTTGGTGACGGGACGGCCCTTGTCGTCGAAAGCGGTGGCGGAGAGCACCACCAGGTCCGCCCGGGCAGAGAACGACGGCACGTGGGGCACCTGGCCCGGAGCGACGCAGGGCAGGGCCACGAGAAGCAGGACGGAGAGGGAGGCGAGCCTGGTCAAGATGCGATAAGTGCCTCGAAAACTACGAGTATATCGGCCGGGCGCGCGGCGGGTGTGACGTGGATCACGCCCCCGGAAGGTGCGGCGGGGCCGCCCCTTAGCCCGCTTGGAGGGCAATGAAGAAATCGATCCGGGTCTCCGCGGCCTTCGTCACGTCCGCGAAGAGGACGGCCACTTCCAGAGCGCCCGCCTCGGGGCCCGGAGCCACCCGCACCACGTGCCCCCCCAATTGGAGCGGCCCGCCGGTCCCGGGCAGCTTGAGCAGCAGCGAGACCTGGATCCCGAGCTGGAGGGGGTGGCGGATCTCCACCAGGGCGGCATCCCGGCAGAGGTCCTTGAGGATCGCGGGATGGACCTCGCCCCCCGCCGTCAGCTGGACCGGCACCCGTACCGCGAAGCGCGGGCTCTTGCGCCGGTCGGCCGGGGGCTCGCTCACCGCACCTTCACCACGATCAGGGTCGCGTCGTCGGCGGGGGCGTCGCCGTAGTCCTCACCGGCGCGCCGGGCATCCGTGAGGCCGTCGGTGTGGAAGACGAAGACGTCGCCCGAGGCCAGGCCCACCGCCGCATCCTACCATGTCGTCTCGGGCCGGCCGGGGGCGCGCCCTGCGGTGTAGACTAGCCGTCCATGTCCGCCGGCCCTTCCCTCAAGCTGCCTCTCGAGATCGAGGACATCAAGGCGATCCTCCCCCATCGCTACCCGTTCCTTCTCGTGGACCGCATCCTCGAGTTCGAGGAGGACCACCGGATCGTCGGCCTCAAGAACGTCACCTCGAACGAGCGCTACTTCATCGCCGGCCCCGGGGGCGTTCCCATCCTGCCCGCCTCGATCCTGACCGAGGCCATGGCCCAGGCGGGGGCGGTGCTCATCCTGGCCAAGCCGGAGAACCGCTCGCGCCTCATCTACTTCATGGGGATCGACCGGGTGCGCTACCGGCGTCCGGTGGTCGCGGGCGACCAGGTGATGCTGGAGGGGACGGTGGTGCGCCTGCGCAGCAAGATGGGGAGCCTGCGCGGGGTGGCGCGGGTGGACGGGAAGGTGGTGTGCGAAGGCCTGATGACGTTCGCCCTCGGGGACGCCCCGGGCGCCTGAGCCGCGCCCCCGCCCCCTCGGGCCGGATCTCCCTCGCCCGCGCCCTCTCCAAGTTCGGGGTCTGCTCGCGGAAGGAGGCCGTCCGGTGGATCGCGGCCGGGCGCGTCTCGGTGGCGGGGGCGGTCGAGCGCTCCCCCGACCGCTGGATCGATCCTCGGCGCGACCGGGTCGCGGTGGACGGCCGCGCGGTGGGCGACCAGACGGAGCGGGTCGTCCTCGCCTTCCACAAGCCGGCGGGCCTCGTCACCGCGCGGGTGGATCCCGCGGGCCGCCCCACGATCTACGCCGCCCTCGGCGACGTGGGACGCTGGGTCTTCCCGGTCGGCCGCCTCGACCGCGACACCTCAGGACTGCTCATCCTCACGAACGACCACCGCCTGGGCCATCACCTCACCGATCCGGAGCACCAGGTGCCGAAGACCTACCACGCCCGGGTGTCGGGGATTCCCGAGGAGGCGGCCCTGCGCGCGCTGCGTGCGGGGTTGGTCCTCCCCGACGGTACGGAGACCCGAAGCGCCCGGGTGGGCCTCCTGGGGACCGGGCGGGACGGGACCTCCTGGATCGAGATCGTGCTGACCGAGGGGAAGAACCGGCAGGTGCGGCGCATGTGCGCGGCCGTCGGCCACGACGTGCGCGAGCTCGTGCGGGTGAGGATCGGCGGCCTCGCCCTGGGCGACCTCGCTCTCGGTGCCTGGCGGCTCCTGAATGTCGAGGAGGTGACTCAGCTCGAACGGGCGCGCGTATCATAGCGCCCCGGAGGCACCCCATGCGTCTGCTGCTCGCCGGCCTCGCCCTCGGCCTTGCCGCCGCTCCGCCCCTCACCATCGCCGATGCATCGGAATGCGTCGGAGCGGGCGCTGGCGCGACCGGCCTCGCTCCATTCCGATACATCGTCCCCGACGCGGAAATCACGGCCGCTGCGGAGGCGCTCACCCCCCGGCTCGTGGAGACGCGTCGGGACATCCATCGCAACCCCGAGCTGGGCAACCGGGAGGTCCGCACCGGCGGTCTGGTGGCGGACCGGCTGCGGGCCCTCGGCCTCGAGGTGCGCCACCCGGTCGCGAAAACCGGCGTGGTGGGCGTCCTCAAGGGAGGGGCCCCGGGCCCCGTGGTCGCGGTGCGCGCGGACCTGGACGCGCTGCCCATCGAGGAGCGGCGGGACAGCCCGTACAAGAGCCAGAACCCCGGGGTGAGTCACGCCTGCGGCCACGACGCCCACACCACGATCGTGCTGGGTACGGCCGAGGTGCTCGCGAAGCTCAAGGCCCGCCTCCCCGGCACCGTGGTCTTCGTGTTCCAGCCCGCCGAGGAAGGGCCCCCGGAGGGCGAGGCGGGCGGGGCCGCCCTCATGATCAAGGAGGGGGTGCTCGAGGAGCCGAAGGTCCAGGCCATGTTCGGCCTGCACATGGACCCCCTCCTCGAAGTGGGCCAGGTCGGGTGGGCGATCGGCCCCGTCTTCGCGAGCAGCGACACCTTCAGGATCGACGTCCAGGGGAAGAAGACCCACGGCGCCTATCCCCACACCGGCCTCGACCCCGTCCCCATCGCGGCCGAGATCGTCTCCTCCCTCCAGCTCATCGTCTCCCGGGAGATCGACGCCCAGAACCCCAAGGTCCTCACCATCGGGCAGATCCACGGCGGGAATCGCTTCAACATCATCGCGGACGCGGTGCGCATGGAAGGGACGATGCGCACCCTGGACGCGTCCGTCCGACGGGAGCTGAAGGACCGCGTCGGCCGCGTGGTCAAGGGCGTGGCCGAGGCCCACGGCACCACCGCCACCCTGGCCTTCCGCGACGAAGGCAACCCCCCGACCATGAACGACCCCGCCCTCACCCGCGCCTCGCGGCCGGCCCTGGAGCGCGTCTACGGCAAGACGAGCGTGCTCGAGGTCAAGCCCCAGATGGGGGCGGAGGACTTCGCGCGGTTCGCGGAGAAGGTCCCCGCGCTCTACGTGAAGATGGGGGTGCGGAACGAAGCCCGGGGCATCACGGCCATGATCCACACCGAGGACTTCGACCTCGACGAGCGCGTCCTTCCCCTGGGGGTGCGGGCCATGGCCACCATGATCTGGGACCGGCTGGCCGGCCGCTGACGACTCGGCGGCCTGGGGCTCCTCCGCTTGCGGAGGCCGGCTATAATTGAAGCATATTGAGTCCCGCCCTCCTCGAGAGCGCCCTCGTCGCCTACTCCCTGGGTGCGGTCCTGGGAGTCGCCGCCCTTCTCGTCGAGCAGCTCTCGGGCTTTCCCTCCAACCTGGCGGCAGGCGGGGCGTACAGCATGGCCGGGGGGCTGCTGGCCTGCGGCGCCCGCTGGCTGCTCGGCCTGCTCTTTCCGGGCCGCGCCCTGCGCCTGGGAACCTTCGTCGCCTTGGGCACGTTCGCCCTGCTTCACATGCTGTACTTCGTCAACGTCCGCGTCCTTCCCGGCGAGAACTATCGATCACTCAAGAGCCTGGCCACTGATCTCCCCGTCGTGGGAGGCGTCTTTCTTGCCGTCTGGTGGCTGGCCCGCGCGGATTGGGCCGTCCGGTTGCGCGAGGCCTGGGGGCGCCCCCTGGCCGTGGTGGGGGCGGGCTGTCTCATGGGTGCGCTCGCCGTCGACGCGTCACGCTGGCCGGGCCAGTCTGGAGAACCCGTTCGGGAAGGAACGGGCCCCAACCTGGTCCTCGTGGTCATCGACTCCGCGCGACGGGATCACATGGGGCTCTACGGCTATGCGCGAGGGACCACCCCGGCCCTGGATGCGCTCTCCGTCCGTGCCCGGGTCTACGAGACGGCCTACGCGGGCTCGTCGTGGACGGTTCCTTCCGTGGCGGGCCTGCTCAATCCTGGCCGAGCCTCGGGAGTCGCGAGCGGACCTTCGGGATCCCTTCCCCGACTTCTCGCGGACCGCGGATACGTCACCGGATGTTTTACGGACAACCCGCACCTGGCCCGGGGTTCGGACCTGGTGCGGGACTTCGACCGGGTGGAGCGGAGCGTGGGGTCGTGGCGCTGGATGTTCGCGCAGACCGTCCTCGGGGAGGTCTTGGAGAGGCTCTATCCGGGCGATGACCGCGGTCTCGTCGAGACCGCCGAGCGCTGGGCCCGAAGGCAGCGCGGCCCGGTCTTCCTCTACGCGCACCTCATGGACGACCACACGCCTTATCGAAGCCCGCCCATCCATGGGCTGCGCCGGAAGGGCCGGCGCATCGAGTTCCCCTTCACGGGAATGCCCATGACGCCCGCCGAAGCCGAGGACATCGTCGCTCGCTACGACGGCGGGCTTCGCAGCGCCGACGTGCAAACGGGAAGGCTCCTGACCGCGGCCGCCGGCTGGGGCCGGCCCTTCCTGGCCATCGTCACCGCGGATCACGGGGAGAGCCTGGGCGAGGAGGGGCGATGGTTCCACGGCGGCACGCTGGCTCCGGAGCTCCTCGCGGTTCCGCTCCTCGTCCTGGGGGAGGGCGTGGAGCCGGGCCGCGTACGGGGCCCGGCGGGCCACGCCTCCATCGTTCCGACCCTCCTGGCCGCCGCGGGGGCGTCGCCTGCGGTCGGCGACCTTCGGTCGGGGGATGGCGTGGAGATCGTCGAGGGGGCATTACCCCCCTACCTCTCGTACCGGATAACCCGGGGATTCAAGGTCGTGGTCGACCATCGGAACGGCCGGCGGCGCCTCTTCAGCCTGCGCGACGATTCGCGCGAGCTCCGGGACCTGGCCGCCGAGAAACCCGCCCTGGCCGGAGTCATGGCCGCGGGACTCACGGATCCCGAGCAACCGTCCAAGCCTTCCCCCGAGCAGGTGGAGCGTCTGCGCGCGCTCGGCTACGTGGGCTCCTGAGGCGAGAGGCCGCTCAGGCGGTGGCGGGCGCCTCCGCCCCGCCGGCCAGCCGGACCTCCTGGTCCTTGTACTGGAGCTGGTAGAGCCGCCAGTAGATCCCGCGCCGGAGGAGCAGCTCCTGGTGCGTCCCCCGCTCGCGGATCCGCCCCTTGTGCAGGACCAGGATCTCGTCGACGTTCTGGATGGTCGAGAGCCGGTGCGCGATCACGATCGCGGTGCGGCCCCGCAGCAGCACCCGTAGCGCGTCCTGGATGAGCTGCTCGGTCTCGGTGTCGACCGAGGAGGTGGCCTCGTCCAGGATCAGCACCCGCGGGTCGTGGGCGAGGGCGCGGGCGAAGGAGAGGAGCTGCTTCTGGCCCACGGACAGCGTGGAGCCGCGTTCCTTCACCTCAGTCGCGTACCCCTCGGGAAGCGCCTCGATGAAGCGGTGGACGTGGACGGTCCGGGCCGCCTCCCGCACCCGCTCGTCGGGGATGGGCGAGCCCAGGCGGATGTTGGAGGCGATGGTCCCGCTGAACAGGTGGACGTCCTGGAGCACCAGGGCGAGGGAGGAACGCAGCTCCTCGGTGGCGAGCTCGCGGATGTCCACCCCGTCCAGGGTCACCCGGCCCTCCTGCACGTCGTAGAAGCGCATCAGCAGGCTGATGATCGAGGTCTTGCCCGCCCCCGTCGCTCCCACCAGGGCGACGCTCTTCCCCGGCTCCACCACGAAATCAATATCCTCAAGGACGTATTGAGAGTATTGAGCTGGGGGGTGCTGCGCCGCACCCCCCAGACCCCCCGCTCGCTCCGCCGAAGTGAATTCGGCTGCGCTCGCCGCCCGTTGCCCTGCTGCGTTGGTGGAATGGAGCGGGCTCGCCCCATACGAGAACGATACGTTCTCGAAGGCGACGCGCCCTTCCACGCGGCGGAGCCTCTTCGGGACGGGCGGGCTCACCACCTGGGGCGCGGTGTCGAGGAGCAGGAAGATCCGCTCGGAGGCCGCCATGGCCGCCTGCAGGATGTTGAACTTCTCCGAGAGGTCGGAGATCGGCCGCCAGAAGCGCTCCGAGTACTGGATGAACGCCACCAGCACCCCCAGGGTGAGCGCACCCTGGAGCACCTGCCCGCCCCCGTAGAGCAGGATGAGGGCGGTCGCGAGCGCGGCGAGGAGCTCGATGGCCGGGTAGAAGACCGCGTAGTAGAAGATCGCGGCCATGTTGGCGTCGGCGTGCTTGCGGTTGATCCCGGCGAAGGCCTCCTGGTTGCGCTCCTCGCGGCGGAAGAGCTGGACCACCGACATCCCCGTCAAGTTCTCTTGCAGGAACGCGTTGATCCGCGCCACCCACTTCCGGGTCTCCCGGAACGACTCCCGCGCGCCCCTGCGAAACCAGTTGGTGAGCAGGAAGAAGAGGGGGATCACGGAGAACGTCACCAGGGCCAGCCGCCCGTCGAGGGCCAGCATGACCCCCATGATGCCGAAGAGGGTGAAGAGGTCGCCGAAGACCGTGACCACCCCCGAGGTGAAGAGATCGTTCACCGCGTCCACGTCGGTGGTGACCCGGGTCATGAGCCGGCCCACCGGGTTCTTGTCGAAGTAGGCGACGTGCAGGCGCTGCAGGTGGCCGAAGATCTCCCGCCGCATGTCGAGCATGATCCGCTGGCCGGTCATCTGCATGATGACGGTCTGGCCGAAGCGCACCGCGAGGGCGGCGAGGAGGGTGAGGAGGTAGAGGGCGGCCAGCCCGGCGAGACCCGCGGCGTCACGACGGGCGATGTGGCGGTCGATCGCGACCTTGGTCAGGTAGGGCCCCACGAGGTCGAGGCCGGCCATGGCCACGATGAGGGCGAAGGCGGCCACCACCGCCCCCAGGTGGGGCCGCAGGTAGCCGAGCAGGCGGAGAAAGAGCTTCCCGTCGTAGCTCTTCGCGGTGACGGGGTCGTCTTCGTGGTACGAGCTCACGCGGTCTGCTCCATCTCGTCTTCCAGGAGCTGTCGCCGGTGGAGGTCCGCGTAGAAGCCGCCGAGCGCCACCAGCTCCCCGTGGGTCCCCCGCTCCACGATGCGGCCCTCCCGCAGCACCACGATCAGGTCCGCGTCCTTCACCGTGGAGACCCGGTGCGACACCAGGAAGGTGGTCCGGCTCCGCATCACGCCCCGCAGCTCCTTCAGGATCTCCTCCTCGGTCTCGGTGTCCACCGAAGCGAGGGCGTCATCGAGGACCAGGATCCGGGGCTCCATGGCCAGGGCGCGGGCGATGGCCGTCCGCTGCTTCTGTCCGCCGGAGAGCGTGATCCCCCGCTCGCCCACGAACGTCTTGTAGCCCTGTGGGAACTCGCGGACGTCCTTGGCGAGCTGGGCGACCTCCGCCGCCCAGGCGATCCTCTCCTTGCCGTCGGCCTTCATCCCGAAGGCGATGTTTCCCGCCACCGTGTCCGAGAAAAGGAACGTCTCTTGGGGGACGAAGCCCACGGCGCCGCGCAGCACCGGGAGGGGGATCGTGCGCACGTCGTGGCCGTCCACGAACACGGTCCCGGGCGGCGCCTCGTGGAGGCGCGGGATGAGGCTCACGAGCGTGCTCTTGCCGGAGCCGGTGGGGCCCACCACGGCCACGGTGGCGCCCGCGGGCACGCGCAGGTCGATGTCGTGCAGGACGGCCCGCTCCCCGTAGGCGAAGGTCAGGCCGCGGAACTCCACCGCGCCCCGGACCTCGGAGACGGCCGCCGGCTCCTGGTCCCGGATCTCCACCGGCGCGTCGAGGAGCGCGTTGATCCGTCCCATGGAGGCCTCGCCCCGCTCGAAGAGGTTCACCACCCACCCGAGGGCGATCATCGGCCAGTGGAGCATGGTCAGGTAGACCCCGAAGGCCACGAACTCCCCGAGGGTGATCGTCCCCCTCACCACCATCGTCCCCCCGAGCCAGAGCACGGTGACGACCCCGAGGCCCATCAGGAACTGGATCCCGGGATAGAGGATGCCGGTGAGGCGGATCACCCGGCGGTTGCCGGCCACGTACTCCCGGTTCGCCGCGTCGAAGCGCGCCTGCTCGTGGGGCTCCTGGGCGTAGGCGCGCACCACCCGCACCCCCGAGAGATTCTCCTGCACGAGGGCGTTGAGGTCGGAGAGCCGGGCCTGCACCTCCTCGAAGCGGTCGTGGATCTGCCGGCCGTAATGGCGGACGAGGATGGAGACCAGGACCAGGGGGACGAGGGCGAGCAGGGTGAGGCGAGGGCTGATCCAGAGCATCAGGGAAACCGCCCCCCCGAAGGTGGCCACCGTGTTGGCGGTGTACATGATCCCGGGGCCGAGCACCATCCGCACCGCCGACATGTCGTTGCTGGCCCGGCTCATCAGGTCGCCGATGCGGCTCTGCTGGTAGTAGCGGGCGGGCAGGCGCGTGAAGTGCCGGAAGAGGTCGTTGCGGAGCTCGTACTCGACCTCCCGGCTCATCCCGATCAGCACCATCCGCATCGAGTAGCGGAAGAGGCCCTCCACCAGGACCAGGCCCACGACGAGCCCCGAGTAGAGCCAGAGCTTCTGCCGGGTCACCGCGAGGGCCAGGTCGTCGATCGCGTGCCGCAGCACCCAGGGGTTGGCCACCGAGAAGACCGTGGTGGCGACCAGGCTGATGAGCCCCCCCAGCAGGCTCATCCGGTGCCGCGCGAGGTAGGGAAGGAGGCGGCGGAGGTGGAGGAGCGGCCTCAACGCCGGAGACACGCCCCCGCGCGCGCGGTGCGCTGCGGGGCGGGGGCGGCCCGACGCTCGCGGTCCAGGGCCTGGCTCGCGCGGAGCAGATGGGGCAGGTTCTCCTTCTCCCAGGCGAGGGCCTCCCGTTGCCACGGGTAGCGCGCCTCCGCCTGGCGGAAGGCCCGGGAGTGATAGACCGTGCGCCCCGCGCGGTCGGGGACGCCCCCCAGGTGGTGGTGGAGCATCTCGTGGTAGACGACGCTCTCCAGGAAGTAGGCGGGCACGTCTTCGCGGTCCAGCACGGGGTGGATGCGTATGAGCCCCAGCACGGGATCGTAGCTGCCGAAGGTGAGGCCGCCCCGGCGCGCCCGGCCGCTGCCCCTGCCCCAGGTGATCGGCACCTTCAGCCGGCCGCCGAAGAAGCGGTCGTTGAGGCGGACGTAGATCCCGGAAAGGTCGTGGGAGCGTCCCGCGGTCACGAGGGCGGGCAGCCGCCGCGGCGTCTTGCGCACCCGGTAGAGGTTGTCGTTCATGAAGCGACGCACGTCGCCGTCCGCGCTGCGGCTCGTGCGCTTGAGGCTCTTGGCGAGCGCCTGCACCACCCGCGGCGGCGCGTGGAGGAACATGCGGTGGAGCCGGAGCTGGACGCGGCCGCCGGTGCGGCGGAAGGAGAGCAGCACCGACCGGTTCTCGGTGAGGGTCAGGCCGAGGGGCCGCCCCGACTCCCGGGCGAGGGCCGCTTCCAGGCCGGCGTCGTCCCACAGGGGGGCATCGTCGAAAGGGAGGGCGAGCTGCCGGGGCCGAGCCGGGATTGCCACGCGCATGCTAGGGAAAACCTGGCTCAGGATGCCGCGCGCGAGGGGCGTCGTCAAGCCGCGAAGGGGTCAGGGGAAGGGGGGAGGGTGGACCTGGCATACAAAGAACGACAGCAACCAGGGGACCCGCGGCGTAGAGGCCGCGCCCCCGCCTCACCTGGCCCCCTTGGGCACGTAGTACTGCGTCCCCTTGCCCATCCCGCGGATCTGGCGGAGGAGGTCCTCGAGGTCGTCGTCGTTCTTGACCAGGTCCACGTCGGCGGTGTTCACCACCAGGAGCGGGGTCTGGCCGTAGTGGAAGAAGTAGTAGTTGTAGGCGCGGTTCACCTCGGCCAGGTACTCCTCGGAGAGGCGGGTCTCCTCGGGGCGCCCGCGGCCACGGATGCGCTTCATCAGCACCTCGGTGGGCGCCTGCAGGTAGACCACGAGGTCGGGCCGGGGGGCCCCCTCCGCGAGCAGGCCGTAGAGCTTCTCGTAGATGAGCAGCTCGCTGTCCTCGAGGTTCAGGTAGGCGAAGATCTTGCTCTTCTCGAAGAGGTAGTCGGAGATCGTGAAGTGGGTGAAGAGGCTCCGCTGGGTCAGCTCCTGCTGCTGGCGATGGCGGGAGAGCAGGAAGAAGAGCTCGGCCTGGAAGGGCGAGCCCGCGGCGCCTTCGTAGAAGGCCTTGAGGAACGGGTTCTGCCACCATTCCTCGAGCACGGTGTTGGCTTCGAGGCGCTCGGCCAGGCGCTCCACCACCGCGGTCTTGCCCACCCCGATCGCCCCCTCCAGCGCGATGTAGTGGAACTGCATCAGGGGCGCCCCTCTTGCGCTCGGTCGCCCAGGTTCGAGCCGAGTCCGAGGTAGACCGTGCGGGCCATGGTGCCGGCAGGTTAACGCGAGTGGGTGGCGGCGGGCAAAGGCGGCGCCGCTCGGGGCCCGTCTTTCATCGCCCCCCCACCCTATCCCTCCCCACGCAGGGGGAGGGGAACGTCGTGCCCAGGACCGCCCCGCCCTTGACACCGTCTTCGAGCGAACCTCATACTGAATGCGCATTCATTCATGGGCGCCATCGAGCCCTTCATGCCCAGGCCCCGGACCGAGGACAAGCGGAAGCGGATCCTGGAGGCCGCGGTGAAGGTCTTCGCCCGGAAGGGCTACTTCGCGGCCCGGGTGTCGGAGATCGCCCGCAAGGCGGGAGTGGCGGACGGCACGATCTACCTCTACTTCCGCAGCAAGGAGGACATCCTCGTCAAGCTCTTCGACGAGGTCATGGCCGAGCACGTGCACCAGATGAGGGAGGCCCTGCGCGGGCTCGCGAACACCCCCGAGCGCCTGCGGGCCATCGCCCTCCGGCACCTCCGGGTGCTGGGGGGCAACCGCGACCTCGCGGTGGTCTTCCAGGTGGAGCTCCGGCAGTCCACCCAGTTCATGGAGCGCTTCACCGCCTCCTGGCTGCAGGACTATTTCGCCCTGCTGAACGAGGTCATGGAGGAGGGGCAGCGCAACGGGAGCCTGCGCGAGGACCTGAACCGCAAGGTCGCCACCAAGGCCTTCTTCGGCGCCCTCGACGAGATGGTCACGTCCTGGATCATCGGCGGCAAGGGGTATGATCTCGGCCAGCTCGCGACCCCCGTCGTCGACCTCTTCCTGCGGGGGGCGGCCGCCCCCGGCAGGGTCGCCCGCGCCCGCCCGGCCCTGGCCGCGGCGGCGCCGGGGCGGGGAGGCAAGTGATGCCGATCCGGACCGTCTGCGACATCTTCTATCACGCGGTCGACACCTACCGGAAGGCGGAGCACCTCCGGTACAAGAAAGACGGGTCCTGGCGGGCCATCAGCTCCGACGCGCTCCGCGCCGCGGTGGAAGAGCTCTCGATGGGCTTGCGCGACCTGGGAGTCGTGAAGGGCGACAAGGTCGCGATCCTCTCCGAGAACCGGCCGGAGTGGGCCTTTGCGGACCTCGCCACCCTCGCCCTCGGCGCGGCGGACGCTCCCATCTACTCGACCCTCACTCCCGCCCAGGTCCTCTACATCCTCAACGACAGCGAGTCGAAGGTGCTGTTCGTCTCCAACGCGGCCCAGGCGGCCAAGGTCGTTGAGGTCCGCTCCCGGGCGAAGCACCTCCAGCACGTCATCCGCATGGACCCCTTGCCCATCGAGGGGACGCTTCTCATCGACGAGGTCCGGTCCCGGGGGCGCGCGGCCCTGGCGAAGGACAAGGACGCGGTGCGCCGGCGCGCGGCCGAGGTCCAGCCGGAGGACCTCGCCACCCTCATCTACACCTCCGGGACCACCGGCGACCCCAAGGGGGTCATGCTCACCCACTGGAACCTGGTCTCCAACGTCCTCGCCGCGGCCAAGGTCGTCCGCGGGTTCGGGCCCGACGACGTGTGCCTCTCCTTCCTCCCCCTCTGCCATTCCTTCGAGCGCACCGCCGGCTACAACTTCATGCTCTACGTGGGGGCGACCATCGCCTACGCGGAGAGTGTCGAGAAGGTGCCGGAGAACATGGGGGAGATCCGCCCCACCGTCATGGGCTCCGTGCCGCGCCTCTACGAGAAGATGTACGCACGGGTGAACGAGAAGGTGGCGAACGACCCGCCGTTCCGCAGGCGGATCTTCCGCTGGGCGCTCGGGGTGGGGCGGAGGATGTTCCGCCACCAGGTCGAGCGGACCCCGCCCGGGGCCCTCCTGAAGCTCGAGTTCGCCCTCGCGGACCGGCTCGTCTTCTCCAAGATCAAGGCGCGCACCGGCGGACGCCTGCGCGTGTTCGTCTCCGGGGGCGCCCCCCTCGCCCGGGAGATCGCCGAGTTCTTCGGGGCGGCCGGGCTCCTGATCTGCGAGGGCTACGGCCTCACGGAGACCAGCCCCGTCATCACCTGCAACCGTCCCGACTGGATCAAGCCGGGGACCGTGGGGCGGCCCATCGACGGGGTGGAGGTGAAGATCGCCGCTGACGGGGAGATCCTGGCCCGCGGCCCCAACATCATGAAGGGCTACTTCAAGAAGCCGGAGGCCACCGCGGAGGTCATCGACAAGGACGGCTGGTTCCACACCGGCGACATCGGGGTCCTCGACGAGGACGGCTTCCTCGCCATCACCGACCGCAAGAAGGACATCCTGGTCACCTCGGGCGGCAAGAACATCGCACCCCAGCCCATCGAGAGCACCCTCAAGACCAACACGTTCTTTGGCGAGGTGGTGATGATCGGCAACCGGCGCAACTTCCCCGCCGCCCTGGTGGTGCCGAACTTCGAAAGCCTCGAGAAGTGGGCCCGGGCGAAGGGGCTGTCGGGGACCCGAGAGGAGCTCGTCAAGAAGCCCGAGGTGGTGGCCCTCTACCAGAAGCTCGTCCAGGAGCTGACCCCCGACCTCGCGCAGTTCGAGAAGATCAAGAAGATCACCCTCCTGGCCCACGACTTCACCATCGAGGCCGGGGAGCTGACCCCCACCCTCAAGGTGAAACGGCGCGTGGTGGAAGAGAAGTACAAGTCCCTGATCGACGCGATGTACCAGGGCGCGGCCTGAACCGTGGAAACGGGCCTGCTCCGGGGCTGCCCCGCCTGCCGGGCGACCCGTCACGCGCCGTGGGGCGTCCGCGAGGGATACACCTGGCTCGCGTGCCGCGCCTGCGGGAGCCTGTTCGTCGAGCCGGTCCAGCTCGAGGACATTCCCCGCATCTATGACGCCCATTACCTTGGGCTCGGCCAGCCGGGCGGAGCCACCGCGCTCGCCCTCGAGCGGGTCGTGCGAGCCGCGGACCCCTTCCGAAGCACGGGCCGCTGGCTCGACATCGGCTTTGGCGACGGCTCGCTCCTGTCCGTGGCGGCCGCGCACGGTTGGAGCCCCCACGGCACCGAACAGGCGACCTCGGCGTTGCAGCACGCGGCCGAGCGAGGATGGGTCGTCACCGCGGATCCCCTGACCGACCCGCGCTTTCCCCGAAGTGCGTTCGACGTGGTGAGCCTGGTGGAAGTCCTCGAGCACGTGCGGGAGCCCCGGCGGCTCCTCGATCAGGCGTGCGCCTTCCTGAGAGCGGGGGGCCTCCTGTACGCCACGACCCCGAACGCCCTCAGCCTGAACCGTCGTGTCCTGGGCGTCGGTTGGAGCATCTTCTGTGCCCCCGAGCATCTCGTGGTCTGGACTCCGGGGGCGCTCCGTCGCAGCCTCGAGGAGCGCGGTCTGCGCGTGCTTCGCCTCCAGACCCATGGCCTCAACCCCACGGAGATCGGGACACGCCTGCGAAAGCCGCGACCGGGAAGGCGCCCGCCGTCGCGAAACGAAGCCGCCTTTGCCCTCAATGAGGCTTTCAGCCGCAGCCCGCCGCGACGCTGGTTGAAGGATCGGATCAACGAGGGGCTGACCCTGCTGCGCCTCGGCGATGACCTGAAGGTCTACGCGTTGGGCGCCTGAACGAGCCGTCCCGGACGAGCGCCCGGCTCGGTCGTGCTACGCGAAGATCTTGACCAGTGGGGCTTGGAAGCCCGGCAAGAGCGGGGTCGTGAGGGCGTCACCCCCCTCGCACGACAGTTCCGCGGCGCGCTCGAAGCGGTCGCCCGCCTTCCGGTAGACCTTCACCGTCTCCAGCTCGGGGTCCACGATCCAATACTCGATGACGTCGACGCTCTCGTAGAGCTTCCGCTTGCGGACCTCGTCCGTGCGGCGCGTCGGCTCCGACAGGACCTCGACCACCAGGTCCGGGGCCCCCTTGATGTTCTTCCGGGTCAGGCGGTCCCGGCGGGCGTTCGAAAGAAAGAGCAGGTCCGGCTCGACCACGTTGATCTCCGACAAGACGACATCGGCGGGGGCGAAGAGGACCCTGCCCATGGGGTTTGCCTGCAGGAAGGCCCAGAGGAGCCCGTAGAGGTTTCCCAGGGCCAGTTGGTGCTTGCTCAAGGGCGCCGGAGTCACGAGCAGGTCCCCGTCGATGATCTCGTAGCGCTTCCCGTCTCCCTCCGGGAAGGCCTGAAGGTCCTCGTAGGTGTACTTGACCGGTGACCGCGCGTTCGCCACTGCAACCTCCCGTCCCGGGCGCGGCGGAACGATCCCTGGATCGTAGCACCTGAAAGGAAACCGTCCACGCCTTGCCCTCCGAACCTCCGAACCGCAGGAGCTTCTCATGGCGAAGGGACAGCGAAGGTCCGCAGCGCCGGGGTAACCTTGGCGGCGTGCTGCGCGCGGCCGGTCTGCTCTACCTCGCCGCCTTGGCCCTGCTGCCGTGGGCGACGTGGCCGCGTTTCCCCTGGCTCCACGCGCACGCCCAGTGGAGCGACGCCGTCTTCGCGGGCGCCGCCCTCCTGTGGGGGCTGGACCAGCTGCGGACGTTCAAAGCAACCTCGCCGCGGCTGGTCCATCTCGGGCTAGCCGTCTACCTCGGAGCGGCTGCCCTCTCCCTGGCCCTGGCCGAGCCGCGCGCCGAATCCGGGTCGGCCAAGCTCCTCGGTATGGCGATGCTCGTCACCCTGACCCTCGTGACCGCCGACCTCGGGCAAGGGCCGGGAATGGCGGTACTGATCGCCCGAACCGTGGCCGTCACGGCCCTGCTCGTGGCCAGCGCGGCGGTGGCGGGCGTGGTCCTGGCCGGGCTCGGCATCCGGACGGAGCTGGTGGGGACCTACGGCGACCTGGTGCCGGGAGCGTACGCGCGGGCCCAGGCCGGCTTCCTCCACCCGAACCTCCTGGCGAGCTTCTGCATCTTTGCCGCGGGAGTGGTGGCACGCGAGGACGCGGCGCTGCCTCGCGGGCTGCGACGCCTGGCCCTCGGGGGGTTGCTCGTGGCCGTGCTCCTCACGTTCTCGCGGGCGATCCTGGGGTTCGGCCTCGCCACCCTGATCCGCCGGGCGAGCACCCTCGGCCGCCGCCGCCTCGCCGCCGCCTACGCCGTGGCATCGCTGGGCGTGGTCGTCGCCCTCTCGGCCGTCCACCTCTCCCTCGACCCGGCGCAGCCGCTCGATGCGCGCCTCCTGGCGGAGGACTCGCCGCGTGCCCAGTCGTTCGTCACCGCCTGGGCGGCACTCCGGGCGCACCCGTGGCTGGGCACGGGGCCGGGAACCTCTCCGGGCGTCAAGGACGGCCTTCCCTTCGACGCCCATTGCACGCCCCTGAACGTCGCGGCGACACTCGGTCTCCCGGCCCTCGCGGGGTTCGCGCTCATCCCCATCGCGCTGTGGCGAGCCCGCGGACGGCCCACCGATCGCGCCACCTGGGGGATGCTGGCCGGCCTCGCCCTCGACGGCCTGGCCCAGGACGTCGAGGATTTCCGGCACCTCTGGATCGCTTTCGGTCTCGCGGACGCGGGCCGTGCTAACCTCAAGCCCCGATGAAGACCGCGCGGGGGGTGGCGATCCTCGGGCTCTTCTTCGCCACCGGCTGCGGTGAGCGCGCGTGCGGCGGCCGGGGCGGCCTTCCCCCCTCCCCGCTCCCCATGGTGAAAGACCCCGACGGCCGCATGTACTACCTGCTGGACCGCGGCGAGTACAGGGGCTACTACGGCGGCGATGGGCAGATCGCCCGCGTGGAATACGACAGCAACAAGGACGGCCGCGCCGACTACATCGCCCACTACGGGCCGAACCGGCAGATCCGCCTCATCGAGGTGGACGAGGACTACGACGCCTGGATCGATCGCTGGGAGTACTACGACGCGAACGGCAAGCTCGAGAAGGTCGGCCGGTGGCGCCGCACGAAGGGCAAGGCCGACATCTGGCGCTTCCCCGGCCCCGACGGGATCCCGGTGCGCATCGAGTACGACGAAGACGGCGACGGGCGGGTGGACCGGGCGGAGATCCTGGAGGACGGGCAAACCGTCCGGATCGAGATCGACGCCGACCGCGACGGGCGCATGGACCGCTGGCAGGTCTGGCAGAAGGGCCGGCTGGCCAGCGAGGAGCTGGACACGAAGGGCACGGGGAAGCCCGATCGCCGCCTCCTCTACGGCGCGGCCGGCAACGTCCTGAGGGTCGAGCGCGTCACGCCATGAGCGGGGCGAGCCTGCCCGACCGCGTCGCCCCGGTCCTTCGCATCCTCGTCCTGGCGCTCCTGGCCGCGGCGCCTCTGGCCTTCGGCTCCGTCCACGAGGCGGCCTTCATCCCGCTGCTCGTCCTCTCGTCCCTGGCGGGCCTGGTCTCCTGGGCCAAGGGCCACTGGGCGCGCGTGCAGGGGTCTCTCGTCCCGAAGCTCCCCGGACGGCGCGCCCTTCTTGCCCTGCACCTGCTGGTGCTCACCCAGCTCCTTCCCCTGCCCCCGTGGCTGCTGAAGGCGATCAGCCCCGGCTCCTTCTCGTTCTACAACGACCACCTGCTGGTCCCCCTGACTTCCTGGCGGCCGGTCAGCGTGAGCCCTGCCGACACCCTGCGCGGCCTGGCCTTCTTCTGCGGCTTCACGCTGCTCTACGGGGCGGTCTTCCGCGAGTTCGCCGACGGGCGCGGGCGGCGCCGGCTCGCGGGCACGGTGGTGGCGGTGGGCCTGGTCATGACGGTGGTGGGCCTCGTCCAGGCCCGGTCGGGGCGTCCCGAGATCTACGGCCTCTGGCGGCCCACTTTCGACTGGGCGGTCTACGGCCCCTACGTGAACCGGAACCACTTCGCGGGGTACATGGTCATGGCCATCCCGCTGGCCCTCGGCTTCGCCCTGGAGGCGCTCGCGGGCCTGCGGCGGGCGTGGCGGGGGCGGCGCGTGGGCTGGCTCGCCCTCGGCGGGCCCCAGGGCAGCGCCCTCCTGTGGCGCACGGCCCTGGCCATGGCCCTGGTCGTCGGCCTCGTGGCCTCGGAGTCGCGGGGGGGCTTCGTGGCCTTCGTCCTCTCCCTCCTGGCCCTGCCCACCGCGGCGCGCCACCGCCGACAGGCGGTCTTCCTCGTGCTCGTGGTCGGGGTCCTTGGCGTGGCCTGGATCGGCCTCGACCCCCTGCGCCTGCACTTCCAGACCCGCGGCATCAAGGGAAGCCGGATCGACTTCTGGGCCGACATGCTCCCCATGGTCGAGCGCTTCCCGCTCCTCGGCGTGGGCCTGAACGCCTTCGCGACCGCCTATCCCTGGTACCAGACGATCTGGCGCCGGGACTGGATCGGGGAGGCCCACAACGAGTACCTGCAGGCCCTGCTCGACACGGGCGTCCTCGGCGCCGGTCTCGTGGGCGGGCTCCTCGTCCTCCTGGTGCGCCGCGCCTACGCCGCGGCCGCGCGAGCTTCCTTCGAGCTGGGTCTCTTCGGGAGCGTCCTCGCCCTCGCTCTCCACAACGTAGTCGAGTTCAACTGGCAGATCCCCGCCAACGCGGCCACGTTCGTGGCCCTGGCCGCCCTCGTGCTGCGCCGCTCCGAGGACCTCGAAGCGTCGTCCGCGCGGCTTGACCCCTCCCTACGGCCCCCCTAAAATTCCATCAAGTGTCCAGCAATAGCGGATCGTCCTCGCGGGCGGAGCCGAGTTAGGGGCGATGGCGGATACCAAGAAGCCGTCCCTCACCGTGCTCGGCGGTCCGATGGCGGGAACGCGCTTCGTCTTCGAAGAAGGCTCCCAGCAGATTTCCGTGGGTTCCGACGAGGGCTGCTCCTTCCGCCTGCAGCTCCCCGGCGTGAGCCCGAGCCACGCCCGCATCGTGATCGAGGCCGGCGGGGTGACCATCTACGCCGCCGGGAGCGAGGCCGGCCTTCACGTCAACGACAACCGGGTAGACCAGAGCGGCACCACCCTGCGCAACGGCGACATCGTTTGGCTGGGCACGCCGGGCGACGTCGATGTGGTGATGCTGCAGTGCATCCTGCCCCGGGTCACCGCGCAACCCGCCGCCGCCCCGCCGCGGCCGGCCCCGGAGCCCCCTCCCGAGCCGGCGGTGGTGGACGAGAACGCGACCGTTTCCCTCGGGCCCGAGACGTTCTTCGAGGCCGAGACCGTCGTCCAACCTCCGCCGGCCGCGCCGGAACCAGCGATCCACCTGACGCAGGAGTTCACACCGGCGGAGGAGCCGCGCCCGGGCGCCGAGCCGCCGGTCACTTTTTCGTTGGACGACCAGGCCACGCAACTGCTGCCCCCGCCTTCGCCCCCGCACGCCGAAGAAGAAACCAGCCAGACGGTCGCGGAGCCGCCGCCTTTCGTGGTCACGGACGAGTCGAGCACGGTCGTGCTCGACGCGGTCGAGTTCAGCGGCGAGGTGTCCGAACCGACGGCGGCCATCCCTCCCGCGCCCGAAGCGACCAGGGCCATGCCGCCCCCGGCGCCGGAGCCGCGCGTCCTCGTGCCCCCTCCCGCGCCCCCGAAGCCGGCGCCTTCGGCCGCGGCTGCCCCGCCCGCCCGGGCTCGCGTGCCCCCGCGCGCCGCCCCCGCGGCGCGCCCCCCCGCGGTTGCGCGCCCGGCCGGTCCACCGCCCGCGGCTCCGTCGCCGCGGGCACGCCCACAACCGGCCGAGCGGTCCACGCCCCCGCCCCCCCGGGCCGCGGCCGGCGAGTCGTCCTCCGCGGGCCGCTACGCCGGCATCGGCGTCGTGGTGCTCCTGCTCGTCGGTGGGGGTGGCTACGCGGCGTGGCGCTTCCTGTCGAATGAGCCCACGACTCCCCTGGCGCAGAGGACGCCGCCGGCGGCCACTCCCGCTCCGGTGCGCACGCCGCGGGCGGTCGAGGCCCCGGTCGTAGCCACACGCGCGCCGGTGCCGGTGGAAAGCCTCGCTCCGACGCCACCTCCCGCCGTCCCGACTCCGAGCCCGAAAGCCTCCGCGGCTCCGACGCCTTCACCGTCACCGTCGCCCCGCAAGGAAACCCCGACCCCACCGCCGGTCAAGGCCCCAACCGCGCCCTCGGCGGAGGCCCAGCGGGCCGCCCAGGTGGCGAACCTGGTGGGACAGGCCGAGGCGGCCCTGGCCGCCCGACAGTACGACCAGGCCATCGGCCACTTCGACGAGGTGCTGAGGCTCGAGCCGCAGAACGGGCAGGCGACGAACGGCCGGGCGAGCGCCATCGCGCTCCGTGACGCCGCGCGCAAGAGATTCGTGCCGGGCCGGACGGTCGTGAAGACCGAAAAGGCGTCGGGCGGCCTCGCGGGCTTCGACAGCGGCGACGTGGCGGTCCAGAAGGCCCCCGACTTCAGCGGCCGCATCGAGTTCGAGATGGCGCCCCCCGCGGGCATCCGGCCCGGGGACGCCTACACGCTCCGGTTCTTTCTCGTCAACGAGGGCAAGAAGGCCATCCGCATCCAGGGGGTCACGGTCAACACCTCCGTGAACGGCGCCGGCGCGGGGGCCCAGGTGCCGCCCGCCACGAAGGAAGTGGCGCCCCAGCAGCGGGCCCAGATCGGGGAGATCTCGGGCTCGTGGAAGGACGGTACCACCTCCTGGTTGGCCGAAGTGCTCATCACCGCCAACAAGGGCGACAGCCTCAAGAGCCAGATCACCTGGCGGTAGACGCCGGGACGCCTCCGCTGCACCCTCCTACCGGAAGGGGGTGATGGCCACCGGCGTAGGGATCGCGACGGGGAACGGCGTGGGGATCGTGATGGGAGCGAGGGTGATCGAGGCCGGCGGGGCGGGGGTTCCCCCCGTCACGACGCCACCCACCACTCCCGCGGCGGCCCCGCCCGCGACGATGAGCGCGATGGTGCCGATGGCGATGGCGGCGCCGCCCGCCGCGAAGCCCACGGGCGCGATCGAGGCCCCCGAGGCGGCGGAGAAGACCGTGACCTCCCCCGGCGGACCGAAGGCGGCCGGCTTCCGATCCCCGCAATCTTCCTTCTTCACGACCACGATCGCCTCGATCTCGGTGGTCTGACTCTCCTCGAACTCGGTGGTGGTGGCCTGGAGGTAGTAGGTGAGGGGGCTCGCCTCGATCTTCGGCCGCGGGAGCTTCCCGAAGAACCGCCCCGCGTCCTGGGTCATCTCGACGTAGTAGAAGGTCGACCCCTGGGCCGCCCGGAAGTAGACCCGGGCGCGGGCCACGGTGGGCACGGGCTCGATGCCCGCGTCGAGCAGGGGGAACTCGCCCGCCACGAAGCAGGTCACGGGCTCGAAGCCGATGGCCGCCCCGCTGCCGGTGGTCTGGGCGAGGACCTGAGCCTGCGGGCCCGCCCCCGGGGCCGCTGCGGATTCGGGGGTCTGCTTGGGGGGCGGCGTCGGGGCCTGGGCGATCGCGGACGCCACGGCCAGGAGCTCGATCTCCGCGTTGGCTTCGCGTCCCGCCACCACGGCCAACCGGACGGGCGCCTTGCCGATGGCGAGGCCGGCCCGGCTCTCGGTGGTCACCGCGTACTGTCCGGGAGCCGCCGAGGCGTGGAACGACCCGTCCCGGCCCGTGGTGGCCCGGACCACGCTCCCCGAGTCGAGCTCGATGAAGGCCACCCCCACGCCGCTGAGCGGCCGTCCCTCCAGGGTCACCATGCCCTGGATGGTCCCGAGTGAGGCGGCGGATTCCACGTGGACGGGAGGAATGAAGAAGAGCAACGCGACGAGAACGGCGGAGACGGCTCTACGCATGGCTGTCCTCTCGCACGATTGCTTGAAAGAGTAGCTTTTCCGGGCCCTCGTTTCAAGTGCCACTTTAGCTTGGAGGGTCATCCCGGCCGGCGGACCGGTCGAGGTCCCGGCCGGACTCCTCGAAGCGGGGGTCCATCGGCGGCGGCTTCGGCGTCCCGGGCCTTCGAGGACCCCTCCCCATAGTAGCTCCGGTAGTACTCGCCGTAGTACTGGCCGTAGTAGTAGGAGTTACGCTCCAGGTTCACGCGGTTCAACACCACCCCGATGACCTTCCCGCCGATCCCCAGGATCTGGTCGATGGCGCGCTGGACCGCGGGCCGCCGGCTGGCCTCGGCGGCGATGATCAGGATCACCCCTTCCACCAGCGGGCAGAGCACCGCCGTGTCGGCCATGGCGAGGACCGGCGGGGTGTCGATCAGCACCCAGTCGTAATGCGAGCGGAGCGCCTCGACCAGTTGACGCATGCTGGCGGAGCCGAGAAGCTCCGCGGGGTTCGGCGGGACGTACCCGCAGGGCAGCACCTGCAAGCCCTTGAGGCGAGTGGTCTGGATGGCCTCCGAGGCCCGACACTTCCCGACGATCAGGTCGGAGAGGCCGGGGGTCTTCGGGATCCCGAAGTGGGTGTGCATGGCGGGCCGGCGGAGGTCGGCGTCCACGGCCAGGACCTTGGCCCCGTTCAGGGCCAGGGACGCGGCGAGGTTCGCCACGGTGGTGGTCTTGCCCTCGCCCGGGTTGGCGCTGCTCACGAGGAGGGCGCGCCCGCGCGAGTCCACGGAGGAGAAGATCAGGTTGGTCCGGAGCACGCGATAGGCCTCCGCCACCGCCGAGCTCTGGTGCTTCAGGATGACGGGAGCGACCCGCGGGGTGCCGGGAGCGGCGGGTCGCGGGCTCACGTCCGGCACCATGCCCAGGAAAGGAAGGCCGAGCTGGTCCTTCACGTCGTCCGGGGTCTTGATCGTGTTGTCGAGGTGCTCGAAGAACAGGGTGAGGAGGATCCCGACGGCCAGGCCGATCAGCACCGCGAGCTGGTAGTTCTGCGTCCGCCGGGGAAGGAAGGGGCCGCCCGGCACCTCCGCCCGCTCCACGATGCGCACGTTCGTGGACTTGATCTCGGTCTCCAGGCCCGTCTCCTTCGCCCGGCTCATGAGGCTCTCGAAGAGCTGGCGGCTGCTGTCCACTTCCCGCCGCAGCACCCCGTACTCCGCGACCACGCTGTTGGAGTCGAGCGACTCCCGCTTGGCGCCCGCCAGGTTCGCGGAGATGCTCGCCTCCTGGTTGGCGGCGAGCTGGTACTCGTTCTGGAGTCCCCGCAGGAAGTTCTGGCTCTCGTTGCGCAGCCTCTCCTCGGCGGCGCGGATGTCCACACGGACCCGGACCATGTCCGGGTGCTTCTCTCCCAGCGATTCCGAGAGGCGCGCCTGCTCGGCCTGGAGGTCCGAGAGCTTCTGACGGGCCTCCTGGAGGGCCGGGTTGCCGCTCGCCTGGACCGAGGTCGCGAGGGCGGAGGGAGGGAGGTTTCGCAGCTGGCTGTAGATGGTCTCCTTCGCGATCCGCTGCATGCGGGCGTTCATGGCCGCGGCCTCGAGGGCCTGGATCTTGTCGGAGGCCACCCCCTCCTTCTCGTCCAGCCCCACGAGCCCGTGCTTCTTCTTGAACTCCGCGAGCGCGGCTTCCGCCGCCTCGAGCTTGCGCTTCTGGTCGCGCATCTGCTCGGAGAGGAACTCGGTGGCCGCGCTGGTGGTGGTGTACCGCAGGTTGACCGACTGCTCGATGTAGGTCTCGGCGATCGTGTTCGCGACCAGGGCGGCGAGCGACGGCGTGTACGCGTTGAAACGGAGGTTCACGAGCCGGCCCCCCGGGAGGGGCTCCACCGTGAGCCGGGAGCGCACGGCCGCAACCGCGGGGGGCATGGGGATCCCGTCGGCGTCCACGGGTGGCGGTGGGACCTTGCCCAGGACCTTGCGCTGGAAGCGCTCCCAGGGCGAGATCGTGGGACCCGTCTGAAGCTCCAGGCTCTTCTGCAGGTCGAGCTTGCCCACGACCCGCTCGAGGAGGGCCCGCCCGCGCAAGAGCTGGTACTCTGTCTGGAAGTCGGCGGTGGCTCCGTCCACCAGCTCCTTGATCGGCAAGACCTTGGGCTGCACCTTGTCGATCAGGATCTGCACCGTGCCCTGGTAGATCGGGCGCGCGGTGTAATTGTAGAGGGTGGCGATGAGGAGGCTGACGCCGAGGCAGGTCGCGATGAGCGCGCGCCGCCGCTGCAGGAGGACGAGGTACCTTCTGACGTCTTGTATGAACGTCGAGTCGGTCTGCGGCGTCGGCAATCGCTTCCCCTAACCGAGCAACGGCAAAGACCTCGTAAGACCGATGCCACGGCCCTGGAGGGCGGGACCGTCGAGCCTAACGCCGTAGATTATAAGGAATTATGCGGTCGGCGGGCAAGGGGTATGACAGAGTTGAGTGATCCTGCTCACGAAAGGCCTCAGAAAAAGCGCTCCGGCACCCGGATCGTGTCCTCGGGAAGGACGGCCTCGTCCATCTTGGGCTTGAGCTCCTTGCTCTTGCCCTCCACCAGCCGCATGACCTTCACCCCTTTGGAAGACCCGCGCTCGGTGACTCCTCCCGCGAGGAGGACGGCCTGGAAGACCGTCATCCCCTCCTCGTAGCGATACGCCCCGGGCCGCGCCACGTGGCCCAGGACGTAGACCTGCGAGGCTTTTGGCAAATACACCGTGTCCTTGGCCTGGAGCAAGATGTTCTTCTCCGGATAGCCGGCCTTCAGCTCCCGCAGGCTGAGGCGGAAGACCTCGGACCCGGGGACCTCGCCGGGGAGCGGAGGGCCGGCCCGGGGAGAGGCGGGACCCGACACCGCCGTGCCCTCGGCCAGGGGTGGAGCGAAGTCCGGCCCCGGTGGCCGGATCACGATCACCTCGTGGCCCGCGTTGGGAGTGACCTCGCCGACCTGGGTGAGGAGCGCCAGCAGCGAGCGGTCGGCTCTCAGGCTGTACGGCCCCGGACTCTTGAACTCGCCGGTGACGTAGACGAGCTGGCTCCCGTAGTCCTTGATCGCCACCGAAACCCGGGGCTTCCTGAGGTAGCCCTCGGACAGCAGGGTGGCGAGCTTGCGCTCCACCTCCGCGGTGGACATGCCGGAGACCTTGACCTTGCCGAGGAAGGGATAGCTCAGCAAGCCCTCGGCATCGACCTTGAACTCGCCGGTCAGCCCCGCCTGCTCGAGGACGATCACGTGGAGCACGTCGCCGGGGCCGATTTCGTAGTCCTCGGCCGCAGCCGTCCACGGGACGGCCCAGGCGGTCAGGAGCAGGAGGGCAGGGAACATGCGCTGCATCACCCGATTCTCGAAAGCGAGCAGGCTGGAGTCAATTCGGGTTGTACGTGACGGTGCCGCCCACCAGCAGGCCCTTGAGCCCGAAGTCATCGAAGGTCGACCTCCGCTTCGTGTAGGTGGCGGCCACTCCGATGCGCAGCTTCGGGCGGAGGTAGTAGCCTAGGTCAGCGCCGGCCTGCCAGGCCTTGTCGACACGGACGGCCGTGACCACGTTCCCCTCTCCATCGATCACGGTCACCGCCCCATCGGTCACGAACCGGCTGATGTTCCCGTAGAGCCAGAGGCTACCCCGGCCGAGGAACCCCTTCTCGAAGCGGCCACCATAGTCCTCCCGATCGACCGTCGGAGTGGAGCCCTTGGGCTCGAAGGCCGAGAACTGCAGATCGCGAAGGTAGGTGGCGGTCAGCGCCGTGTGCGGACTGAAGCGGTAGACCAGGTTGACGTCGACGTAGGGGCCGTTGCGATCGGACCACTGGGCCGCGTTCTTCGGCCGGAACAGGCGCACCCCTCCCATCGCCCGTCCCGAGAGCCTCGTCTGGGATCGTACCTCGAAGCCGCCGTAGATCCGGTTGGAGTCCGCGTCCCGGTCCACCTGGTACCGGAACCGGTCCTGCTGGTAGTCTCCCTCGAGCACCAGCGATGTCTTGGGGGTGACATGGTAGAGGAGACCGAGGATCGCACGATTCACATCACGGCTGAGAGTCTTCCCGAGATCGGTGCCGAAGAAATCCTGGCCGCGTGGAATGTCGACCTGCTGCCGACTGGCCTCGGCTCGGATTTCCGTCCGCTGCGTGAAGTCAAGGGTGAAGTCTGCCCGCGTAGTCCAGTTCTCGGTGCTGATCCGGCGATCGACCTCGAAGTTCGGCCGCTCGAATGTGCGGGTGTAGTTCTCCTCGATTCCCGCGCGGGCCCGCCCTCGCCCTACCTCGAAGCGCGCCTTGGCGCCGTCCGTCCACCGGCGCTGAGACTTGGTTCGGGCGAAGTAGTTGTAGCCGACGTTGGCGTCCAGGAGCAGCCGCGCGGCCCTCAGGGGGAGGACGATCCCGAGGCCCGGTCCCCCGCTCGCGTAGAAGTCGGTCTGGCGGTCCGTCGAGGTGTAGAAGACGTTGGTGTCGAGCCCGATGTTGCCCAGGCGGAACCGGGGCGTAACCCAGAAGGGCCCCCAGTGGAAGAGGCCGGGTCGGTCCGGCGCCACCGTCGGGGGCGCTGCCGGCGGGATGGGTTCCTGGGCCTCAGTGTGGGTTCCCGCCAGCGACAGGGCGACACCGACCAGCGTCCAGCGACACCAAAACCGCTCCGCAGCCCCCCTCATGCCGCCGCGCACGGTACCAACTCGCCGCGCGCCCAGCCCTGTCTCCGGCATGAGCAGCTCCATCCCCTCGGCTCCATCGCTCCGGCGGCTCTTACAGTCGGCGGTCGCCGAGCCGCTCGAACAGCTCGACGAACGGCCGCTTCGTGGTCTCGATGTCGAATGCCACGGCGGCGTGCGCCTCGGCGGCGCGAGCGACGCGGGAGCGCTCCTCTGGCGAATCCAGCAGCCGCGCGAGGGCGACCGCAAGGGCACCCGCGTCTCCGGGCTCGACCAGCCAGCCCGTCTCGCCATGGCGCACCAACTCCGGTATTCCGCCCGTTCGCGCGGCGATTACCGCGACGCCGAGCACCATTGCTTCGCGGATGGCATTCGGGAACGGGTCGGGCATCACCGACGGATGCACGAGCAAGTCCGCGCACGCCAGGGCCGTGAAGTCATTCGGCGGGAAGCTTGCGAAGCGGACCGCCCCGCGCCAAGCGAGCGGAGCTGCCTCAAAGCGACGTTCCAACGCGCGACGATAGTCGCCGCTTCCCTCGCCGAGGTAGAGCAACGAGCAGGGGGGTGCGGAGCGGCCCGCCGCTAGCCTGAGGAACGCCTCGGCTGTTATGTGCTGGCCCTTCCAGTGAGTGAGCGTACCGACCTGAGCCACGACCGGACGGTCCACAGGCAGGCCCAACCGCGCCCGCACCGCCGTGCAGTCAGCCATCTGCCGGGCCGCCTGCAGCGTGGTGAGGTCGTTGCCGTCGGGAAACACGTCTGGGGCCTTCGGGAACGCTGCGACCATGGCCCGTGATGGCACGACCACCGCATCGCTGAGCCGAGTGATCCAGGCCGCGTGCCGGCGGCAGGCCAGTGACTGCGGATCCAGGAACTCCCGAATGCACCAGATGTGCGGCAAGCGCCGCGATAGGGCGAACAGCGACCCGGCCGTTGCGCCAACGGTGTTGGAGACGACGAGGTGGACGCGGTCACCGGCAAGCCCTCGCACCAGTCGCCGCAGGGGCGCTGCCAGCCGCAGACCGTGGTCCGCGAGAATCTTGGTCCAGAGCCACGCCGAGCGTGACGCGGCGGCGTTCTCGTGGACGAGATAGGCGAAGGAGGGCAGGCCGGTGTCCAGCAGCCGGGTCACCCGGGCCCGGTCGAGGAGCGGCGCCAGCACCGCCGTGCCCTCTCTGCCGGCCCACGACACGCGGAAGCGCTCCGGGGGCAGCGCGTTCACCAGCGCCACCATGTCCCGGTCGGCTCCCCCCAGGCTGCCGGCGGTGTTGCTAACGAGCAGCAGGTGAAGCCGCCGGCTCACACGGCGTCGCCTTTGGCCTCCGGCGGTCGGAGGGCAACGGCTGCCAAGCCGATGTAGAAGGTGTGCTCTGCGTCCCTCCCCGGCGCCACGCGCCAGGCTGCCAGCCAGCGGTCCGCCAGGCGGTTGAGTAGCGGGCGGAGCGCGCCATGAACCGAGCGGGTCACCCACAGCAGGAAGCCGGCCGGCGTCCTGCGCGAGACGAACGTGCTTCCGAGACAGCGTTCGATCTGGTGGAGGACCGCCCGCGGGCCGATTGTCAGTTTCTCCAGCGATAACACCTCGAACCCGGCGCGCCGCAGGTCGCGCTCCAGTCCTTGCCCCGTCCAGCGCTGATAGTCCGTAGGAAACGCATGGTCCTCGAAAGAGCCGTGGGTCGAGAGCAGCAATCGGCCGCCCGGCCTGAGCAGCCGGAAGCACTCCGAGAGGTACGTCGCCGGTGACTCGACGTGCTCGGCGACCTGGCTGGAGAGCACGAGGTCGAAACGGGCGTCCGCCTCCGGCACCGTGCCATCGGCCTCGATCACGTAGTGCTCGGCGCCTTCGCCGCCGAGATCGGCGCGTCGGTAGTCGCTGGAAGGGAACAGCGACCGGTAGGGTGAGCGGTCCGCTCCGTAGTCGAGGATGGCGAGGCGCTCTGCCGTCGCAAAGCGACCGATCCACATCCGCAGGTCGGAGAGGATCAGGTACTCCAGGTCTGCGGGCCGCGGCTGGAAGCGCCGCCTGAGGTATTCGTCCCGCGCTGCCGTCAAAGTTGGTCCCGTGGTGCCGCCCGAGGGCGCCGCAGCGCGCCCTCGAGCACCGTCCATAGCTCGCGCAGATCGCTGCCACCGCGAAGCGCCATCAAGGCAAGAGGATACACTCCAAGGCTGACGCCCGCTTCCACCACCACCCTCACCCAGCCGGGCAGCAACGGTGCGGCCACGGTCGCCGCCAGCGCCCCCGCGGCGGCGGCCGCGAGCACGGGGCGGGCGATCGCCACCAGATCCCAGGTCAGGCGCACGGGGAGCGAGCGCAGCGCGACCAGCATCGCTGCCGTGCCCGCGACGGCCGCCGCGAAGTCGGCCCAGGCCGCCCCCACCACGCCCCAGCGGACCGCGAGGGGTGGGAGCAGCAGCACGATCACGGCCAGCGACGAAGTCGTCGACACGGCCGCCAAGTGGCCACGATTGAACACTACCGGCAGCAGGCCCAGCAGAGCGAGCAGGGGGCCAAACAGAATCGTGAACGCCATCACCCGCAGCACTGGCACCATCGGCAGCCAGCGCGGCCCCAGCACCCACGCCACGGTGTCTTCGGAGGCGATGAACAGGACGCCTGACACCGGAGCCAGCGCCAAGTAACTGTGCCGGACCGCTTCTCGCCAGGCGTGGTCGAGCCGCTCCGCGTCGCCACGGATGCGCACCAGCGTCGGCACCAGGATCGCGTTCATGGCCCGCGCGGCCACCAACGTTGGCATGCGCGATGCGTTCCAGGCCACTGCGTAGAAACTCATCGCGGCTGCCCCAAGCGAGCCCGCCACCAGCAGATTGTCGACGCGGTTGGCCACGTAGCCTCCCAGGCTCCCGACCAGCAGGCGACCGGCGCCCACCGCCACCTCGTGCAGGGTGGCCTGGGTTGGCAGACCCCACGCCAGCCCGGACCGCGCCACCCACAGCCATGCGAGGCCGGCCGCGACGGCCGAGCCAAGGACGCTGGCCCATACGAGGCCCAGGGCGCCATGGCCGGTCGCGAGCGCGCAAATCGCCAACGAGACCGACACCACCGCCTGGGCGAGTTGGAACCATGGCAGCGGCCTCAGGTCCAGCCGCCTCTGCAGGACCACTTGCGGGTAGGTCCCGATCCACTCCAGCACCAGCGTGAGGGCGAGCACCGCCGTCAGGCGCCGCAGGGCTGCGGCGTCGCCCGGAGCCAGGGCAAGCGCTCCGGCCAGGAGCGGGAATACCGCTGTCCCGGTGTACACCACGGCGCATATGACCCCGCCGCGCAGCAGGCAGGCGGCGAGCGCCGCGGCTTCGTGTTGGTGGCGGGCGTCCGCCGTCATCGCGGCGGCCTCGAATGCGAAGCCGACCAAGGACACGACGCCGACTGCCATGATAGCCAGTCCCAGGACACCCACCTCGCCGGGCGCCAAGGTCCGAGCGACAGCGAGCGAGAGCAGGATAGTGAGCCCGCGGCCGAGCAGGTCCACGGTGCCGGACGTGAAGAGAGTGCCGGCGGTTCTGGCGCGGAGGGATGTGGTCGTTAACTCGTCTCCAGGCCGGACGGGCCGTCCAGGCTAGATCTTGATGGCCAGTCGTGCAGTGTAATCGATTCGGTGGAGAAACGGACACGGCACGAGGGCAGCGAAGTACTCGTCGGTGGCCTTCCGCGCGCCCTGCCAATGGCCGTAGTCATCGACGATCAAGACACCATGGGCGACTAGGCGCGGATAGAGATGGACCAACTCGTGGCGCGTCGAGGAATACCAGTCCGTGTCGAGCCGCAACAACCCGATCGCCGGTGGTGCCGAGGCTGGGAGGGTCTCCTCGACCCGCCCAGGCACCAGATGAACCCGATCCATGGGATAGCCCGTGCCTGCCAGGTTGCGCCGAACCTCGTCGATGCTGGCCCGGAACCAGGCTTCACCCCCGACCGTCGCCGCGGCGAATTGGTCGTTGGCCGACCTGCCGTCCAGATCCGGCGAGGGCTCCGGCATGCCCTCGAAGGTGTCGTAGAGGTAGAGGTCGCGGGTTTCCCCGAGCCGTTGCAGGGCGAGCGCCGCCGCCATCGAGCTTCCTCCCCGCCACACCCCGCATTCCACGATGGCGCCTTGGAGACGATTCCTCGCCAGGTATTCGACCACCCGCACGACCGATAGCAGGCGCTCCGGGCCCGTCATAGAGAACTCCGCCGCCTGCCGGCAGATCGCGGCCTCCTCGAGCGTCATGTCAGGCAGCGAAGTATCCGGGGGCGGCGCTCCTCGGGTCGCGAAGAGGCGGCGGAATCTCGAAAGCATGTGAAATGGTAACCGATCCGCGTCACCGCTCTCTGCGTTGTCCCATCCAGACCAGATAGTACGGACCATCAAGCGGGGCTGGGAAATTGCGGAGATGCCACCTGTGCCCGAGGGACCTCTCGCGCCTTTTGAGGCGATCTCGGATCGGTCTACCGCTTGACCCGCTTGCGTAAGGCCTCGTAGGCCTCGAGGAAGAGCGGAGGAGCCAAACGGAGGAGAAGGCGCTTCACCGCGACCCTCGCCCGGAACCCCTGGCCAATGCGCGCCTCGGGGCGGTGCTGCCAGAGCGTCGAGTGGGGCAGCGCGCGCTCGGCCTCGGGCCGTCCGTTCGAGTAGTAGTACAGCGCCAAGGAGCGACGGAAGCGCCCCGGGGGGCACGTCAGCAGCTCGGGGTGTCCGTGAAACGCGTCCGAAGTGGTGTTGAAGATGACGCACCGGTTGTAGACCGGCAGGACGCGCTTTACACACCTCGTCATCGAGCGGTCCCAAAGCTCGAGGTGCCCACCGAAAGCCTCGTCCCAGTTGCGGTTCAGGTAGAGGAGAAGGTTCACTCGGCGGTCCAGCCGCAGTCTCTCGTACCAGTTGAAGTCGGCGTGGATCTCGAGGCGGCCTCCCCGGCCTATCTGATGAAGTCCTCCCCCCGTGAAGTAGGGGTCGGGGATGAGGCGAGGAATTCCCGTGAGGCGTTCCACGAAATCGAGCACCACCGCCGAATTGAAGAAGTGCAGGATGTCCCTCAGGGACGGCGGCAGGCTCTCCGCGGCCGAGTACTCCTGCTTGACCTCTTCCACGCGGTTATACGAGCGCCAGCCCGCTCCCTCCATTCTCTCGAAGGCCGCCCAGGCGTCGTCGAGAGCGTCCGGGGGAAGGAAGTCGTCGAATACGGCGTGCGGAAAAGGGTCCGCCGACGCGTAGGCCGGGCTTCCAGCCTGGGCGATTGACGCGAGGCGTTCTCTGAACTCCGTTGAGTAGAGCCGAGACAGGTGGTTTGCCGGTCCCTCTCGCACGTCAGCGGTCGTCAAGGATTCCCTCTCTGCGGCACCACCTCGTAGGCAGCGCGATTGGGGTTCTTGATTGCGTATCCGAGGTCACTGCGGGAATGACCGATGCTGGCTACCAATCCCAGGCCGCTTCCCGCACCAATCAGGCCGGGCGCGGCGATGCCCAGGACGTCCTGCCACCACCTGTCGTCGAAAAACACCTTCGCGATCTCCATGTGGGGAGCCTCATGAGTGAATAGCACCGCCCCGTCCTCCAGTAGAGGCCACAGGTACCGCAAGCAGGTCTTCAGCGAGTCCACGAGGTCCACGTCAAGGAAAGCCATGACACACCGTTCGCGGAACGCGGGCAAAGATACAGCAAAGAAACCCTCGTGCAGTCGGCATACCGGCTTGGCACCCCAACGCTCCAGGTTGGCCTCAACCTCTTCCCGGGTGCCCCTGAAAGCGCCTTCGGTGTACGTGTGCACCGTAGCGGTTGCGGGAAGGAGGTGCGCCGCGTCCGAACCCTTGGGGGCAGGCAAGCCGGCAAAGGAGTCGAATATGTGCAGCTCACGGCCTGTCAGCTCACACGCCAGGGACAGGGCGATCGCGCTTCCCCCCTTGAAGGTCCCACACTCGACAACACAGCCGCGCTGCTTGGGCGGGACGCGAAGAAGAGAACCGAGCATTGTCGTCTGCTCGAGGAGGTGGGTGGCCGTGGCCACCCGGCGCCGGGCGCGGCGGAGGCGCCCGAGAAGACGGAGCTTCTGTCCGAGCGTCACCCCGTAGTCGTGGCCGCTGCGAGGTGACAGGAAAGCGGCGAGGATCAGGGGCAACTGAACGGCGCTTGCGAACGGCACGTAGAGCCGGTAGAAGAGGTTCGTCAGCAAGCCGAGAAGGACCGCATGAGTGCCGCGGCGCCGATGGACGGTCCCACCTCGTCGAGAATTGGGGGCCAGAGGCCGAACGACGGGCCCGGAAGGCTGCGGAGAGAGCAGTCCACCCTCGCGAGCCTCAGTACCGGTAGAATCCCATTGTTGAAGAGAGTGGCCAACGAGCAAATTGTAGGCGGGAGTCTTTCCCCAAGCCAGCCGACATCGAAGATTCCGGACAGATTCTCGGTCTCGGAGCGGGGTGTTAACGCGGCTCCGATCAAGCGCATCGACGTCAGCGTGACCATCGTCACCTGGAACAGCGCAGCCGTCATCCGACGTTGCCTGAAGGCCCTGGAAAGCGCGACGGACGGCTTGCGGGTCGAGGTTCATGTCGTGGACAACGCCTCGACCGATGTAACTTGCGACCTGGTTGCCAGGGAGTTCCCCGAAGTCAAGCTCCTGCGTGGCGCTACCAACGAAGGCTTCGCCCGTGCAAACAACCGGTCCTGGCCCGAGGCGCGTGGCCGATACTGGCTGCTTCTCAATGCCGACACGGAGGTGGGACCGGGCTCGATCAAGCAGCTGGTCGACTTCGCTGACCGCCACCCCCGATCAGGTCTCGTCACGGCCCGCCTGCAGAATCCTGACGGGACGCCCCAGCACTGTGCTCAGCGGGTCCCTAGCGTTCCCCTCATCGCCATCGAGGCGTTGAGGCTGCACAAGCTCATGTCGAAGAATCGGCGGGCCGGCCTATTGCTGGGGCCCTACTTCTCCTACGAGCACCCCATGAGGGTGGGGTGGACATGGGCGACCGCACTCCTGGCGCGCCGCGAGGCCGTCGAGTCCGTGGGTCCCCTTTCCCCGGCTTTCTTCATGTACGGGGAGGACCTGGAGTGGTGCCTACGGATGCGCCGTGTCGGCTGGGAGATCTGGTTCTGCCCTGAAGCGACCGTCACCCACCTCAGCGGACACAGCGCCCTCCAGCGGTGGGATGAGAGGAATCGCCAGGCGCTGGTCACCGAGGGCTGCTACCGCGCCCTCGCCATGCACCGGGGTGCCCTTCGGGTCCGGCTCCTCCGAGCGGCGACCGCGGTCGCCCGGGGCATCGAGGTGATGCTCCACCCGTGGGGCGCCACGCGGCCCAGAAAGAGTTGATGAGCCAGGCCGCCGACGTCTCACGGGCCCCGGAAGTGACCATCGTCATCCCGACGCACAACCGAAGTGATGTCCTGATGGAGACCCTGGAGGCCCTGAGCGCGAGCGCCCCTCCTGACGGGGGATGGGAAGCGGTCGTGGTTGATGATGGGTCAACCGACGACACGTCGGTCGTCATCCCCCGTTGGATCGACGCCCACTGCTCCCCAATCCGGTACCTGTGCCAGGAGAACGGTGGCGCGGCCTCCGCCCGGAATCGCGGGGGCCAGGATGCTCGGGGCCGTTTTCTGATCTTCATCGACAACGACATCGTGGTCGGGCGCGACTTCGTCCGACAGCACGTGGAGACCCTGCAGACCCACCCCGGCTGCTGGGTCGTGGGTCGCGTGACCCACCCGCCCGCATTGCGCACGACCCCCTTCGGAAGGTATCGATACGCTCTGGGAGAGGAGTTCTATCTCCGCCACGCGGCGGCCATTCCCATACCGACAACTGTGATCACCGCCCAGAATCTTTCCCTGCCCGCCACCGACTTCGATCGGCTTGGAGGCTTCGATGCGGGCTTCGAGATCGCGAGCAGCGAAGACTGGGACCTCGGGTTTCGAGCTCGGCAGGCGGGGATCACGCTGCTTTACCACCCGCAGATCGTCGCCGTGCACAACGATTGGGCGGTCTCCCTGGAGAGCTTCTGCCGGCGTCAGGAACTCTATAGCATCTCCGATGTCCTTCTGTGCCGGAAGCACGGAGAGGCGAGCCCGCGGTTCAAGCTGGTGGTCGAGAACGGTCCCCTCGATTGGCGGCGGGATGGCCTGGGGCTGACCCTCAAGAAGGTCGTGAAATGGTGCCTGGCCTACCTGCTCGGAGGCCGGGCGCTCCGCGCGGGCGTGCGAGCGATCGAGCGCATCGCTCCGGACACCGCGCTGTGCCGCCGGGCCTACCGTCTCGCTCTGAGCGAAGCGATCTTCAGCGGCGTTCGCGAGGGGTATCGGCGCTACCCGGGGGAGGGCTCGGCCAGGTGAGCGAGCGGTCCTTCCGGGTCTGCCATCTCATCGACGCGAACGTGGAAACCGCTTACTTCAGCGCCCTGGCCCGCCACCACGCGCCCCGCTACCCGGTCACCATCGGTTCGCTGGCGCCGGAAGGTCCGCTCCAGGGGGCGATGAGGGCGCTTTCGACCTCGACCTTCGCCCTCGGGGCCCACGGCCGCCCTGGCTATCCCCTCGCCCTTGCACGGCTGAGGCAGCTCCTACGGAGCGAAGGCATCTCGATCCTCCACGCCCACTGCTTCGATCCCACCCTGCTCGGCCTCTTGGCGGCCCGCGCCTCGGGCCTCCCCTTCGTGTTCACCCGCCACCACTCCGACCATCACATCCGCCTGGGCAAACGCGGGCACGTGTGGATCGACGGCTGGTGCGGCCGGCACGCCGACCACGTGATCGCCGTGTCCGAGGCCACCCGGCGCATAATGATCGAGGTCGAGCACGTGCCCGCGGAAAGGATCAGCGTGGTCCACAACGGCATCGAGCCGCTTGCCCAGCCTCGCGCCGAGGGGTTGGCCCTCCTTCGCCGGGAGCTGGCCCTCGAGGGCCGCCCGGTCTGCCTGGTGCTCGCGCGTCTCCACGAGGAGAAGGGGCACCTCGTGCTGTTCGAGGCCATTCCCCGCGTTCTCGAGTCCGTCGGCGACGTCCTCTTTCTTCTCGCCGGAGACGGGCCTCATCGCCCGCGCTTCGAGGGCGCCGTCCGACAGAAGGGCCTCGGAGGGGCCGTCCGATTCCTCGGCCGGCGCGACGACGTCCCGGAACTGCTCGCGGTGGCTTCGTTGCTGGTGCTGCCGAGCCTCGCCGAGTCCTTCGGGTTCGTGCTCGTGGAGGCGATGAGCGTGGGCGTTCCCGTGGTCGCGAGCGCGACCGGTGGCGTGCCGGAGATCGTCGAGGACGGCGACAACGGCCTCCTCGTGCCCCCCGGGGAGCCGCTCCCCCTGGCGGAGGCCATCCTCGCTCTGCTGCGCAACCCGGACCGGCGAAGCTCCCTCGGCGCCGCGGGGCGAGCGCGGGCGCGGCACTTCACCGCTCAGGCGATGGTTCGAGGCTACGAAGAGATCTACGAGCGCTTCATCGGGCCGAATCCGGAATGGTGACCGAGCCATCCGTGCCCGTCCCCCTGACCTCGGTCTTGATCACAACCCGTAACCGGCAAGCCATCCTGGGCCCCACCTTCGAGGCCCTCCGACGCCAGGATGCGCCGCCCGACTCCTTCGAGGTGGTCGCGGTCGACGACGGTTCGACCGACCGCACTCACGACGTCCTGTTGTCCATGAAGCTGCCGTGTTCGTACCGGGTGTTGAAGCACGAGCACAACCGCGGGGTGGCCGCCGGGCTCAATACGGTCATTCGGGAGGCCCGCGGCCAGTACCTCGTCTCGCTGAGCGACGATCTCGTGCTCCCGTCCAACTACATCTCCACCATGGTCGCGACGCTCGAGGAGTTCCCGGGCTGGTGGGTGGTGGGCGGCTTCAAGCAACTCGACGAGCTGTCCACCACCCCCTTCGGTCGCTTCCTCGCCCGGCTGGAGGAGGGCTTCGAGGAGGCCAGGAAAACCAGACGGCTGGGCGAGCACTTCTGGGAGCTCTCCTATCCCACCTTCCGGAACCTGGCCCTTCGCCGGTCCGAACTGGAGCGGATTGGCCCCCTGGACGAGCAGTTTCCGTTCTCCTGCGAGGACCAGGACCTGGCCGAGCGCGCCATGCTCCTGGGCATCCGCTTCCTGTACACCACACGTGTGGTCTGTGTGCACAACGACGGCAGCGCCCGCCTCGACCTGTGCTGCCGCTCGCAGGAGCGCGGGGCCTACAGCACGGCCTTGTTCGTGGCGAAGTATCCAAAGAAGCACGGCAACGCCGCGATCGTCCGGGTCAACGGGTTGCTGTCCTGGGAAGACGGCCCTCGACTCATGGCCTCGAAGCTCGTCAAGTCGCTCCTGGCGCGCCCTGTCCTCACGGGCCTGTTCGATCGGGCGGTTTCCGTGGCCGAGCGGCTGCGCTTGCCGGAGCCCGTCCTGAATCGTCTTTACCGGATGCGGATCGGGGTCTCGATCTTTCGCGGCTGGCGCGAGGGCCTGCGCGCGCTCCGCCGGCGGACGGAGGAACGATCTGCGGCGAGTCTCGGTCGTCATACCGCTCCATAACCACGAGCGCTTCGTCGGCGCCGCCATCGAGAGCGTCCTCGGCCAGACGGTGCCCCCGGCCGAGGTGATCGTGGTCGACGATGGCTCCACCGACGGCTCCCGGGATCGCGCGATGGCGTTCCGCGAGAGGGTCCGGGTCATTCCGCAGGCCAATCAGGGAGTCGCCGCCGCGCGCAATCGCGGGGCCCTCGAGGCGAGCGCGCCCTACCTGGCCTTTCTCGACGCCGACGACCTCTGGCTGCCGGCGAAGCTCGAGCGGCAGCTTCACTGCTTCGACGGCGAACCTGGGCTCGGGCTCGTTCACTGCGGAGTCGAGGAGATTGAAGAGGACGGGCATTCCCTGGGCTATCGTCTGGACGGTCGCGACGGTGAGGTGTGGCGGGAAATGCTGCTGTTCGAGCCGGCCGTTCTGGGGGGAGGCAGCGGCGTCCTGATTCCGCGATCGATCTTCGAGCAGTCGGGCGGGTTCGACCGCCGGCTGTCCACGTCCGCGGACTGGGACCTGTATTTCCGCATCGCCGCCCGGCACGCCGTGGGCTTCGTTCCCGAGGTGCTCGTTCGATATCGCATCCATGGCGGCAATATGCACACCAACCTCGCCGCCATGGAGCACGACATGCTCCTGGCCTACGAGAAGGCCTTCGCAGAGGGCGGCCCGCCCCTGCAGCCGCTGCGCCGTCGCGCCTACGGAAGACTTCACGCCGTGCTGGCGGGCTCGTTCTTCTCCCAGGGCGAATACGGTGGGTTCGTGCGTCATGCGGCCCGGGCCCTCGCGCTGAGCCCCGCCAACGCCGGCCGCTTCCTGCGGTATCCCTGGCGGCGATGGCGGAGGCGAAGACGCCCCTCGTCAGGCCGGGGCGTGAATCAGAGCTTGAAATAGTCGAGAAGACGGGCGGGCGCAACCAGGTCGCGCCGGACCGCCATGGTCAGCTCCCCGTGGTGGAAGACGAAGAAGCCGTGGCCCTCGAGAAGGGGGACGATGAACCGGTGCGCCTCGGGGTCATGGATCTCGAGCGCGACGAACCGCGTCCGGGGAAGCCAGGAGGCCACGTCGTCCCTCGCCCCGAACAGGGGTTCCTCTGCTCCCTCGATGTCGATCTTCATGATGTCGACGGACTCGAGGCCGTGACGCTCCATTAGGGTGCGGACGCGTAGGCCCTCCACTCGGTCGTCCGAGCGGCCCGGTGACTCCGCCCCTCCCACGCGGAACGACCATTCACGCCCGTCGCGAATACCCGGTAGCACGCGAACCGGCACGTCGTCGTTCCAGAGGGCGGCGCGCTCGACGACCACGTTGTCCAGGCGGTTCGCGGTCACGTTGAGGCAACAGAGGTCGTAGTTGGTCCGCTCCGGCTCCAGACAGAGCACCCGCGCCGCGGGAAACGAGCGCGCCAGGTAGAGCGCGGTCAGCCCGACGTTGGCCCCGGCGTCGATGATGACCCGCACCTCCGCGGGATCGCGACAGTGACGGACGAGCTGCACCAGCGGACGGTACTGCCGGGTGATCAGGCACTGCACGAAGACCGCGAAGTCGCTGGTGCCCCGCCGCAAGGTGACCCGGCAGGGCCCGATCTCCGGGTCGTGCATCTCGAGGAGGTTGCGGTCGCCCCGCCGATGAAACTCGTACCCCTCGGCGAAGGCATGATCGAACACGCGCTTGCTTTCGAGGTAGAACGCGCCTCGGCCGTCCAGCCAGCGGCCCATCCGGACCGCGGCGAGAAGGGCCAGCCTCTGCAGCGGGCGGTACTGAGCAAGGATCTTGAGGTGGCGCTTTGGAAAGGCCATCCCGAACACCGTGGGCTATCATACGCGCAGGTGTCCGTGATCTCCGTCGCCGCCCTCGTCCCCTACGCCTCGGGCACCACGCCAGGCCAGCCCTCGGGCTCCTACTTGGGGTACCCGAGGCGCGCCCTCCGCCGGTGGGGGCGCGCCGGCCGGGGGTCGACCTCGGCCATGAGGTCGGTGTGAGGCCAGGCGCCCTGTACATCTGTTACTACCACCTGAGCGAACCGCTGGTTCAAGGACAGGTCCTGGAGTACCTGCGGGAGCTCGCCCGGGCCGGCAACCAGATACATCTCCTGACCTTCGAGCGGCGACGTCTGGACGCCCGCGAGCGAGCCGCTCTCGAGGCGGCGCTGGCCGGGGAGGGCATTCGCTGGCACGCCCTGCGATACCATGGCTGGCCTTCCCTGCTGGCGACTCTCTACGACGTCCTCCGGGGCGTGCTGACGGCGCACCGCCTCTGCCGAAGGCACGGGCTCCGCCTGGTCCACGCCCGCTCGCACGTCCCGGCGGCGATGGCCCTCGCGCTCAAGCGCCTCCGGGGCTACCGTTTCATCTTCGACCTCCGGGGGCTGCTCGCCGACGAGTACGTCGACGGGGGGGATTGGCGGGCCGCCAGCCTGAAGTACCGGCTCACCAAGGGGATGGAGCGCGCGTTCCTTCGCGAGGCCGACGCCATCGTGACCCTCACCGCCCGCATGAAGGAGGAGCTCCTGGCCAACGGCCCCTCCCTCAAGGAGCGCGCGGTCGAAGTCATTCCCTGCTGCGTGGACACTCGCCGCTTCGCCGTCGTGGGAGGGGAGAGAGCGTCCTACCGCGCCTCCCGCGGCTGGAACGACCGCCGGATCCTGACCTACCTGGGCAAGCTGGGCACCTGGTACCTCCCGGCGGAGATGGCCCGCTTCTTTGCTGCCCTCCGGCGGCTCGATCCACGGTTCTTCTTCGAGATCGTGACCCAGAGCGATCCCGCGGCGATGGCCTCCGTGCTCCGCTCCTCGAGCCTCGCCCCCGACTCCTACGAGATCCGCTTCGTCCCCTGGGCGCAGGTTCCGCTGGTTCTGGCCGCCTCGGATGCCGGGATCTCCCTGCGGACCGGCGAGTCCAAGCGGGCCGCCTCCCCGACCAAGGTCGGCGAGTACCTGGCCGCGGGCCTTCCCGTGGTGACGAACGCGGGGATCGGCGACTGCGACGCGTTGCTGGAGGGTCGGCGCACGGGCGTCGTCCTCCGCGACCTCACGCCCGGCGCGCACGAACGGGCGAGCCGCGAGCTCCTGCTCCTCCTGGACGACGATGGGCTCATGGGTCGCTGCCGCACCGCGGCCGAGGAAGAGCTGTCCCTTCGCGGAGTGGGGGGGCCTCGGTACGCCGCGCTCTACCGGCGCCTCTTGGAGACCTGAGTTGGGCTCGGGGCTGCTATCATCCTTGCCGCGATGCCTCCTGCGCGTGCTGAAGGACGTCCTGAAGCGCATCCGGGTATCGCAGCCCTTCAACGCCCTCGCCACCGCCACGGTGCGCGGAGCCCTGCAGGCCCTGGGCATCGAGTCGGAGTTCGTCGTCCGCCACCTCCACCGGGCGGGGGTTACGCGCTGCCGGCTCCCGAACGGACGGCATCTCAAGCTCTGGTCCCGAGGAGACGACTGGGTATCGACCCAGCTCTATTGGCGGGGGCTGGGGGGCTATGAGCCAGAGACCGTCCCCTCCTTCTTCGCCCTCTCCGCGCGCGCGACCGTCGTCCTTGACGTGGGAGCCTACGTCGGGTTCTACACCCTTCTCGCGGCGCAGGCCAGCGCGGCCGCGCGGGTGTACGCCTTCGAGCCTCATCCCGACGTGTTCCAGAGGCTGCTCCTCAACGTTGCCTTGAATGGCCTCCCGAACATCGAGTGCGTCCAAGCCGCGGTGGGCGCCACCGACGGAACCGCCGACTTCTTTCACGTGCCCCAGGGGCTACCCACGAGCTCGAGTCTCTCCCTGGACTTCATGCGACCCCACGGCGAGCTCCACCGGCGCACGGTTCCCCTGCTGACCATGGACCGATTCGCCAGGGAGCGCGGCCTTCCCCCCGTCGGCCTCGTCAAGATCGACACGGAGAGTACCGAGCCCGCGGTTCTCGAAGGCATGATGGACATCCTGCGGAAGGATCGTCCCCCCTTGATCTGCGAGGTGCTGCCCGGGCGCGGCACCGAGGGGCACCTGGAGGAGCTGTTGGGGCCCCTGGATTACCGTTTCTACCTCCTGACGCCGGGAGGGCCCGCGCGGCAGCCGAAGGTGACGGGTCACCCCGCCTGGCTCAACTATCTCTTCCTCCCGGGCGATGCGGGCGAGTATCTCCGGCCCTAGCGCGGAATCCACCATCTCGGTGGCTGCCCTCGTCCCCTACGCCCCGGGCACCACGCCGAGCCAGCGCTTCCGGATCGAGCAATGGGCCCCGTTTCTCGGGGAGCGCGGCATCGAGGTGCGCGTTCTTCCCTTCGCGGGTCGGGCTCTCACCGACCTGATGCAACGCCCCGGGCGTTTCCTGCGCAAGGTTCCGCTCACCCTGTCCGCGGTCGCGCGGCAGACGCTCCGGGCGGCCCTGGGCCGCCTCGGGGACGTCGTGCTCGTCCATCGGTCGGCCGCCATGCTCGGACCGCCCGTTCTGGAGCGCCTGCTCGCCCTGCGGGGTCAGCCCCTCGTCTTCGACTTCGACGACGCGATCTTCCTGCCCCACGAGACGGAGACCAACCGGCGCCTCGCCTGGCTGAAGTTCCCCGGCAAGACCGGCACCATTTGCCGGTTGAGCGCCCACGTCGTGGTGGGGAATGCCTATCTCGCCGAGTACGCCCGTCGCTTCAACCGTCGGGTCACCATCGTACCCAGCAGCATCGACACCGACCGGTACCAGCCCCGGCCGGGCGCCCCGTCGGGAGGCAGGGTCGTGGTGGGCTGGATGGGCAGCTCAAGCTCACAGACCTACCTCGAGATGTTCGCGGGCATGCTCCGCGAGATCGCTGCCCTGCCGAACGTGGAGATCCGGGTGGTCTCGAACCGCCGGCCCGACCTCCCCGGCGTCCCCGTGGTCTGGCGTCCCTGGTCGGCGGCCACGGAGGTGAATGAGATCGCGGCCTTCGACGTGGGCATCATGCCCATGCCGGAGACGGACTGGGCCCTCGGCAAGTGCGCCCTGAAGGCCCTACAGTATATGGCGATGGGAGTCGCCACCGTCGCCTCCGCCGTGGGCGCGAACCCGGAGGTCATAGAGCACGGCCGGAGCGGACTACTCGCTTCGACGGACGCCGACTGGCTGGCCGGTCTCCGCGCGCTCGCCGAGAGCCCTGAGCTGCGCGCGCGCCTTGGCCAGGCGGGTCGCCAGACTGTGGAGACGCGCTACTCGATGCGGTCGAGCGCGGCGGCGTTCGCGGAGGTCGTGCGCAGCGTGGTCGAGCGACCGGGGCCGTGACCACGGCGCGGGATGCCCGGAAGGAGCGCGCGGTCGAGGTCCACTCGGCCCAGGCCGGCCTCTTCGCCGCGCGTTATCGGGCGCTCGATCTCGATCCCTACGCGTCCTGCTTCAACTACAGCCGCCGCCGTCTGGAGACCCTCCTCGACCGCCTGCTGCCGGCGAGGGGCGATGGCCTGCGCCTCCTGGACGTGGGCTGCGGCACCGGGCACCACCTGGCGCGGGCTCGCGCGCGGGGCTTCACGGTCGCAGGAGTGGACGGATCCGCGGAGATGCTCGAGCAGGCGGCGCGCGCTTGTCCGGGAGCCGAGCTGCAACGATCCGACGTCGAGGTCCTGCCCTTTCCGGAGGGGGGTTTCGACGTCGTCCTCTCCATCGAAGTACTCCGTTACCTCCCGGATGCCCGCGCCTGCCTCGGGGAGCTCGCCCGCGTGACGCGTGCCGGCGGGACGTGCCTGGCCACCGCGTCACCCCTCTTCAACCTCAGCGGCTACCCGGTCCTCAACCGTCTGGTGGCGGCGGTGCCCCTGGGGAACCTCGTCCGCCTGCGGCAGTTCTTCCACACCTCGCTCGGGCTCCGGCGCCTCTTCCGAAACGCCGGCTTCGGGCGGGTGGCCACCCACGGGGTATACCTCGGGCCCATCAACTGGGTGGAGCGCCTGGCGCCTCGGGCGTTGCCTCGGCTCTTGAAGCGATGGGAGCCGCTGGACGCGCGCGTCGCCGACCTACCGCTCGTCCGGGACCTGTCCGGCATGCTCCTCGTCCACGCCATCCGATAGCCATGGACGAACGGGAATCCAGCGACCTCGCCCCGGCCTTGCCACGTGGCGTGTTCACCCTCAGTCTCGACTTCGAGCTGATATGGGGGACCCTCGACCTCTTCGGCCCGGAGCGATTCCGCCGGGCCTGCGAGTTCGAGCGCGCCGTGGTCATCGACACCCTGCTCACGCTGCTCTGCGAGCACGAGATCTCCGCCACCTGGTGCGCCCTCGGCCATCTCTTCCTCCCCTCGTGCCGGAGGGAAGGGGGCATGGCCCACCCCGAGATCGTCCGTCCTCGGCATTCCTGGGTCCGTCAGGACTGGTTCCATCACGATCCCTGTCGCAACGAGGCTGACGAGCCGATCTTCTACGGGCGCAGCCTTCTCGAGCGGATACGGGCTTGCCCGGTGCCGCAGGAGATCGGCTCCCACGGGTTCTCCCATGTCATCTTCGGCGATCCCGGATGTTCCCGGGAGTCGGCCCGGAGCGAGCTTCTCGCTTGCGAGCGGGCCGCCCGCGAGATGGGGATCGTCCCCCGCTCCTTCGCCTTCCCGCGCAACCGCGTCGGTCACCTGGATCTCCTTCCGGGCCACGGCTTCTCGTGCTATCGGGGGCCGGGCCCGCGCTGGTACGAGAGGCGATCCGCCGCAGGGAGCCTGAATCGCCTGGGCCACCTCGCCGAGGTCCTCGCCGCAATCGGTCCGCCGGTGGTTTCTCCGCGGTTCGTGCGCGGGCTGTGGAACATCCCGGGATCGATGATCTACTTCCCGATGCACGGAGTGCGCCGCTTCGTTCCCCTGTCGGTGCGCGTGAGTCGAGCCCGGAAAGGGCTCCAAGCGGCGGCCCGGCAACACAAGGTGTTCCACCTGTGGTTCCATCCCACGAACCTGGCGGACGAGCCGGAGCGGATGTTCGCTGGGCTGCGCGAGATCTTGCGCGCGGCCGCCGACCTGAGACGGCGTGGCGAGCTCGACATCGAGCCCATGGGTGCCCTGGCCTCCCGCCTCGATCGGGGCCGCGCCTTGCACCCTCGCGTGGGCCTGGGCTAGTCTCGTTCGATGCCTGTGGCTGACCTCCAGTTGGCGGCCCGTGAGAATGCGGAGGTCCGCGCGCGGGTGAAGCGCCTGTTCTGGTGGGCGCTGGCGGCCCGGCTGGCGGTCGCCCTCTTCATCCACTACGCGGTGGCAAACGATGAGATGTTCGCCCCCGATCAGAAGGCCTATCATCAAGGGGGCCAGCTCCTGGCGGGTCACTGGGCCGGTGAGATCCCGGCGCCCCCCGACAGCCTGCTCCCAGCTGGCCGCAAGGGCTATTACTACGTCGTCGGTTTCCTCTACTTCCTGTTCGGCCCCAACTCCCTGATTCCCAAGCTGGTCAACTGTCTCGTGGGCGCGCTGATCGTGCCCACGGTGTTCGACCTCGCCCTCCGGATGGGCGCGAACGCGCGGGGGGCGCTCCGCGCGGCCACCTTTGCCACCTGGTTCCCCTCACTCGTGTTGTGGTCGGCCTTGAATATCCGGGACGCCTGGATCGTCCTGTTGATCGCCCTGATCTGCCGTGAGTCCCTCATCCTGCAGGACCGTCCGAATCCCCCGTCACTATTCGTGCTGGTGGCCGCCGTGCTCACCATCGTTCAGTTCCGGGACTACATCCTCTTCGCGGTCACCGGGCCCATGATCGTCTCCTTCCTCGCCCGGAACAGCCGCAACGTGGGACGGAACGTGGCCCTGGGAGCGATCGCCGCGACCCTCGTCATCTACGCCGACCAGGCGGCGGGAGCCAACCGAAAGCTCCGCACGTTCGACCTCGAGGAGATCCAGGAAATCCGCTACTGGAACACGGTGGGCGCGTCGAGCCAGTTCGAGCAGGCCGACATCTCGACTCCGACCAAGGCGCTTCTCTTCCTGCCCAAGGGCCTCGCCTACTTCCTCCTGGCTCCCTTTCCCTGGATGCTCGGCAGCATTCGGCAGATCCTGGCGGTTCCCGAGACGCTCTTTTTCTACTCGCTCTTCCTTCCCATGTATCGCGGAGTCCGGCACCTCATACGCCACCACCTGGGGTCCTCGCTCATGGCGCTGCTCATCACCGCCGGGCTCACCCTCGGCTACGCCCTCGGAGAAGGCAACGCGGGCACCGCGTACCGGCATCGGGCGCAGCTGCTCTCGTTCTTCCTCATATTCGCGTCGATAGGCATCGAGGAGAAGAAGAAGAGAAGAACCACGATCCTCCCCCCGGTTCCCGCCTTCGCCCGGACCGCCTGACCTGCGCGTCCGCCGCATTCTCATCTTCATCGTCCCATTGCTGCTCGCCACCCTCGCGGCGCTCCCATTCCTCGACCCACCCTTTGCCCAAGGCACCCTGGGGCCGCGGAGCGACGCTGCCCTCGTCCTCTCGGGGGACGTCGACTACTTGCGGCTGAAGCGGGCGGCCGGGCTCTACCGCGAGGGCCAGGTGCGCCTGCTGGTGCTGACCGGGGCCGGCATCGGAGGCGACAGCGCCCTCGCCATGCGGGAGTTCGCGGAGCTCCGGCTCGGCGTTCCCGCCCGCGCTATGGTCCTGGAAGCGCGCTCCACGACCACTCGCGAGAACCTGGAGTTCGCGGCTCCCCTGCTCCGCCAGTCCGGGGTGAGCCGAGTCGCTCTCGTCACCTCGCGCTCCCACATGGGACGCGCCCTGCGGACCGCGCGGCGGCTCGTGCCCGACCTCGAGTGGGTACCGGTCCCGATGGACGATGCGGGGCCGCCGTCTCGCATCTGGCGCACGCGCCTTCAAGAGTGGGTCAAGCTGGCCTGGTACTGGCTGCGGGGCTGGGCTTGAGCGGGCTACCTCCGCGCGAAGGCGGACAGCGCCTCGGCCCCGGCGGCGATCGAGGGGCGCTGGGGATCGAGTCGCGTTGCGTGGCGGCCCAGGGCCACGCCAGAGGCGCGGTCGCCTCGCGCGGCCCGCACCCAGCCCAGAAGCAGCCAGGCCTCGGCGTCCCCCGGCCGGCCCCGGAGATGGGCGCCGAGGGTGGCCTCGGCCTGGGCGAGGCGGAGGGGAGTCGGGCTCGCCCGCGCCTCGCGCACCGCATCGAGAGCGCGCACCGACACGGGCAGGGGAGTCAGGAGTGCGACCGCGAGTGCTCCGGCCAGCCCGAGGGCGAGCGCCTGGGCCCCGCGGGGGGCGAGCTCCCCAGGAGGGCGGTCCCCTGAAGGGGCGGCGGCCAGGATCCAGGCCGCGAGCGCGGCGAAGAGGACGGCGTTGGAAGTGATGCGGAGGTTGAAGTCGAAGCCGGAGTGAACGAGCAGCGCGGCCGCGGCCGCCGCCGCCCCCATGCCGAGGGCGCGCCGCAGCCGATCTCCTTCGAGAGCGAGCCCTCGGAGCGCCTGTCGAGCCGCCCCCCAGACGGTCCCCATCACGAGCAGGAAGCCGAGCGCGCCGCCTTCCGCGAACAGCTCGAGGTAGTCGTTCTCCGCGTGCTCGACCCGCATGTCCCCGGCTCCCCGCTTGAAGGGGGCCAGGGCGTCCGCGAACGCTCCGAATCCCTGGCCGGCGAGCGGGCTAGAGGCGCCGAGGGAGAGAGTGTCGCGCCACACCCCGAGGCGAAACCGGCCCGAGCTGTCGCTCGTCGCCCCGACCAGGCTCAACACCCGCTCGCGGCCCTCGGAGGGAAGCGCGGCGAAGGCCAGGCCCCCGCAGGCCGCGGCCAGGGAGAGGGCCAAGAGGACGCGAAGCCCCGAGGGGCGGCGCGCGGAGGCAGTGATCCGGAGCAGCAGGAAGACCAGGGCTCCCGCCCCGAGGCTCACCGCGCCGCCGCGCGACAGGGAGATGAGGATCGCGAGGACCATCACCGCCGCGGCCCCGTAGGCGAGCACGACGCGGCCGGCTCGTGAGCTGTCGATCCAGCCGAGGAGTCCGCGCGACCTCCGCGTCTCGTCGGCCAGCCCGACCGCGAGCCCGAGGGTCAGGAGGGCCGCCATCTCCACGTAGCCCGCGAAGTGGTTCTTGCTGACGAAAGGGCCGAAGGGGGCGATGGTCGGGACCGGGATCACCCCGTAGAGCCGGTTGCCGAAGAAGGTCCGGGCCACGAGGCCGTAGAGGGCGACCGCGAGGCCCGCCCCGCCGATCACGAGCGCGGCCGCCCGAGCCGGTCGTCGATGGCGGAGAGCGGGGGCGGCGAGCGCGGCGAGGGCCACCAGCCCGACCGCGAGGGACAGCCACCGGCGCGTGGAGTCGGGATCGATCGAGATCGGCCGAAGGCCCGAGCCGAGGACCCCCGCCGCCGCGGGTTCCCCGGGGTGCCACAAGGCGACGGAGCCCGGGGCGAGGAGCGCATGCAGGCCCGGCGGCAACGGCACGAGCTGCAGCACGGCGAGAGCCAGGAGTCCCCCGACCCATCCCGCCGGGAAGGACGGCACCTCGACGGAGCCGTCACGGCCGCGCAGCACCACGCCCAGGGCGACGAGGAGAGCCACCACGCTGACGACGCGGGTCGAGGACGGATGGGCGCTGCCGAAGGGCCACGGCGTGAGGGCGACGAGCAGCACGAGGACGCCGAGCGCAGCCGTCGCCGCGGGTCCCGGTCGCTCGGACTCGGACGTACCTGCTTCCATTGGCTTCAGCCGCCGCGCCCCGGAGGAGCGGTGCCGGCGATTCTACGCCATGCGGGGTGGCCGGGCTGGGCCGGTCGCGTCGTCTCAGGGCAAGGGTTCGAGGTCGCTCAGGATGCGCGCGAGGGAGAGCGCGCGCCACGCGCATCGAGCGCGTGACCTCGGGGGCGGTGGTGCGCGAAGCCATACCTTGCCTTTTCGTCATGATCTGCCGAAGTTTCAATGACCGGCGCTCGTGGGCGCCGCGCGTAGGCTATCCTTGGGCGATGTGCGGCGTGTGCGGCGTGCTCTCGCGTGGCGGCCCCGCCCGGCGCGAGCACGTCGCCGCCATGACCGCCGTCCTGGCCCACCGGGGCCCCGACGGAGACGGCCTGCACACAGACGGGCCCGCGGCCCTCGGCCACCGCCGCCTCTCGATCATCGACCTGAGCGAGGCGGCCCGCGAGCCCATGACGAACGAAGACGGCTCGCTCTGGCTGGTCTTCAACGGGGAGATCTACAACTTCCGCGAGCTGCGCGCGGAGCTGAAAGACCGGCATCGCTTCACGAGCCAGGGCGACGGGGAGGTGATCCTCCACCTCTACGAGGAGCGCCAGGACGACGTGGTGAAGGCCATCGACGGGATGTTCGCCTTCGCGCTCTGGGACGCGCGGAGGCGCCGCCTGCTGGTGGCCCGCGACCGCGTCGGCAAGAAGCCGCTCTTCTACCACGACGGGGCGGGCCTCTTTGCCTGCGCCTCGGAGGTGAAGGCGCTCCTCGCGCATCCCGACGTGCCGCGCGAGCGGGACCCGGCGGCCCTGCCCCTCTACCTGACCTACGGATACGTCCCCAACCCCGGCACGTTCTACCGCGGCATCCGCGCCCTGCCCCCGGCCCACTACCTCGTCGCGACCGAGCAGGGGATCGAAGGCCCGGTGCCGTACTGGAACGTGCGCTTCCGCGACGGCGAGGTGGGGGACGACCGGGAGGCCGAGGAGCGCTTTCGCACCCTGCTCGAGCGGGCGGTGGCTCGGCGGCTGGTGGCGGACGTGCCACTCGGGGCCTTCCTCTCGGGCGGCCTCGACTCGTCGAGCGTGGTGGCGCTCATGGCCCGGGCGGCCGGCGGGCGGGTCCAGACCTTCACGATCGGCTTCGCGGGCCACCCCGAGTACGACGAGACCCCCCACGCGCGCGCGGTAGCCACCCACTTCGGGACCGAGCACACGGAGTTCGTGGTGGAGCCGCGCGCGCTCGACCTGATCGATCGCCTGGTGTGGCATCACGACGGCCCGTTCGGCGACTCGTCGGCCATTCCCGCCTACCTGCTCTCGGAGCTTACGCGCACCCGGGTCACGGTCGCGCTCAACGGAGACGGGGGCGACGAGGTGTTCGCCGGCTACCTCCGGCTCTACGGGGGAGCCCTCTCGGAGCCCATCCCAAGGCCGGTCTTCGGGGTCGCGAGCCTCGTCCTGGGCCTGCTGCCCGAACCGAAGGACCGCAAGCACCCGCTGCGTTTCGTGAAGCGGTTCGTGGAAGCCGGGCGACTGCCCCTGCTCGAGCGCTACCTCCGGTGGATCTCGTATTTCCCGGAGGGCCTGACGAGCCTCCTGCGGCCGGAGCTCTCGCCTCACGCGGAGCGGGGACGGATCCTCGCGAGCTTCGAGCACGAGCTGAATGGCGAGGGCAGCGTGCTCGCCCGCCTCCTGCAGCTCAACTTCAAGACCTACCTGCTCGACGACCTGCTCGTGAAGATGGACCGCATGTCGATGGCCCATGGTCTGGAGGCCCGCTCTCCCTTCCTCGATACCGCCCTCGTCGAGTTCGGGGCCTCCCTGCCCGACCGTCTGCGTATGCGGTTCGGCCGCGGCAAGATCCTCCTGCGGCGCGCGATGGCGGGCCTCCTGCCGGAATCGATCCTGGCCCGCGGCAAGATGGGCTTCGGGGTTCCGCTCGGCGCCTGGTTCCGACGGGACCTCCTCGGCTTCGTGGCCGAGCGGCTCCTGGACCAGCAAAGCCCGTTGTACGAATATCTGAGGCCGGAGCCCGTCCGAGAGCTTCTGTCGCGCCACCAGGCCGCGTCGGTGGACTCGAGCTCCCAGATCTGGGCCCTCCTGACCCTCGAGAGCTGGCTCCGTCAGGAGCGAGCGGCGGGCCTTCCCCAATCTGCTTCAGTGATGCTAACTTAGCTTGACCAGCATCAAGTGCTGGTGTTAGTCTTTCTCCCCAGAGGGATTGCACTCCAACACAATGGCTGCCACCCCAGGCTCCGGGAAGCGGGGCGGCATTCGGGTCGTTCGCCTCTTCTCCCGGCTCAACATCGGGGGCCCGTCGGTCCATGTCATCCTGCTCACGGCCGGCCTCGATGCGAGGGGCTATAGGACGCGCCTCGTGGTCGGCCAGGAAGCCTCTCACGAAGGGAACATGCTTCCCTTGGCGGCCGACAAGGGCGTCATCTGCGAGCCCATGGAGGGCCTGGGCCGCGAGATCCACCCCATGTCCGATTTTCGGGCATTTTTGGGACTCTACAGACTTCTCAAGGAGTTCCGGCCGGCGATCGTGCACACCCATACCGCGAAAGCCGGCTTCCTGGGGCGGCTCGCCGCACGGCTGGTGGGGGTGCCGGTCGTCGTTCACACGTTCCACGGGCACGTCCTGCGCGGTTATTTCGGACCGCTCAAGACCGCGTTCTTCCGGAAGCTGGAGACGGGCCTCGCGCGGCTTGCGGACGTGCTCGTCGTGGTGTCCGACCCCCTCAAGCAAGACCTTGTGGATCTAGGAGTTGCCCCGGCGGACCGGATCCGCGTGGTGCGCCTGGGCCTGGAGCTGGGCCATCTCGTCGAGCCACTTCCCTGCGGCGCCCTCCGGGCACCGGCCCGCGTACCGAACGGCTCTCCTCTCATCGGAATGGTGGGCCGGCTCGTCGAGATCAAGGACGTTCCGACCTTCCTCCGCGCCGCCGTTCTGGTGCGCAAGGCCGTGCCGGACAGCCACTTCGCCCTTGTGGGCGATGGCGAGGAACGTTCCTTGCTTGAGAGAGACTGTCAGCGGCTGGGCCTGGATCGAGCGGTGTTCTTCCACGGCTGGCGCCGAGACCTGGCCGCGGTTTATGGAGACCTGGACGTCGTGGTGAACTCGTCGCGCAATGAAGGGACGCCCGTGGCTCTCATCGAGGCCCTGGCCGCCGCCCGTCCGGTGGTGGCCACGCGCGTGGGCGGCACGGCCGACCTCCTGGCGGCGGGTTCGCACGGTCTGCTGGTGCCGCCCGGCGACCCCAAGGCGTTGGCGGCGGCGATCCTCGAGTCGCTGCGCGAGCCCGCGGCGGCGCGGAAGCGGGCCCTCGCCGGCCGCGCCTCTGTCCTCGAGCGGTACTCGGCGGCCCGGCTCATCGACGACATCGACCACCTCTACCGCGAGCTGCTGGCGGCGCGCTCGATGGCGGCCTGACGGCCATGGCCACCGCCCTCCCCGCCCTCGCGGTCATGACGTGCGCGCTCGTGCTCTCGGCGGCGCTGGTGCCGGTGGCCCGTCTCGCCGCGCGGCGCCTGGGCGTGATGGACGCCCCGGGTCCCCGCAAGGTCCACGCCGAGCCCACCCCGCGCATGGGCGGGCTGGCGGTTTCCCTCTCGTTCGCGGGAGTGGTGCTCTTGGGCTACCTGGCGGTGCCCCTGCTCCAGGGGGTGCCCGCCATCGAAACCTATTTCGGCCCCGCCCTCGCGCTGCTCCTGGAGGCGTACCGTGTGGAGCGCAAGCTCCTCGCCCTCCTCGCCGGAGCCGCTCTCGTCTTCGCCGTGGGCCTCGCGGACGACACCCTGGGCAGCCGGTTCCCCGTGGGAGTGAAGGCCGCCGGGCAGATCGCGGCCGCCCTGGTGGTGATCGCGGCCGACGTGCGCACCTCCTTCCTGCCCTACGACTGGATGAACACCGTGGTCACCCTGCTCTGGCTGGTCGGGGTCACGAACGCCTTCAACCTCCTCGACAACATGGACGGCCTCTGCGCGGGGGTCGCGCTGGTGGCCTCCGCGATGCTGCTCCTCAACGCATGGCTCCTCGGGGAGTTCTTCATCAGCCTGATCCTGGTCGCGTTCATGGGCAGCCTGCTCGGCTTCCTGATCTACAACTGGAGCCCCGCGTCGATCTTCCTGGGCGACTGCGGCAGCCTGTTCATCGGCTACGTCATGGCCTCCCTGACCCTGCTCGAGCGTTACGTCTCCCACGCCTCGAGCAGCTACTTCCCGGTGCTGATGCCGGTGCTGGTGCTGGCCATGCCGCTCCTGGACACCGCCACCGTGGTCGTGATCCGTGTGCGCGAAGGGCGGCCGATCTACGTGGGGGATAGCCGGCACATCTCCCACCGGCTGGTCTCCCTGGGCCTTTCCCCCCGGACCGCCGTGCTGGTCATCTACCTGATCACGTTCTGCCTGGGCATGGGCGCGGTCTCCCTGGCCGACGCCACGCCGGTGGAGACCTTCCTGATCCTCCTCCAGTCGGCGGGGATGGTCACCCTCGTGCTGATCCTGCTCTTCTTCGAGCGGCGCGCGATCCCCCGCCGGGAAGCCGCATGACCGCGTCCCTGCTGCTCGCGTTTCTGGCCTCGGCCTCGGTCGAGCTCCTCGCCGTGCGCCTCACGGGAGAGGGGGGCCGCGCCTCCCTCAAGGTCCTCACCACCGCCCCCCCCGGCGGGTTGACGGCCCAACGGAAAGGCGAGGAGGTGGCGATCGTCTTCGAGGCCGCCGCCCCCGAGGGCTTTCCCCTTCCCCCGCCGGTGCCGCCCGTCCAGGCGCTGCGTCTGGTGCGGGAGCCCGGCCGCACCTCCCTGCTCGTCAGGGTCGCCCCCGAGGTGCCGTTCGAGCTGCGCCGCGAGGAGACCCTCGTGAGCGTGGTCTTCGGCGAGATGGCCCTCGCGGAGACGGTCCCGGCCGGCGAGCTGTACCCCAAGCTGTTCCCCGGCGCCGCCCCGGGGACGCCCGAAGCCGCTCCTCGAGACGCCGAGGAGGCCGAGGGCGAGGGCCTGTGGTGGGGCCCCTTCCGGCTGCGCCCCTCGCTGGTCCTGAGCTACGTGGACGTCGACGTGGCGGACTCGGAGACGGGCGCGCCCGTGCGCGAGCGCTACCTCCAGATCCAGCCCATCCTCGGGGCGAGCGCGTCCCTCTGGGGTGGACGCCTGCGCGCCGGCTACGAGCCGCGCTTCCGCACGTTCACCACCCTGGGCGGCCTCGGCACGACCACCCACCTCTTCGACGCGGCCCTGGACCTCACGCTGGCCCAGCGCCTCGAGCTGCACGCTGCCCACCATTTCGCCCGCGGCGTCCTGGAAGCGTACGAGGTGGACCCGGGCCGCGAGTACTTCTTCTCCCTCGGCCGCTTCAACCGCAACGACACGGTGGTGAGCGCCCGCTTCGAGATGACGCCGCGGCTCGGGCTGGAGGCGTCGGCCGACTGGAACCGGGTCGACCTGGGCCAGCCGGCCGGCTTTTCCGGCTACGACAAGGACACGTTCCGCACCGGCCTCGGCTACGAGGTGGGCCCGAGCATGAAGGCCTCGATGGGCTACGAGCGCCAGCGCGTGACGGCCTCTCCCGACCGTCCCGTGATCGAGGCCGAGGCCGATTCGGTCTTCCTGAGGGTCATCGACGACCGTGGGCCCGCGGCCTCCGGCCAGGTCGAGGTGGCCTACCGCGACCAGAGGACCCTGCGCGCCGCCGCGCCCGGCCAGCGTTTCCGCGGCCTCAACTACGCCGCGACCCTGCGCCGGGCCCTGGGGGTGAATGCCCTGGTCGAGCTCGGGGGCGGGCGCGCCACCGACGTCTCGGCCTTCGAGGCCAACGCCTTCTACGTGTCGAACTCCGCTCGCGGCGGGCTGACCGTCGCCCTCCCCTGGGAGCTGTCCCTCCGGAGCGACGTGGGCTGGACCTGGAACCGCTACCGGCTGCCTGCGAGCGCGATCGGGGTCCCGCGCGCCGACGACCTCTTCGGCTGGTCCGTGGGGGCGAGCCGGGCGTTCGGCCGCCGCGTCTTCCTGCGCGCGGACTACCGGCGCGACCGGCGCGACTCGAACATCCCGGGGTATGACCTCGTGAGCCACGGCTTCATTGCCCAGCTCGGGATCGGCCTGTTCCCCGAAAAGGCCACGGCGGAGAGGGCCTCGCGGTGAAGGCGCTCGGGCTGCCCCTCGCCGCCCTCGTGCTGCTCGGCTCCCTGGTCGAGGCCCAGGACGCGCCGAGCCCCACCCCCCCAGCGCCCGCGCAGGAATACCTGGTGGGGCCGGGGGACATCCTGCAGATCACCGTCTACGGCAACGAGGACCTCTCGCGCGCCCCCACCGTCCAGCCGAACGGCACCATCGGCCTGCCCCTGCTCGGGGACGTGGCGGTCACGGGCCTGAGCGCTTCGGAGATCCAGCGCAAGCTGACCGCGCTCCTCGCCCGCGACTTCCTGGTGAACCCGCAGGTCGAGGTCAAGGTCAAGGAGTACCAGAGCCAGTTCGTGAGCGTGGTGGGCGAGGTGAACAACCCCGGCCGCAAGCCGCTGCGCGGCCGCACGCGGCTCTTCGACGTCCTCATCGAAGCCGGCGGCTTCACCCCCCGGGCCTCGGGCGAGGTGGTCATCACCCGCCGCGAAGGGACCTTCGACAACGGAGCGCACAGCCTCCGGCTCCAGTTCAGCGGCGCCTCCCCCGCCCCCAAGGATCTGGTGAACCTCGAGGTCCCCCTGCAGAACGGCGACCTCATCACGGCCTCGGCGAAGTACTATGTGACGGTGGAGGGGGAGGTGGTCCGGCCGGGACGCTACCCCCTCGAGGAAGAGACCACGATCAGCACCGCGGTCAGCGCGGCGGGCGGGGTCACGCGGTTCGCCAAGAACGACGTGAAGGTCCGGCGCGTGAGCCCGGAGACGGGCAAGACGGAGATCCTGGAAGTGGACCTGAAGGCCATCCGCAAGGGGAAAGAGACCGACCTCGTGCTCCGGCCCAACGACGTGATCACCGTCCCCCGGAAGCTGTTCTGACGAGGTGACGCGCCCATGACCACCGCCCCGCCCGTCTTCGATCCGCCCTCGGAGCGCGAGCTGGACCTGCGCTACTACGCCGGCATCGTCTGGCGGAGCCGGGTCTTCATCGTGGCCCTGGGCCTCGTGGGTCTCGCCCTCGGCTTCGTGGTCGCGCTCCTCCAGACGCCCCAGTACCGCGCGGGGGCCATGATCCAGATCGAGCCTCCCACCCCGAGCTTCATGACCGTCACCGACGCCCTGGCCGGCATGGGCAACTACTGGCAGAACGCCGACTTCTACAACACGCAGTTCCGGGTGCTGAAGTCCAAGACCCTGGGCAGCCGGGTGGTGGAGCGGCTGAAGCTCGACGACCGGCCTCCCTTCAAGGACAACCCCGAAGCGGGCGCGCTCTTCGTGACCCACGTCGGGGTGGAGCCCATCCCCGACAGCCGGCTGGTCGTGGTCGCGGTGACCCACCAGGACGCGAAGGAGGCCGCCCTCTGGGCCAACGCCCTGGCCGAGGTCTACGTCGAGCAGACCCTGGCCAGCCGGGTGGAGGCGGCGAAGAAGGCGTACGACTGGCTGCAGGAGCGCCTGGGCGAGACCCAGAAGGGCATGCGCCAGGCCCAGGACAAGCTGGCCAAGACCTACCAGAGCCAGGACGTCTTCTTCGTGCCCGAGGGCGCCGGCTCCGCGGTGGCCTCCTCGATCGGCAAGCTCAACGAGGACTACGTAGCCGCCCAGGCGCGGCGCATCGGCATCGAGGCGGCGCTCAAGCAGTTCGCGGAGATGCGCCAGGCCAAGAAGAACCTGGACACCATCCCCCAGGTGGCCACGGACCCCGTGGTGGCGGGGCTCAACGCCCAGATCGCGACCTTCACCGTGGAGCTCTCGCGCCTCAAGGAGAAGTACAAGGAGGGCCACCCCGAGGTCCAGAAGGTCAACAACCAGGTCGCGCAGATCCAGAAGGCCAAGGAGCAGCGGGCGGCCCAGATCGCGGACGGGCTCCAGGCGGAGTTCGCCCAGCTCCAGAAGCGGGAGAGCGAGCTCCGGGACGCCATCGACGCCCAGAAGGCCGAGGCGGCCCGGCAGAGCCAGAAGAAGACCGAGGTCGAGGTCCTCAAGAAGGAAGCCCAGTCCGCGGCCAGCCTCTACGACGTGCTCCTGCAGAAGCTGAACGAGAGCGACATCGCGGCCTCCATCCGCACGAACAACGCGAGCGTGGTCGAGCGGGCGAGCCCGCCCCCCTCTCCCGTGTGGCCCAACAACCGCAAGATGGCGGGGGTGGGCCTCCTGCTCGGGGTGGCCCTGGGCCTCGGTCTCGTCCTCCTGCGCGACTTCCTGTCGAACACCATTCGCGATCCCGAGGAGATCGAGCGCTACCTGCACCTCGACCTGCTCTCCGCGGTGCCCCGCTACCAGGCGGACGCCGAGCACCTCGTCACCGAGGCCTACCAGAACCTGCGCACCGCCCTCCTCTTCGCGCGCAAGGACGAGGCGGGCCAGGTCGTGCTCATCACGGGCACCGCGCCCCAGGAGGGGAAGACCACCACCCTCGTCAACCTGGCCAAGCTGCTGGCCGCCTCCGGGGAGCGCACGATCGTGATCGACTGCGACCTGCGGCGAGCCCAGATCCACCAGCGGCTCGAGATCTCCCGCGCTCCCGGCTTCACGGACTATTTCGTGCGCCACGAGGAGCTGGACTCCCTCGTCCAGTCCACCCGGGTGCCGAACCTCTTCGCGCTCACCGCGGGCCCCCTCCCTCCGAACCCGCCCGCCATGCTGGCCCGCAAGAACGTCGCCGACCTCTTCTCCCACCTGCGGCGGCAGTTCGAGTGGATCCTGGTGGACTCGCCGCCCCTGGCATCGGTGACGGACGCGCTCCTCCTCGCCCGCCACGCCGACCTGGCGGTCATGGTGGTGCAGCACAACAACGTGGACAAGAAGCTCGTGAAGCGGAGCGTGGTCGCGCTGCGCAAGGCCACCCCGAACCTGCTGGGAGCCATCCTGAACGCGGTGGACCTGAAAGCGCGAGGCTACCACTACTACTACTACCAGGACGGGGAGGCATCGAAGGCCGAGGCCCGTCCCGAGGCGGCGGTCAAGGGTTGATCGTGCGCGCTCGGCAGAGTGCCCCGTGGGCGGCGGCGTTCGCCCTCGGCGGGTTGGGGTTGGTCACCCGCCCCCCGGCCGTCAGCGGCGTCGCGGTGGCCACCCTGGCCTGGGTCGATACCGGCGTGGAGAGGGAGTCCGCCGATGGCACCGAAGGCTGGCGCAAGCTCAAGGCGGGCGACCGGGTGCGCACGGGCGACCGCCTGCGCACCGCCCAGGACGGGTTGGCCCGCGTGGAGTTCCCCTGGATGTCCATCACCTTCGGCCCCGCCACGATCCTGCACATCCCGGCGGAGGTGGTGCTCTCCACCGTGCTCGGTCAGGGGCGCGCGGAGTTCGAGGGGCAGGGGCGCGAGATCGTGAAGGTACGCACCGCCGAGGCGGAGATCCGGGGGACGGGGCGCATCGTCGTGCGCCGCGAGCAGGAGCGGACGCTGGTCACGGCCATGGCCATGGACGGCACGTTCCGCGTCGAGGCCTCCGGCGAGACCGTCGTGCTGAAGGCGGGTGAGGGAACCACCATCCGGGATGGCGAGCCGCCCTCGTCCGCCCAGAAGCTCCCGGAAGCCCCCGAACGCGTCCGACCCGGGTCCGACCCGCTCTACGTGTCCAGCGGCCAGCCGGTCAACCTCGACTGGAGCCCGGCCGCTCCCGCGTCCCACGTCCAGGTCATGCCCTTCGACTCGGACGACGTGCTGATGGCGCGGGACGTGGGCCCACCCCCCTACGCGCTGGTCATCCCCTGGGAGGGCACCTATCGCTGGCGCGTCTCCTCACGCGACGGACAGGGCCTGGAGGGTCGGCCCTCGGAAGCGGGCTACATCTGCGTGGTCGAGAAGTAGGGCCGGCTACGGCAGCACCGGGCTCGCGATTTCCTGGGGGGGGATCACCAGTGGGTTGAGGGGGTTGCCCTGGCCGGTCCCGGGCGGGAGGGCCGGCACGCCCGTGCTCCCGTCCAGGGTCACCCCCTGGACGCTCGCTACGAGCGTCCCCGGCAGGATCACGTCCCCGCAGGATTCGAGGGGGGCGAGAGCGCGCCGCCGCTCGATGAACTTCCGAGCCTCCACCGCCTTCTCGCGCGTGACCGGTCCCGCAGGTCTCCCTGCAACCAAGGGGTCCGGGGGCCCGAGGTCGAGGCCGAGCCGCCGCACGGTGGCCACGTAGTCGGCGGGGGCGTCCTTCTTGCGCTCCAGGCGCAGCCGCCCGACCGTCGAGCCGGAGCCCAGGGTCACCGTGAACGAGTGCGGGCCGGCCGCGAAATCGCCGGAGAGCACCACGCGCCACCGCGGGGCCTCGTCTTGGGCCGGACAGAGCACCGCCTTGCGACAGGCGTCCGCCAGCCAGCTCTGTCCACCGGCCGTCGCCCCCAAGACCGAGAGGGTATGGAAGCCGGCCTCGGGCAGGTTGGCCACGAGCACCGCCTTCGCGCCGCGCGTGCCCGCGCGGAGCGTCCCTTCCTCGAGACCCGCCGCCGCGGGCGTGAGGACCGGCGACGACTCTTCGACCCGCATGTCCGCCCCGCGCCACTCGAGGGGCATCGCCGCCGGGGGCAGCTCGGACTCGAGATCGGCCGCCTGGAGCGCGGTCAGGGCCACGTCGTCGGTGGTCGCGACCGCGGTGGCGCGCCACCCGCCGCGGGGCTCGATCGGGCTCACGCAGGGCGGGGCGAACTCCACGAACTCGAGGACGTTCCCGCGGGGGATCAGCACGGCCGCGTTGTACGCGCCGGGGTCGAGGTGGGTCGAGCCCGCGTCGAGCCAGGCCGGCGCCGCCGCGGGGGCGACCCGGAACGACTGGATCGGGGTCTCCTTGCCGATGGCCTTGACCTCCGCTTCCGTCTCGCCCTGTCCGGCCAGCCGCAGGCGCATGCGGTAGTCGCCGCCCCGGGCCACCGCCAAGCGGTAGACGACCGCGCCCACCGGCTCGGTGGCCCGCACGCGCCGGGTCCCGTCGTCGTCCGTGAACACGTCGACCCCGGTCCCCTTCGCGTAGAGGTCGGCGCGGAAGGCGCGGCTCCCCTTGCCGGAGAGTGTCGAGAAGACCTGTGATGCCTGGTCGGCCACTCCGGCGCCCGGCTCCAGGAGGTCGAGCGCTCGCAGGACCATCCGTGCCCATTCCGGGTGGCTCACCGGGCTCGGCCGGGCATCCCCGTAAAGGGGGAGGAGCGCCACCGACGCCACCACGGCCATGCCTCCCAACGACTTCCAGGACCGCCGCATCCACCACTCCCTTGGGGGTTTGACACCCCGCCTCACCAACCCTACTCTCCTATCGATGGCCGAGTCAAAGGCCTCCCTGGCCTTCCTGCGAGACTTCCTGGCTCGGAGCACCCTACCCCCCCTCCCTGGGGAAGCGCCCCGGGAAGCCGCCACGGGCATCGCCGTCGCCGCTCGCCAGCAGGGGGTCGCAGGCTTGCTGCATCGCGCGCTCGACTCGGAAGGGGAGGCCACCTCGCCCTGGCCGGCCGAGGTTCGCGAAGCGTTGGCCCGGGACCGCCGGACCGCCCTCGCCCGCGGTGTCCGCCAGCTCGCCCTCGCCGCGCGCGTCCTCGACCGTCTGGATCGGGCGGGGCTTCGCGCCCTTCCCCTGAAGGGGGCCGCTCTCCTGGAGACGCTCTACGACTTCGAGGACGAGCGCACGATGGCCGACGTCGACCTGCTGGTGCTCGACGACTGGCCCCAGGCACGAGCCCTGCTCGCGGACGACGGGTTCGTGGAATGCGGCCGGGCCGACCATGCGGCCGTCCTTCGTGATCCCGAGACCGGCGCCGTCCTCGAGTTGCACCATAGCGTCACGTCCTCGCCCGGCCTCTTCCCCCTCGACCGCGACGGCCTCTGGTCGCGGAGCGTCCCCGGCGCCGGCCAGGTGCCGCGGCTGCCCTCGGCCGAGGACCTGCTGGTGCAGCTCTCACTGCACGCCGCGTTCCAGCACGGGCTCGTGCTGTCGCTCGCCCAGTGGCTCGACTTTCGCCGGCTCCTCGAGCGGCGGAGCCTGGACCCCCAGCGCCTGTTGGCCGCGTCGGCCGCAGCCCGGGCCTCCGCCCCCCTGGCCGCCGCTCTCGAGGCGGCGCGGGTGGTCGTGCAGGCTCCGGTGCCCGGGTGGCTGCGGGCCGTGGAGGCGCGCTCGGTTCGGCTCGCGGGACGGGCCCCGCTGCACTTCGTGACCCCCGCCCCGCCCGATCTGGCCAGGGTGCGCCTCTCGCTCTTGCGCGGGCGGCGGCTCGAGCTCCTTCGCCGGACCCTCTTCGCCGAGACTCCCGGAGAGCCGGCTTCCTTCTTGCACCGCATCGGGAGAGGAGCGGCAAGGGCCGCCCGGCTGGCCCGCCACTGGGGCCCGCGGATGCTTCGAGGCGCGCTCGGGGGCGCCGCCCGCGGCCGGCCAGGTTGTGGACATGTGTCCGGAACCCCGCCGCGCCTGGCCCAGGCCGACGGCATCCTCCGCGACCTCTTCGGCGGCTTCCCGTTCCTGCGCCTCACCGTCACCGGAGACTGCATGCGCCCCGCTCTCGCCCCCGGCGACCGCGTCCGCCTCGTCTCCCGGGAGCAGAGGCCGCCGCGGGTCGGCGACGTCGTGCTCGCCCGACACCCCGAGGGCCTGCGCCTGCACCGCCTGGTGTGGGGTCCCCCTCTGGCGCGGCTCGGCCTCCGGTGGCGCACCCAGGCCGACCGGGGAGCGATCTGGGACCCTGCCCTCGAGCCCGAGGACGTGCTGGGAACCGCGGTCGAGGTCGAGGGCTCTCCGGGTTTGCGCGCCCTCCGCGGCCGGCTGACGAGCCTGAGGTCGCTTCTGCGGGGCCTGCGGACCTGGATGCGGCTGGAGAGAGCCCCGTGAAGCCCGTCCTGGCCGCGGCTTTTGGCCGCTCGGAGCGCATGGTCGGGAGGCGGATCGCGGGCGAGTACATCCTCGTGCCCCTCGTGGGGTGGGGTGCCGACCTCGACTCGATCTTCAACCTGAACCGGGTCGGGGCCTTCGTGTGGGAGCGGCTCGACGGCGGGACCAACGGGTCCGCGATCGTCGACGGGCTCGTGGAGCGCTTTGCGGTGGACCGCGCGACCGCCGAGGCCGACTACGTGGAGTTCATCGAGCATCTGCGTTCGATCGGCGCGGTGACGGGCCCGACCCCGCTCTGAGGCGCGCGAGGTCGTTCGCGCCCCTCAGTGATTCCGCATCGTGGTAGCCGAGGATAGGGCAGGGCCCTCTTCCGCAACGGGTTAGCCCCTTCGTTCCAGAGGCGAGCAATTTCGTGTTGGGTCAAGGTGAATTCTTGCTTGACATTCTGATATACGTAGGATAT
>WNFU01000941.1_pt1 | contig 109910 bp, 128 predicted proteins | sample 5400121 | NCBI WGS metagenome assembly WNFU01 (sample SAMN13153360, study PRJNA577476) | soil metagenome | isolation source: 100 cm soil or saprolite under grassland replicate 1 | place: USA:California | collected 2016-06-15 | reverse complement strand
CGGCGCGTGCGCGGCGTCGGCCACGGCGAGATCGAGCTCAACCCGCGCCGCCCATGGCGCTTCAAGATCCAGGCGCCGACCTGGAACACGGTGCTCGACGTCGGCGGGCTCGACGTGCGCGAGATCCATGTCGACAGCGGCGCCTCGAGGGTTGAGTGCTTCCTCCCGCGGCCCAGGGGCGTCGTGCCGATCCACATCTCCAGCGGCGTGGTCAGCGTCTCGCTGCACAGGCCGAAGGGCGCGGCGGTCATCGCCACAGTCCACACGGGCGCCGTGAAGCTGAAGCTGGACGAGTTCGCGACCAGGGTCGCTGTAATCGACGTGCACTGGCAGAGCGAAGGGGCTGCGCGGCGGCGCCTGCTGAGCCGCGACCGGCAGGCAAGCCGGCTTCAGCGCTGGAGATCCTTCTCGACGGAGTGGAGTCGCACATCAAGGCGCACAGCGCGGTACACGAATAGACGAATAGTCGCTTATTCGCCTATGGCGAATGACTCGGGGTCAGCCGGCGCCCGAGCATCGTCCAACCGCTGCAAGCCGATGGCTGCGAAGAAGCGCACGTCAGTTTCGGGGTCTGAGCGCCGCGGTCAGGAGATCGCCTGCCCCTGGAAGAGCAAGGTCGGCGACCGCGCTGATGGCTTCGCAACGGACCGCTTCGTCAAGATCGCTCAGGGCAAGCACGAGGGCAGCCCGAGCTGCTTCTGAGCGGGGAAACCGCGCCTTGAGACGAGGTACCGCCTCCATTCGTACCAGCGGATCGCGGTGGCTCTGCACGAGCTCGACCAGTTCGTCGCACGTGGTTGCGGCCTGAGCGATCTTCGATGCCTTCCGGCTCGCCGCCATGCCCGGCTCGTCATCTTCCCTGACCGGAATCGGTCCGATAGGGCCGATCCAGATGGTCGCCCGATCCGAGGAGTCGTCGTCCTGGTCGGTCATTTTCTGAACGCGAATTCTGTCGTTAACAACCAGGATTCCAATCCTGACTGGGGCTGCCTAGCCTCCCATCAAAACGCAGGAGGTTGACATGCAGTTTCTCGCCGCGACACCCGACATCACACCAATCACCAGCTTGATCACGACCTGGATTCACATCGGCCAGGCCCTCGTCGGGTCGATAGGTGCGTTGGCTTTCATCGGAGCTTTCATCTGGAAGATCACCGCCGTCGAATCCAAGTCCGCGCTGGCGGCCAAGCAGTGGATCTCGCGAATCGTCGTCGGCACCATCGGGGTCGAGGTCGCCAGCTCGCTCGTCGGCATCCTCACCAGCTCCGTCCCGACCCACTGACGCATGGACCTGTCGTGGCTCAAGGCCCTCTACGAAGAGCTGGGCCGGATCGAGGGCTACCTCTACACGCTGGTCCACCCGAACCTGATCGTCGCGCACGTTCTCGAGGACAGCGTCGGGCTGCTGCTGAAGGTCTGGTTCAAGTTCATCCTCACCACGACCGACTTCGAGACGGGCGGCGACTTCATCTACAGCTCGACGATCCAGCGCTTCGAACCGAAGGTGCAGCTGGTCGCCAACGCGGCGATGGTCCTGGTCGCGCTCTGGGCGTCCTATCGAATCATGCTCGGCCAGGGCGTCATGTCCCAGTACAGCGCTCGCATGCTGCTCCCTCGCCTGTTCATGGGCACCGTGCTCATCAACTTCGCGATGCCGCTGTTTCAGATGGCCGTGACGGCGAACAATGCGATCTGCAGCACGCTGCAAACGTTCGGCACGCACGATGACCTGAGCACATTCGCGGCCAGCTTCAACCACAACCCGAATGCGGCCACGTGGGAGATCATCACGACGGGCGCGCTGGCCGGAGGCTATGGCGTGCTCGCGATCGCTTACCTCGTTCGCTACGCGATCCTGATCGGGCTCGCGATCACAGCACCGCTCGCCGCGCTCTTCTTCATGCTCCCGGAAACGCAGCACCTGGCGAAGATGTGGAGCTCGCACTTCACCACGAACCTCTTCATGCAGCCGGCGCAGCTGTTCGTGCTGTCGGTCGGCCTGGCGCTGGAGCACGACGGGATCACGCCGGTCCATCACCTGTTCGCGCTGGCGTCGCTGCTCATCGTCTTCAAGGTCCCGGGCGCCATCGGTGGCGCAGGCAAGACCGCGCACCGGCTCGAGTCGACCGCGCTCAAGGCGCTCGGCCACCTCGGGCACGTGCTGGTCAAGGCTTGATGCGCAGCCTCGCGATGGGCGCGGCGTGCCTGGCCGTCATGCTCATCGCGGCGACCCAGGTCCCAAGCCACCTGCGCCTGCCGCTGGCCGGCGTCGTCCCCGGGGCGGTGGTGACCCAGCCTTTCGGCTGCACGGCGCTCGCGCTGGAGCCGTTCGACCCGAGCTGTCCCACTCTCCACACGCACACGGGGATCGACCTGGCGGCCGCCCTCGGGTCGGAGGTCTTCTCCGCGACCGACGGCACCGCCTCCGTCGGCTTCGACCCCGCAGGCGCCGGCAACTTTGTCAGCGTCGTGGCCGACGCCCACGTGCGGATCCTGTATGCCCACCTGTCTGCCTGGCGGGTCGCGCAGGGCGACTCGGTTGCACCGGGACAGCTGATCGGCCTGGTCGGGGCGACCGGATTGGCCACCGGGCCGCACGTGCACCTGCAGGTGGAGATCGATCGCGTCCCGGTCGACCCGGCCTGGTACCTGTCCCCTTAACAGGCTGGGTTGGATTGCCGCCGCCCGGCACCTACTCTCAGCGCAATCTCACGGAGGTGATGCGATGGTCAACAAAGTCATCCTGATCGGCAACCTGACCGCGGACCCGGAGGTGAAGGCGACACCCAAAGGGACCTACGTCGCCAAGATTCGGCTCGCGACCAACTCGTACGCCGGCAAGGACGAAAGCGGCAACCGCAAAGAGCAGTCCGAGTTCCACAACCTGGTCGCGTTCGGCAAGCTGGCGGAGTTTGCCGGGCAGTACCTGCAGAAAGGCCGCTCGATCTACGTCGAGGGCAGGCTGCACACGAGCACCTGGGAGGAATCGCCCGGTCAGAAGCGGTACCGCACCGAGGTGATCGTCGACGAGATGCAGTTCGTCGGCAAGAAGCCCCAGGCGGCGGCGGCGGCCTGATTCAGAGACAAGCCCAGGGCCTGGCCCGTAATCTTGTAATCGATGCCGGAGGACGTACGCGCCTGGTTTGCCCGCCGAATTCCCGCCGGGTGGTTCGTCGGGGCGCCTGAGGTCAGGGCTGACGGCGAGGAGATCCTCGTCGTGGGCACCCTGCCGGACGTCGAGCTGGCGGGCGGCACCTCGAGCGAGGGTCGCGCGGCCGCTCGGTCCGCGCGCATCGAGCGCTTTCGGGAAGAGACGAGAGAGGATCGCGTCCGGGTCGCCCGGGAGGCGGAGCGGCAGTTCCAGCGCAAGGTGGCCTGGGGCGCCAGGTGCGGCGACGAGCTGAAGGTGTTCACGACCCTCAGCGTGCCTGTCATGACGCGCCTGCGCATGAACGAGCGATCGATCCTGGACACCCTCGTCGCGGGCGGGGTCGCCCGCAGCCGGAGCGAGGCACTGGCCTGGTGCGTGCGCCTGGTCGGGATGCACCAGGCCGACTGGATCAAGGGCCTCCGCGACGCGCTGGTGAAGGTGGACGAAATCCGCAGTAAGGGACCTCTGAACTAGTTAGTCCCGTTGATACTGTGGCCACTTTGATCGCCAGGGGCGAAAAGAAGCGCGTCGTGATCATGGGCGCGGGCCCCGCCGGCCTCACCGCCGCCTACGAGCTGATGAAGCACGACGTGCCCGTCACCGTGGTCGAGAAGGATTCGCGGCAGGTGGGCGGCCTGGCCCGCACGGTCGAGCACGAGGGCTACCGCTTCGACATCGGCGGCCACCGGTTCTTCTCCAAGAACGAGGAGGTCGAGCAGCTCTGGACCGAGATCCTCGGCGACCAGATGCTCAACCGCGGCCGGCTGTCGCGGATCTACTACCGCGGCCGCTTCTTCGCCTACCCGATCCAGGCCGTCAACGCGCTCTGGAACCTCGGCCCGCTCGAGGCGACGCGCTGCCTCGCGAGCTACGCGCGGGCGCGCCTGCGCCCGATCAAGAACCCGAGGACGCTCGAGGAGTGGGTGCGCAACCAGTTCGGGTGGCGGCTCTTCAGCATCTTCTTCAAGACCTACACGGAAAAGGTGTGGGGCATCAGCACCAGGGAGCTCTCAGCGGACTGGGCGGCGCAGCGCATCAAGAGCCTCGACCTGTGGGTGGTCATCCGCAGCGCCCTCCTGCCACGCCGAAAGGCCCGCAAGCGCGGCGAGATCGTGACCACACTGATCGACAGGTTCCGGTATCCGCGTCTCGGCCCTGGCCAGATGTGGGAGCGGGTGGCCGAGATCAGCGCGGCCAAAGGACAACCGGTGCTGCTCGGACAGGCGGTGGAGCGCATATGTCATGCCGGCGACGCGGTCACTGCCGTGGTGACTGCGGATGCCGACGGGCACTCGCAGACGCACACCGGCACCGACTTCATCTCCAGCATCCCGGTCCGGGAGCTGATCAACCGCCTCGACCCGCCGGCGCCGGAGAGGGTGCGCAAGGCTGCGGACAGCCTCGGCTATCGCGACTTCATCAGCATCGCCCTGATGATCGACCGCGCCGAGGTGTTCCCCGACAACTGGATCTATATCCACGACCCGGGCGTCAAGGTGGGGCGCATCCAGAACTTCAAGAACTGGAGCCCCGACATGGTTCCCGACCCGTCGAAGACTTGCCTCGGGCTCGAGTACTTCTGCTTCGAAGGCGACGGCATGTGGACGATGCGTGACGGCGAGCTCATCGAGCTCGCCACGCGTGAGCTCGGGCAGCTTGGCATCTGCTCGCCCGCCGAGGTCTTCGAGGGTGTCGTCGTGCGGCAGCAGAAGGCATACCCCGTCTACGACGACGAATACCAGGCCAACGTCGCCGTGGTGCGCGAGTACCTGGCGAGCGAGATGCCGAACCTGCACCTGGCCGGGCGCAACGGCATGCACAAATACAACAACCAGGACCACTCGATGATGACCGCGCTCCTGGTGGCGCGCCACATTGCCACCGGGTCGCTGCTTGACCCATGGAAGGTGAACGCGGACGCGGTCTATCACGAGGACATCCGTGTCGGCGAGAAAGACCTCACCGGCCGGCAGGTCCCGCAGCGAGTTCCGGCGAAGGTCTAGAGGTCCTTCAGGTAGCGGTCTTCGGGCGGGCGAAGTTGGCGCCCACGAAGGTGGCCACCCCGAGCACCGCGAAGAGGATCGCGTGCTTGTAGTGCGGTCCTGAATCGCTCGAGGTCAGGACCTGCAGGACCCCCAGCGCGTACAGCGCCGCGATGACGAGGAACACCACCCCCAGCACCGCCAACCCCACGGCCAAAGAGCTCGATTTCGTCACAGGCCGAACTCTAACAAAGCAAGGCTGACCAACCCGGCTCCGATGCAGTACCAGCCGTACGGGTCGAGGCGCCCGGAACGGAAGTAGCGCAGCAGGAAGCGTGCGCTCGCGTAGGCGGCGATGCCGGAAAGGACCGCGGCGGCGAGATACTCGGCGAGCGGGATGCCGCTCCGGAACAGCTCGGGGACCTCGATCAGGCCCGCGCCCAGGATCACCGGGGTCGCCAGCAGGAACGAGAAGCGTGCGGCTTCCTGATGTCTGAGGCCCGCGACGAGGCCGCCGCCGATCGTCACCCCGGAACGCGAGATCCCGGGCAGGAACGCGAGCGCCTGGCAGGCGCCGACGATGGCGGCGGCGCGAAAGCTGATCCGCTCCGCCTGCGCGAAATGCGCCTCCTGCTCCGCACGTGAGGCGCCGCGTTCGGCGCGGCGGCGGAGCATCTCGAAGCCGAGCATCAGGAGGCCGTTGACGACGAGAAAGCCGGCCGCCACGTAGGGGCTGGCGAAGAATGACTTGATGCGGCTCTCCAGGAAGACACCGAGCACGGCCGCGGGGATGGTACCGACGAGCAGCAGCATGGCGAGGCGCTCGGAGTCGTTCTTGATCTGGCCGCGGAGCGCGGCCGTGAAGAAGCCGCGGACGATGGCAACCCACTGCTCTCGGTAGAGGATCAGCAGCGCCGTCGCGGTGCCGAGATGGAGGAGGACGAGGAACGGCACGAACGACGGGTCTGACTGCTTGAACGACCAGTGCAGGAGGCTCGGCACGATGACCGCGTGGCCCAGGGATGAGACCGGGAAAAGCTCGCTCGCTCCCTGGAGCAGGCCCATGAACAATGCCTGCACCAGAGTCACGCGCTAGATTCTCAGGGAATGGATCGGGTCGCCGTCTTCAACGCCGCGGTCAGGACGCTCGAGGAATCGGTCTCGCGCGCGAAGGCGGCGGAACGGCTGGGCTTCGAGTCGGTGTGGACGACCCAGATGCCCGACGCCCGCGACGCCGCGCTCGTCCTGGCCGCGTATGCGCAGAACACCGAGCGTGTGAGTCTGGGAACCGGCGTGCTTCCGATCTACACGCGCCACCCGACCGCGATGGCGCAGATGGCCGCGAGCCTGGACGAGCTCTCCGGCGGCCGCTTCATCCTCGGCATCGGGATCAGCCACAAGGTCACCGTCGAAGGGATGTGGGGTCTTCGTCTGGAGAACCCGGTCGACGCGATGCGCGAGTACCTGACGATCGTCCGCACGATGCTGCGCGAAGGCCACAGCGCCTTCGACGGTCGCTACTTCACCGCGCGCGCCGTCTACTCGGCGCCTCGGCGCCCGGACCTGCCGATCATGATCTCGGCCCTGAACCCGCGCATGCTCGACCTCGCGGGCGAGCTCGCCGACGGCGTCGTCCTCTACATGTGCACGCCGGCTTTCGTCCGCGACCACGTGGTGCCCGCGGTCCGTGCGGGACGAGAGAAAGCAGGCAAGACGCTCGACGGCTTCGAGATCGTCGCCGCGGTGCCGGTCAGTCTCACGACGGACCGAGCGGCGGGCCACGACGTGTTCCGGAAGACGGTCGCCCGCTATGCGGCGCTGCCTTACTACCGGAAGATGATGGACGCGAGCGGGCTCGGCGCAGAGCTGGAGGCGCAGCCGATCGGCGAGCGCGTCCTGGACGAGCTGGCAGGGATCGGGGACGCCGCGCGGGTCCGCGACGTGATCGTCCGGTACCGGGACGCCGGGGTCACGCTCCCCGGGGTGGGACCCTTCGGCGGGCACGACGGCGCCAGGGGCTTCGAGGCGACGCTGGAGGCGGTCGCGGCCGGCTAAACCAGCCCGGCGAGCGCCTCGTCGATCAGCCGGCGGGACGTGCCGAACTCGCGGTGGACGGCCGCGTCTTCGGCCCGCTCCAGCGTTTGGAAGACGGCCTGCCACCGCTCGGCGTTGCGCTCGCGCAGGCCGGCCCGGACCTGGCCCATCGTCTGCGTCGCGAAGAGCAGTCCTCCGCCCGGGTTGTCGACGATCGAGCGGGCGATCGCCAGCTGCTCTCGCGCCCAGTCGACGATCCGGTCACCTGGATGCGTATCGAGCTCCTTGGGGCGAAGGATCTCCATGCCCATGCCGCCCCTATTCTCCGGCAAGCGCTCGTAGCGGCTCGCCGGAGATTCGGTAGACGGTCCAGTCCGAGTTCGGCTTCGCGCCGAGGCGCTCGTAGAAGCGGATGGCGTCCTGGTTCCAGTCGAGGACCGCCCACTCGAGGCGCCCGCACCGGCGCTCCACCGCGATCTGCGCCAGCCTCCCCAGCAGCGCGCGGCCGATGCCGTGGCTTCGATGCTCCGGCTTGACGAAGAGGTCCTCCAGGTAGATGCCGGGTTGGGCGAGAAACGTCGAGAAGTTGTGAAAGAAAAGGGCGAAGCCCGCGGGCTCGCCCTCGTACTCGGCGATCAGGGTCTCCGCGTAGGGCCGCTCCCCGAACAGGGCCTCGGCGATCTTCTTCTCGGTCGCGGCGACCTCGTGCTCCAGCCTTTCGAAGCGCGCGAGCTCGCGGATGAGCTCGGTGATCAGCGGCACGTCCGGGCGCTCGCCGGACCTGATCCGCAGGGTCATCGCGGCCGGTCCCGCAGCCGGAACACAAAGCGCATCGCACCCTGGGTCTCGGAGAAGGCGGCGATCTTGTTGTCGACCAGGCCCGCGGCGAGCCCGGCGTCGATGAGGTCCGTGTCCTTGAGTGCGCTGCCGGCGCCTTTCAGACGGACCACCCAGACGGCGCCGTTCGGCTCGATCCAGGACTTGACCTGCCGCAGCCGCTCCAGGTCTCGCTTGCCGGCCGCGGCCATGAAGACCAGGTCGCAGGGCGCCTCCGGCTTGCCGACGACGATGTTGCTCGTGCGCTGTCGCAGCAGCTTCACGAACCAGGCGTCATCCATGTCCAGCAGCGCGACCCTGGCGCCTGGCCTGACCCCGAGCTTGTCAAGGAGTGGTCTGGTCGTCTCCGCCACGGACGGCTCCGAAAACGATCACGCCCAGAAGCCAGCCTCCATACGCGCCGGCCACGGCCAGCGCGATCATGGGGATCGGGTTGCCGACCCGGCTGGAGAGGAGGCTGCCCAGGGCCACCATGGCGGCGAAGACGACGGCCCCGCAGACGCCACCGGCCACCGCACCGATGAGGGCCGCCGCTGGATTCCTCGATCTCAGACTTCGATCACCTGGAGGTCTTTGACGGCGCCGGTGACTGTGCCCGAGTACACGTGGTTGAAGAAGAAACGCGTACCGGGGTGCCGCTTCCTCAACTTTCCGGCCGCCTCCCAGCTCATGTGGCTGAAGACGTCGCCGGGTCCGGTCGCTTCGACGATCGCCACGTCGGCTCCGGTGACGAGCTTGTCGAGCGGCGCCGTGGATTCGGTATCGCCCGAATAGGCGACGACCTTGCCGTTCACGTGGATCCGGTAGCCGGTGCTGCCCATCGTCCCGTGGTCCAGCTTGACCGTCTCGTACCTGACGCCCGCCACCGTGCCCGACGGACGCGCCGTGACGTACTTCACCTTGAACTGGGGCCGCATCACTCGCGCCCAGTCAGGACCCCAGGAGACCTTCCAGAGCTGTTCAAGATGCTGCTTCACGCCGGCCGGGCCCACGAACGTCAGCGGACGGCGATCGACGAACACCCTGTGGAGGACGAAAGGCGGCAGCCCGAGGGTGTGGTCGCCGTGGAAGTGGGTGATGAAGACGACCTCGATGTTGCCGGGGTCGACCCCCAGCCGATGCATGTGAGGCAGGAGCGGCGCGCCACCATCCAGCAGCACGCGCCCGTCGACCACAACCGCGCCGTTGTAGCGGTCCAGCGAGAAAGCGGCACCGCTGCCGAGGAACGCGAGCTTTACGCGATGGTTACCGCCGGGTTCAGGTACACGTCCTGGATTGCGTTCAGTAATTCGACACCCTCCTTCATCGGGCGCTGGAACGATTTCCGGCCGCTGATCAAACCCATGCCCCCAGCGCGCTTGTTGATGACCGCGGTGCGAACAGCCTCTCTCAGGTCTGTGGCGCCTTTGCTCTCACCCCCGGAGTTGATGAGGCCGGCTCGGCCCATGTAGTTGTTGATCACCTGGTAACGGCACAGGTCGATCGGATGGTCACTTGACAGTTTCTCGTAGACGCCCGGCGCGGTCTTGCCGAAGGCGATGACCTCGAAGCCGCGGTTGGTGTCGGGCAGCTTCTGCTTGATGATGTCGGCCTGGATCGTGACCCCGAGGTGGTTGGCCTGGCCGGTCAGGTCGGCCGCGGCCTCGTAGTTGTGGCCGTCCTTCTTGAAAGCGTTGTTGCGCACGTAGCACCAGAGCACCGTCGCCATGCCGAGCTGGTGCGCCTCGTGGAAGGCGACAGCGATCTCCTGGAGCTGACGGTCGGATTCGGCGGAGCCGAAGTAGATGGTCGCCCCCACGGCGACGGCTCCCATCTCCCAGGCCTCCCTGACCGTTCCGAAAAGGACCTGGTCGTAGTGGTTGGGGTAGGTCAGGAGCTCGTTGTGGTTCAGCTTGCAGATGAACGGGATCTTGTGGGCGTATCGCCGCGCCACCGAGCCGAGGACCCCGAAGGTTGACGCGACCGCGTTGCAGCCGCCCTCGATCGCCAGCTCGATGATCTTGGCGCCGTCGAAGTAGATCGGGTTCGGGGCGAACGACGCCCCCGCCGAGTGCTCGATCCCCTGGTCGACGGGGAGGATGGAGAGGTAGCCGGTGCCCGCCAGCCGGCCGTGGTTGAGCAGGGACTCGATGCTGCGCAGCACCCGGGTGGGGCGGTCGCTGTCTTTCCAGACGCGGTCGACGAAGTCGCCCCCGGGAAGGTGGAGCTGCTCCTTGGGGACGGTCTGGCAGCGGTGCTCGAGAAGGTCCCGGGCGTCCTCGCCCAGGACTTCTGCGATCTTCTCTACGGATCCTTTGGTAACTGTTGCCATCATTGCCTCTTACACATTTGATTAGCCCGCCCAGCAGGTTCGAACGACCATCCGTCACTTTATAGTGCGCCGATATGACGCAGCGAGCGAGCGATCTGCTGGCTGAGGTCGCCGACCGCCTCTCGGAGAACGCGACCGAGAGCGGGATGGTGGCCGCCGAGGCGGTCACCGCGATCGAGCCGGAGCTGCTCCGAGGCTACAAGGATGGCTCCCCGGGCGAGCTGGTCGCCATGTCGACCAGCTTTCTCCGGGCCCTGTTTCGCTCCCTCCGGCCGGACTCCAACCTGCCCTGGCCGGAGTACTACACCCAGGCCAGGGAGTACGCCCGGCGCTACGCCGAGAAGGGCGTCCCGCTCGAGTCGCTGATCGAGGGGCTGGCGGTTTTCCGCCGGACCGTGGCCACCCGGGTGACAGAGGAGGTCGACGAGAGCCCCTACGCCGACGAGGTCCTGCTCCTGGCCCAGAGCCGGCTCGGCGACGTCGTCGAGCACATGAACTCGAGCTTCATCCGCGGCTATCTCGACTTCACCGAGAGCAAGCACCGCGCCCGCCAGAGCGAGCTGCACGGCCTGTACCACATCGCGAGCGCGCTCGGCCGCTCCCTGGACGTCAACGAGATCGCCGAGGTGGGCCTCCGCGAGACGCTCAAGGTGCTCGGGCTCCAGGCCGGCGCCGTCTGGGTCCGGGAGGGCGCGCGGCTCAAGCTCGCCAAGACCATCGGCATGCAGCAGGGCGAGGAGGAGGAGTTCTCGGAATCCGGCCGGTCGGGGCTGAGCCGTGTCGTCGAGGTCTCGTCAGGGCCGGCCGAGTCGCGCGTCGACCGCATCGCCGGCGAGTGGAGCGCGATCCGGGCCGAGCTGAGGACCAAGGGCGTCCTGCTGGGTGCGATGACGGTCGCCACGCGACTGCCGCGAACGTTCGAGTCCAGCGACCTCGAGTTCGTCGCCGCGGTGGCCGACCAGATCGCGGTCGCGCTCGACCGGGCCCGGCAGCACACCAGGGAAGCGCGCACCGACTACCTCACCGGGCTTGCCAACCGGCCGGAGTTCGAGAGGGCGATCGACCGCGCGGTGGCATCCGCCGAGCGCCACAAGCGTCGCCTGGCGCTGATGATGATCGACCTCGACAACCTGAAAGACATCAACGACACCTACGGGCATCACGTGGGGGATGAGGCGATCCGCGTGCTCGCGGGGGAGCTGCAGCGCGCCGTCCGCGCCACCGACACGTGCGGCCGGCTTGGCGGCGACGAGTTCGGAGTCGCCATGCCCGACGCCGACGAGCGCGACGCGCGCGAGGTGGGCATCCGCGTCCGCGAGGCCCTCGAGCACCTGAACCGAACGGCGAAGCTGCCGGTGCCGGTGGAGTTCAGCATCGGGATCACCGCCTGGCGGCAGGGACTCGACTGGCAGGCGATGTACCAGTCGGCGGACAAGGCGCTGTACGTCGACAAGCGCCGCCGCCACGCGGCCAAGAAGAGGCTTGGCGAAAAGGGCGCCTGAGCCAGACCGCGCGCCTGCCGGCAGGGTCCTCGACGCCTCATTCTTCCGGAGGGATACGCGCGAGGTCGCGCGCGACCTGCTCGACAAGGTTCTGGTCCGCGAGCGGGACGGCGAGGTGCGCTGGGGCCGGCTCGTCGAGGTCGAGGCGTACCTGGGGCCGGACGATCTGGCCGCGCACTCCCGGGGCGGGCGGCGCACGGCCCGGACCGAGGTGATGTTCGGCGCCGCCGGTCACGCCTACGTCTACTTCACCTACGGCATGCACTGGTGCCTCAACTTCGTGACCCGCGAGGCAGGCGTCCCCCAGGCCGTCCTCGTGCGCGCGCTCGAGCCGGGTCCCGGGGTCGGCCGCTGCAGCGGGCCCGGGCTGGTGACCCGCGCGCTGGGCATCGACGGGGCGCTCAACGGGGCGGCCCTACGGCCGCCCGACCTCTACCTCGTCGACGATGGCGCGCAGAGGCGGCGCGTCCTCATCACACGGCGCATCGGGGTGCAGGGCACGGGCCTCTGGGAGAGGCGGCTCCTGCGCTTTGTGGTTGACTCGCCGGCGCTGTCGAGGCCAATCCCGCGCCGCCTCAAGGGGCGCTAGGGCCACTGAGGAGGAAACGGGTCAACCCTTTCTAGCTTTTCCCAGTCGGCGCGCACAGGCGCGAAGACGTCCACGACCGTGCAGCCCTCGGGGCCAACCACGACGTTGTGCGGGACATGGCTTGGGATCGCGTAGGTGTCGCCGGCCTCGAGGTCTCGTCTCTCGCCGCCGATGGTGAAGACGAGAGAGCCCTGGAGAATCAAACCAAGCTGCTCGTTCTCGTGGTGGTGTTCCGGAACAGCGCTGTTCGGAGGAAGGTCGACGACCGCCAGGGTCATGCGCTCTCCGTTGACGACGCGTGCATGGACCTCGTTCCAGATCTTGTACGGCCTGAGGGCGGCCAGGGGCCGAAACGTGTTACTCAACGACTCGGTCGATGATGGTGGCAGTGCCGATGCCGCCGCCGCAGCACATCGTCTCCAGGCCGTAGCGCCCACCACGGCGCTCGAGCTCATAGAGGAGGCGGTTCATCAGGATGGCGCCTGAGGCGCCGAGCGGATGCCCGACGGCGATCGCCCCGCCGTTGACGTTGGTCTTGTTCAGGTCTGCGCCGGTCTCCTTCTGCCAGGACAGGACGACCGAGGCGAACGCCTCGTTGACCTCGAAGAGGTCGATGTCCTCCAGCTCGAGTCCCGCCCGCTTCAGCACGGCCGCGGTGCCCGGGATCGGACCCTCGAGCATCAACACAGGGTCCGTGCCGACTACAGCCTGGGCACGGATGCGAGCGCGCGGCTTGATCCCCAATTGCTTCGCCTTCTCGAGCGACATCAGCATCACAGCGGCGGCGCCGTCCGAGATCTGGCTCGAGTTGCCCGCGGTGATGGTGTGCTCGGGGTTGAAGGCCGGCTGCAAGGCGGAGGTTGCCTCGTAGCTCGCGTTGGCCCGGATGCCCTCGTCCCGGCTGAAGATCTCCGTCTGCCCGTTGGAGATGTCGACGGGCAGGATCTGCGACGTGAAGTAGCCCTTCTCGGTCGCGTTGTGGGCGCGGTGGTGGCTCTCGACGCCGAACTCGTCCATCGCCTTGCGCGAGATGCCGTACTTGCGCGCCATGAGCTCGGCCGAGATGCCCTGCGGCACCAGGTCGTAGAGCTCCATGAGCTCGGGCGGGAACGGCGTGCCCGGAGAGAGCGCGTTCGCGCCCATCGGCACTCGCGTCATCGACTCGACCCCGCCGGCGATCGTGATGTCGCACACGCCCGACTGGATGAGGTTGGCGGCGAAATGCACCGCCTGCTGGCTAGATCCGCACTGCCGATCGACAGTTGTCGCCGGCGTGGTCACGGGAAAGCCCGCGGTGAGCCACGCGTTGCGGCCGACGTTGAGACTCTGCTCGCCGACCTGGGTCACGCAGCCGAAGACGACGTCGTCGACCTGCTCCGGCTTGATGCCCGCGCGTTTGACGATCTCCTTGAGGACCAGGGAGGCGAGGACCACCGGATGCGTGTCCTTGAGCTTCCCGTTGCGACGGCCGATCGGTGTCCGGACTGCCTCGACGATGACGGCTTCGCGCATTGGTCAGCGTTCTCCTTTAACGAGCCTCATATCTCTGTGTCAATTTCGCGTCGCCCCAAGCGGCTGAGTACGGTAAACCTGAGGATACCGAACGTCGAGTAGGTGGAAGGTCCGGGGCAACCCGGGATGGAAACCGAAAAACGCATAGGGGACTTCAGGGTAAACAGGAAGGTCTCTTGGGGCATTACTTTTCCCCAAAAGCTCCACACGCGCCGGCTAGTTCAAAAAGCCGAGTTTTGACGCCTCGGCGCAGGCTTTGTCCACAGCCACCGCGTCGAACTTTGCACCCCTCCCTCGCAGCCGCCTGACCCCGTCCGCCAGCCTCTCGACAGGTGCGGGGTCCTCGTAGCGAAGCCAGTGATAGGCGGCCGGCCGGGACCAGGGCCGTCCCTCCATCGCGTAGAGGTCACGGTGGGCCGTGACCACGATCTCTTCCACCGCCGTCAAGACACCGGCGGTGACCAGGACGGCGAACTCCTGTCCTGCCATCCAGGCCAGAAGGCGGGAGAGCCTGGCGGCCGGGCTCGGGTTCAGGCTCCGGCGACAGGTGCCGCGGCTGGGGCCGGCATGGGGGTCGGGATGTCGAAGATGCTGGACCGCAGCGTGCAGATGAAGGGCAGGTTGCGGTAGAGCTCCCGGTAGTCAAGGCCGTAGCCGACGACGTAGTCGTTGGGGATCTGGAACCCGACGTAGCGGACCGGGATTTTGACCAGGCGGCGCAGGGGGCGGTCGAGCAGCGTCACCACCTCGAGCGAAGCCGGCTGTCGGCGGCGCAGCTCGGAGAGCACGTAGTCGAGCGTGAACCCGGTGTTGATGATGTCCTCGACCAGCAGGACGTGGCGCCCTTCGATCGGGTAGTCGATGTCCCGCGCGATCCGCACCCGCTGCTGGGGCTGGGCGCCGGCGAAGCGGCGAAGGTCGAGGTAGTCGATCACGAAAGGCGCCTTGATCTGTCGCGCCAGGTCGGCCATGAAGAAGGTGATGCCCTTCAGGACGCCGACGAGCACCAGCGACTGGCCGCGGTAGTCGCGCGAGATCTTGCGGCCCAGCGCGCGCAGCCTGGTCTCCAGCTCAACGGGTGAGATGAGGATCTGGCCGATGTCCTCCTTGCGCAGGTGCTGCACCTCGAGCGCGCCGTAGCCGGCTTTGGTCAGCAGCTGCTGGTAATCCTTGCGATACAGGAGGCGAACGTTGACGTCCGGATACAGCTCGCGAAGCAAGCGCAGCTTCCGGTTCTTGGGGGTCACGAGCGACTGCCTCATGGTCGTCAGCTCGATATAGAGGTCGTGCTCAGGCAGGTAGAAGTCGGGCGTGAACATCTCCTGGACCCGAGTGCCTTCCCAGGCGATCGGGAACGAGACCGGCTCGTACACCCAGCGGATGCGGTAGTAGTCGAGGAAGCGCGCGAACTCGTGCTCCGACGGGTGGGCGAACTCGACGCGCGAGTGAGCGGGGCCGGTGCGTCTGACCAGGCGCGAGCGTTGCCGGACAGGGCGGCGCCACTTTTGCGGTACGGACGTTGAGGAAATCGGCGACGCCAATGAGCCGAGACAGATTGTACCCTCGGGGCTGAGGCTCCACCGAATGGGCACCCCGGCGCAGCGGATGGTCGCCGAGCAGCTACGCCCGCACGGCGTCACCGACGAGCGCGTGCTCCAGGCGATGGCGTCGGTGCCGCGCGAAGAGTTTCTGTCTCCTCGCATGCGCCGGCACGCGTACGAGGACCGGGCCCTGGCCATCGACTGCGGTCAGACCATCTCGCAGCCGCTGGTCGTGGCCCTGATGATCCAGGCCGCGGCGCCGCAGCCCGACGATGTGGCGCTGGAGGTCGGCACGGGTTCGGGCTACGCCGCCGCCGTGCTCAGCCGGCTCTGCCGCAGGGTCCTCACCGTCGAGCGCGAGGCGGCGCTGGCGGAGCAGGCCTCCGCGACTTTGCGCAGGCTGGGCTTTGACAACGTGGAGGTGGCGGTCGGCGACGGCAGCCTGGGCTGGCCGGCCGACTCTCCCTACCAGGTCATCCTGGTCGCCGCCGCGGCCGCGGTGCTCCCGCAGGCCCTCATCGAGCAGCTGGCGGAGGGGGGACGGATGGTGATCCCGGTCGCGGTCTCCCCGGAGGAGCCGCAGGACCTGCGCATCTACACACGCCGTGCCGAGGGCGTGACGTATCGCTCGATGTTTCCTGTCCTGTTCGTCCCGCTGCGCCCTGGCTAGCTGTGGTCCTAGGGGCTGGGTGAGGGGGACGGGCTGGCTGTCGCCGTCGCCTTGCCGGTCAGCGTCTCCAGCTGCTGGAGGATGGTTCCCACCTTCGCCATCTCCGTGGAGAACGTCGTCAGGTCGCCGCGCCTGAGCGCGTCGTAAGCCAGCTTGTAGTGCAGGTTGGCCTGGGTGACCAGGTCGGTGATCTGCGCCACCACCGCAGGCGTCACCGCGAGCGGCGGTTGGGTCGGAGGGGGCCCGGTGCCGGTGCCGACCAGCTGCTGGATCGCCCCGTCCAGGGTGGGCGAGTACACGACGTCTGACTGGTCGGCCAGGATCACCCGCTTCAGCTCGGGCAGGCTCGACGCCTGCTTGGCGCGCAGGTAGATGGGCTCGAAGTAAAGGAAGGAGTTGCCGATCGGGACCACGAGCAGGTTGCCCTGCTGCACCCCCGAGCCGGCCTGGTCGAACAGCGTGAAGTCGGCCGAGATGGTCGTGTTGGCGTTGATCCGGTTGGCGACCTGCTGCGGGCCGAAGATGACCTTGTCCTTCGGCAGCACGTACGACACGTACTGGCCGTACTGCGATCCGTCGTTGCGCGCCGCGAGCCAGGACACGAGGTTGTTCTTGCCGCGAGGCGTGAACGGCATGATCAGGAGGAACTCGGGGTTCTCCTGGCCCGGCAGCCGGAACAGCACGTAGTAAGGTGCCAGCGCGACGGCCTGGGTGCCCGGCGAGTTCTGCGCCGTGGGGATCGCCCAGACGTCCTCTCGGGCGAAGAGAACGGTCGCACCGGCGGCGTCGGCGCTCACGTGATAGGTCGCGTAGATGTCGGTCTGGAGGTTGAAGAGGTCCTCCGGGACGCGCAGGTGGGCGCGCAGCCCGGGCGGCATGGAGTCGATCGGCTTGAAGAGCGTCGGGAATGTCGCCTCGTAGGCCTTGATGATCGGGTCCTTCGGGTCGATGACGTAGAAGTCGGCCGTGCCCTCGTAGGCGTCGATCACGACCTTGACCGAGTTGCGGATGTAGTTGATCTCGAAGTTGTCGCCGACCACCTCGGTCTGCGAGTAGGGGTAGGTGGAAGCCGTCGTGTAGGCGTCGAGGATCCAGTAGAGCCTGCCGTCGACGATGACGGTATAGGGATCGCGGTCGAACGACAGGAACGGCGCCAGCTCGCTGGCGCGCTCGACGATGTTGCGCCGGTACAGCATCAGGCTCTTGTCGGTGACCTGCTGCGAGACGAGCAGGTTGAAGTCCCCGAGCTTCAGCGACCAGAGCGCGCGGTTCAAGCCGTTCATCGGCACGCCGTGCTTGCCCGCGTAATTCGTGTACTGGTCCTGGCTGCCCTGCGGGAAGTCGAACTCCTTGACCTTCGAGGGGGCGACGTCGTAGTCGTCCAGCCCGGGCACCTCGCCGTAGTAGATCGCCGGCTGCGTGATCTGCAGCTTGCCGGCCGGCGGCAGGTCGCCGACGACGTAGTCGGGCAGTCCCTCGCCGACGACTGCGTTGACAGGGCTCGCCGCGGCGCCGTAGCCGTGCGTGTACTGGAGGTGCTGGTTCTGCCAGTTCTTCGCCGCGGCCGGCAGGGCTGAGGTGTCGACCTCGCGGGCGCTGATCTCGAGCTGCCGGTACTCCGATGCCACGGTGTATCGGTCGATGTCGATGTCGTGGAACGTGTAGTAGGTGCGGATCGTCTGCTGCTGCTCGTAGGTCTCTTTGAGCTGCGTGTAGTCCCAGAGCCGCAGGTTGTTCACGGTGACCTGGTCGTTCTGCACGTCCTTCGCGGTCAGCGGTTGATCGCCCGTGAAGTTGTTGACGGCGACGTCAGAGAGCCCGTACGCGGCGCGCGTGCCGGCGATCTCGCGCTGGATGTAGGGCAGCTCGTAGGACTGCGCGTTGGGGGTGACCGAGATGCTCTGGATCAGGCCCGGGTAGACCTGGCCGACGATGGAAAGCAGGATCCAGGCGCCGGCGGCGGCAGCCGCCACCCACAGCCGCCGCAGCCAGGCGTTGGCGAGGAGCGCGCCCGCCAGCACGATCCCGACGCCGGCCTGAAGCGAGTACAGCGGCAGCCGGGCGTTGATGTCCGTGTAGGCGGCGCCCCACACCACGCCGGTGTTGTGCGCGTAGAGAAGGTCGTAGCGCCCGAGCCAGGCCCCGACGGACAGCGTGACGGCAAAGGCGGCGAGGAGCACCGAGAGGTGCGCGATGGCGCCCGAGGTCGGCCGAAAGTCGAAGCTGTCGCCGCGCCACGCGTACAGCGCGCCGACCAGCAGGATGGCCAGGAAATCCAGGCCGAACGCCCAGTTGGTCACCGCGTGCAGGAACGGCAGAGTCAGCACGTAGAAGGAGACGTCCTGGCCGAGGACAGGGTCGACCGTGCCCGTCGGGCTCGCGTGGAGGAAGAGGGCAAGCGTCTGCCACTGCGTGTAGGCCCCGCCTGACAGGATCAGTGCGATCACGGCCGCGCTGGCGAGACCGATCCAGCCGGCGGTGCTGCGGAAGACGGAGCGGCGGATTCCGACCGCGCGCAGGGCGGTGCCCGCGCGCACCCGCAGCGCGACGGCGACGTTGACCGCCAGCCATGCGAAGGCCAGGAAGAAGCTGCCGAGGGTGATGATCGCCTGCAGGCCGACGCGAGTCGTGTAGACGTCGCGATAGCCGAGCGAGTCGTACCACTGCAGCTCGGTGATGAAGGAGACGATGGGGCTGGCGGCGATGAAGACGAGGACCGCGAGCACGAAGAAGGCCAGGCCGCCCCAGAACCGGCGCGGGACCTGGGGCATCCGGATCTCGCGTCCCGGTTCGAACGGCCCGCCGCGCTCGAACGGGTCAAATGGCCGATACCGCCGACTCATCTGACTGGAAGCTTAGATGGAGGCGCGAGGCGCCTCCAGGGCGTGGTCGTCGGCCGAGAAGTCGGCATCGTCCTCGCCGGGCGGATTGTCCAGGTGCCAGCGCACCGTGGTGCGCAGCGTTTCCACCGGATCGGACGTGGCCCAGCCGAGCAGTGCGCGTGCCTTCCGGGCGGTCGCCGCGACGTGCTGGCTCATGACGCCGGTGGGCTTCAGGTCCTCGGGGAGCACGTCGTCCGCGACACGGACGAGCTGCGCGTCGGAGCCCGACGCGTCGAGGATCATCTGGCTCCACATCCGCATCGAATAGGTGCGGTCCTCGCAGACGTTCATGACCTGGCCCGAGACTTCTCTCCGCAGCGCCAGGCGCACCGCGCGCGCGACGTCGCGCACGTAGACGCGGCACGCGAGCCACTGCCCTGAGCCGCAGGGAATCCGCGTCCTGTCCGCGCGGACGCGGCGCAGGACGTACTCCTCGCGGCGCTGGTGGTCGTGCTCGCCGTAGACCATCGGCAGCCGCAGCACCGTCGCGCCGCGTGGGAGATAGACGTCCTCGACGTCGAGCTTGTCGTAGTCGTCCATGCCGGCGACCTGGCCGCGGTACGGGTATCGCTCGGTCCGCACCGGCGAGTCTTCGTCAAGCGGCACGGGGTCGCTCTCCCGGTCCGCGTTGAGCGCGCCGAAGGCGCGGTAGACGTCGATGCTCGAGATGGCGATCCATCGCGCGACGTCGGGCAGCGCGTCCAGGGCGAGCTCCGCGTCGGCCCGGGTCAGCGCCCGGCAGTCGATGACCGCCTCGGGTCGGAACGCCTCGAGCTCGCTGCGATGCTGCGCCAGTGCCGCGCGCTCGCAGTGCAGGTGGCCGACGGCTGGCATGTCGGCCGGCTCGAGGTTTCCGCGATGCACGAGCAGCAGCTCATCGCCCGACGCGGCGAGCTCCTCCACGGCGGCGCGGCCGATGAACCGCGTGCCGCCGAGAACGACAACCCTCAGGCTTTGTCCTTCGTCCCTGCGGCCCTGGCCTTTCCGTTCTCGGGCGGACGCATGGCGTGCGGATTCTTCTCCACGATCAGGTCGACGAGACCCCACTCACGCGCCTGCTCCGGTGTCATGAAGAAGTCTCGCTCCATCGCGCGCTCCACCTCTTCGAGGGGCCGCCTGCAGTGTTTGGCGTAGATGCGCGCGACCTGCTCGCGCTGGCGGAGGATCTCCTGGGCGTGGATCTGGATGTCGGAGGCCTGTCCCTGGATGCCCTGTGTGAACGGCTGGTGGATGAGGATCTGCGCGTGCGGGAGCGACATCCGCATCCCCGGGTCGCCGCCGGCGAGCAGGATCGAGGCGCCGCTCGCGGCGAGTCCCGTGCACAGGGTCGCCACCTTGGGTCCGACGTACTGCATGGCGTCGTAGATCGACAGCGCAGCGGTGAGAGAGCCGCCGGGGCTGTTGATGTAGATCTGGATGTCGGTCTCCGGCGCCTCGTTCTCGAGGAAGAGCAGCTGGGCGGTGACGGTGCTTGCCAGATCGTCATCGATCACTCCGCGGACGAAGATGACGCCGTCGCGCAGCAGGCGTGAGTAGATGTCGTAGGCGCGCTCGCCGCGCCCGTCGTTGGTGATCACAGTCGGAATCAGGTTCATGTCGTCACCTCCTCGGTGAAAAGCCAATCGGTCCTTTGGGCCTGGGCGGTGGATTCGCCATCGCCAGGTAAGCGCTGAAGTCGGCCACGCTGCGCAGTGCTTCCGGTGGAAGTGACGCCGTGGCGAGTCGGAGCTTGGCCGGCGGGTCCTCGGGCCACGAATGGTTCTCCGGGCCCGCGCCCAGCAGCCGGGCCAGGTCGGCGTAGAGCTGAGCCGGCGCCATGTTCAGCGCGTGCGCCACAGCCAGGAGGCGCTCCGTCGAGACCTCCTTGCGGCCCCGCTCCACTTCCGATAGGTGTGCCGGCGACAGGCCGGCCTCCGCCGCGACCTCGCTCAGGGTGCGGCCGGCCGCCAGGCGGCGGGTGCGCAGGACCGACCCGAGAGCGCCCCGGACCGCGGTCGCGGTTTCACTGTAGGCGAAATCCATTTGTTCCAGGCAAAGATACGACTACCGCGGCTCGAGCGGCCCGCTCAGCCCTGGAGGTTGGCGGGATCCAGGAGTTCCTGCTTCGGGCGCTCGATCTTCTGCCGCGAGCGCATGATCTCGATCAGCTTCTTCCGTCCCTTGGGCGGACCGATCATGATCGCGCCGACGAGCCGGTCGTCCTTGAAGAAGAGCTTGCGATAGAACTTCTCCTCGAGGCTGAACGTGCGCACCGACTCGAGGCCGGGCTGCACGTCGGGCGTCACGCCCATCACCGCCAGCGTCGAGCCGAACATCGTGGTCGTGTACGTGGGGACGTCGAAGAAGTCTTCGTCGGCGCCGGCCATGTTGCGCGCGGCGACCTTGCCGTGCGCCTCCGCGTTGTCCCAGGTCCCCATCTGGTTGTGCCGCTCGACCATCATGTCGTAGAAAACGGCGATGTCGCCCGCCGCGTACGCGTCGGGGGCCGATGTGCGCAGCTTCGAGTCGGTGACGATTCCCTTCTTGAGCTCGAGACCGCGCACCGGCTCGGTGTAGTAGTCGAGGCCCACGCCGTAGGTCAGCACGTCGAACTCGACCTTGTAGCCGTTCACGGTCTCCGCGATGAAGCGCCCGTTGCTGCGGCTGAACTTCTGCACCTCGTCCGAGGTGAGGAACTGCACGCCCTGGGCCTCTCCCAGCTGGCGACAGAGCTGCCCGCCTTCTTCGTCGAGCACATAGCGTAGGAACCACGGGCCTCGCATGATCCATGTCACGTGCGCCTTGTGGCGGAAGCTCACGCCCTCGGCCAGCTCGTAGCCGATGAAGCTCCCGCCCATCACGAGCACGCGCTCGGACGCGTCAGCCTTCTCGATGATCGCGTCGGTGTCGTCGAGCGTCTGGAAGCCCAGGCACGCGGTCACATCGGCCGAACCCGGCCACGGTGGTGGCTTCGGCCGGCCGCCGGTCGCGATGAGGATGGCGTCGTAGTGGAGCTCATGGCCGCGGTTGGTGTGCACGACCTTCTCGCGCAGGTCGACCTCGGTCGCCCACGTCTCGAAGTGGATCTCGATGTTCTGCGCGGCGGACTGCTCAGCCGTGCGCATGAAGACCTTCTCCCGGCGCACCTGCCCGCGCAGGTAGCGCGGCAGGGCGACCCGGTTGTAGAGCGGGTGCCTCTCGGCGGCGACGATCGTGATCGACGCGTCGGCGTCAGCCTTGCGCAGGTCCTCGGCGCAAGTCTGGCCGGCAATGCCGTTGCCGAGAATCACGTACCTACGAGTCACAAATCCAGTGTGTAGATGTAGGCGCTGTGCTCGGCATCCGCGAAATCGTATCCGGTCGCCCTCAGGTCCTCCTCGGCTGGATGGCCAGGCGGCAGGTTGATGGTGACGTGGTTGAGGCCGTCGGCGTCGGCCTCGAAGCGGAGCGCCATGAGCAGCTCGCGCAGGGCGCCTCCTCGGCCGGCGACCAGCGAGACCGCGATGTTCTGTCCCCACGGGTCACGCAGCAGCGCCACCGCGCGCCCGCCGGGGCCGACGCGGATGAGACCCACGCCGGCGAGCCTTTCGAGCTCGTCCGGCTCGAGGTCGCGGGCTCCGTTCATGTCGGGGAGCACGCCCGCGTAGAGCTCGATGCCGGGGCTCGCCGTCACCGCGGGCCACAGCCGCCTGGCCTCGGCGGGTTCCGGGATGCGGGCCGGCTCGCCACCTTCGACGCGCTGACCTCGCCACCAGCTCATCTCCACGAGCCGCTTGAAGCCTGCCGACTCGAACAGCCTGACCGCCGGCTCGTCGCGCGTCGCCAATCGCATCTGGCGGAATCCCCTGTCGCGGGCCTCCTCGATCGCCGAGGCGAGCATGGCTCGCGCAATCCCTTCCCGGCGGTGGCTCGAGGCGACGCGAAGTCCCTCGTACCAGACGAGTCCGGGCGCGTACGGCCGCAGCCGCTGCACGCCGACGACCTCACCGTCGAGCTCCGCGGCCTGGAAGGATGCCGCGGCGTCGGCGATCCAGCTGTCGAAGACGCGCGGGACGTAGTCGCGGCCCTCCCACACGTCTTGTGTGATCTCGACGATGCGGTCGTAATCGGCAGGCCTCACCGGCCTCAGGAGGAGGTCCGTGGCTGCCAATGCGCAACTCCCGACAGCGCGACGCCGCCGTCGTAGACGAGCTCGTCGCCATCCCTGATGAGAATCTCCTCGAGAGCCTGGCGCGCCGCTTCTTCGTCCCAGCCTTCGCCGTACAGGGCGCGGCAATCGATGAGAGCTTCGTCCATGCCCGCGTAGCGGGTGACGATCGGATAGCGCAGAAACGTGACGTCAGCCGCCGCGCCGATCTGTATGAGGAGCATGAACAGCTCGCTGAATCGGGGCAGGCGAGGCCCGGTGGCGCCCGCGAGCCGCCGGCGCAGCTCGGCCGCCGGGTGCGGGAGGTCGCTCTCGCGCATCATCACGAAAACCCGCTCCCGCGCCGACCGCTGCATCTTGTCGATGAAGGGCACCGGGTCGGCGACCCCGTACATGACGTGGCTGCAGATGACCAGGTCGGCCGGGGCCACCTCGGCGTCCTCCCACGTGCTGGCCACGATCGTGATGTTGTCGCGTTGGGCGATGTGCGCTCGCATCCCCTCGGATGGTTCCACGGCGGTCACCCACTCGAGCCGCTCCGCGAGCGGCATGGTGTGCCTGCCGGTGCCCGCGCCGACGTCGATCAGCGTCTTGCGCGGCGACAGGTATGGCTGAAGGACCTGGAGAAACTCGTCGCTGCGAGCCTGCGTGGAGCGCGCGTAGCTGCTCGCCCGCCGGTCCCAATAGCCCGAGTCGGCGTGGCCTGAGGCCAGCGAGGCGCGGTCCGCCACCAGCCGCTTCCACTGCTCCACCCAATCGATCTCACCCATCGCCGTTTCGCTGTTGGTTTTTAACAGACCTGGGGACAACTCGTGGAGAACGATGTCTTCAGAGCCCAGGGGCTGTAGGCAGCGCCCCGCTGAGCACAACATGTTGGAAAACATGCCTCTTCACATCTTCTGCGTGCCATGAGGGAGAGGGATACTACGCAGCGTGATCCCACCCGAGTTCAACGAGGTTGAGTCGTCACTCCTGTCCCGGTACTTCACCAACCTCGACCGGCCGGTTTTCGCGCTGCGCAACCTGCCGGAAGTCGTCAAGGGGGCCCTCTTCTCACGCTACTCGCGCACAGAGAAGAGCCTGCGCCGCGTCCTCCTCGACGAGTTCATCAACGAGCCGGACTCGGGCTTCGACCGCCTGGCCGGGACGCCGCCGGTCGATGACGACATGGTCGCCGTGCGCCGGGCGGAGGAGTTCTACGAGCGAGTGCTCGTCGGCTACGGTGACGACTCCGTGGCCGAGCTCGCGGGCGCCCACGTCGCCGTCGAGCAGACCTCCACGCTCGCGGCCAAGGCCCTGGAGGACAGCCGGATCGGCATCTCCCCACTCGAGAAGTCGACGCGGTACGTGCGGTTCGACCGGCTCGGGCTCGATGGCCGCTACCTCTACCACCGCGGGCCCGAGCTCGCACACCCGGCCTACGAGACCGCCGCCGACGCGCTGTTCGACGCGTACAGCAAGCTCGTCGAGCCGGCGACCCTCGCCATCCGGGAGCGGTTTCCTCGAGAGGCCGGGGAGACCGAGCGGGCCTGGAAGTCGACGACGCGGGCCAAGGCCCTGGACCTCCTGCGCGGGCTCCTGCCGGCGGGTGCGTTGACCAACCTCGGGCTTTTCGGCAACGGCCGCGCGTTCGAGTACCTGATCACCAAGATGGCCGCGCACGAGCTGCCGGAATGCCGGCGGCTGGCGGTCGACCTCCATCGCGAGCTGTCGCTGGTGATTCCGGCATTCGTGAGGCGCGCGCTCGACGAGAAGTACGGCGAACCGGCCGCCGAACGAATGGCAGAGGTGCGCCGGCGCGTGGCGGGCCTGGCCGCAAGGGGTCCCATCGCGGGTGTTGGGCCGAGCGTCCGTCTCGTCGAGTACGACCGGGAAGCGGAGCGCAAGGTGGTCGCGGCCGCGCTGTTCCCGCACTCGGACCGCCCGCTCGAGGAGCAGATCGGTGATCCGGCGCAGGTCCTCGAGGCGATGCTCGCCGGCCGGGCCAATCGCCGCCAGCGGGCCCCGCGAGCCCTCGAGCACGCTCAGTACGAGTTCGAGATCGTGGCCAACTTTGCCGCCTATCGCGACCTGCACCGCCACCGCATGCTGACCCAGGACCGCCAGCACCTCGGGACCGCGCTCGGCTATGACATGCCGGCCGGCCTGGCCGAGCTTGGCATGGCGGACAGGTTCGTCGCCGCTGTGGAGGCGGCCGCCGCGGCGCACCGTGCCCTGGCGGCCGACCTTGGCGCGGCGCTCGGGCAGTACATCGTGCCGCTCGCCTTCCACGTTCGGTGGTACTTCCGGGCCAACCTGCGCGAGATCTACCACCTGTGCGAGCTCCGGACCACCCCCCAGGGACACCCCGACTACCGGTGGGTGGCCCAGGAGATGTTCCGCCGGGTCGAGGAGGTCCACCCCCGTCTGGCGCGCTACGCCGGCTTCGTCGACATGGGGCCGGGCGACGAGCTGGAGAGAAGGCAATCGGAGCGGCGGCTCGACGAAAAACTCTCGGCACTCGAACGGCCGGTGCGGTAGCATCACTCGGCCGGAGAAGAGGTTGGAAGTACAGCCGCGAGGACCAGAGCGTCGCAGCGAGCCTGACAGGCGGTCGGGCGTTGACCGCCGCTTTGGTGAGCGCCGCACCCCCGAGCGGGCGTCCGCCGGGCGGCGCATCCTCAACCCGTTCGACCGGCGTGTCGCGGAGCGCCGCTTCCTGGAGCGCCGCACGCGCTGGCCGGAACCCCTGGCTTACTAGAAAGCAAACCTCTCGTTGGCCCGCCCGGCCCTCATCGTCCACGGCGGCGCCGGTGCCGTCCCTCCCGCTGAGCGTGAGCTTCGCCAGGCCGCGGTCGATCGCGCTCGTGACGCGGGATGGCGGCGGATCGGCGAGGGAGCGCTCGCGGCGGCTGTCGCCGCGGTGCGCCACATGGAGGACGAGCCGCTGCTAAACGCCGGCATCGGTGCCTGCCTGAACAGCGACGGCGACGTCGAGCTCGACGCGGGCGTGATGCTCGGCGCCGTTCTCCGTGTGGGCGCGGCCGCCTGCCTGCGCGACGTGCGACATCCGATCGACCTGGCCGTGGCGGTCATGGAAGACGGACGTCACGTCCTGCTGGCCGCCGAGGGCGCATCCCGCTTTGCGCGCGACCATGGTGTCGAGATGGCCGACCCTTCCATCTTCGTCACCGACCGCAAGCGCCAGCAGTTGATCGAGGGGGCCGATACCGTGGGCGCCGTGGCCCGCGACGCGGATGGCCGCCTTGCGGTCGCGGTGTCGACGGGCGGTCGGACCGGCAAACTGCCCGGACGCATCGGCGACTCGCCGATCGCCGGCGCCGGGTTCTACGCCGACGACCGCTTCGGCGCCGTCTGCGGGACGGGGCTGGGCGAGGCGTTCATCCGGCTGGGCCTGGCGCGACTGATGATCATCGAGCTGCAGCATGGGATGGACGCGGCGTCGGTCGCGGCGGGCGCCATCGATTACCTCGGCAAGGCGCTCCAGGCGGGCGGTGGGGTGATCCTCATCGCGCGCGACGGCTCGCCTCAGGCCGCATTCAACACGGCGGCCATGCCGTACGCAGTCGGAGAATGAGCGATTCGGGCAACGCCGGCGAGCTCGTCGCGCTGGCGCTCAAGAGCGCGGGCGTCAGTCACCTCTTCACCCTGAACGGCGGCCACATCTGGCCGGTGCTGATGGGCGCGACCGAGCACCGGATCCGCATCGTCGACGTGCGCCACGAGCAGTCGGCCGCTTTTGCCGCCGAGGGCTGGGCGAAGGTCACGCGCGAGGTCGGAGTCGCCGCGGTCACGGCCGGGCCTGGCGTGACCAACTCGACGTCCGCGCTGGCCCAGGCGCTCGGCAGCGACAGCCCGATGTTCGTCATCGGCGGCAGGGCCCCAATGGCGCGCTGGGGCATGGGCTCGCTGCAGGAGATGGACCACCTCGAGGTGGTGCGCAGTCTCACCAAAAAGGCGGTCACCCTCGAGTCCGCCGACGCTGCCTTTGCGACCGCGGCCGAGTGCTTGCGCACGGCGCTGAGCCGCCGCACCGGGCCCGTGTTCATGGACATCCCGATCGACGTGTTCTTCGGCGCGGCCGACTACCCCGAGGCGACCGAGCACCTGACTCCCGACCCCGGACCTCCCCCTGACCACGTCGCGCTTGACGAGACGGCGCGCGCGCTGCGCGCGGCGGAGCACCCGGTCGTCGTCGCCGGCGGCGGCGTGTGGTGGGCGCGGGCCGAGGAGGAGCTGAGCGCGCTGGTCGAGGGCGGAAGCCTGCCGCTGCTGGTCAACGGCATGGCGCGCGGGATGCTGCCGCCGTCGCACCCGCTGTTTTTCTCGCGTGCGCGTTCACGGGCATTACGCGAGTCGGACGTTGCCCTCGTCCTGGGCGCTCGTCTCGATTTCCGGCTGAACTTCGGCCAGCCTCCAGTGTTCGGCGACGACACGCGCATCATCCGGCTCGACGTGGACTCGGGCGACCTGAAGACCGCGATCCGCTGGCTGGCGCAGGCTGTCGCCGGGGCGCCCCAACGCGAAGGCTGGATCGCGGCGCTGCGCGAGACCGAGACCGCGGCGCGCAAGCGCGACCAGGCGATGACCGCAAGCGATTCCTCGCCCGTCCACCCCGCGCGCCTGATCGCCGAGATCGATCGGTTCGCCGACCCGGACGCGATCGTGGTCGGTGACGGCGGCGATTTCGTCTCCTTCGCCGGGCGGCTCATCGAGCGGCAGCAGCCCGGGCTCTGGATCGACCCGGGACCATTCGGCTGCCTGGGCTCGGGCCCCGGCTACGCGATGGCGGCCAGGCTGGCGCGGCCCGACCGCCAGGTGATCCTGCTGTCCGGCGACGGGGCGTTCGGGTTCTCCGCCATGGAGTTCGACACCATGGTCCGCCACCGCATCCCGGTCGTCTGCGTCGTCGGCAACAACGGCATCTGGGCGCTGGAGAAGCACCCCATGCGGAGCATGCTCGGGGTCAGCGTCGCCGCCGACCTTGGGCCCGGGACGCGGTACGACAGGGTCGTCGAGGCGCTCGGCGGCCACGGCGAGCTGGTGGAGCGGCCGGAAGGCATCCGGCCGGCGCTGGAGCGCGCTTTCAAGTCCGGTCTTCCCGCATGCGTCAACGTGATCTGCGATCCGGACGCGGAATATCCGCGATCATCTGTGCTGATGTGAAGACCCCAAAAGATCTCCGATTTTTCGGGGAACCCCTATGAGCGCCGTCGACCTCAAGCCGGCTGTCGAAGCTGACGAATGGCGCACCGCGCAGGCGCAGTTCGACGAGGCCGCCGAGCTGATCCGCCTCGAGCCGTGGCTGCGTGAGGTCCTGCGGGAGGTGCAGCGCGAGTTCACGTGCCACTTCCCGGTCAAGCTCGACGACGGGCACACCCGCATCTTCACGGGCTACCGAGTCCAGCACAACATCAACCGCGGTCCTGCCAAAGGCGGCATCCGCTACCACCCCGACGTGTCGCTCAACGAGGTCAAGGCGCTCGCGATGTGGATGACGTGGAAGTGCGCGGTCGTCAACATCCCGTTCGGCGGCGCCAAGGGCGGCATCATCGTCAACCCGCGCGAGCTCTCGCTCAACGAGCTCGAGCACATGACCCGCCGCTTCGCGACCGAGATCTCGATCCTCATCGGCAGCGACCGCGACATACCGGCGCCTGACGTCAACACCGACGGCCAGACGATGGCCTGGATCATGGACACGCTGTCGATGCACCTCGGCTACTCGGTCCCGGCGTCAGTGACCGGGAAGCCGCTGGAGGTCGGCGGATCGGCGGGCCGGGTCGAGGCGACGGGGCGAGGGGTGACGATCTGCTCGGTGGCCGCCCTCGAGCACCTCGGCCGTGCGCCGCACCAGACGAGGGTCGCGGTTCAGGGGTTCGGCAACGTCGGCAGCGTCAGCGCCAAGCTGCTCGAGGAGGCGGGATGTACCGTCGTCGCAGTCTCCGAGGACTACGGTGGCATCCACAACCCGCTCGGCCTTTCCATCAAGAAGGTCCTCGAATACCGCGCGCGCGAGAAGACCCTGAAGGGATTCCCGGGCGCGCAGGAGATCGGAAACCAGGAGCTGCTCACGCTGGACTGCGACCTGCTCGTGCCTGCGGCGATCGGCAACCAGCTGACCTCGCGCAACGCGCGCGACGTGAAAGCAAAGCTGATCGTCGAGGGCGCGAACGGGCCGACGACGCCGGAGGCGGATGCCATCTTCCGCGAGCGGGGGATCTTCCTCGTGCCCGACATCCTGGCCAACGCCGGAGGCGTCACGGTCTCGTACTTCGAGTGGGTGCAGGACCTGCAGTCCTTCTTCTGGTCCGAGCACGAGGTCAATCAGAAGCTGAAGGCGATTCTCTCCCGGGCGTTCAGCGAGGTGCTCAAGACGCGCGAGGAGCGCAAGCTCGACATGCGGATGGCGGCCTACGTGCAGGCTGTGTCGCGCGTGGCTGGGGCGACGAGGGAGCGCGGCCTCTACCCCTGACGGGATTCCCCGCGAGCGCCGGCAGTCGCGGGTAATCCCTGCCCTCTAATCACGCGAGCGCCGGCTCTCGCGGGTTTGGTGAGGTAAGCGCTCACCTGGCTTACGACCGACTCCGGGTTTCCAAGAACGTCCCCGGCCGTGAAGCGAAGGAGATGTACGCCGGTGTTGAGCAATCGATTCTGACGCCGGTTGTCTTCAGCCAGGGTATTGCGATGCACGTCCCCGTCGTACTCGATGCCGAGTCGGTGCTCTGGGTAGTAGAGGTCAGGCCGGCCGACGAATCGTCCCCAGCGATCGTGGATTGACACTTGCACCTTCGGCCGCGGCAGGCCGCCGAGTACCAGGACCATTCGCAATCGCGACTCCATCGGTGATTCGGCAGCGGGTTCGGCGAGACCGATCACACGGTGAAGATTTCGAAGTCCTCGGCGTCCGGCATGGGATTTCGCCCACGAGTTCAACTGGTCAAGCTTGAGGCTCCTGCCGTGCAGCGCCGCGTCGGCGACCACGACCGCCTCGACAAGGCTTAACCGACAGCAAACCTCTGCGATGGTCCGGACGATCGAGGTGGCCGGCATGCTCCTGACCAGGACGACGTCGCCCTTTGCAAGCGCGGAGCGATGAATCGAAATGCCTGCGCGCGCCGAGACGCCTGCCTCTTCAGGCACCGTCGCCTCGATCGGCTTGCACGGTACAACCTCGAGTCCATGCAGCCAGGCCGCGGTCAGCCCTGAAAAAGCGGCGCCGGGTGGCAGTCGCCGTTTCGCCGCTTCGAGCCGGTGCATCGGATCATCGCCGAGGCGATTCCACAGGTAAGTCGATGGCCCAACTCGCGTCCAGCTCGACCCTTCGAGATGCCAGCGATCGAGGCCCGCGCGTCTCGCGTCCTCCACGGTGAACGGCCCGTGAAGCAACTTCGATGGCAGATGAGCCCTGCGCGCCACAACGCAAGCATTCCGCGATGAGCCGGCGGCGGCAACGCAGGTTGTTAATTCCAGGCGAGCGCCGGCGGTCGCGGGCAATTCCTGCCCGCGAAACACGCGAGCGCCGGCTCTCGCGGGTTTGTTCAGATCTCCCGGCGCCGGAAGCTCAGGACGCTGAGCGACAGCACGATCGCGAACCAGACCGCGACCCACGCGAGAAACGAGTACGGCGGCGGGTCGGTGGCTGCGAACGGATTGGCGCGGCCGGCGGTGCCAAGGGCGCGCATCGCGGCGATGAAGGTGTCCGGCTCCATCGCGTAGATGGCGCCGCGCCACAACCCGTCCGAGGGCAGCACCATGTGGCTGATCACACCGACGTTCTCCAGCGCCTGGTTCTGCAGACCTGTTCCGATGTCGCCCACGACCCCGGCGATCCAGGCCACCAGCCAGGCGACCAGCGCGATCACTCCTGCCGTGATCCCGGAGAGGCGGGTCGACAGCAGCAGGCCGAGCGAGAGCAGGATGAGCCCCTCGGTGCCCACGTACAGGATCAGCTGCGCCGGGTGCGGCGGCACATATCCGGTCGCCCAATCGACAGCGGCAATCTCGAGCGATCCGGCGCCGGCGGCGTAGATCGCGACCAGCGCGCCGAGCCCCACCCACTTGCCGACCACCACTTCGCTGCGGCGCACCGGTCGCGCGAGCATCGAGAGCAGCAGCCCGCTCTCGACCTCGCTCGCGATGAGCGGTCCGGCCACGACCGCGGCGCTCAGGGCCAGCACCCCACTGAACATGAAGACGACGACGATCAGCAGCTGCGACGTTATGAGCGCGACCTGGTCCGGCGGCAGGGGCGTCCCATCGCTGCGCGTCACGGTGGTGACCTTGTTGAAGCCCCACGCCGAGAATCCGACGACCAGCAGCGTGAGCACCAGCAGCGCCAGGAGCAGCCGGCGGCGCGACGCTTCCTGGATCGTGAGGCGCGCGATCACGAGAAACGGCGGCAGGGTCACTTCTCCTCGTCCTCGAGCAGCTGGAGGAAGCGGTCTTCCAGCGTCTGATGTCGCGGCGCCACCTCGTAAACGCGGCCACCCATGGACACGATCGAGGCGACAAGCTCCGGCACTCGGTCGGCGTTGAGGTTCGTGAAGGTGAGCTGGTCGCCCTCGTCGTCGATGTTGCCGTAGCTCGCGAGGTTGTTCTTGTTCGCCTGCGTGAGGCCCGCCACCCGCACACGCACCGCGGTGCCGCTCAGGAGGTCATCCATCGTCCCTGAGGCGATCACGCGCCCGTGGTCGACGACCGCGACGCGGTCGCACACCTGCTCGACCTCGCTGAGGAGGTGAGAGTTGAGGAACACCGCCGTCCCTCGTGAGGCGAGGCCGCGGATGATCTCGCGGACGTCGTGGCGTCCAACGGGGTCGAGCGCCGAGGTCGGCTCATCGAGGAAGACGAGCTCCGGTTCGCCGAGCAGCGCAGCGCCCAGGCCCAGGCGCTGCTGCATGCCCTTGGAGAAGGTGGCGACGCGGTCGCCTGCGCGGTCGGTCAGTCCGACGGTCTCGAGCACGGTGCGGATCTCGTCCCTCCAGCTCGAGCGCGGCAGCGGGGCGAGCTCGCAGTGCAGTGCGAGGACCTCGGAGGCCGAGAGCCAGGCCTGGTAGCGAAAGAGCTCGGGGAGGTAGCCGATGCGCCGGCGCGCACCCAGGTCGCCGAGGGGCCTGCCGAGGAGCCAGCCCTCGCCTGAGGACGGCGTCAGAAGACCGAGCAGCAGCTTCACCGCCGTGGTCTTGCCTGCGCCGTTTGGCCCCAGGAATCCGAAAACTTCGCCGCGAGGCACCGCCATGGAGAGGCCGGCGAGCGCCACGGTTCGGCCGAACCGTTTGGTCAGCTCGACGGTCTTGACGGCGGGCGAGCCGGCGGCCGCCTCCTCGGTGGAGACGGCCGCCCCCGGTTGCTCCGCTGCCTGAGCCGACACTCCGCTCAGGCTAACGGCGAGCGACTACTTGAGGTTATTCGCGATGTCGATGGCTTCTGTCTGCTTGATGCTCCCGGCCACCACCCAGACGTGGCCGCCCTTGACCCAGACGACCGCCGAGCCGACGCCCGTGTTGTCGCCGAGGGCGACTCCGTCGACTCCCTGCACCGTGACCGCCTTGCTCGTCCCGTACTCCACGGGGACCGGGATGAAGAGCGTGGTGCTCGGGTCGCCGATCGCCTGGATGGTCTTCTTCAGCTCGGCGGAGATTCCGGGCTGGGCGAGGATGTAGCTCTCGAGGTCGGCGGCGCTGACCTGTGTCGACGTCACCGTCGGCGAGACGGACCTGGCAACGATCAGCCGCGGCAGGTTCATCTGGGTCACGTCGGGCGACGGCTGCGGGCGGTTCAGGTCGCCGTACACCTCACCGACCGCCGGGCCGATGGTGACCGTGAGCGTCGCGCCGTCCATGCCCGCGGGCATCTTGGGCAGCGTCTTGCCCTGGGCGGCGGCGGCGGCAGCAGCCTTGTCGGCGCTGAAGGTGAATGTCGCGACGGCCTGGGGCATCGCCCCGTAAGTGACCGTGGTCGAGACCCCGGCGGGCAGCTTCGCCACCGTCGGCGGCTGCATGCCGGACACGGTGGCCGCCTCCCCGGCGGTCGGAGTGACCTGCAGCTGCGGCTCCTTGGTCCACTTCAGGGTCCCGTACTGCGAGAGCTGGGCCAGCGCCTGGACGTCGCTCAAGGTGATGGGCACCGCGCGGACCGTGCTCGGCTGGAAGAAGAAACCGTTGGCGGCGAAGGCGACCACGACGAGAGCCGCGGCGGCGACAGCGGCCACGAACGCGAGCGTCAGCGGTCGCGCGGCGGGACGCAGGAGCGGCAGCCGCAGTCCGAATGCGGGCAGCGACCGCGGTGCGTGCGCCACGCGGTCGAATGCGCGCGCGACGTCGACCTTTGCCTCGGGGACCGAGAGCAGTGTCGCGATGGAATGCGCGTCGTCCGAGATGCCCTGGAAGCGGGCCTGGCATTCGGCGCAGCCCGCGAGATGCGCGGCGTCGGCGCCGGCCTTCGCGTCCGGGTCGTCGACCATCCGGCGCAGCGTGCCGTCAGTTAGATGTGCCATGGGTGACCTCCTTGCGCAGTGTCGCCTCTGCGCGCCTCAACAAAGTTCCGATCTGACCGATTCCGACGCCGAGCGCTTGCGCGACCTCGGCGTAGCTGAGCCCGCTGGCGCGCAGGACGAGCACCGCGGCGGGTTTGGGAGCCATGCGCGCGAGGGCTTCGCGCAGGCGGCGCCGGTCCTCGTTCAGCTCCGCCTGCTTCTGCGGGTCCATCGCCCGCTCGCCTTCCTCCAATGCCTGCGCAAACTCGCGCTTCTGCCGGCGCCGCGCGCCGCGCAGGCGATTGAGGGAGGCGTGGGCGGCCGCGCGATGCAGCCAGGCCGGCCCGTACTCGGCACGCGCTGAGTGCAGCCGGTGATAGTCGATGAAGACCTCCTGGGCCACGTCCTCGGCCTCATGCGGGTCGGCGAGGACGCGGTTGGCGATGCCCACGACACGCGCGTATTCGGCTGTGAAAAGGGCCTCGAACCCCTGGTCTTCAGACGCCGTGACGCTCATCTGGCGTGCACCAAGATTCATGCCCACTACACATCAAGCACCACCGGGCTGCCAGATGTGGCGCCAGGGGAGTCAGCCGGCCAGGGCTTTGCGGCGGCGCGAGGCGCGGACGATCTCGTCCTCGATGATTCCGAAGTCGGCCCGCGGCAGGGCATGGATGTGGCCCTGGAACGCGAGCGTCCAGTGCTCGGGCGGCCACTTGCGGACGTAGTCCAGGCGGTAGGCGATCTCCTTGGCGGGCACCCAGTCCGCCTCCTCGAGGACCGCATCGGGGCGGATGTGGACCCGCCACGGGTAGTCCTCGTCGCGCCGCGACGACCGCCAGATCAGGGTGTGGTCCTCGTACATCGGAGAGGCGATGGTGACCGTGGCCGAAAAGCCCATGCGGCCGGTGACGTAGTAGAGGAGCCGGTCGCCCACACGCATCGCCTCCACGCGGCGGCGATGGCGGCTCTTCAGGCCCTGGATCGCGAACCCCTGGTCGCGGGTCTTGCGAAAGTTTTCCGGGGAGCTGACGACCATCCAGTACTGGGCCGTCCGCCCGCCTCCCGACTTTCGTTTGCGCCTCGATCGACCTGGTCTGGCCTGGCGCTCCTGCTCCGTGGTCGGGGTCTCTGACGTGTCGGACACGAGCCGAAGGTTACTTGCCGTTCGGGCTCGCCGTGTGGGCGGGGCCGAGCTCCTGAGGCTCGGGAAGGAGCGCGCTGAGGTTGCGGATCTGCGCGATGTGGCCCATCTCGTGCCGGGCGACCAGGCGGCACACCTCGAGCAGCGTCGTCTCACCTCCGCGCGGGTCGGAGATGCTGCGGTTCCACTCCGCCGGGCCCCAGCCGTGCAGCAGGTCGACGGTTCGGCGCCGGACGCGGGAGAAGTCCTCGAGAGCCTCCTGCAGAGGAAGGGAGAGTTCCTGGTCGTGGCCGGGATCGATGGCTGCACGGACGTCGGCGATCCTCTGGCCGTCGAGGTGGGCGTGCCGGAGCAGGCCGTCGACCTTTGCGGCCGAGTCGACGAGATGAGCGATGAGGCCGCCGAGGGTGGGGAACGCGGGCCCGTGCCGGTAGCGCAGGCGCGTCTCGTCGAGCCAGTAGACGAGGTCGCTGGTCCGTTCAGGCACCGAGCTGAGGAGCAGCACGACGTCCGCCGAGGACATCTCCTCCTGGAGTTCCATCAATTCAAGGTTGGCATACTGGGATCGATGGCCGACGTCCAGGTCGCGTGCGACAACTGCGGGAAGGAGCTGATCCCCGGCGCCGCTTATTGCGAGCGGTGCGGGGCGCGCACGCGGCGGGCCAGGCGCCTGGTCAGCCTGTCGATCCGGGTCGAGCTCGTCTTCTTTCTCGCGGTCGTCGTCATGGTCGCGGGGTTCGTCTGGGCCTACGCCGTCCAGAAATAGACAGCCATTCGGGCACGCATGGTCGTAACCCGGCGATCCGAGGCCGCCGTTCGGGCACATGGGGCTATCCCCTTCACGCAGGTCGCCCTAGTTGATGGATGACCCGACGGTTTCTCGGCTTACCGGTACGCCCGACGATCGTTTCGTAGGGCAAGGGGTCGATACGCACGGCGTTCTCGAGCAGTCGGAGAAACAGCAGGCCGCGGCGTCGGGAGCGCCGTCTGTTGAAGCGGAAGCAGAACTCATCAAGGTAATAGTCGAGGTGCTCCTGGCTGGCCGCACCCTGGTGGGTACCCATCAACCAGCGCTTGAGCAAGGACACCACCAGGTGGACCCTCGGCATAAGCTCGACCGCCGCCTCTCGCCCGCGGCCTTGGGCACGGATGCTGATTGGCCGATGGTCAAAGCCCTTCTTGGCGAGTCCCGCGTAACCCTGCCACGCGTCTGTATGAATAACGCTTCCGGGGACCACAACGTCCCTAACGAAGCCACCCAGGATGTCCGCGCTGGCCGCTTCAACCCTTCTCATCCGCACTCGACCAAGACCCCGACCTTCTTCCTCCACAGCCACCGCGACGAGCGATTTCAAGTTCCGCTGCCGCCCTCCAAAGCCTTGTTCCACTCCACCCACGGTGGCCTCGTCCACCTCGACCGGTCCCTGCAATCGGTCACGATCGGGCCTGACCATGGCAGCCCGCAATTTGTGCAGCCAAGTCCAGGCCGTTTCGTAACTCCCAAGGCCCAGGTTCTGCTGAAGAGACAGGGCGCTGGCTCCGTGCTTCTGGCTGGTGACCAACCAGATCGCCTGGAACCAGAGCCGCAACGGCTTGTGCGTGTCCTGAAAAATGGTGCCGGCCGTTACGCGACGTTGATGACCGCACGCCGCGCACTCCACAATGCCTCGGCCTCGGAGCGGCCAGCCCCTATCCCCTCCGCACCGCGGGCACCGGAACCCGTCCGGCCAGCGCAGCCCTACCAGCAGGTCGCGGCATGCCGCCTCCGTGCCGATGACTGAACGCTAACTTGGGCAACGATATACTTGACGCACCATTTTGTGGTAAGATTCACTCATGGCGAAATTCCCCGAAACCCTCATCGGAGCCGTTCGCTACTTCTCGGATGAGGCCATCTGTCGTGACTTTGTAGCGGGGCTTCGCTGGCCGAACGGCGTCCGGTGCATGCGCTGTGATGCCAACGAATTGGGCTTCATCTCGTCGCGCTCGCTGTGGCGCTGTAAGGCTTGCAAGTACGAGTTCACGGTCAAGAAGGGAACCATCTTCGAGGACTCGCCCATCGCGCTTTCCAAGTGGCTCCCCGCGCTTTGGATGTACTCGGCCTTCAAGAAAGGCGTGTCGTCGCACCAGCTCGCGCGAAACCTTGGTGTGACTCAGAAAACCGCGTGGTTCATGTCGCACCGCATCCGCCTTGCTATGGAGATCGGGAACTTTGACGCTCCGCTTTCGGGTGAGGTTGAGGCCGACGAAACCTTTGTCGGTGGCAAGGCACGGTTCCAGCACGAGGCGAAGAAGAAGCACATCGGGACTGGCGGCATGGGCAAAGTTGCAGTCATGGGCTTGCTTGAACGCCACGGCGAACTTCGCGCGAGGGTCGTCCCGAGCGTCCGAAAGGGGACTCTCCAGAAGGCTGTGCGCGCAAGCGTCGCTCCTGGCTCCACGGTCTACTCGGATGCGTCGCGGTCGTACAGCGGACTGGAAGCGGATTACGTCCATCAAGTCATCGACCACGCTGAGGGCTACGTTCGTGATCGCGTCCACACAAACGGGCTTGAGAACTTCTGGTCGCTGTTTAAGCGGATGATCTACGGGACTCATCACTCCGTCGATCCCGAGCACCTTGACCGCTATTTGGACGAGGCGACATACCGCTTCAACACCCGCGAAACGTCGGATACCACGCGGTTCGTCTCGGCCACGGCGCGAGTCATCGGGAAGCGGATCACCTACCGTCAGTTGATCGGAAAGCAAGTCTATGAGTAGCGGCCCGAGTCGCCATCCACGAGAGAGATTCGAGGAGTTCATCAGGCACATCCTGGCGGTCCCCAAAGCGGAACTCGACGCGCGACTAGATGCGGAGAAGCGCGCGAAGCGAGTGCCCAAGCGACCTCCGCCAAACTGACCTGGTAACCCCCCGCGCGTCATCGGGCATGGCTCCGCTTGATGGGGTGCGGGCGAAAATCGAACGCGCCACCGAACACTTCAAGGCGCTGGAAGCCGACTTGCTCCCCCGCGTTCACGACCAGCCATACACAGTCAGCCACTATCGCAATCCGGATACAGGCTGGAATGTCCTGCGCCCCCAGCCCTTCGCCGATTTTCCCGTCGCTTCCGCCGTCGTACTTGGTGAGTTGATCCACGATCTCAGGTCCGCCCTCGACCATCTGGTTTGGCAACTTGTACTCAGCAATCGACAGGTGCCGAATTGGAAGAACCAATTTCCGATCTTCAGTCACGGCACTATGGCCGACTGGGGAAAGAAGCAAGGGAAGGCGCGTCAGAAGGACTGGCGTGCCATGCTGCGCGGCGTGCATCCGGGCGATGTCGCACTCATCAAGTCGCTGCAACCGTATAAGCGACGGCACCGCGAAACTTTCAGCGCTTTGGAGGTCCTGGCGGATTTCTCCAACGTGGACAAGCACCGAACGCTGATGCCAGTAACGACCATCGCCGCCCCGTGGGTGGAGCGAATTTATCGACTTGCGCTTCCGGACGGAGCGGAGATCGTCAAGGTATTGCTGCCGGACCCGGGCGATGTTGTGCCGGTAGATGACGCATATCTGATCATGGTTCAAGTCGCCCCCCCCGACACTGATATTGAAGTGGAGATGGAGACCCCCTATGGCGTGCACGTAGGACTGGGCGAACGAGGGTGGCTTCCAATTGGCAATCTCGCCGACCTCATCACCGAAGTCGAGATGATCATCCGCATTCTCAAACCGCGGATTGAACCCTGAACGGAGGACGGATCGAGTCATCCGCGCGGTCCCCTCGGTTGCCTTTCGGGACTCCGGCTGACGGGCGATCCGCCTGCGAAGAGGTGATCAACCGCGCGGTGCTCGCGACCCTGCCAAGTGTGCCAAGTATATCGTTGCCCTAACTTGAGTTCCAACCTGCGTCAAGGGGATAGTCAGACGGGCACAAATGGCGGGATAGCGGCGGGTGCGGGCCCTCCGCTAGCGGCGGTAGATCGCCCGGCCTTCGACCTCGTCCTTGTTCAGCCGCTTGTTCAGGTGCAGTCCCTCGAGCAGGAACTCGATGACCGACGCGCGCACCTCCGGCCGGTCGGCCAGGCCGAGCCGCTTGAGGGCGGTCGCGATCTCCGGCACGTCGCCGATCGCGCGCGTGTAAGCCCGCGCGGGGATGTTCTCGCCGGCCTCGAGCATGGCGCCGTCTTCGAAGCGAGAGACGACGCCCTCGAACTGCGACGCCGAGAAGTGGCGGCTGAACACAGAGCTGATCGCCCCGCGCTCGAGGCGTCCGAGGACCTGCTCCTCCTTTCCCTCGTCCAGCGCCTCGATCTCGACGCGGCCCGCGGTCGACGACGCGAGAAACGCCAGGTCGCTGATCCGAGGCACCGCCAGCGTCTCGCCAAGGCGCGCGGCGCGGCGCACCGCGTTGCTGGCGAGGTTCTCGACGTTGGCGATCGACATGCGCACCGACACTCCGGAGGACTGCGAGATGTGGGGGCTGCGACGAGCGAGGTGCGTCAGCTCGGCGACGATCTCCTTCATAAAGGAAGGAAAGAGCAGCTCGAAGTCTTCCGGGACGGCCTGGCGCTCGGCTTCCATGATCTGCATCTCTTCGGCGATGCTCAGCGGGTAGTGCGTGCGCACCTGGGAGCCGAATCGGTCCTTGAGCGGGGTGATGATGCGCCCGCGTGATGTGTAGTCCTCGGGGTTCGCGCTCGCGATGACGAAGAGGTCGAGCGGAAGTCGCACGCGGTAGCCACGGATCTGGACGTCCTTCTCTTCCATGATGTTGAGCAGGCCGACCTGGATCCGCTCCGCGAGGTCGGGCAGCTCGTTGATGCCGAAGATGCCGCGATTGGTGCGCGGCAGCAGGCCGTAGTGGATTGTCAGCTCGTCGGCCAGGTAGCGACCTTCCGCGACTTTGATCGGGTCGACCTCGCCGATGAGGTCGGCGATGGAGATGTCGGGCGTCGCGAGCTTTTCCCCGTAGCGGCGGTCGCGGCCGATCCACGTGACGGCGACGTCGTCGCCCTCCTTCTCGACGAGGTCGAGGCAGCGGCGGCAGATCGGGTCGTAGGGATGGTCGTTGATCTCGCAGCCCGCGATGACGGGCACCTCCTCGTCGAGGAGGCTGACCAGCGAGCGCATGATGCGGCTCTTCGCCTGCCCGCGTTCGCCGAGCATGATGACGTCGTGCCCCGAGATGATGGCGTTGGCCAGCTGGGGCAGGACGGTATCGTCATAGCCGACGATGCCGGCCAAAAGCGGCTCGCCCGCGCGCAGCCGCGTCAGCAGGTTGCGGCGCATCTCTTCCTTGACCGTCTCGCGCTTGTGCCCGCTGGCGCGAAGCGCGGCGATGGTCCCCGGGCGGGCGGTCACCCTTGCACTATAGACAGGGGATCGTCGACGTCAGGCGGCTCGTTCACCGGTTGCTGCTGCCGACCTGGTTAGACTGACCGGGCGCTTTGGCTCATTCGATTCGCGCGCGCTACGAGTCTGCACACGACGACGGGCGACCGCTGCTGGGCGGGCATCGAGGCAACCCGGCCGAGCATCCCGAGAACACGATGCGGTCCTTCCGCTCGGCGATCGCCGTCGGCTGCGACCTGATCGAGTGCGACGTCCATCTCTCCTCCGACGGCAGGTTGGTGGTCATCCACGACCACACCCTCGAGCGAACCACCAACGGCACCGGCCTGGTGCGCGACCACACCGCGGCTCAGCTGCGCAAGCTCGACGCGGGCGGAGGCGAGAAGATCCCGCTCCTGCAGGAGGTGGTCGAGCTGGCGCTGGGCAAGGTGGGCCTGGTGATCGAGATCAAGCAGGTCCCGGCCCTGTACGTGGGCCTCGAGGAGAAGCTCCTCAACATGCTGCGACAGCTCGGTGCCGTGTCCGAGTGTGCGGTCGTGTCGTTCAACCACACGGCGATCCACGAGCTGCGCAAGATGGAGCCCGGGCTGCAGCTGGGCATCCTCGAGGGCGCCCGCCCGATGCATCCAGCCGCCCTGCTGCGCGAGTCGGGCGCGGACGTCTATTCCCCGCACTGGGGCGCCACCGACCCCCAGGTGGTGCAGGAGGTGCACGCGGCGGGCGGGGCGGTCGCGGTGTGGCCGGTCGACGACGACACCGCCGTCGCCTGGTGCAAGTACTGCAAGCCCGATTCGGTCTTCAGCAACCGTCCTAAGGAGGTCGGCGCGGCGCTGCGCAGCTGGGCGGTCGTCTAAAGGGCGTTACAGGGTCGGCGGACCAGGCGTTCCCTCAAGTACGGTGCGCTTCCATACCATGAACCGGCCGTGCCCCCCGACCGGCCGCCGTTTGAAGACCTCTACCGGGAGTACCTCGGCCGGATCTACGCGTACGTCCGCGCCCAGGTCGGGGCACCGGCCGACGCGGAGGACATCACGGCCCAGGTCTTCATGAACGCCTACCAGGCCTACGCCCGCTTCGAGCCACGCAACACGACTCCCGCGGCATGGCTCTTCCGGATCGCGCGCAACGCCACGCTCGACCACTTCCGCGCCCACGGCCGGCGGGAGCGCCTGCGCCGGACGATCGAGCATCAGCCGATGGCCGAGGAAGATCCCGCCGGCCAGGCCGAGGAGCGGATCCAGTACCGCGCGCTTCTGGCTCAGGTCGCGAAGCTCCCCGAACGACAGCGCGACGCCATCTCTCTGCGCCACTCAGGGCTCAGCTTCGAGGAGGTCGGCACGTTGTTGGGGTGCAGCGAGGACGCGGCAAAGATGCTCTATCACCGCGCGGTCAGAGGGCTGAAGGAAGGGGTGTTGAGGGACGGAGTGTGAGCGACAACGGCGACGACCTCGATTTGCAGGCGCTTCAGCGCGAGCTGGACGACGCGTTCGCGACGACGCGGCCGCGGAGAGAGTTCGAGGACGAGCTCTGGCTGCGCATGCAGGCGAAGCGGCCACTTTCAACACGCCTGCGCGACTCTCTGGCCGGGCTCTTTCAGGGCATCCGCGAGGTGCCGGCGGTGCCGACGGCCGCCGTCGCCTCGCTGCTGGTGGTGGTGATCGGGGCGGGGATCTTCGCGTACAGCGGTCTCGGCCGTGGCGCGTCGACGACCAGCATGGCCCCTGCCGAGGACGCCACCAAGCGGCAAGGGAGCGAGTCCTCGGGCAACTACGGCCTGGTGCCGTATCCGGAGCAGGCTGCGAGCGCGCCGGCGTCGCTCGAGTACGGCGGTCCGGCGCGGCTCGTCTGGTCCGGGACGCTCAACCTGTCGATCACGACCGCACCCGTGTTCCGCTACCAGGAGCCGTCCGCCAACACAGCTGACGAGTTCGCGAGTGCGCTCGGCGCTGCACTCGTCGACCGCCCGCAGGGTTTCCTGGGCGAGTACACCGCCACGACCTACACGCTGAAGGTGCGCGGGACGGTGCAGTCGCCGCCCTCGAGCCCCGCCTACTTCATGTTCGCGAACCTGGTCATGCCGCAGGTCAATGCGGCCGGGGCGAGGCCCGAAGACCTCGCCACCATCTTCCTGGCGCAGCACAGCCTGGTGCCGCAGTGGAAATACTCGGTGTCGGTCGACAGCAGCGCGGACCCGACAAGGGTGCGTTTCGAGCGGCAGTTCTACGTGGCCGGCTACGGCGACGCGAACCTCGTCGATTTCAACGGGGCTCGTTACGGGCTGGAGGTCGACCTCAGCGGGGGCCGGCCCATGCTGGTGTCAGGGTTGCTGCCCGTGAGCCTCGACAGCGCGGACTACCGGATCATCACCGCCGCACAGGCGATCCAGACGGCCGTCAATCAGCCGGAAACCGGGCCCGTCGACGCGTCCCCGCTCCCCACAGTCCAGCTGACGCAGGCAGACCTGGTGTACGTTCTCGCGCCCGCGGGCGACCACAGCTTCTACGAGCCCGCCTTCCTCTTCTCCGGCAAGTTCCAGCTGAATGGCGTGACGATGTACAAGCACATACTGGTGCCGGCGGTGGACCCTTCGCAGCGCGTCCCGTAATCCTCACGATCGGCCACTCGACCCGCCCGCTCGATGAGTTCATCGAATTGTTGCAGCACCACCGTGTGGCGACGCTCGTGGACGTGCGGACGGTGCCTGCGTCGCGTCGCGTGCCGCACTTTGCGAGAGATGCTCTGGAGCGGCCGCTGGCGGAGCACGGGATCGCATATGTGCACATGCCTGAGCTCGGCGGCCTGCGCAAACCGAAGCCCGATTCGACCAATACGGGCTGGCGCAACGCTGGTTTTCGCGGCTATGCCGACTACATGCAGACCGGCGAGTTCTGGGCGGGTGTCGACAGGCTTGAACAGCTCGCCGGCACCCCTGCTCTGGCGATCATGTGCGCGGAGGCGGTGCCATGGCGCTGCCACCGTTCTCTTCTCTCCGATGCGCTCACCGTCCGAGGCGTCGAGGTGAGGCACATCACCAGCGCCGCCGCCCCCGCGCCGCACACGCTCAAGTCTTTCGCCCTGGTGCGGGATGGGCGCATCACGTACCCCCCGCCGGATACACTCGGGCTCTAGAGGGGAATGGGCAAGAAACAGGTGCGCCAGGTGCGCACCCAGATGCGGAAGATCCAGCCCAAGGCGGCCGCGTCGAACGCCCAGGGCGCCACCCGCAAGCAGCGCGAGCGGTACGTCCAATCGGGCGGCATGCTCCAGGGATACGCGCCGGACTACGTCATCCGGATCGGGTACATCTCGCTCGGTGTTGCCGCCGCCTGCGTCCTGATCGTCGCCGCGCTGCTGTTCTTCGTTCCACCCATCTACGGGTGGCTCGACGCCGTCGCGGCGGCCATCGCGTGGATCCTTCCGATCGCGCTGCTCGCAAGCTTTGTGGGCCCGGGGTTCCGGCTCGCGCTGAAAGACCGCCGGGCCGAGCCGCGACTCGTTCAAGGCCAGCTGGTGGGGGCGAGCTCCGTCAGCACCTCGATGGGCCTCGGCATGATGATGGTCCAGACGCGCGGTGGGGTGGAGCAGTACCTGGTGCCCCCGTCACGCCTCAAGCAGGTGCCCGGGAACCAGGTCAACATCGTGCTCACGGTTACGCCGCACCTGAAGCACGTGAAGTCGGTCGGGGTCATGGGGCAGCGGATGGTCGGCCGGGTCGAGCCGCCCGTGCCCCCCGTGATGCGCCGCCTGCAGCTGCTGCCGCTGATCACTCCGCTCGCGCTGGCGCTGGCCGCGGTGATCGGCGCTGACGCCGTCGCGCTGGCGCCCATCTCACCCGAAGCGTTTCACGCCGGGCTGGCAGTGCTCGTCGGCGCCGCCCTGGCGGCGGGTGTGTACGGCGTCTCGTTCCTGCTGCAGCGCCGCATGATGGACGAGGTCCAGGCCCTCGTCCCTCGCGGTTAGGAGGCCTTCTCAGGCTCCTTCGTCGCGGCCTCCTCGTGGGCTTCGGCCGGGAGCGATGGGGTCGCCGGCGTTTTGCCGCCGGGCATCGCCCCCTCGGGCAGCAGCTTCCTTCGCTCGGGGTAAGCGGCGATCAGGAGAAGCGTGAAGGCAAGGCCGAATATCACCGGGCCGAGGTGGAAGTCGTTGCCGCGGACGGCCGAGACGATCTCGAATATGAGGACGACCAGGCCGTACAGGATGCCCGCCCGGACCCAGGCGATCGACCTGGAGGGGTTGAACGCGGCGACGATGAGCCCGATCCCGAGCACCGCCGCGGCGGCCGAGCCGTTGGTGCCGACCTGCTCGTCGATCGATTTGAACGAGGCCACGAGCACCCTGCCGGCGGCGCCTCCCAGCAGGCCGACGCCCATCAGGAGGAGCCCGATCCTCAGGATCAGCGGTCTCACGCCCGCGACTCTATACGGCAGGTATGGGCTGAGTCACGGATTAGACTCGAATGAATGTCGATGGCAAAAGACGTCCCCATAACCCCGGAGGGGCTCGAAGGGGTTCGCCGTGAGCTGGAAGAGCTCACCACCAAGAAGCGACCGGCGATCGTGGCCAAGATCAAGGCGGCCCGCGAGCTCGGCGACCTCTCCGAGAACTTCGAGTACCACGCCGCCAAGAACGATCAGGGAATGATGGAGGCACGGGTCAAGGAGCTCGAGGCCATCATCAAGAACCACGTGCTGATCGAGGCGCCCACCGCCAACGGCGTGGTCGGCTTGGGCAACACCGTACGGTTCGCCGAGGTCGGCGAGGAGGGGGAGGAGGAGACGTACCGAATCGTCGGGCCGGCGGAGGCCGATCCCAAGGCGGGCCGGGTGAGCTTCGAGTCGGCCGTCGGCAAAGCCCTGATCGGACACCGCGTCGGCGACGAGGTCGCGATCAAGACCCCCGGCGGCCAGTACAGCGTGCTCATCACCGGCATTGACTAGGTCTGTCGCAAAAGCCGACCGCGCGCTGCGGGTCATCTGATGCTGGCGCCCGGGATGCGGCGCACCGCCCAACGGGCGATGGTCTACGACACGATCGTGCGGCTGGGCGGCCACTGCACTGCCGAGGAGATCACCGTCGAGCTGCACCGGGCCACGCCCAACTTTCCGCGCAGCACGGTGTACCGGGCGCTCGAAGCGCTGACGGCGTCGGGCTCCGTTTACGCGGCGCACCTGGGCAATGGCCCGACGCACTATGAGCTGGCGAGCGGCGATCACCATCACGCGGTGTGCCAGGTCTGCGGCGGTGTCATGCACATCCAGGAAGAGCTCGTCAACGAGCTCGAGGCGCACCTCGAGGAAGGCCATGGATTCAAGCCCTTGCGGACGGAGGTGCTCGTGGTCGGGGTCTGCGACGATTGCGCGCGCAGCCCGGTGGCCCATCCCGCGCGCCGCCGTGTGATCGACCCTCACCACAGACGCTAAGGAGGCGTCCATGGAATCGAAGATCGTGGGCACGGTGATGCCTGTGCTCGAGCTGAGCATGCAGCCTGGCGACAAGGTGTTCGCGGAATCCGGCGAGCTGTCGTGGATGTCGATGGCGATCCAGATGCAGACCGGGACCTCGGTCGGCGGACAGCAGGGGGGATTCCTGGGCGCGGTGGGCCGAGCGATGGCCGGCGGCACGCTGTTCATGACGGAGTACGCGGCGGCGGGCGGGCCTGGGCTGCTCGCCTTCGCCGCCAAGCTGCCCGGCCAGATCGTGCCCCTGGAAATCGCGCCGGGACACGGCTACATGGTTCACCGCCACGGTTTCATGTGCGCCACGCTCGGCGTGCAGTTCTCGATCGCGTTCCAGCAGCGACTCGGCGCGGGTGTGTTCGGCGGCACCGGATTTCGGATGCAGCGGCTCACCGGTCAGGGACGGGCGTGGGTGGAGCTGCACGGCGAAGTGGTCGTCTACGACCTGCAGCCGGGCAACACCATACGGGTGCACCCGGGACAGGTCGGGATGTTCCAGGAGTCGGTCCAGTTCAACGTGGTGACCGTGCCCGGGATCCAGAACATGTTCTTCGGCGGGTCGGGCCTTTTCCTCGCCGCACTGACAGGACCTGGACGCGTCTGGCTGCAGTCGATGAGCATGCACCACCTCGCGCATGCGCTTTCCCAGTACATGCCCAGATCGGGCTAGTTGGAAGGAGGTCGCAAGATGCCCAGATATCTGTCGCTTGGCTCTTACACCGTCGAGGGTGTGAAGGGAGTGCTCAAGGAGGGCGGCACCGGCCGGCGCAAGGCCGTCGAGTCCGCGATCCAGGCCATGGGCGGACACATGGAGGCGTACTACTTCGCCTTCGGGGAGCACGATGTCGTCGTGATCTCAGAGCTGCCTGACAACGTGACCGCAGCGGCGCTGTCGATGGGCATCGCATCGACGGGGACGGTCGGCGTCAAGACGACGGTGCTGCTGACGCCGGAGGAGCTGGACCAGGCGACCAAGAAGACGCTCTCGTTTCGACCCGCCGGCCAGTAGTTCGCACGTTGGGCGATCGATGGCTGACATTCGACTGCTACGGCACGCTCATCGACTGGCGTCATGGAATCCTGACCACCGGTGAGCTGCTGTTCCCAGGCCGCGGCGACGATTTCCTGATCGCCTACATCGCGCTCGAAGCCGAGGTCGAGGAGGGACCGTTCAAGCGCTACCGCGCCGTCCTTACAGAGACGGCGCGGCGGGCGGCCCGGCAGCTTGGGCTCGACCTGAAAGCCGACGACGCGAACGCGCTCGTGTCCACGATCCCGCACTGGCCTCCGTTCGCGGACGTAGGCCCGGCGCTGGCTGAAGTCCGCCGGGAGGGATGGAAGCTCGCCCTGTTGACGAACTGCGACCGCGACATCATCGCCCTGACGCAGCGGCGGCTCCCCGCGTCGTTCGATGCGGTCGTCACGGCCGAGGACGTCTTGGCCTACAAGCCGAACCCCTCCCACTTCAAGCTCTTCCAGTCGACCTTTGGCTCATCGGCGGATGCCTGGATCCATGTCGCGCAGAGCTACTTCCACGACATCCGGCCCACACACGAGCTGGGAATCACGCGGGTCTGGGTCAACCGCCAGGGCGAGAAGGACGATCCCTCGCTGGCCGACGCCGTGATCAGCGGGCTCGCCCAGCTGCCCGAAACGGTGGAACGGCTAGCGAAAGTCGGCTAGGTCGACGACTGCGCGGTAGACGCGGCGGGCCGGGCCCGCCTGGACCAGGTGGCCGTCGGGCCGGCGACGCACCTCGAGGTCGCCCCCCGGCATCGTCACCGTGACGCGGTCATCCACCAGGCCGCGGCGCATGCAGGCCGCGGCCACGGCGCTCGCGCTGGTGCCCGAGGCGAGCGTGTAGCCGGCGCCCCGCTCCCAGATCTCGGCCCGCACGCGGCCGCGGTCGACCACCTCGCACAGCTGGACGTTGGTCCGCTCGGGGAAAGCGGGGTGGCGCTCCAGGTAGGGCCCAAGCTCCAGGCACCGCTCTCTGGTCACCTCCTGGCCGAAGACGACGCAGTGCGGGTTGCCGACCGAGACCAGGACCGCCGCGACGCCGCCCACAGGTGTCTCGAGCCCCACGTGGTCGGGCTCGCCCTCGAAATTTGCGGGCAGGTCGGCGGCGCGGAACGAGGGCTTTCCGATGTCCAGCTCTGTGACGACCTCCGCCCCGTTGATCGACAGCACCCGGACGGCGTTGGCGCGGTCCACCGTCTGCAGCTCGAAACTATCGGCGGCGCCGTGCTCCAGGACGGCGTGCGCGGCGGTGATGCGGAGCCCGTTGCCGCTCTTCTGGGCCTCCGAGCGGTCGGGGTTGAAGATGCGCACGCTCATCGCCTCGGGGTCGAAGGCGAGCAGCCCGTCCGAGCCCAGGCCGAGGTGGCGGTCGCAAAGCGCGGGCAGTAGGCCGACCACCTCGTCGAGGGGTCCCGGCAGGTCCATGACCAGGTAGTCGTTGCCCAGCGCCTGGTACTTGAGAAGCGCTACTTGCGACACTGTCGCAAATTGTCAGGAATCAGCCGCTGCGTTTGGGTGTTGCCTACAATTGATGTCTCCCATGCGAAACCTCGTGTGGCCCGCCCAGCGTCTGACCCACATCCCGGCCTGCTTCTGTAGCTAGCCCCGGTCGTCTGCTCGCGTCCCCCTAGCGGGCGGCGCGCCCACTCGATCGATCGTCCAGTCGAAACCGTTCGTTTCGTATTTGCATTTTCTGGAGGAACTGGAATTGAGCTCCCAGACACAAACCAAGGCTCTCGTATCCACAGAGTGGATCGCGGAGCATGCCAAGGATTCCGGCCTGCGCCTGGTCGAGGTCGACGTCGACCCGACCGTCTACGAGAAGGGACACATCGAAGGCGCGCTCGGCTGGAACTGGAAACGTGACCTGCAGGACCAGGTCGCGCGCGACATCGCGCCGAAGGAGGCCCTCGCCCAGCTGCTGGGTCGCAGCGGCATCTCCGCGGACACCACGATCGTGCTCTACGGCGACAACAACAACTGGTTCGCCGCCTACGCCTACTGGGCCCTCAAGTATTACGGCCACGACAAGGTCCAACTCGTCGACGGCGGTCGCGTCAAGTGGGAGAAGGAGGGCAGGCCGTACAGCACCGAGGTGCCGTCGCATGCGGCCACGAGCTACCACTTCGAGTCGTCGCCCAACGAAGAGATCCGCGCCTACCGCGACCAGGTGCTCGACAGGCTGGGCAAGGCCGCCCTGGTCGACGTCCGCTCGCCGAAGGAGTACTCCGGGGAGCTCCTGGCGCCCGAGAACCTGCCCCAGGAAGGCGCGCAGCGGGGCGGTCACATCCCGACCGCGGCCAGCATCCCCTGGGCGACCGCGGTCAACCCTGAGGACGGGACGTTCAAGAGCACGGACGAGCTGAGCGAGATCTACGGCAGCAAGGGCGTCGTGTCCAACAAAGAGGTGATCGCCTACTGCCGCATCGGAGAGCGCTCCGCGCACACGTGGTTCGTGCTCCACGAGCTGCTCGGCTACCCCGACGTGAAGAATTACGACGGGTCGTGGACCGAATGGGGCAGCTCCATACGGGTGCCCATCGAGAAGTGAGCACCCCGACTCGGATCGTCGACCACTCGGCGCTGAAGGTCAACCAGGCTGGGATCGTGGCCACCGTGGTCGTCGCCTTCGCGGGCAGCGCGCTGTGGCAACCCCTGCTCGTGCTGATCCCGCTGCTCGCGATCGTGCTGCTGCTGGGCACCTTCGTGCCGCAGCTGGCGCTGTTCAAGCAGCTCTACTTCAAGGTCCTCAAGCCGCGCGGCATCGTCAGGCCGCGACCGGTGCAGGACCGGCCGGAACCTCACAACTTTGCTCAGGGCTTGGGCGGGGTGTTTCTCGCGGTGGCGTCCGTGTTCTTGATCCCGGTGACGGTCATCGGGCTTGCCATCGCGCTGCTGGTCGCGGTTCTCGCGTTCGTCAACCTGGCGTTCGGGTACTGCCTGGGCTGCCAGATCTTCTTCCAGCTCGAGCGCAGGGGAGTGTTCAAAACGTCGTGAGTGCGCAACTCTGGGCGTTGGCGGTGGCGGGTGCTGTGGTGCTCGCCGCCGCCTGCCTGGAGACATTTCGTGCTCGTCGCGCGCGACGGCTCGCCGCAGGCGCGAGGTCAGCGCCGTCGAGCCGGCCGTACATCCTCTACTTCACAGGTGAAAGCTGCACGGTGTGCAAGACGCACCAGGAACCGGCGCTGGCCAGGCTCGCCGGCGTCCGCATCGACAAGGTTGACGCCGTGAGGGAGCGGGAGCTGGCCGACAGATTCCACGTGTACACGCTCCCGACGACCGTGGTCATGGCGGCCGACGGCCAGGCGCTGCACGTGAACTACGGCTACGCGCCGGCGCCGAAGCTCGAACGGCAGCTGGCCGAGGCACGCGGAACCAGCCTCAGCACCGCCACCGCGTAACCTAGGCCGGTGATCCGGCGCCTCGCCGCCGTCTTGTTCGTCCTGCTTGTCGCCGCCTGCGCCCAGACAGAATCGGCGACCAACCACGAGCTGACGCTGGGCGCGATCTACCCCCTGACCGGACCGCAGGCGGAGGGTGGCAAGGCGGAGCTCGCCGGCGTGAAGGCGGCGCTGAAGGTCTCCGGCGCAAACGTGCGGCTGCAGGTGATCGACGCCACGACGCCGCAAGCCGCGGCGGCGGCGGTCGACACGCTGGTGAGCAGGTATCACGTGCCGGCGATCCTGGGCACCTACGGCAGCACGCTCTCCGCGGCGGCGTCGACCCGGGCCGAAGAGCTCAAGACCGTGTACTGGGAGACGGGGGCGGTGGCCGACCCGATCACCGCGCAGCGGCATTACGTGTTTCGAACCGTCGCCACCGGCAGCTCCCTCGGCCGGATGGCCGTGACCTTCACTCACGACATCCTCTCCCCGCGATTCGGCCTGCAGCACCCGAGGGCCGCGGTGGTGCGGGTGAGCGACATCTACGGGCGATCGGTGGGCGGCGGCGAAGAAGAGCTCGCCAGGAACCTGGGCATCGACGTGGTCGACGTGATCGAGTACAACCCCAACGCGTACGACGCTGACGTGATCGCCGCGCGCCTGGTGCGCGACCGCCCCGACTTCCTGTGGGATGTCAGCTACCTGGACGACGGCGTGGCGATCTGGAAGGCGGTGCTGCGCAACCACCTCACTTTCAAGGGCGCGATCGGAACGAGCTCGGCCTTCTGCATGCCCGCGTTCAGCGAGATGCTGGGACCCGGCTCGATCGGCGTTTACGCGGCGGACAAGCCGGACGGCGACGTCAGTGCCGCGGCGCTGTCGGCGTCCGGAGACGCGCTTCTGGCCAGGGCGACCGCGGCGTATGGAGGGCCGATGGACATCCCGGCCGTGGCAGGATTTGTAGGCGGCTGGACGCTGTTCCACGACGTGCTCCCCACGCTCGGCGTGTCGGTGAGCGCCGACACGATTCGCCTGGCGGCGCTGCAGGTCGACGTGCCTGTTGGTGACAGCATCAACGGCGGCGGCGTGAAGTTCGCGGGCCCGGGAGCGCTGGACGAGGGTCAGAACACGCGCGCGGCGGCCGTGGTCGGGCGCTGGCAGGCGGTGGGTTTGATGGAGATCGTGTACCCGCCGGCGTACGCGAACTAAGCGTCGAGCTCCTTCTGGACCAGCGTGATGTCCATCCAGCGGTCGAACTTGTGCGCGGCGTTGCGGATCGTCCCGACAACCTCGAACCCCTGCCTCGTGAATAGCGCCAGGCCTGATCGGTTGTCAGTGGCGACGCTCGCCACGATCGTCAGGTAGCCGAGCCCGCGAGCTTCCTTCGTCAGGTCAGTGAGCAGTGATGCCCCGATCCCCCGGCCGTGATGCACGGGATCGACGTACACCAGGCATTCGACGACGTCGAACCCGCGCTGCTTCCAGGGCAGCAGTCGCGCCCAGCCGATGACGCCGGTGTCGTCGGTGGCGACCAGCAGCACCGACCGCCGTCCGTGCATCTCCCACCAGGCCTGTGCCTCTTCGGTGTCGAGCGGTTCGGAGTCGATGGTGGCGAAGGTCTGGTTGACCGCCCAGTTGTAGATGCCGACGATCGCCTTCAGGTCGTCCGGCGTGGCCGGGCGGACGGAATAGGCCCTCTTCGTTTTCGCTTCCTTCGCCTTGGCCATGCCGACCACCATTATGCTTGCCGCCCGTGACGAAGCCTGAGATCAAGACGCCGCTCCCCGGGCCGAAGGCGGCGGCGCTGATCGCCCGGGACGCCAAGGCGATGTCACCAAGCTTCACGCGCTCCTACCCCTTCGTCATGGAGAGAGGCCAGGGCTGCTGGGTGACCGACGTCGACGGGAACCGCTTCCTCGATTTCACGGCGGGCATCGCGGTGGTCACGACCGGCCACTCCCATCCGCGCGTGGTCGCGGCGATCAAGGAGCAGGCCGAGCGCTTTCTGCACATGTCGGGCACCGACTTCTACTACAGCCCCGAGATCGAGCTTGCCGAGCGCCTCGAAAACAAGATCCTGCCGGGGACGCCGGCCCGCGTCTTCTTCACCAACTCGGGCGCGGAGGCGATCGAGGGCGCCATGAAGCTCGCGCGCTACGCCACCGGCCGGCAGAGCTTCATCGCCTTCATCGGCGCGTTTCACGGCCGCACCTTCGGTGCCCTGTCGCTGACCGCGTCCAAGGCAAGCCAGCGCCGCCGTTTCGCCCCTCTTCTCTCACAGGTCTTTCACGCACCGTTCCCGACCCCCGCGCGGGGGTTGACAACAGACGAGTCGATCACGCGAATCGAAGAGATCTTCAACACCGTCGCGCCGCCGGAGAGCGTGGCCGCCGTCTTTGTGGAGCCGATCCAGGGCGAGGGCGGCTACCTGGTGCCGCCCGACGACTTCCTGCCGCGCCTGCGAGAGCTGACGTCGAGGCACGGCATCCTCCTCGTCGCCGACGAGGTCCAGTCTGGCATGGGGAGGACCGGCCACCTTCTCGCGGTCGAGCACTGGGGGGTCGAGCCGGACATCGTCTGCCTGGCCAAGGGAATCGCGTCGGGACTGCCGCTGGGGGCATTCATTGCGCGTGCGGAGCAGATGAGCTGGCCGCCCGGGTCGCATGGAAGCACCTTCGGGGGCAACCCGGTCGCGTGCGCGGCCGGCATCGCGACCATGGAGCTTATTTACGACGGGCTGATGGAAAACGCGGCCCGCGTGGGCGCCCAGTTGCAGGATGGCTTGCGAGAGATCGCGTCCCAGCACACGGACGTCACCGACGTTCGCGGGATAGGCCTGATGCTGGCCCTCGAGATGAGGACGCCGGAGCTGGCCGCGAAGCTCGTTCAGTCCGCCTTCGAGCGCGGGCTCCTCTTGCTGATGGCCGGGACCCGCGCCGTGAGGATCAGCCCGCCGCTCGTCCTCAACCGCGACGAGGCCGCCACCGGCCTGGAGATCATCGCCTCAGCCCTGGACTGAGTCTCCGATGGGTTCGACCGATGTCGCGGCCGTGCGGTCGTCGCCGGCGATCACGGTCCAGCTCTTCGCGCGCTGGTCGTCGATCACCTTGATCGTGGCGTTGACGTGGTTGATCACATCCGCCTTCGCGACGTGCGCCGCTTCTGCGAAGCCGGCGGCGAATTTCTGCGTCAGTGCAGCGCGGGCTGTGGGCTCGCCCGCGGCGTAGCCGAGTAGCGCGTCCTGCTCGACCTCAAATTGATCCACCAGCACGCCTGGCGTGATGCCCAGCGTGGCGGCGATGACTTCCGCCACACCGGACGCGCTTGCGGCGAGGGCCGATCTCGCGGGTCCTCTTTCAGCCACGCGACCGGCGACTGCTGCCGCAGTCGTCATGGTTGAGAGGTACGCGTGCTCCTGCAGGGCTTGGTTGGCGGCCGTCCGGACCGACACCGCCCGCAGCTCGGGATCGCCCGGGAACTTGTCCGGAAAGCGATGGGCGATCTCCACGGAGAGCGCGTCGCCGAGTCGCGAGGCCTGCGCATACGCGCGGTGCAGGTCCGCATAGAAAGGGGAGTACTTTCCGGCGAAGTAGTCGTCGATGAACACCTTGTCCTCGAGCACCTGCTGGCTCAAGAGCTGGGAGACCGGGTCGAGGGGAAGGTGGCTCGCGTCGCTCAGGAGTTGCGCGAACTGGGGCACGAACTTGCGCGTCAGGTTGGCCGCCGCCGTCTTCGCTTTGCCGTCGTTGTGGGTGACGACGCCGATCGCGTAATCGACCAGGTACGCGTTCTGCGTGTTCCAGGAGTCGGCGAGCCTGGTCGCAGTCGTGTTCCCGAAGGCGCGTCGGAACAGCTCAGCCAGGTCGGAGGAGTTCGTGGCGAGCAGGGTGGTGTACGCGGTGTAGTCGTCGGTGTGGTTGGCCGCGGCCACGGACTCCTTGGCGACGATCATCACCTGCTCGCCGAGCAGCAGGTTCAGGTGCGTGCGCAGGTCTCCGGCGAGAGTGGCCGCAGGGTTCGCGGGCGAGGGCGAACTCGCGGGCGAAGGCGCGGGAGGCGCGGTCGGGTCGCAGCCCACGACCATCAGTGCGATCGCAGCCAGGGCGCCGGCGAGCTTCAAACCGGCACATTGTGGGCGAACTAGCATCTCTAGTCATGCCGGAATGGCTCCTCGTCGACGGCTCGAGCATGTTCTTCCGAGCCTTCTACGCGATCCCGCAGACGATGCGCGCGCCCAACGGCGCACTGGTCAACGCGGTCCGCGGCACGCTGGATACGCTCTCGCGCTACGTCACCGACCGCAAGCCCCGGCACATCGCCTTCACGACCGATGAGGATTGGCGTCCCGACTGGCGCGTCGAGCTGATCCCCGGCTACAAGGAGCACCGCACCGCCGAGCCGATCCCGCCGGCGCTCATCCCGCAGGTGCCCATCATCCTGGCCGCGCTCACCGCCGTCGGCATCGATGTCGTCGGGCTCGAGGGCTATGAGGCGGAGGACATCGTGGCGTCTCTTGCGGCAAAGGTAAAGCCGCCGATCGAGATCGCCAGCGGAGACCGCGACCTCTTCAGCCAGGTCCGGGGACGAGACATCATCGTCCTCTATCCGCAGAAGGGCGGGCCGGCGGAGGTCGACGAGGCCGAGGTCGCGAAACGCTATCGCATCCCGGGACGTGCTTACTCGGACTTCGCGATCCTGCGCGGTGATCCTTCGGATGGCCTACCAGGCCTGCCCGGCATCGGCGACAAGACGGCTGCGCAGATGGTGACGCGCTACGGCTCGGTCGAGAAGATGCTCGAGGCCGGGGTGATCCGCAATCCCGAGCACGCCGACTACCTGCGCAGAGCGCTGAAGGTCGTGCCGCCGGTGCGCGACCTGAAGATCAAGGTGCCGCGCGGCCGCCGGGATCGCTACCCCGACGAGCCCGACCTGGTCGCTGTCATCGGTAAGAAGTACGGGATCCAGAACAACCTGGACCGCCTCATCAAGGCACTGACATCTCTCAAGGCAACCACCGCGAAGAACTGAACCGGGTTGGACTGTGCGCGACCTGCCGGCACTCGCGAACGGTGAAAGGCACGCGCAGCACCTTCTGGATGTGCCGGCGTTCGGCGACCGACCCGTCCTTCCCGCAGTACCCGCGGCTGCCGGTGCTGCAGTGCCGCGGGTATGAGGAGTTGGATTCGCCTAAGCCGCAGCCACCCGCATGAGCGCCAGGGGCTGACCGCCGGCGAGATCAAACGTGGTGACCACCGCTGCGGTGCTCATCGCGAGCTGCGCGATCTTGCCGCCGTCGCTGACCGCGTAGACGCTCTTTCCATCGGGGCTCAGGCCGACGCTCCAGATTCGCCAATCGTCAAGCGCGCGGCGCTGGATCGCCAGCTTCTCCGTATCGATCCAGAAGACGCCGGAAGAGCTGGCGGCGATCAGCGTGTGTCCGTCAGCGCTGACCACCGCGCTGTTGCCGCCAAGCTCCTTCGCGTCCACGTTCTTGATGAGTCCGCCTGTCGAGAGAGCCTGCGCCACATGTGATCGTTGGAGGACCTGCGGCAAGCCGTTGGACATTCCGATCCTCGCAAGGTCTCCCGTGCCGAGATTGGCGGCGTAAACGGTCGAACCGTCGGGACTCAAGGCGACCGCCCACTGCATTGCCGCGCCGTCCTGCGAGTAGCCATTGCCCTGGAGGTCGAGACAGAAGGCGATCGGGTCGTGGAGGCTGAGCGCGTGAATGAAAGGGTTGGCGCGCTCGCGCACGTACATGCCGAACTGCCAGTTGCCGTCCGCCGACGCGACGGCTGAGATGCGCAGCCCGGTCATCGCGTTGCCGCCCTCGTTCTTGTCGAAGACGATGGCCGGGTCGAGCCTTCCCGTCGCCAGGTCGTACCAGCGGACGTAGTAGCTCTTGCCGTCGATCATCTGGATCAGGTAGAGCCGCTTGCCGTCATTGCTGATCGCGTCGAAGTTGAAGAAGCCGGGGAGGTCGATGCGCCGCGCGATCTTCATCGCCGGCGCGTCGATCACCAGGAAGTGGGTCGCCGTGGGAGGGTCGTTGCCGGGAGCGTCGAACGATTCCACGACGAGCCATCCTCCGTTGGGCGAGATGCCGCCAGGGATGCCGCCGGCGGTCGCGTCCGGGAACCGGTAGGACTGGCCGATCTGCAGCGTGGCGAGCGTCGCGCCGGTTTCCGGGTTGGTGTCCACGATCGAGGTTGACACGATCGAGTAGAGGTGCTTCCAGTCACTCGAAGGCACGCCCATCGGGAGGCGGTGCTCGACCCCGTGGGTGCGCGAGTCGACGACCTGAAGCTCCTGGGAGTTGATCGCCGAGGTCGCCACATAGAGCTTGTCGCCCGGGGTGGACCGCGAGGTGGACCCTCCACAAGCCACAACCAGCAGACCCACGCAGACCAACGCAACCAGACTTCGCATGCTCATCACCTCGAATGCCCTTACACCGCCGCCGCGGAGGCGGTTCCGCGTCTACATCGAGAGCGCGATCTGGATGGCGCGCTCCTTCGTGGTGTCGGCTTCGATGCGGACGATGGTGCCGTCGCCGCGGTCGTAGATCAGGGTGTTGGTCGCCAGGCGCATCTCGTCGAAGAAGGGCTGGCCGTCGGCGTCGGTGAAGACGAAGTTGTGGGGGTGACCTGAGATCCAGTAACCGGCACGACCGCCGACCGAGACCTCCTCGAGCGTGGTGTCCGGCCCGAGGATCTTGCCGAAGAACTGCTCGTTGATGCTGCCGCGCGCCTCCGAGACGAGCACCGACACCCCGGTCAGCCCCGAAACCGGAATGTCGGCGCGCTGGGCGTAGACGAGCGTGACCTGTTTCAGGGTGGGCGGGTATTTCAGATAGACCGCATCGGGCTGGCCCAGGTCCGAGGGGACGGTGATCTTCCAGCTCACCTGGCGCTGCGCGTCCGCGAGCGGGTAAGGAAGACCGAGGCCCAACTGGTCGCCCAGGGTTCCGGAAGGAAGCGGGCTGGGCGTGGGCGGGTTTTCGACACGCAGGATGCCGACGTGGAGGTTGACCCAGTTCGCGATGGCGGTGCGTGAGGGCGGGTAGGCGACGAGAGCGACGGCAACGATCAGCAGGGCGGCGACGGCCACCGCCAGCGGCCGGCCCCACAGGCCCCACCGTGTGGCTCGGCCACGGGCCTCCCCGCGAGTGGAGAGGAGTCTTGGTCTGAGTTGGGGGGTCGCGGGCCATTCGATGGCGGTCGCCAGGTCTTGCAGCTGCTGTTCGAGGTCAGGCATGGGCCTCCTCCTCCTCGACCCGTGCCCGGAGCCTGGCCAGGGCACGCGACAGCCGCGACTTGACGGTGCCCTCCAGGATCCCAAGAGCCGCCGCCGTCTCCGCGCCGCTCAGTTCGAGGAAGTACCGGCTGGCGATCACGAGCCGGTCGTCCTCGCCGAGCGCGTTGACCAGGGCGAGCAGGCGGCGCCGCTCGTCTGAAGCCACGGCCACCGCCTCGGGAGATGGGGCCGCATCCCCCGGGCGGAAGCCTTCCGTCATGCGGAGTTCGAGCCTGTGGCGGCGGCCCGACGAACGCGCCCTGTTGCGCGCCTCGTTGGCCACGATGCGCAGGAGCCAGGGCCGGAGCTCGGCTCCCGGACGGAAGCGGCCGAGCGCTCGAAACGCCTTGACGAAGCCCTCCTGGGCCGCGTCTTCGGCGTCGGCGGCCGAGCCCGTGACGACGTAGGCGGTGCGAAACGCGATCTGCTGGTAGCGCTGCACGATCTCCTCATAGGCGGCCGCATCGCCGCGCTGCGCGCGTGCGATGAGCACCGAATCGTCCGCTGGCCGGCCCTCCATCGGAACGAATCTTCTACACCAGGGGCGGCATCATGGTTCCCCTGCAACCGTTGGGCCGGAACCTGTGTTGACTTAAGTAGATGGAGGGCACGGAGCGCGTCTTCGAGCGACTGGTCCGCGACAACCAGGACCGCATCTATGCCGTGAGCCTGGCGCTGACCGGCAACAGGCACGACGCGGAGGAGGTTGCGCAAGACACCTTCCTGCGTGCTTACAAGGCGTTGATGACCTACCCGCCGGAACGGATTCGCGACCTCAAGCAGAAGGCCTGGCTGCACCGGATTGCGGTCAATGTCGTTCGCAACCGCGTCCGAGGTGTGCGGCCGCGGCTGGTCGAGCTCAACGGCAGCGAGCCCGACCGCGCGTCGGGCCCCGAAGAGGACGTCATCCGGAAGATGGAGATCGACGCCCTGGCCGCTCGCGTCGCGTGCCTGCCGCCCCGCTACCGGGAGGCGGTCGTGCTGCGGCACATACATGAGCTGTCGTACGCCGAGGCGGCGGAAGCGCTCGGGCAGCCGGTGGGGACGGTGAAGGCAAACGTGCATCGCGGTTTGAAAATCCTGAGAGGAGAAGACCATGGCGACGGCGATGATTGAGTTGAAGCGGCTGGCCGACGTGAAGGCGCCGGCCGGTTTTGTGGAGCGCGTGCTCGCGCAGGTTGGCGCGGCGGACTCGTACGCGGTGTTCGACACCGTGCTCGGCCCGGTCTACGTGGCGTGGAGCGGGCTGGGCGTTTCCGCCGCCATGCGGTCGAACTCCGCCGTGGAGTTCGAGGCGTGGTTCCGCAAGGAAATCGGGCGGCAGCTGGTGCGCGTGGAGCCACCTGGCGACCTGGAGCGCAAGATCGAGGACCAGCTCTCCGGGAAGCATCGTCTCCGATTCGACCTGCGCGGGCTGACGCCTTTCACACAGGCGGTGCTGCGCAAGACGCAGGAGATCCCGCGCGGCCAGGTGCGCCCGTATGGGTGGATCGCGCGCGAGATCGGCCACCCGGCCGCCGTGCGCGCGGTGGGGACGGCGCTCGCCAACAACCCGATCCCCTATTTCATCCCGTGCCACCGGGTGATCCGCACCGATGGCGTGATCGGCAACTACGGAGGGGGCGGGCCGGAGGCGAAGCGGAACATCCTCACGCTCGAGGGCGTGCAGGTGAAGCGGCTGGAAGAGCTTGCGCACGCGGGCCTTCGCTACGAGGGCGTCCGCAGCACCAAGGTGTTCTGCTTCCCGACCTGCTATCACGGCAAGACCGCGAAAGCCCGGAACGTGGTCCGGTTCCACGATGAGGACGAGGCGTACGCGGCGGGCTACAGGCCGTGCAAGCACTGCCGGCCGGCAGTGGTCGCCTAGCGTCAGTCGGCGAGGGGCGCAACGCTGGCGCCCAGCGGCGAACCACGTTGGTGCAGTCGGTGCGACCGCGACAGGCCGCCATCGAAGTTGATGGCCTTGCCGCCGTGGTAGATGATCGGTTTGGAGCCGCGATGCGGTTTGTGGCCGAAGACGACCCGGCGGCTGCGCGTGCGCTCGAGGTACTGGTCGAGTCGAGCCGCCTGGGTCTCGAAGACGTTGGGGCTGCTGAGCAGGTCCCAGAGCGTGCGCTCGCCGCTGTTTCGCAGTAGCTCGCGGACGCGATCATTGATTTCGGCTGGGCTCGATCCTAGCTCGAGGTAAGCGTCGTTGCCGCAGTGCTGGATCAGGGTCTGGTCGGCCAGCTTCAAGAGCGCGGGTCGCTCGGTCATCCAGTCCTGGAGCGCGTCGTCCTTGCGGAGCTCGTCGAGGTCGTGGCGCTGACCGCCGATGCTGATCCAGAACCCGATGCGCCCCGGGTCGCGGAGCGCCCAGAGCATCGCCACCTCGTGGTTGCCGAGGATGACCTGTGAGTTCTGTCGGTCGCGCGCATAACGCAGGCAGCCGACGCCGAATGCGCCATAGTCGACGAGGTCGCCGAGGAAGATCGTCTGCCATTCGTCCGCCGGGTAAGGCTTGAGCGCCGCGAAGAGCCGTTCGATGTCGCCGTGGACGTCGCCGACGATCAGGAGGGGTAGATCGTCCGACACCGGTCGAGGGTTCGAATCCTTCCGCCCCTGCCAACCTCTACTTGACGCCTTTCGTATCACCATCGCCAGTTTTTCTGGCTGGTGGATCCGCCGCTCCGCACACTCGACGATGGTCGTTTACAGCCAATCGGTACAGCCAACAGCTGGCCAAAGGCGCTCACTGACGATGGATTTGCGGGTGGTGCCAAATTGGGCGGCCAACTCCGGCACCCAAAGCCCTCGGTTCTAACCGAAGCCCTCGGTTTTTGTTGCGGCGACCCGATCAGGGCTGGCCAGCGAGCCGGATGAGACAGCAAGGTCTGCGGTGTCCGAATACCCCAGAGAGTTCAACCGCCGCCCAGATGCCTCAAGGCTAAGGACGCACGGGCCAGGACCGTGAGCCACCTGGGTTCGAAAATCAAACGCGCTGTCCACGCCGGTGTGCTGCGGGCGCACAGGTCAGGACCGCCAGGCATTCCCCGGTTCCCTCCGCTGTCGGCTGAAACCAGACACCGCGCAGCGCTCCTTTATGCCGAGTTGGCAGGGATGCGCTTTAACGACGCGATTGTCCGCTCGTGGACCGGCGTCGCGTCGGGAGCGACCCATGAACGGAGCTGTCGAACGTCTCCGCCGCCCACGCCGCGAGGCCCCGGAGCGCCTGTTCGGAAGGCGACCCTGGCTCTGCCGTGTAGATGATGATCTGCTGATCCGGCTCGGCGTCGGAGGTTAGTGCGTCCCAGTCAAGCGCGATTTCGCCGACGACGGGGTGGTTGTAAATCCTCGTGCCTCGTCGTTTCAAAGCGACGTATGTGCCGGCCCACCATTGGCGGAAATGCGGATCTCGAATAGAGAGGTCGCCCACGAGCTCCGCAAGACGAGGGTCGTCGGGCTTTCGCGCTGCCTCCATGCGCACGTAGGCGACGACGGCACGCGCGAGCCCCTCCCAGTCGGGGTAGAGGGCGCGCATCCGCGGGTCCGTGAAAATGAGTCGGAGAAAGTTGCGTTCCCGCTCTGGGACTTCGCCGAAGTCGATCATCAAGGCTGCGGCCAGCGGGTTCCAAGCGAGGATGTCGTGCGTGGGAGTCATGACCATCGCCGGCGTATCGGTGATGTGGTCGAGGACGCGCTGCACGTACGGCTTCACTTTCTGCGGTGCCCGCCGGCGAGATTTCGTACCTGCCACATTCGTGCCGGCGAGTTCGTATATGTAGGTGCGCTGGTCGTCACTTAGCTGTAGGACACGCGCGAGAGACGCGAGCACCGGCGCGGATGGACTTATCCGGCCCTGCTCGAGCCGGGTGTAGTAGTCGATGCTGATCGCTGCGAGCTGCGCGACCTCGTCCCGTCGGAGCCCGGCTACGCGCCGATGAGTCGCACCCTCGGGCAATCCGACGTCGCTTGGGGCCAACTCCGATCGGCGCGCCTTGAGGAACTCGGCGAGTTCGTTCTGGTCGGCGTTCAAGCTGCCACCTGGGAGAGATTGTCGCGCAGGGTGCGAGTCCCGTCGTGGGACTGACGATCCTGGGAACACCTTTCCCAGGATGACCTGTCCCTATCGCACCAGGCGAGGCGGTGCCATCCTCAAGGAACTGACCCGCCCGGTTGTGTATGGCTGCTGCGAGGGTCGCGGCTTCAAGTAAGCCGGAAGGAGAACGGATGCAGATCACGAGAAACAGTTTCGACACGATGCCCGGCCCAGGCGACTGGTTCACGGGCGCCGTCTACGTGGACACGGTCGCAGCGCCGTCGGAAGGCTCGCGACTCGGGGCGGCGAGCGTCCACTTCACGCCCGGCGCCCGGACCGCCTGGCACACTCACCCACACGGCCAGACGATTTCGGTGACCGAGGGCGTCGGCCTCTGCCAGCGCGAGGGCGGTCAAATCGAGGTCATCCGCCCCGGCGACCGCGTCTTCTTCGAGCCCGACGAGAACCACTGGCACGGCGCCGCTCCAACGCGCTTCATGACCCACATCGCGATGCAACAGGCCGACGACAAGGGCAACGTCGTCACGTGGGGCGACCACGTCACCGACGAGCAATACGGCCATGCGCCGTCGATCAAGGGAGGAGAGAACTGATGCGCGCAACTGTCATGTACGGCGCCGGTGACGTCCGGATCGAGAACGTTCCTGACCCGTCGCTAATCGAGCGGACGGACGCGATCATGCGTGTCGTGCGTGCCTGCATCTGCGGCAGCGATCTGTGGCCGTATACGTCGATGGCGCCGAGCGAGACAGGCCAGAGCATGGGCCACGAGGCAATCGGCGTCGTTGAGGACATCGGCGCTGACGTCCGCACCGTCAAGCCCGGCGACGTCGTCGTGATGCCATTCGCGTTCTCCGACGGCACGTGCGAGTTCTGCCACAAAGGGCTGCAAACGGCGTGCGTGCACGTCGGCTTCTTCGGCAACAACGGCATCAACGGCGCGCAGGCTGAGGCGCTGCGCATCCCTCTCGCCGATGGGACGCTGTTCCGCCTGCCGGTCGGTGAGGAAGACGCGCTGATGCCTTCGCTACTGACGCTGTCGGACGTAATGGGCACCGGCCACCACGCCGCCCTTGCCGCGAAGGTGGCGCCTGGCAAAAGCGTTGCAGTCGTCGGCGACGGTGCTGTGGGGCTGTGCGGCGTGATCGCCGCGAAGCGGCTCGGTGCGGAGCAGATCATCATCATGGGACGCCACGCCGACCGCATCGCGCTCGCAAAGGAATTTGGCGCCACCGATATCGTCAGCGAGCGCGGCGCCGAGGCGGTCGCGCGCGTCAAGGGGCTGACCGGTGGATATGGCGTCCACTCGGTCCTCGAGTGCGTCGGACTCGACCAATCTGTCGAGACCGCGATCGCGATCGCTCGCCCCGGCGGTGCCGTCGGACGTGTTGGTGTGCCGCAGCACGAGGCGATTCCGAGTGCTCGGCCGTCTTTCTACGGCAACATCACGATCGGCGGCGGTCCGGCGCCGGTGCGCGCCTACATCGACGAACTGCTGCCGGAGGTGCTCGAGGGGCGGATCGACCCAGGCCGCGTCTTCGACCGCGTCATGGGTCTCGACGAGGTGCCGGATGGCTATCGCGCGATGAACGACCGCGAGGCGATCAAGGTGATGGTGAACCCGTCATGAAGACTTGGGCGGATTCCCAGCAAAGGTCGCGGCGTATCGATGATCGTAAGGATCGAGTTGTAGGAGGCTGCGTGATCTTCATCTCGGTCCACTCGCGACTTCACCATCATGAGTCACGGAGGCACGGGTGAACCCGACCTATGACTTCGCTGGCCAAGTAGCACTCGTTACCGGCGCCGGCTCCGGCATGGGGCTCGCGACGGCGCAAGCCTTCGCAGAGGCTGGAGCGTCGGTCGTGCTCGCCGACATTAACGAGAACGCGCTCCGCGCTGCAGCCGACGGCCTGACCACCGCCGGCCATACGGCGGTCGGCGTGACCTGCGACGTGTCCAATGAAGATGACGTCGCCGCGCTCGTCGCGCGCACGGTTACGAGCCTCGGTCGGCTTGACATGGCGTTCAACAACGCCGGGATAATGATTCCGCCGAGCGACGCGGCAGACGAGGCGGTCGACAACTTCGACCGAGTGAACGCGATCAATCTCCGCGGCGTCTGGGCTTGCATGAAGCACGAGCTGCGGCAGATGCGCAAACAAGGCAGCGGCGCGATCGTCAACTGCTCGTCACTGGGCGGCCTCGTCGGACTCCCCGGTCGTGCGTCGTACCACGCTTCCAAGCACGGCGTGATCGGCCTCACCAGGAGCGCCGCGCTTGAGTACGCGCCGCGCGGTGTTCGCATCAACGCGGTCTGCCCCGGAACGATCTACACGCCGATGGTTGCCGACATGCTCGCCAAGGGCGAGCTCGACATGGCGGAAGCTGTGCGCAACCAGCCGATCGGCCGACTCGGACAAGCGGAGGAGATCGCCGCTGCCGTCCTCTGGCTCTGCAGTGCAGCGTCGAGCTTCGTGGTGGGAGTCGCGTTGCCCGTCGACGGCGGCTACACCGTCGCCTGATACTTCGGCTGTGCTCGCTCGGCCACCCGCGGAGGTCACAGCCGTGTCACGCAATTCCGGAACCAGGAGGATGCGGGAGGACACGCAAGGTCACCACCAAGGCGCCAATCAAGTACAGGAGGACACTGGAGGTCCCGCGGGGATACTGAAGGACAGGTCACCGCGCCGGTTCGGGACCGTGAGGCCCCGGGTTCAAATCCCGGGCCCCCGACCAAAAGTCATATTCAAATCGAGGTCTTCTCCTGCCCCGTCTGGCACGCGGGGGTCACATGGAGGTCACAGATTTTCTTGGAACTAGGTGGCGGCAGCCCCGTCCAAGTGGATTTCGAACCGTCCATTGAACTCGCTCACGGCTATCGCATAGCCGATATATCAGCACGCGCACGGCCCGGGGACCGTGAGGCGCCTGGGTTCGAAAGTCAAAGGCGCTGTCTGCGCCGGTGTGCTGCCGACGCACAGGGCAGGACCGTGAGCACCACGGGCCTTTAATCCTGGGCGCGGATTTCGATCTGTACTACGCCGTCGGCAGTTTCAGGCCCCTGAGAAGCAGAGCGTTCACGGCGACCAGCAGACTTGAGCCCGACATCGAGAGGGCCGCAATTTCTGGTCGCAGAACGAGTCCAAAGCTCGGTTCGAAGACGCCGGCAGCGATGGGAATCGCAATCGCGTTGTAGCCCACTGCCCAGCCGAGGTTCTGCCGCATCTTGCGAAGGGTCGCCCGGCCGATCGTGATCGCGGTGGCAACGTCGAGCGGATCGGATCGCATCAGGACGACATCGGCTGTCTCGATCGCGACGTCGGTGCCGGCTCCGATCGCGATACCCAGGTCGGCTTGGGCCAGCGCGGGGGCGTCGTTGACGCCGTCGCCGACCATCGCCACCTTCTTGCCCGCTCGCTGCAATTCGGCGATATTGCTTGCCTTGTCGGCGGGCAAGACCTCAGCGAGAACCTCTCGGATGCCGAGCTCGCGGGCGATCCGTTCGGCAGTGGCGCGGTTGTCCCCTGTGAGCATCACGACATCGACGCCTTGGTCCTGCAGTGCGTCAATCGCCATCTTCGCGGTTGGGCGCGGAGCGTCACTGATGCCGATCACTGCCGCAGCACGTCCGTCGACCGCAACCACCACGACGGTTCGCCCCTCAGCCGACATCTCGTCGCGCTTGCTTGCCAAACCGTCGAGGCCGACCTTCTCCCGGTCCATCAGCCTCGCGTTTCCCACCGCCACGCGATGGCCCTCGACCACGGCCAGCGCGCCATGCCCGGGCACATTCTCGAAGTCCGTAACCGAGAAGCGCGATGCGCCCACCTGCTCCGCGCGCCGAACAATTGCCTCGGCCAGTGGGTGCTCGGAGTCTCGCTCGACCGCTGCAGCAAGCGCGAGGACTTGGCCCTCTGACAAGCCGTCGGCGTGCAAGTCGGTGACTTCGGGTGCACCCTTGGTCAGAGTCCCAGTCTTGTCCATGACCACGACCTGGACTCGAGCAGCTGCTTCGATTGCCGCCGCGTTCTTGAACAAGATTCCGCGCTTCGCACCCAGGCCTGTTCCCACCATGATCGCCGTCGGTGTGGCCAGGCCCAGAGCATCAGGGCAGGTGATAACGACCACGGTGATGGCAAAGAGGATTGCTTGGCTGAAGCTCCGGCCGGCCAGCAGCCAAACAATCAAAGTCAGAGTGCCACCGACCAGCGCCACCAGCACCAGCCAGAAGGCGGCCTGATCCGCCAGCTGCTGCCCGGGCGCTTTCGAGCTCTGGGCTTCCTGGACGAGTTTCACGATCTGGGCCAGCGCCGTGTCCGAGCCGACCTTTGTGGCACGGGCACGCAGCGTCCCGTTCTTGTTGATCGAACCGCCAATCAACTCGGCGCCCGGCGCCTTCGAAACTGGCAGGCTCTCGCCAGTGACCACCGATTCATCCACCTCGCTGATGCCATCCTCGACGACAGCGTCGACCGGGACCTTGGAGCCTGGCTTGATGAGAAGTACGTCACCGACTTGCACTGCTGAGGTCGGCATTTCGACTTGCTGGCCGTCCCTCATGACGAGTGCTCTCGGCGGGGCGAGATTCAGCAGGGCGCGGACTGCCTCGTTGGCGCCGCCTCGAGCGCGCATCTCGAGCCAATGGCCGAGGAGCACAAAGGCACTCAACACCGTCGAGGCCTCGTAGAACACGTCACCGCCTCCGCGGAGCGTGACGACGACCGAGTAGGTCCAGCCAGCGGCGATGGCGACGGCGACCAGGACGTTCATATCGAGAGTTCGGGCGCGGACGGCGCTGATTGCGCCGTCGAAGAAGACCCTCGCCGAGTAGCCGATCACGGGCAGGCTCAGGATCAGCTGGAAGACGTCGTCGCGCAGACCGAATGGAGCCGGAACGCCAAAATGCAGCACCTGGCGACCGATCGACGACCAGAGCAGGATCGGTACCGACAGCACCGCTGCGACCAGGAAGCGGTTCCGCATGTCTTGAACCATGGCGTCCATCGACATCCCCGCATGCCCGCCATGGCCCATCATTTCGTGCGGGGAGCGCATTTCATCGGCCGCCTTCATTGCAGTTTCCGGAAGCGAGTCACGCCGCCGCTCAACAGCCCACCAGGTTCATCACTGGCCCATCATTCCCCGCATCATGGCCGGCATTCCATCGTGCACGAATCCACTCACCTCTTGGGCGTGCGCGCGGATGGCAGCCGTAATTCGAGGGTCGTTCGAGGTCTCTGTCACAACCACGCCCTTGGCGGTAAACGTCAGCTCTCGTCGGTAACTCGTCGAGTTACGGAATAGAGTCGGGAGGCTCGAGCTCATGCACGTGACCTCAGCGTGCTGGTTGAGGTGCGAGTACATGCTCGAAACGTGAGCCTGGAGCAACGCGATCAAGTCAGGCGCATCTGATTCGGTCGTGGTGCGCACTCCACCATCAATCATCTCGACTGTGCGTCTCAGCTCGGTGTGGCGATCGAAGAGTTTCGTGTAGCTGCTCATGTCGGCCTGGGTCGCGCTGCCCATCATTCCCGACCCCATCATCCCGCCGCCGCCCATGGACTTCAGGACATCGCGAAGCAGGCTGCCGCCGGCAAGGCCCAACGCGATCAAGGCACCGCCGGCGGCCAACAGACCGAGCGCTGCGCGCCGCGTGATGCCAGTCACGGACCCCTCAATGCAACCCGAACGCTAGATGACTACAGGCAGATAGTAGCAATGGACCCTATCGCAGCTAAGCTTCCCGGATGGGGGTCCCTCCGGCGCCGAAGTTCCGCGAGCCGAAGCCAATCGAACTGCTTGCATTCGCGTACGCACTCGGCGTCGCCGGCACTCTATGGGACTGGCGGGAGCATCTCCTGGGTCCAGGCACCCAGCCCCCACACCTTGTCATCGACCTCGGCGGCCTGCTGGTCATCTCGACGCTGGCGTTCAGCGGGAAAATCGATCTCCGCTCGCGAACGTTCATCGCGCTGTATGTGCTTTTGGTATTGGTCGTGCTGGTCGCCATCGGCCCTTTCGTGCTCATGATGGCCGCTCCCAAGAGCGCTCTGATGGCGAGCCTGATGCGCTCGATGATGTCGAATGGAGCCCTACTCGTGTACGTGCCGCTGGTGTTGCTCGCCAGTTGGGGTGGGTGGCGATGGCTGTCGCAAGACCGCCTCAATTGGTGGCGTTTAGCCGCAGCCTTTGGCATCGTGCTGGTCGCCATCGCAACGGTTTGGGACCTGTATTGGCATCAGACGCACCCCATGGAGTTGCGGTCGTCGATGGCGGGGCTGCCGCCGCACCAGGCGATACTCGCCGGCTTCCTGATAGGTCTGATTGGTGCCGGTTGGGGAGCTGTCACGGGCATCAGCAGTGCAGGGTTTCGAGCTCACACAGGTGGCGGCGCGATCGAAAATCCAGCGTCGAGGTCAGATTAGCGAGACCTTAGAACTCGGACTCCGACGGGGCCGGTTCTGCGCCGCTCGGGCGCACCTGACCAGGCGCCGGACCGAGTTGCCAAGACCGGTACAGAGCTGTGACGACCACGAGCGCGAGAAATCCCAACGCGATCGCCTGGATTGCAGTCGGCAGGCTTCCGAGCCAAACAGACAGGTTGCCGGCGAGGCCGGTCGCCCACTGGTTCCATACCTCCAACCAGCCCGGGAGGTATGTGCTCTGTCCGGTGTATGCAACCACCAACGCAAGGATCCCGATGGCGAGAAACATGACCGCGGCAGCGCCATCCGTCCACGGCAAAGACCATTGCCGTATTCGGATGCGTCTTGCCCGCAATGCGAAGCCCGGCGAGTTTGGGCGGACGCGATCCCAAATCAGCACGACGACTAAGAGAGGGAAGACCATGCCGAACACATAGGCCAGGCCAAGGCCGAGGGCTCCGGTGACCGAGGCGGCAAGGGCAGATAGGGCGACGACTCCGGCGAGCACTGGAGCGCAGCACGAGCTGGCGATGCCCGCAGTCAGACCGAGGGCGAAAATGCCGCCCGGCGTTGACCCCGAAACGCGAAGCCGCAGCATCGGGAACGGCAGCGACCACGGCCGTCCCGAGAGGACCTGCAGCGCGAGGAGGACGAGGAACAGACCGACCACGAAGAAGATGACTCGGTGCTGCGCGGCGAGGAGCTGACCAAGAAGTCCGACGCCAAGCACAATCGGCAGCATCACCGCGGCGATGCCGGCCGCGAAGATCGCCGCCATCGCCGGCAGCCGCAGGCGCCCTCGTTCGAGTGCCGCACCGACGAACGTCGGCAGCAACGACACGACGCAGCAAGGAGCGAACAGGGCCAGCACTCCGCCGAGGAAGGCTGCAATGAGCGAGCTCGAGTAGACGAGCGCACTCATGAGACTCGGGAGAGTCGGCGCCGCACCCCACCCTCAGAGATCCGGCCGTAGCCGACCAGTTGATCACCGGCGTATAGCGCGGGCGGAAACGGGACCCCGTCGCGACGAACGACATCGGCCTCCGGACTGTCCCAGGCGAGCTCACGAATCTCAAACTTGAGTTCAGCTGCTAGACGATGCGCGACGCTCCGCGCATGTTCGCAAAGATGGCAGTCGACCGCGGTGACCAGGGTTAGGCGCGAGGTCCTCAAGCGATCAGGCCCTGACAGCTGCGACGACCTGGTCGACGGGGACATGCATGGAATCTGGAGCTAACTGCTTCCAGGACACTCGCCCAGAGGCGTCGACCACAAAGATCGAATGGCCGTCCACCGCGCCCATGTCCATACCGCTCGGAAGGCGGAACACTCCGAAGCCGGAGCCAAGCACGTGATTCCGGTCCTCAAGGATCGGAAATCCAAGGTGCAGCTGAGCTGCCAGGGAGGCAGAGGTAGCAGCGGGGTCGGTGCTCACGCCCACCACCTGGCCGCCGGCAGCCTTGATTGCATCCAGTTGTCCTTGCAGCTCCACGAGCTGCTGTTGACAGGCGCCTCAACCGCCTCCTTCATAGAAGTAGACAACCACCCTCGAGCCGCGGAAATCGGCCAGTGACACCGCGCGACCGTCACTCGACGGAACAGAGTCCGTGGGAACGGGCGACCCGATAGCAAGGCCGCTGCCAGTGCCCGCACCCCCGCCAGAGCCGGAGTGCCCGAGTTGTGTGACGGCAACGAACGCTGCAACGAGAACCACGACGCCGCCGGCGATCGCGTATGGCCACCACTTGCCCGAGGTGGAGCGGACTGGAGATCGCCTGGGCTTCGACTTCGTTCGGCCAGGCGCCGAGCCGCCGCGTTTCTCGCTCATCGTGCCAGTCTACTAGCCGCTCGTAGTATCAGATCGGAGGCCAGTGAGCGTTCGCGTACCAGGCCAAGATCGGTGAGATTAAGGGCAGCCAACGATCGGTTACGAGCAAGACTCCCATCACAACCAGCAGAGCGCCCGACACCGGCTGCAGGGCCGCGGTGACGCGGCCGGCGTTTCGCAACCAAAGTCGGACCCTTGCCACTGAGAGACCCAACGCAAGAAAGGGCAAACCGAGGCCGAGGCTGTATGCCGTCAGCAGCAGCACACCCTGGCTCAAGCTGGCTGTTGTTCCGGCGAGGGTCAACACTGCACCCAAGACAGGTCCGATGCACGGGGTCCATGTGACCGCGAAAGCCGCCCCGAGAAGAGGCGCGGTCAAGAGGCTGCGTCCGGCCATCCGCCGGCTCCAGTCGCCACCTCGACTGAGGAATCCGACACGCCCTTCAAGAAGGAGGAAGGCGCCCATAACCGCTATGAAGACTCCGGCTACGCGCGCGACCGGCACCCGGTTATCAAGGAGGAGTGCGCCAAGCTCAGAAGCCGTTGCCCCCAGCGCGACGAATACCGCCGTGAAGCCGAGTACGAAAAGCGCTGCAGCCGCAATGGTGCGATTTCGGCGAGCTGGCTCGTCACCGCCGAGCCCAGTCAGGTAGCCGAGGTAACCGGGCAGCAGTGGAAGGCAACATGGCGACGTGATCGAGATGAGCCCAGCGACGAACGCAATGACAAGGCCCGGTTCGCCCACTCGGGGCATCCTAGTACTATCGGTCCTTAGTAACGTGGGGGCATGACGAGGCGCGCTCGGCTCTTCCGGCGTGCGGCGCTGGGGGCGGCCATCGTGGTCGCCATGGCAGTCTTGGGCCACCTCTTGCTGACGCCGGTGACTGGAGACGTTCTCTTGCTGCTGACCGCGAGGCAGGCAGACCATGTCGCAGCCACATCGGTCGATCTGCATTCCGCTCAGGGTTGGATGACACTGGGGTCGATTCCGGCTCGCGCCGTGCCCAAGGCGCCGGAAACGGCTCAGGCTTTCTTGGCGCGGGTGCCGGTCGGGAGCTACGACCGCGTCCGTCTGGCCGGCGTGTCCATACCAGTGGCGCTCGGGGTGCAGAAAGACATCCTCAATCCATTGCTGGTGGGTGTCGACGCCGGGCGACCGTTGCCGGACTCGGCGTACGGCGGGACACAGGCGGTCAGCCTCGGGCTCAACGAGCTCTCCGGCCAGCTGAAGGCAATGCTCCCCTTCAGCCTGGTGGACCAATTCGGCCGCAACTTCACGAACGCCGACATCGCAGGTCATGACGTCCTCCTGGCTGCCTTTCACACCAGCTGCCGGGAGACGTGCCCGCTCGTCGCGGGCCTCTTCCTCGAGCTACGCCAGCGGCTTCCACCGTCGGTCCTCCTTGTCGAGGTCACGACGGATCCATCGGAGGACACGCCCTCTGTGCTGCGCGACTACGCCGGTCGCATCGGGGCGTCCTGGACCTTTGCCACTGCCGACCCCCAAACGATGGCTGCCTTCTGGAAGCCCTTCGACGTCGTGCTGAGCACGAGCGATGTTCACCGCTCAACCCTGGCTTTGATCGACGGCCACGGCTACATCCGAACGTACTTCCTCGGTGCCCCTGATGTTGGTGGAACGCTGCCGGCTCCGCTGGACTCACAGCTCAGCGCCGCCGGCCGACAACTCTTGTTGACTCATGGCAACGGTTGGGGTGATTCACAGATCCTCGATGCCCTGCAGGCGGTCGGTGGCCTCGCATCTCCATCCTCCTCGGGCGGCGGCCCGGCGCCAGCGTTCACTCTGGATACGCTCGACGGCACACGCGTCAGCCTTGCCGACTTCCGAGGACGTCCGGTTCTCATCAACGTCTGGGCCACCTATTGCGCGCCGTGCCGGCGCGAGATGCCGCTGATCGAACGCACCGCCGCCCAGCATCCCCGTCTTGTTGTCCTGCTCATCGACGAGCGCGACAGCCACCAGTCAGCGTCTGCCTTCGTAAACGAGCTTCAAATCACCTCAACCGTCCTGTTCGACGGCGACGGGAAGGTAGGCGACGCTTACGGGATCAGCGGTCTGCCGACGACCTTCTTCATCCGCACCGACGGCGCAATCGAGGGACGATACATCGGTGAGACCAATGCCGGAATCCTTGGCCCGCACATCGGCGCAATCGGCGCGTAACCGAACAGCGCCGCTCGCCGCCGTCGCTCCCGCGACGCCCGGCGACCGATGGCTGGCGTGGACGCTCCTCGGCGTCGGCCTGCCCTGGCTCGCATACACGCGTCTGTACTTTTTTCTACACCCTCGCCATCTCACCTTCGACGGTGGCCTGTTCATGTGGTATTTCAACAAGCCCGACCCTTTCTGTGGCGGCACACGCACATTCGCCTGGATGTGGAGGGGGGACGTCGGTCGGGCAGTTGCGGTCTATCCGCTGGGTCCACTCTTGTTCGTGGCGACGGTCGCGCTGGTGGTGTACGGCCTGTACGTGCTGGTCACCCGACGCGCCGTGCACATCAACCTATCGCCGGCGATGGTTCGCGGTGTGCTTGTCATAGGTTTCGCGGCTCTGGGACTGAACTGGATCGCCAAGCTGGTTTGGCTTGGCATGTGAGCTCTCAGGCCGGGATCGCTAGCCGAGAATCGCCGCCATGTAGACCTCCAGCTGCTGAGCATCAACCGGCCCGATGACTCGGCCTTGGACAGTCCCGTGGCGGTCGACGAAAAAGGTCTCGGGCGGAGCTGTGACTCCGAAGTCGTGATACGAGCCGTGAATGGCGGGCCCGACCGGATAGGGGCTCTTGACGTCCGCTTCATAGGCATGCGCTGCACTGTCCGTGTCCTGTATGTCGACCCCCACGAATTGTGCTTTGCCGGCAGCACGCTTCGCCGCTGCCGCGAGAGCCGGCGCTTCCTGACGGCAGGGTACGCACCAGGAAGCCCAGAAGTTGATCACCAAGGGCGTGCCTTTCAACGCTCGAAGACTGATCAGATCGCCGTCGAGGGACCGGATCGTGAGGTCGGGGACCTGACTTCCAACAAGCGAGCTCGGTTGCTTTTGCGCTGCATGCAGCAGACCCCATCCGAGGGAGGCGAAGAGCGTGCCAACCGCGAGTCCGCCAACGACCCAGGCAGCGAGTACTCCACGGGTCACTGAGGGTAACTGCACTCTTACTATCTGGCCCTAGTAAGAATAGCGGTCGGTCGCGCTATGATCGCCGGTGATGACTCGAAGGGACGATCAGCTGACCCGGGCGATGTCACTGCTGGGTCCCCTCGAGGGAAGGTTGATGAAGCTGATCTGGGACAGCCGCGTCCATGAGCCGTTCATCGTTCGCGACGTGCTTGGGCTGACGCCGGAGCTCGCCTACACGACGGTCATGACCACTCTCAACCGTCTTGCTGAAAAAGGTCTTCTGAGCGTGACGAAGATGGGCTCTCATCAGCCTCACAAATACCGGGCCAATGGGGGAGTGAAAGACTTCCTGGCCGATTCGGGCCGCGCCGAGGTCGATCGCCTTGTCGAGCTTTACGGAGACACCGCCCTCGCGGCCTTCGCCGCCCGCCTCGACCGACTGTCGCCGGCGACGCGCGAGGCTCTAAAGAGGTTGCGTTCGCGGTGACCGGGCGCCGCCTGGCCCTGCTTGCTCTGCTGGCGGCGGTGCCAATTGCCTGCCTCAGCACGGTTGCGGGTTGCCAGTCAGGCGGAGCGTGCGGTTGGATTCCAACACAAGGTACTTCTTGGTGGCCGGCAGCCTACGTGCCGCCGCTGGTCGTAGTTTTGGCTTCGGCTTTGGCCTGGGCCCTCAAGTTCGGACTCGTGGCCTCGAGGACCGAGCGCGAGTTGGCAAGATTGCCGCGCGATCCCATTCCGCCAAAACTAGTTCGCACGGCTAGAGCGGCTGGCCTTGGCCGAATTGAATGTGTCCGAGGCGGATCCCTGGTGGCTTTCTGCGCAGGCATACTTCGGCCCACCGTGTTCATCAGTGAAGCGGCGGTTGCAGGACTCTCCGACTCCGAACTGCTCGCCGTGCTTCACCACGAGGCGGATCACGCGCGGCGCCACGAACCGCTATGGCGAGCGGCCCGAACCGCTGCGGCGGAGGTTCTCACCTTCCTTCCCATCGTCGGCTGGTGGTCAGAGCGTCAGATCGCGCTATCTGAGCTGAGCGCAGATGCCGCCGCCGAGCGGATCGTGGGACGACCTGCCCTCGCTGGGGCTCTGCTCGTGATGACTGCCCCAGCGATTCCGCTGGCAGCATTTGTAGGTCACGCCGAGCTGCGCGCTCGTCGACTGCTCGGCATCCGAATCGACGAGCCGAAAGCTCCGCGGGCGGTGTGGGCGGCAAGCTTTGTTTACTCGTGGCTCGCCATCAGCCTGGCTGGATGTCTATTCGCGGTTATGGCGGCGCTTACACGCTAGAAGCGAAGATCAGGCGCGGGCAAGGCCGTAGCCCTTGCCTTCGAAAGCCCTTCGGATCTCGTCTTCGCTGATTTTCTTATCGTCGTAGTCGATTTCTGCGCGCTGTTTGTGAAGGCTCACTTTGAGACTTCGGACGCCTGCCAACTCGTCCTCTAGCCCCTCCAATGTCATCACGCAAGCCGAGCAATGCATGCCCTTGACACTGAACACTTGCTTCGCCATATCTCAATCTCCTCAGGTGAACTCGAAGTAACCGCTGTACATGCCCATCGAGCAGGTGTACCGCAGGTTTCCGTTAGCGGCGCTGGCCGGAATATTGATCGTGGTCTGACCGGTCTCGGGTAGGGTCCGTTGGTAGCCAATCGAGGGGATCACGAAGCCCCGGGTACAACCGGTCGTGCCGTTGCTCACAACTGTCAGGCTCACCGGCTTGCCGGCTGGCGCCTTGATCAGGTCCGGGGAGTAGCCGGTGTTGTAGACCTGGATCGTGATTGCTCCGTTGGCGTCCGGCTGAGCTGCGACCTCTGGCGAACCGCCGCTGGCCTGGGCCAGTGACACCGAAGCCGCGTTGAGCAGATTGGAAAGGGAATACGGCGAGCCCATCAGGTTCAGCCCACCTTCGATCGAGACCAGGCCCAGGATTAGGACGACGGCCCCTGCTATTTGGAGAAATCGTGTGTGCAGCACCTCCCCCAGGCGTGTGGCCACGTAGGCCAGGCCGAAGAAGACGGGAGTGGTGCCGAGGATGAAAGCGAACATGATCGCTGCCCCGAGAAGCGGCGACCCGGTGCCGACGGCGAGCACCATCATCGCCTGCGTTACCCCGCACGGGATGAATATCGTGAGCGTGCCCAGGAACAACGGGGTCGCGACCGTGCTGGCATTGTTCTTCGCGTAGCGGCGGATGAAGCGAGTTACGAATCGGGGCGGCTCGATTACGAAGTAGCGAAAGATCGGATGCAGGTTGAACAGCCTTGCCGCGGTGCCGAGCATGAATATGCCAATTCCAATTTGAAGCGCCGCCCGACTGTATGGACTGAGCTGGAGCACGGAGCCGATCCAGCCCAAGAAAATGCCCAGGATCGTGTAGGCGACCAGCTTGGCCCCCAAGAACAGAGCGATTGGGGTGGCCGCATTGCGCCGCTTTGGCTTCTCCGGTTGAGCCAGAGTCGCAAGCGCCGCGCGCTCCCGGCGTCGCTGCTCCTTGGTCAACCGGCGGTTCGAGCGCTTTTTGCGCTGCGCGACCACATGTCTGATCGCGAGTTGGGCCGCCACATCGGTCTCGGCCTGGCGGGCGACTGATGTTGCGAGTAGGCCGGCCTGGACGGCCAGGCAACTGAGTCCACCGGTGGTTACGCCGGTGACGAAGGCAAGGCCCAGAAGGTTGGTGGATGCATCGAAGCTCACCTGGCCGAAACCCCGTTAGCCGGGAGCTTGTCGACGGGGGCGGCCACGGCGACGAGTCTACTACCTGGGCATAGGAACCTGGCTAATCCGCCCGCACCTGCTACTATGCCTCGATAGTTACCTGAGGAGGTTGCCTGTGGACCATATCCTGCCGTACCTGTTCTTGCTGGCCTGTCCGGTCTCGATGGGCGTGATGATGTGGATGATGATGCGCAAAGATCACGGCCATGCCTCGCCGCCGGTGAGCGATCCCCGCGTCGCGGAATTGGAGAGTCAGGTCAATGAGCTGCGGATGGCGCTGCACGATCGGCAGGACGCCGGAGCTGCGGCGGCGACGGTTCCAGCTGCAAGCTCCGACAAGGACTGAGCCCGGGCAGCTTCCGCGATTGGAAGACTCTCGGCTCCAATCGGGTGGATAAGCAGTGAATTTCCCTGACATTGCGGTAATCGCTTCCGGGATCGTGCTAATTGGCTTCTTGGCATGGTTCTTTTTCGGCCCCAAGAAAGCGCGACAGGCTGAGCTCATCGGCCAACTGCAGCAAGTTCAGGTCTTGGTCAAGGGCGGCTACGCGCCGAACCTGATCCGTGTTCGCCAAAGCGTGCCGCTGAGGATAGTTTTCGACCGCCAAGAGGGCGGTGAATGCACATCGCGCGTCGTATTTCCCGACTTCGCGCTGAGCAGGTTACTGCCCGCAATGGCCAAGACCACGGTCGAGTTCACGCCTGACAAGAGCGGGCGTTTCGGCTTTGCCTGCGGCATGAACATGGTTCACGGCACCCTCGTCGTCGAGCCGGCGTCTGCGTCGGATAAAGCCATTGCTGCCCTGCCAGCACGACCGGTAACCGCCGCGTCATCAAACGGCGGGCATGCGGATCGACCTGCTGACGCCGCGAAGACCGAGGAGGCTGAGCGCAACGCCGAGATCGCCGATCTCACCCGCCGTGTGATCGTCGGCGCGCTGCTCACGGCGCCGGTCCTCTTCGCGGCTATGTCAGACGGCTTCCTGCACCTGTCGTGGTTGCCGTCGTTGCTTCTCAACCACTGGCTGCAGTTGGCCCTGATCACGCCAGTGATGTTCTACTCGGGCTGGCCGATTCACCGAACCGGTTGGCTCAGCATCGCGCACCGCAGCGCTGAGATGAACGCACTTATCACCGTCGGCACGACCGCCGCCTACGGCTACAGCTTGCTGGTGACGGTGACACCTGGTGCTCTGCCCGCCGAGCTGCGCGGCGTGTACTTCGAGGTGGTCGGCGTGATCATCACCTTGATCCTTCTGGGCCGCCTCTTCGAAGCGCGGGCGAAAGCAGGCACCGGGAAGGCGATCAGGCAACTGATCGGGATGCAGCCGCGCACCGCACGTCTCGTGCGGGATGGTTCAGAGGCAGACGTTCCAGTCGAGGAAGTTGTCCCCGGCGACGTGATCTCGGTCCGTCCCGGTGAAAAGGTCCCAGTCGACGGTGAGGTGATCGACGGTCACTCAACTGTCGATCAGTCGATGGTCACCGGTGAATCGATACCGGCCACCAAGCAGGTCGGTGACACCGTGATCGGGGCAACCATCAACCAGACCGGCGCCTTCCGGTTCCGGGCCACCCGAGTCGGCGAGGACACGATGCTCGCTCAGATCATCCGGCTGGTCGAACAGGCTCAGAGTTCGAAAGCGCCGATCCAGCGACTCGCTGATGTGGTCGCGAGCTACTTCGTTCCAGTGGTCATGAGCATCGCGATCACAACTTTCGTGGTCTGGTTCGTGGCCGGTCCGCCGCCGACGCTCACGCTCGCGCTCGTCAGCGCGGTAGCCGTGTTGATCATCGCCTGCCCTTGCGCCCTCGGGCTTGCGACCCCGTTGGCGATCATGGTCAGCACAGGCAAGGGCGCCGAACACGGCATCCTCATCCGCTCTGCCGAGGCGCTCGAGACCGCACAGAAGATCGACACGATCGTGTTAGACAAGACCGGGACGATTACGCACGGCACACCAGCTCTTACTGATCTGATCGTCAGTGGCGACCTGACCGAGGACGACCTGCTGCGGCTGGTAGCCTCGGCCGAGCAAACGTCCGAGCACCCCCTCGGAGCTGCCATCGTCGCCGGGGCCAAAGCCCGTGGCGTCGAATTGGTCAAAGCGACGGACTTCGAGTCGGTGACCGGCAAAGGTGTTCGCGCCATCATCGACGGTCGGCATGTCCTGGTCGGCAATGAGAGATTCATCGAAGACGCAGGTGTCGGCGTGGACGGCTTCGCAGAGCCGGCGGGCCGGCTATCGACGGACGGCAAGACGCCGATGGCGGCCATAGTTGATGGCAAGCTGGCCGGCGTGATCGGAGTCGCCGACACAGTAAAGGACGACTCAGTCGCCGCGGTTGCGGCCCTTCGTCGTCTCGGTGTTGGGGTGGTGATGATCACCGGGGACAACCAGCAGACGGCTGCCGCGATTGCGCGCCAGGCAGGCATCGAGCACGTCCTGGCCGAAGTTCTGCCCGACAAGAAGGCACTAGAGGTTCGGCGGCTTCAAGGCGAGAATCGAGTCGTTGCCATGGTTGGCGATGGGATCAACGACGCACCAGCTTTGGCGCAGGCCGATATTGGCATCGCGATCGGCACAGGGACGGATATCGCCATCGAGGCCTCGGACATCACGCTCATCTCGGGCTCCCTGACCGGAGTCGTCACCGCCATCAGCTTGAGCCGCTCGACCATGCGCAACATCCGTCAGAACCTTTTCTTCGCGTTTGCCTACAACATCGTCGGCATTCCCATCGCGGCTGGCATTCTCTATCCGTTCTTGGGCCTTCGCTTGAGCCCGATGATCGCGGCGGGAGCGATGGCGCTCAGTTCGCTATCAGTGGTGTCGAACTCGAACCGCCTTCGTGGTTTCAAGCCGAGGCCGGTTCAATCGGTCGCTATCCCATCGTCGTCTGAGCCTAAGGTCGAAGTCGAAATACATGATGCAGCGCCGATCAGCCAACATGCCCAATCGGGCCAAGGAGACGACGTGACAGGCATGACAACTGCAATTGATCCCGTATGTCGCATGACAGTCGATACTGCCACCGCCGAGTACCGCTCCGTCCATGATGGGAAGCCCTACTACTTCTGCTCCGCCGGCTGCAAGGCGAGCTTTGACAAGGATCCGGAGAAATTCATCGGCGCGAGCACCAAAAGCGAGGGCCCAGGCCACAAATAGTGCGAGGTTCATCGCAGCCGTGAAAATCACCATCCAGTTCTTCGACGGCTGTCCGCACTGGGAACTGGCTGAACGGCGGCTGCGGCAAGCGCTGGCCGACATCGGACGCGAAGACGTGCAAATCACGCTTCAGCGCATTGATTCGCTGGAAAACGCAGAGCGTTTCGACTTTCACGGCTCGCCGACGTTCGTCGTCAACGGCCGCGACCCATTTGCAGGGCAAGAAGCGCCGGCCAGCTTGGGCTGTCGCATCTACCAGACCGAAGAGGGAACGCAGGGTGCCCCATCGGTGCCCCAGCTCCGACACGTGCTGCGATCCGCGTCGTAGTTAAACGCTTATAGGCGTTACGTCCCAAATCCATGAGCTCTCATGCGGTAGGGCGTGTCCCTCTCGAGACGCTTTAGACATCCCACGGGCTGTAACTGGTCAAACGGCAACGATGACTGTGGGCAGGTAGGCCTGGCCGTTAGAGAGGCAGCTCATCCTCCTTCTGGGATCTACTTTGTGTACAGCCAAGAAGTACAGCCAACGGCGCCGACCAGGGCCGACTTCAGCCGACCCCTCAAGTACGATACCTACCCTTGCCGACTACAATCGACCGCTGGCAACGAACTCCAAAACCGAGGGCCGAGGGTTCGAATCCTTCCGCCCCTGCCACCTCTTTTGGCCACTGCCCGGATTCAGAATCGCCAGTTTCTGGCCGGCTGAGGGTCGGTGGGCCGCACACTCGTCGAACCTGATGTACGGCCAACAGACGGCGAAACTCGCTCGCTGACGACCGATTTTCAGACACCGCTGAACTGGGGGGATGACTCCTGCACCCAATGGCCTCGGTTTAGCCAAAGCCCTCGGTTCTTGTGGTCGCATTCGGTCTTTCGAATTGTCCGGCCCGCTCTAACTGGTCCATCGCGGAGCTTCTGAATCGCGGTAAAAAAAGGCCGCTTGCCGTTGCCCAATCGGATCGAAGCACCCTAGCTCGAGGCGGCCGAGGAACGGGTGCTGCACCAAGTCGCTACCGACCTCCGCGATGTATGTCGAACGACCCAGGACGGACTCGAACTCCAGAGCCACGGCGTCGATGGTCTTTTCAAAGATAAAACCGTGAGGAGGATGAATCCGTTGCAACTGCGCAGCCTTCCATTCGAACAGCACCCAAAAGAACCGATCATATTCTCAGCGATCTGCCGCGGGTCCTCGGTTGTTGTCTGCCTCGCGCTACGTTGTCTCCAAGTCTCAATGATGCGACTCAGTACTGCCAGGCTCGATCTGATGATCGAGCAGGCCACTGTCGACTGTTACAACGACGGTGAGGAAGCCACCGGCCTGTTCACGATGCTCGAAGACAAGCTGGCGCTTCCGTTTGAGACCAGGGTTCTCGGAGTTACCGTGATCGTCAGGAAGATTGCCCAGAGCGGACGAGGCGGGATCGTGGCGATTTGCGACCGTGGTGGCATCCGCCAGCCCATATCGATTCTCGACCTGCCTCTGCCGAAGCCTCCCCCAGCAGGGTCAGAGTGGATCGCTGCCTATCGGCATTGGGCGCGCGAAGGCGGGGGTTAGAAAGGTCTGAAGGAAGCTCAACCCGACTGGCCGGTGGGATGCCAATCGTTCGGCCAGACAACGGTTCCTGCCTCTCGATCCGCATGGACCTGCCTGAAGTAGTCAAGATCCTTGATAGAGACCGAAGACCACGCGAGGGTAATCCGCACGACGCTGCAGGCCCCGTCGGGGGCGGTTCGTGGTCATTGGCCCGATATCGGCGGCGAGGAGTGGGCCAACCGTTTCCTGGGAGCTGCAATAGCCGCCCGCCAGTAGACTTTGATATCTACAGTCCTGTAGACTATCTCTGTGTCGACTACAACCATTCGAATCAGTCAGAAGGCGCGGGACGAGGCTCGGGAGCTAGCTCGCGCCACGGGCCAGCCGATCTCACAGGTGGTGGAAGCCGCAATCCGCGCTGAGCGTCGCCGCCTCTTCTGGGCAAGCTTCCGCCAAGCCGCGGCGATTGTCTCCAAGAACCCGGTTGCCACAACCGCGGAGGCCGCCGATCGCGAGCTCTTCGAGGGCACCCTGGCCGACGGCCTGGACGCCGAGCCGATTCCGGATTGAGATCGCGCCCGCAGCGCGGCGACATCTGGGACATCGACTTCGGCCGGCCGACGGGACACGAGCAGGGAGCCGGCACGAGACCGGGGCTGGTAGTCAGCACCGACGACTTCAACAACGCCGGTGCCGGGCTCGTGATCGTGGCTCCGCTCACGACCGCGCAACGCGGTTATCCATCGCGGGTCAAGGTGCGCGCGGGGGAGTCCGGACTGCGTGAGACAAGCTGGGCCGCTGTTGAACATCTGCGAAGCCTTTCCCTGCTTCGCCTCCGCGACTATCGCGGCAGCGTCGATCGAGCTGTGCTGACCGAGATCGAGCGCGTGCTCGGCCTACTCCTGTTTGATCGCTCCGCCATAGAGTAATGCCGTAGTCCTATCGGGCGTTAGGGACGAGCCGGGCGAGGCCAACCTATTTTCTGAATCCTGTCCCTTTGCGTTAATCCCTGTCTTGTGCGCTCCACACCACAGGTGGCGTTCGACCTACTGATCCCGTCCTCGACGGCTGCGCCTACGGTCTCTCGACCACCTAGACGAAACGATGGGCGTCCTCGCGATGAATTGCCGCACCGGTGCAAGATGACCTTCCAGCCGGCGCGCGACTGCGCCGCATCGAGCACGATGTCCGCGACCTCTTGAGGTTCGACACGGTTGTCGGAGAGCGCCTTCTTCCGGCAGATCTCCACGGCCAGGCGGCGCCTCGCCGCGGCGTTCGGCGAATGCTCCAACACCCAGGCATAGAATTCGCATGCGTAGGCGAACGTTTCGCGTTTGTGGAAGGCGATGTCGAGAAGCCACTCGCTGCGCCGCGTCTCGGGCAGGCCGGCAGCACGGCGCTTGCGGTTGTGGAAGATGTGCGCCACCTCATGCACCACGAAATCGGATGTTGGATCGGGTTCGCTGAAGTACACGGGCGATACGAAACAGATGGCCTCCTCGCTCAACCCAACCAGCCGCTTGGCGTCGGGATCCAGCAGGTCGACTCCTAGCGTTCCGAGGTGGAGGTTGGCGAGCATCCACGCCGTATGGTTCCAGCGCTGGTTCATCAGAAGCTGCTCGAGGTTGTCGCTGGTGATAAAGATCACCGAGCGTTCGAGCAGCTGCAGGACGGCCTCGCGCTCGGCGGTCGGGAACAGGCCCTGGACCATGGGCGTCACCTTGAACCGCGTCAGCTCACGCAGATCGTGTGACGGCAATCGGGCATGCGTTCGGCCTGCCGTGCGGCGCAGCACCTCCCGAATGAGCGCGCCGCGAAGATCGCGGTGGGACCGCTCGGCCCTCTCAGGCAGGTCGCCGGGCCAAGCCGCCATCAACGGATCGGTGGACCCTGAGCGCAGGTAGGCGTCGATCGCGGCGGCGACCGCAGTCTCGTCAGTCCGGGTAGACGCTGCCAACTTCCACCACGTGCCAGCGTCCGTCGACTCGACCCATCACGATGCTGACCGACCAACCCGGTCGAGCAAGCCGGCTGATCGCCTGCCCGACCTGAAGCGGACCGATCTCGCCCTTGTGTCCTTCGAACCACAGCGCATCGGGCTCAACCCGGCTGATGGTCAGATGATCCTCGATGTAGTCCTCATCAGCAATCTCGTGGACATTCACGGTGGAGCGCTCCGCAAGCTCGTATAGAAGGCCGGCGAGCTTCTCGGCTCGGGGGAGATCCGAGCTGGTGGCCTCTGCTCGCTCCTTGGCGTCGGCCACGTCCTCCGGTTTCACTAAGCCCTGCTCGACAAGCCAGTCGAGCAGATCGCTGATCACACGTCCTGTCGAGGCGACGACTGTGCTGGAGGCGGCGACCTTGCGGATCATGAAGTAGCCCACAAGGCCTCCAACCTCACCCGGAATCCTGCCCGCGCCGAAGAGTTTGCAGTAGGCATCCTCGTCGCCCGCGTTGAAGGCGCGTTCCCAGCGCTTGCGATCGAGCGGCGAAAGGCTCTCGTATGCATAGCCGTTGAGGCTGCGCGTGAAGAAGTCGATGATGGCCTCGTAGTTCCTCAACTCCTTGCTGGAAAGCCGTTCGCGTCGCTCGGCGAGAAACCGACCAAGCAAGTCATTGATCCGATCGCCTGTCTCACTGACCGATTGCGAAGTCGCCGCCCCTGTGCCGCCCTTCTCTCCGTCGAGCCGAGCGCGAGCGCGATCGATCGGCCGGTCGTACTTGATGGCGCTGAAGGGGATCCGCCGCAAAGATCGATTGAGGTGAGCCAAGTCGAGATGTCTGAGCCCGCCAGACTGGTGGACGGCCGCCTCGACCTGGTATCGAATGTCGGTCATTGTGCCGAGCACGCTTCGGCTCCACGTGCGTCCGACCTCGAAGGCGGATGCTTCGAGCGACCCAAAGGTATCCGGCGGCAGCTCCTCGGCGGCCAGCTCACGTTCGATCAACGACAGGGCCAACGGCCCAATCGGGGTGACCGAGGATTTGGTGATGTCGGGCTCGAACATCCCAAATAGCGTGGCCGCATGCGTCATCAGCAGGCACTTTCGGCCATCGAACCAGAGGAGGTTGGCGTACCAGTCGCCGTCGGCCGGCTCCATGCTTCTCGTAACCGGCGAGCCCGCGACGAGCTTCAACAGCTTCGATGTGCAGCGGATCACGGTCACCTGCGGACTCCGTCGATCACGCAGGGAGGGAGGGTATCAGCCAACATGACCATGGTGATCGAACAGCCTCGTCAACGGGCCGCCGACCTCGTCGTTATCAACCCCCGGAACAAGAATTGGACGTGTCACTTGTGCCATGAGTCCGGTTGGCTCCTGAAGATGGAGGACGCCGGACCGACGTGTATGAACTGCGCCGACCTGGACCATCTCGTGTTCCTGCCCGCCGGCGACACGGCTCTGACTCGACGTGCGCGGCGGCGCAGCTCGCTGAGTGCGGTGGTGGTGAGATTCAGCCGGACGCGACGCCGATATGAACGCCAGGGCGTTTTGATCGAGGAGGCCGCTCTGGAGCGCTCGGAGGCTGAGTGCCTCGCGGACGCCGACGCGCGCGCGGCGCAACGGGTCCGCGCGGAAGAGCGTCGCCAACGCCTCGATGCCGTCTTCGTGGCCGAGTTCGCCACGGCCGTCCTCAAGCTCTTTCCGCACTGCCCTGTGGCTCGGGCCCGGACCATAGCCGAACATGCGGGCGAGCGCGGGAGCGGCCGCGTTGGACGATCGGCGGCTGGGCGAGAGCTTGATGACGGCGCGATCATTGCTGCCGTCACCGCTTCAGTCCGCCACGAGGACACTATGTACGACCGGCTGCTCATGGATGGGATGGATCGAGACGACGCTCGACGTACGGTCTCTGCGGAGATCGAGATGATGCTGACCATCTGGCGCACTCGACGCTGAGCGTACCGAGCAGCACGCCTAAGCCGGGGAGGAGTGGGGCGAACCCGACGAGACAAATTGAGGAAGAGCTCAAGCAGGTGGCCAACATCGTGGCGAACAATCTCTCAGTGATGCGCCAAGCGATCGGCAAGGAGTTGGAAGCCCGGACAAAGATGACGTTCTCGCTGTTGGCGAGGAGCCGGACGGATCAGGGTCGCCACCAGGATGCCCTTCCAGCTCGTCTCTAAGGGCTACCGCTGCGACCAGCGCCTGCAGTGGGGAGGACCCGATGTACAGCCAAACCGTGGAGCCAACGCCGCCGGCCCGCACCGACGTTGGCCGACGCCGGGAGTTCGCTACCGACCGAGATCGACCGCTATCGACCCCAGGCACTAAACTCCAAAACCGAGGGCCGAGGGTTCGAATCCTTCCGCCCCTGCCATCTGCCTCGAACGATTTTGGCGTCCAATGTTGCGCTGCATGGGTAGGCTGGGAAGGGGTTTGAGTGGCAACGGGAGTCCTTGGCTCGCCGTAACCTCGCCCTTCCTCTCTTGGAGCCTGGTCGCAGGTCGTGATGGACTAGCGGCCAGGCTCTCTCGAACTGACCAGATCAGCCAGGTAGCGCCGACCACTTTCACGTTCACAAGCTGAGGAACCTGCGCGGTGCGCAAGCGGACGATCACCGTTTGGTATGTGGGGGCTTGGCTGGTCTGGCTCGCCGCGTTGGTCGCCATTGCGGCCATGTCGCGAGGGGCACACGGCAGTGGCTCGACGTCGGCCGGGCTGATCGCGGCGTACGTCGTGATGGTGGTCGCCGGCCTCTTGACAGTGGCGATGTGGGTTGCCGCCCTGCTGATGCTTGCGCGGCAGAAGGACACGAGCATGTTTGTCTGGGTGCTGGTCCTGCAACTGGTGGGCCTGGGCATCCTGGGCATGGCGGCCTTTGCGCTCACGAGGCCGGCGGAGCCGGTGGACTACGTCACCCGTCCGTCCATGACCTGACCGCGCCATTCTTCGCCTCGGCTCCGGCGCCTTCGTAAAATCAATCGACCCGGCTAGACTCCCGTGGTCTGGTCCGGCTCTGGGGTCTGTTGACGGGCCGCTAGCTCAACTGGCAGAGCGCCGTGCTGATAACGCGGAGGTAGGTGGTTCGAGTCCACCGCGGCCCACATCAGTTCGCGCGGCTTTCCATAACGCGAACCGGTTAGGTCACGACTGCCACCACCTCCACGACGCCTTGCAGTCCGCTGAAGTCGTTCGGGTTCCGGGTGTACAGAGGCAGGGTCTCCGCCGCGGCCGTCGCCGCGATCAGTAGGTCGACGACGCGCCGTCCGCGTGCCTTTCGACCACCCGCGATGATGGCCGCATAGATGCGCCCATAGGCGCGGGCCGAGGCGCCGTCGAACGGCAGCGCCTCGAACGTTGTCTCGATTCGCTGAAGCCGGTCTTGGCGTGCGGCGCGCTCAGCCGGATCGGTTGTTGCATGCGGGCCGGCGGCGAGCTCGGCCAGCGTGATGGCGGATACCGCCACCTCCAATGGCAGATCGGATTCGCCGGGGAGGTCGATGGCGACCGAAGTGTCGATCAGGCCACGTGCATGACGACGCTCAGGCACGCGGCCTGACGCCCTGGTCGATCACACGATCGATGTCCTCGCGAAAGCGCGTCCGATCAAGTCGTGGGGCGCCCGCCAAGACTTTACGCAGAGCTTCTGCGGAGACGAACGTGCGCCGGCGTATCGGTGTGAGTTCCCCTACCGGGACGCCATTACGGGTCACGACGTAGGATTCCCCGCGATCGAGGCCTCGCATGATCTCGCCGCTGTCGTTTCGGAGCATTCGTTGAGTGATCTCTCGCGCCATAGACGTATTGTAGCACGCGTGCGACGCCAGGCTCAAGGACTCAGATCCGGATCACCGCGCCTGGCAGTTCGATCTGGTTCGCGTTACGGAAACTACAGCCCACCATTGGTATATGCGTTATGTAGTGCGTTGGCAGCAGTCATTGTATATACTCAATGATCGATGGACGCGCGGCCGGTGGTCTGGGAGGCGTCGAACCTCCGCCACCAGGTGGATGACCATCCAGAGCGAAATCTCACCCGCGACGACATCGAGGAAGCGATGAACGATGCGAATCGAATCGAATCTGCCGAGATCCGCGCAGGGGTCCAGTACCACACAGTCGTTGGTGCCACGTTGAAGGGTCGGCTGGTTGTGGCGGTCTGGGTCGACCACCCCGCTGGCCGCTTCCCAGTCCATGCACGCCAGGCAGGCCGCCGCACCGCAAGGAGGTATTACCGATGAGTACTGCCAGCAAGTGGACTGATCCATTCGACGACATGTCGGACGAGGAATTCGATGAGCACGTCGACGTTCTCTTCTCCGAACGGCCCCGAACAGTCGCGGTCTCGCTTCGTGTCCCAACCGATCTGCTTGAACGGCTCAAAAGACAGGCGACCCGGGTAGGCGTGCCTTATCAGACGCTGATGAAGTCGGTACTCGAGTCGGCCGTGGCTCGATTGGAGCGTCGTGAGCCTTCGCACCCGCGTCGGGCACACCGAGGCTGATCGGCCGGGTGACGACCGTTGGCCGGTTCGCGTTACGGAAACTACGGCCCACCAAAGTTCCCACAATACGAACCTCTTGCATGGGAACGCGATACTTGGGGTAGGCGCGTTTCCCGTCGGTAGGGATCTCATGGATCAGCTGCCGCAGTAGAGCTTTCTTCTGCGCCGCTGATCCGTTGAGCAAAGCCACCCGCCTTCAACATCGCCGTGAAGATCGCGACTGACGGGATGATCGGTGGTCGTCGGCCGAGGCCATTGTGCTTGCTGAGCGAGGGGGAGCTGACGAGGGCATTAGCCCTCGAGCCGGAGCCGCTTAGGTCATACTTCGCCGAGAGGCCGGTGAGCCCCGATGAGGACGTTCTCGGCCTGGCCATCAGGCATGCCACCGGGTGCGAGCTCATTTGCATGGGACCCGGTTCGCCGAACGGTCAGCAGCTACGGCTGTCGATGCCGATTCTCCGTCGCTACTACGACCCGATTGTCATTGACTGTCGGACCGATGACAGGTGGCTTACCGAGGTAGCGGTCGATACTTGCGATGTCCTGCTCCTTGTTGGGCTACCTACGCGTGATTCAGCGGTGGCGGCGGCGCGATGGGCTGACGCCGGCTGGGAGCGGGGGATCACGGGCCAGATGGCGGAAGTGACGAACCGACTCCGTGGCGGTGCGGCTAGCGTGGGCGGACTGGGGTCGGGGCTGCAGCATCGCGCCTTGATCCCTGAGGACCCGCTCGTCGTCTCCAGCGACCTGAAGGGACTCCCGTGGATCCTCGATTTCGATTCACGAGCGGCCGCGGCGGCAAGCGACCTCGGGGAGACGCTGCTGCCGCGGCTCATGGGCATCCGGGAGGCCGAGTATGTCGCCTGAGCCGGTGCACCTTTTGCAGGGCCTCCCCCTTGCCGCCCTCGTCCTTCTATTTGTGCCGAAGGGCCAATCCCAAAGGGTCCCGGCAACACCGCCGAGATAGCCGAGCAGGAGCCCGTGGTCCGCGCGAACCGAGAGCTTCACGGCCTCAGAGATGGGCGATGGCCTGTGCCAGGCACGAACCGATTTGCAGGGCCAGGAGAGCCCCTATTGCGGACACCGCCAATGTCGACCCGGCCAGCCGGTGCCGCGGGATGGGCTCGCCCAGGACCTGGGCCACGCGCAGGTCGGCGGCGTCGCCGAAGGCAGCGACTCCACGAAGAACGGCTCCATTGCCCAACACCCACAGAGCCCCGGCGAGCGGCCTCGCACCAAGCCTGTCGAGGGCGGTTCGGTCCGCGCTCAGCTCTGACTCCTCGAGCCGGCGCTGGGCGAGCCAGCGGATGATCGGGATGTAGAAGAAGACCTCGGCCGCGGCCTGCAACCCAGCCCGGAGAAGCGGCTCTCGCCTTCTGGCGTGCTCTTGCTCATGGATAAGGACGGCTTCGATCTCGGGTTGGTCCAGGGCTTCCGCGACGGCCTCGGTGATGATGACCTCGGGCCGCGCTGCCCCGGCACACAAGGCTTCTGGCTGCACACCTCTGACGGTCACAACTCGCCGCACACCGATCCGCTCGGCCGCGGCCTCAATCGCCGCCGGCGTCGCCACCGGTACCAACGATCGCCGCCACGCCAGGGTCGCAGCCAGGATCCAGCTCAGCCGAATCAACCAGGCCAGCATGCTCACGATAAGGAGGGGCTGGACCACCTGGCCGCCATATGTCAGCCAGGTCGCGGCCTGGGTGAGGGAACGCAGGCAATCCGATCGGTGCGGACACAAGAGGAGGAATGCGATGCAGCTCAGGCTGGCGATGCTGAGGCCGGCATATATAAAGGCGGAGCGTCGGCTATTCACGGCCGGAAAGCCTCCTCAAACGCTCGCGCTGCGCCGGCGTCAGGCCTTCCAGCTCTGCAGCGAACGCTGCCAGTGCGGCGTCGCCGTACTGATCGCGCAGCCGGCTGGCGTGTTGCCTGCTCGCCGCAGCAAGAAACACCCGTGCCGATCCAGTCGTCCCGTAGGTGTAGGCCTTGTGTCCGGATAGGTGGTGAACCTCGAGCAGTCCTTTTTCGGCCAGGCGGCTGACCGTGGTCATCAGGGTCGTGTAGGCGAGCTTCGGTAGCAGGCGCTGGACATCGCGAACCACGAACCGCTCCGGGAGCTTCTGACTCCACGCCGCTCGCATAATCCGACCCTCCAGCGGGCCCAAGATTCGGACGGCCCGCTCTACTGCATCCTGGTCCGTGCTCACGAGAGCTGAGCGTACTATGGGTTCGTAGTAGATGGATATGTGGTCCGGTATGGGGATGACGGGCTTCGGCTTGCTGATGATGCTGATCGGCTTCGTGGTGGTCGTTGCCGTCATCGCGGCTATCGTCGGGGCGATCGTCAGCGTGACGGCGCGCCCCTCTGGTGACACCGCTCGGCGGACGCTGGACGAGCGCTACGCGCGGGGCGAGATCGGCGACGACGAGTACCAGCGCATGAAGCGCCAGCTCGGCTAGGGCGAGCCGACGTCGTGATCACGAGGCGGGCACTCCTCGCCGGTCTGGCGGCGGGCGGAGGCCTGCTCGGTCTCGGCCTCCTGGGCGGCTACCTGCTGCGCGATGGGATGCGGCTCGGCGGCTCCTCCGGGGGCGGAATGATGGGCGGAGGAATGATGAACGGCGGGATGATGGGCAGCGCAACGTCCGCCGACATGAGTATGTACATGAAGCTCTTCGATCGTCACACCGAGCTTCGGCGGACGGCCGACGAGATTCCTGGCGGAGTGCGGACCACAACCGAATCCGACTCGGCGGAGTTGACGGCCTTGCTGCAGGCGCACGTCTCGAGCATGTACGGCCACGTCAACCAGCAGGCCGAGGTCACCTGTATGAGCAACAGTCTGCCGACACTTTTCCGCAACGCCACGCGATACCGGCGGCAGCTTTCCTTGACGACCAAGGGCGTATCCGTGACCGAGACCTCGGACGATCCGCAGCTAACCGCAGCGATCCGAGCTCACGCGGCCGAGGTTAGCGGATTCGTCCGCGACGGCATGCCGGCCATGATGCGCGGAATGATGGGAAGCTGAGGCCGTCAAGCTGCACCTGTTCCGTACGTTTGGGGCCAAGCGGGCTGATCACCCATTCCTCAATAGGCTCGTTTGACACTTGGAGACAGCCCAACGATCCGGACCAGTAGTCGCGGTACCCGACGGCTCGTCGACTGTTGTAATTCAGCCCTGGTCCCCGACGTGCCTGTGGCGCCACAGCCAGACGCCCAGGACCTGAGCGACAAACACGCCGCCAACGAGAAGGATGAGCAGGACCGTGAAGGGAGAGGTCATCCGAAGCAGCGCTCCATAGAAGAAGGCATGCAGCACGACGAGACAGAAGAGAACGTAGTTCAGCCGCTGCAGGTTCTTCCATCGCTTCGCCTTCAGTTCGCTCAACGAGCTGTCGGTGGAGATCATGAGCAGGCCCAGGACGACGAGGAGCGCCGCTAGTCCGGTCCAGTTTCCCAGTCCAAAACTGTTGGTCAGAGGCCGGCCATCCGCGAAGAAATAGGCAAGGAAACCGAGTTGGCCGCGATTGTGCTCCTGCAAACCGGCGACAACGTGAGCAACGCTCGCGAAAGCTGTCCATGCACCTAGGTCACGCCGAAGGTAGCTCGAGATTCGGTTCCGCCGGCGAAGAAGAAGGTTCGCAGGACCCACCACGAGCGTGAGCGCGAGGAGACCCGAGGCGACGTAACCGGTGGCGATGGTGAACCGAGACAATGAAAAGTAGCTCAGGTCAAAGGCGAAAGCCAGACCGGCGACATGACCCTCCATGTGAGCGGGTGGGATCGGCATACCCCGAGCGGTGGGAAGTGCTGCGCTGCTGGTCGTGTCCAGCTCGGCATAGCCGCTCATGGTGAACAGTGAGAAACCCATGAGGACCAGGACGATCAGTGCGCTTGCCAGGGCGATCGGGACGTGGTGGAGGAGAAGCCGTCGACGCCAGCCTCGGTTACCGCGCGGGGCTTGAATCCTCGGGGACGCTTCCACGGTCGACACTCGGTCTGTCGATCCTCATCCGCCAGAGTGGCCCGCGCCATGCCCACCGCCGCCGCTCGAGCCGTGGGTCGCACCATCGCCCGACCCGTGGGTGGCGGGGTTCATGACGTGGTTCGAGCCGGCATGGCCGCTGACGTCCCCAACCCGACTCAACATGACGGTGCTGACGACGATGGCGACCAGGACCAGCGCGATCAGTCCGGGCACCCTGATCCAGATCGGGATCGCTGAGAGCGATCTGCGCTTAGCCATGAGACGCCAGGTGGTGCAGCTTCGAGTGGCGATGGCTCTTCACGGTGACGGTCTCTGAAGGCTGCAGGCCAGCAAGCGTGACAGCGACAAGCGACTGGACCGCTTCCTCGGAGTCAGAAGCTCCGGCAGCCGCCAGCGCGTGGATGCAGTAGCTCGCCAGCTCGTGCGGCGGCACGTCCTCCCGGATCCTTCCTACTTCCCTGCATTCGATCAGCAAGCCCTCGATCAGATCACTCAACTGCTTCTGGGTCGGGGCAGTGTGCTGATCGTGGTGCAAGAGTGCGCTCAGCTCGTTGGCGTGACGTCTCTGCTGGATGTGCGCATACGCCTCGAGCACCGCTGCCAGCCTCTCTGCCGGTGGCTCAGGGCCTTCTCGCAGCAACCTGAGGTGGTCGAGATGCCTGGCTACGTGGCGCTCGTGCCAGGCGACCAGGATCGCGTCGACGTCGGGAAAGTATTTGTAGAGAGTCGCCCGTCCGATGCCGGCGGCCTGCGCGATCTGGGACATGGTCACGGACCGCAATCCCTGTTCCGATGCCAGTTCGGCCGCCGAGGCCAGGATGGCGTCGCTGACCTCGCGCCGGTGCGTGGCGATGGTCTCGGTCCACAGCTTCGGCACGCTCGAAGTATACGCATCGCCGCGCATGTGACACAATGACTCCTATAGCGACAGACTGTCTGGATAAGGAGTCCGAACGATGGACAACCGACCCGCTGAGTTCGACGCCGGATCCCCACCTAAGACCCCGCGGTGGGTCAAGTTCTTCGCCATCGGCTTTGCCGTACTTCTGCTCGGAATCGCCGTCATGTTCGTGCACGGAGTCATGACTGGGACCGGGCCCTTTCAGCACCAGCCGATGGGTCATTAGCGTCTTCCAGCACTTGGCGTGACAATGGGACGCTCGCTGCGCACGCTCGTGCTGCTCCTCCACATCAGTTCGTCGGTCGGTTGGATGGGCGCCATCGCGGCGTTCCTGGCGCTCACCATCATGGGACTGACGACCGACGAACCTGTGGTCGTCTACGGCGCCTACGTCGGGATGTACTGGATGGGCTGGTTCGTCCTCGTCCCACTGAGCTTCGCCTCCCTGCTGACCGGGTTGATCCAGTCGCTGGGCACGGAGTGGGGCCTGTTCCGCCACTACTGGATCATCGCCAAGCTCTTGATCAACCTGCTGGCCAACACAGTGCTGCTCCTGTACATGTTCGAGCTCGGGTCGCTCGTGGCCGGCCTGGCGACGTCGGCCGGGCGGGATGCGGTCATGAGCCCATCGCCGCTGCTGCATGCGAGCTCTGCGCTCGGGCTGTTGCTAACGGCCACGGTGCTCGCTGTCTACAAACCGCGAGGCATCACTCCATATGGATGGCGCAAACAGCAGGAGCGCAGGAAACTACGCGGCCGGCAGCTTGAGTCGCCTTAGCAAGAGCGCGTTGAGGGCGACGAGCAGGCTCGAGCCCGACATCGACAGGGCGGCGATCTCAGGCCTCAGCACCAACCCAAAGGCTGGTTCGAAGACACCAGCCGCAATCGGCAGCGCGATCGAGTTGTAACCCACAGCCCACGCGAGGTTCTGCCGCATCTTGCGGAGGGTGCCGCGGCCGATGGTGATCGCGGTCGGGACGTCGAGCGGATCGGAACGCATCAAAACCACGTCCGCCGTCTCGACCGCGACGTCGGTGCCGGCGCCGATCGCGATGCCAAGGTCGGCCTGGGCGAGCGCAGGGGCATCGTTGACACCGTCGCCGACCATCGCCACCCTCTTTCCTTCGTTCTGTAGACCGGCAATTCGACTCGCCTTGTCACCCGGCAGGACTTCGGCGATGACCGTCGAGATGCCGAGCTCGCGACCGATGCGCTCCGCCGTCATCCGATTGTCGCCGCTCAACATCACGACCTCGACGCCTTGTTCCTTCAGCGCGGCCACCGCGGCCTTGGCCGTCGGCCGGGGCGCATCGCTGATTCCGATCAGGCCTGCGGATCGGCGGTCGATCGCGACCAGGACGACGGTCTTGCCTTCTCCAGCCATCTGATCGCGTTGTGTCGCGAGACCATCGAACCTCACCGCTTGCCGCTCCATCAATCGCAGGTTCCCGACCGCTACAAGGTGCCCTTCGACGGTAGCGACCGCCCCGTGTCCTGGGAGGTTTTGAAAGCCCTCGGCCTGAGCACGCGACGTGCCCGCGCCACGGGCGCGATCGACGATCGCCCTGGCCAGAGGATGTTCCGAGTCCTGTTCGACTGCCGCCGCGAATCTGAGCAGTTCGCCTTCCTTCCATCCGTCCGCGTGGACATCGGTGACTTCCGGTGCCCCCTTGGTCAGGGTGCCGGTCTTATCCATCACCACGACGTCGAGGCGAGCCGCAGCTTCGATCGCAGCTGCGTTCTTGAACAGGATTCCCCGTTTGGCGCCGAGGCCGCTGCCGACCATGATCGCCGTCGGCGTGGCCAGGCCGAGCGCGTCGGGACACGTGATCACGACGACGGTGATCGCGAAGAGCATGGCCGCGCTGAAGCTGCTGCCGGTGAGAAGCCAGGCGATCAGCGTCAGGGTCCCGCCGATGAGAGCCACGAGGACCAGCCAGAACGCCGCACGGTCTGCCAGCTGCTGACCCGGCGCCTTTGAGTTCTGGGCTTCCTGAACCAGCTTCACGATCTGGGCGAGGGCGGTGTCAGAGCCGACCCGCGCCGCGCGTGCGCGCAGGGTGCCGTTCTTGTTGATCGAGCCACCGATGAGAGCAGATCCCGGTGCCTTGGAGACCGGCAGACTCTCGCCCGTGACGACCGACTCGTCGACCTCGCTCGTTCCTTCGACGACTTCGGCATCAACCGAAACCTTGGAGCCCGGTCGAACCAGCAGCAGGTCGCCGACCCGGACCTCCGAGGTGGAGACCTCGACCTGCTCGCCATCCCTCAGCACAACAGCTTTTGCTGGTGCCAGATTGAGCAGTGCTCGGATCGCGTCGTTGGCGCCGCCACGGGCTCGCATCTCGAACCAATGGCCCAGGAGAACGAAGGAGGCCAGGACGGTCGCAGCCTCATAGAAGACGTCACCTCCGCCGCGCAATGTGACGACGAGCGAATAGAGCCAGCCGGCCGCGATCGCGACCGCGACGAGCACCATCATGTCCAGGGTTCGAGCCCGCAGAGCGCGCACGGCGCCGTCGAAGAAGATCCAGCACGAGTAGCCGATCACTGGCAGGCTCAGAATCAGCTGGAAGACGTCGTCGCGCAGCCCGAAGGGTGCGGGCACGGTGAAATGCAGCACCTGCCGGCCGATCGCCGACCAGAGCAGGATCGGGACCGAGATGATCGCCGCCACCAGGAACCGGTTGCGCATGTCGCGGACCATGGAGTCCATCGACATCGCGGCGTGGCCGCCATGTCCCATCGCCTCGTGCGGCGACATGGCGGGCGGCGCATGGGCGGCGTGAGGTGTTGTCGGATGTGGTGGCTCCTCCATCGCGTCGCAGACGTGGTTAGGGACGGACTGGCCGGCGCAGTGGTAGCCGCACTCCTCGACCCACCGCTTGAGCTCGACCACACTTGTTTGCTTCGGATCGAACGTCACGGTGGCTGTCTGGGCCAGTGGGTTGGCCGAAACGGACAGCACGCCTGGGCGCCGGCTCAGGACGCGTTCGACGACTGCTTTCTCGCTGGCGAAGCGAAGCCCGCCGACATGCATGACCACCGACTCCGCGTCACGCACATACCCCGGGTGGGTATCATGCATGCATGCCAGGTTACACCAAGGACAAAAAGCGCATACAGGCCCGCCTTCGCCGGATTGAGGGTCAGGTCAGGGGCATCCAGAAGATGGTCGACGGCGACCGCTACTGCATCGACGTGCTCACCCAGGTCAACGCGACCAAGGCGGCACTGGAGAGCGTGGCCCTTGAACTGCTTGCCGACCACACCGAGCACTGCGTCATGGAAGCGATCCAGGCCGGTGACGGCAGGCGTAAGGTTCGCGAGCTGAACCTCGCGGTCGAGCGATTGGTCAGGAGCTAGCCGTGTTCGTGATCGACGCGATCCTCCGCGTACTGCAGGCTTCCTTCTTCATGTTTCTTGCGCAGGCTCTTTTCGGGCCGAGCCTTCACCGCCATCTCGCACTACTTCTATATGGACGTCTACAGCCTCTGGACCGACCTCGGTCTGGGCTTTTTGATCGCGGGCGCGCTGGCTGCCTGGGTTCCGGTCACCTTCTGGCAGACCTTCTTCCTGACGGGCGATCCGACCCTGAACGAGTTCTGGAGCCCGCTCGTCGGACCGATCATCTCGATGCTGAGCTTTGTGTGCTCGATCGGCAACGTTCCGCTGGCGGCCGTGCTTTGGAACGGGGGCATCAGCTTCGGTGGAGTGATCAGCTTCATCTTCGCCGACCTGATCATCCTGCCGATTCTCAACATCTACCGGAAGTACCACGGCGGCCGGATGTCGCTGTACTTGCTCGGAATGTCCTACGCCGCGATGGCGGTGGCGGGCTTCCTGATCGGTGGTGCGTTCCAGCTCCTGGGGCTCGCGCCGGAGCACCATCACGTCGCCGTCTTCGAGACCGCGCCGAGCCTGAACTACACGACGGTCCTCAACATGATTTTCCTTGGGCTGATGGCCGTCCTCGGCTGGCGCTTTCTGACCACGGGCGGGCCGGCGATGATGCGGGCGATGGCGGTTCCTGCGGATCACCACGAAGCGATGGTGCGCGACCGTGTATGCGGCATGACGGTCGATCCGGCGACCGCCCGCGAAAAAGTCGACTACCGCCACAGCATGTATTACTTCTGCTCGGGCGGATGCCGGTCGACATTCGAGAGGAACCCGGCTCAGTATTTGGCGCCGGCACGAGCAATGGTCGGGCACGCAATGCACGGAGATGAAATGGAGAGCGGGGGAACAGCGATCGACCCAGTGTGCGGAATGACGGTGGACAAGCAAACCGCCGAATACTGGTCGTTCCGTGGCGGCGAGACGTACTACTTCTGCTCGGCAGGTTGCAAGCAGACCTTCGACAAAGACCCGGAAAAGTACATGACCGGCGGTAAGGGAGGGCACCACGCCCACTGAGCACTCAGCGCACCATCATCCACGCCCGCGTCCGTTCGTCCCCGCGCTTGGTCATCGCTGGCTGACCCCGCTCTATGACCCGCTTCTTCGCCTGCACTTGCGGGAACGGCACTGGCGAACTCGTCTTGTCGACCAGATGCGGATGCTGTCCGGACAGCACGTCCTGGATATTGGCTCAGGCACCGGCACGCTGGCTCTCCTGATCAAGGAAAAACATCCCGGCGTAGACGTCGTCGGCATCGATCCGGATACCCAGATCCTGGAGATCGCCAGTCGCAAGGCAAGGCGGGCCCGCGCCGATATTCGCTTCGACCTGGGTTATGCGGATCGGCTGCCCTACTCCGACTCGAGCTTCGACCGTGTGGTGTCGAGTCTGGTTTTCCACCACCTCGCGCCCGAGACCAAGGTCGTCGCTTTGCGCGAAGCCTGGCGAGTCTTGCGCCCGGGTGGAGAACTGTACATCGCCGACGTCGGGCGCCCTCGCAGCGCCCTGATGCGAGTCGCGGTCATCCCTTTCAGACTGTTCGACGGCTTCGGCGCGACCGAGCACAACCTGGCCGGCCGGCTGCCCGATCTGATCATGGAGGCCGGCTTCGACGACCTTGCAGAGACCGGTCGAGTGATGCTGGGCATCGTGTGTCTGTATCGGGCGGTGAAGCCGCGCGTTACCTCAGGAAGCCGGCGAACGTCCCCTAACTGATGGTTCGACTCACTCTCGCGATCGCGCTGCTGGCGTTGACGGCTTGCGGATTCCCGGCCTTCGGGCAAGGCCAGGGGTGCCAGACGGTGCAGATCGACTGGGTCGACTTCATTAAGGTCGGTCCCACGCAGTACGTGGCCGAGCCCGGAGCGCCAGCCACTCTGGAAGAGAGCGACCTCGGCCAGGTGGTCGCCCAGGTGAAGTACAGGGTCGACGGCAATGTCTGCGACCCGGACTACCTGCCCAAGGATGGAGACGCCGCATTTCTCGACCCGGGGACGCCCATTTACGAGGTCAAGGGGCACCCGACCAGCGAGGTGCTGGCCGCCCGCCGGAACGGACAGATCCTGCGCTACTCCGCCTTCGCCCCGGTTCGCTAGGACCGAAGCTCGCCGAGAAGTTGCAGGAGGCGACGCTGACAACGGCCCGTAGCGCATGCCATGGCCGCCGGCACCATCCGATAGAGATACGAATCCCGGGAGGCCGTTCCTCGGATAACAGCGTCCAGACTTGGTCGATCGCGATGTCATCGGTCTTGACCGATGGTTGCAACCAAGCCGGCGCTCAAACCCGCCGTAGCCCTCTTTCGCTCGCTGGCGGATCCAACTCGCCTGGCCATAATTCGGCGCCTGGCCGAAGGCGAAGCTCGCGTAGTCGACCTGACGACGGAGCTGAGCCTGCCTCAATCCACGGTGTCGACCCATCTCGCATGCTTGCGCGACTGCGGCCTCGTCGCCGGTCGGGCGGTGGGTCGCCAGGTCTTCTATGCCCTGACGCGAGACGAGCTGCTGGCGCTGCTCAAGTCAGCCGAAGGACTACTCGAGGCCACCGGCGAGCAGGTGGCATTGTGTCCGCGATACGGGGAGCCGGGGTGAGCGAGGCGCAGGCGCTGGGTCGGCCAGTGACTGGAGAAGCCGGCTGGTTACGCGCGGCTCGGCTCGCACGCTGGCTCGCCTGGGCGAGCCTGTTCTGGATGACCGTCGAAGGCGCTCGCGGTGGCCTTGCCGCTGGATTGACGGCCGGATCGATCGCGCTGGTCGGCTGGGGTCCACCAAAGTTCATGTTCACGCTGGCACGGCGGTGCCGAGAAAAGTCTGAAAGGGGCAGGCGGACGGGCCGTGGGATCGTGGGCCCGCCCGCCCGCTAGAAGCTACGGAGAGACTCTGGTCACCCACGCATCGGTCCGGTTGGCCGGGTCGCCCGAATTGGCCATGATGAAAAACGGCACAAAGGAGTTGCCGGTCGATGTCAAGCCCTGGTAGTCGCCGAGGAAGTAGCCGCGGGCGACCGGCGCGATCTCCACGTCGAACGACACCGGGCTGAGCCGGGACTCGTCGCTCCAGGTTGTGCCGCCATCGTGCGAGTGGACGAACCAGTAATCGGTCGGCAAGCCCGCACTCGTGTCGTTGTTCCGAAAGTCGTAGTACGTGACGCCCACGGTGCCGTCGGCCGCCACCTCGACCGAAGGCGTGAAGGCCGGGACCGGTACGGGAGTCTGATTCACCTTGACCGGCGCCGACCATGTGCGGCCGCCGTCCGTCGAGCGGGAAAGGGCGACGTCGTCACGGGCACCGCCGCTGAAGCGGCTGTCCGACCACACGGCATACAGTGCTCCGGTGTCCGAATCGACTGCGATGTCGGGCAGGCCGGCGCCGGTCCTGAGCGCGATTCCGGTCTCGGGGTCGATCACGGCGACCGACCGGTCTAGCGCGATGTCGATCGGGTTCGACCATGTCATTCCCTTGTCGTGCGAGATGATCACCGCTTCGGTGAACTGGTTCGGCGACGGCTGCACCCCCGAGCCCTTGAGGCGCTCGAAGACGTCGACCAGGTCGCCGTTCGGCAGTACGACGATCTGGTTACCGATCGTGAACTCGTTCTTGTTGCTCGAAAGGATGTCCCGCGGAGCCGACCATGTCAGGCCGCCGTCCGTGGTCCGAGAGAACATGATGTCGCCGCGAAACGCGTAGGAGTGAAGCGCGTTGAAGCTCGCGTTCTCGCCAGGCTTCCGGCTGCGGTCCCAGACCGCGTAAACGTAGTTCGCATCGTGGGGATCGGCGGTGATCGATTCCTTGTCGTTGAAATGGAACGCCGTCGTCTCCCTGATCAGCGTGGTCGGTTCGCTCCACGTATTTCCGCCGTCGGCGGACTTGCTGACCAGGACTGCGGATGTAAGGAGATCCGCACTGGCCGACAGGCTGATCTGGTAGGCGCTGCCGTTGGGAGAAAACGTGACCCATGGGTCGGATGCCCGATCGAAGTCACCGCCGTTTGCCGCCGTGCCACCTGAGCAGGTGCTGAAGTGCGCAAACGTCAAACTCCACGTTGCGCCGCCGTCGTAGCTGACCGCCGTCACCAACCCGTGCGCGCCGCCATTCGACCAGCGGTCCTGCTGATAGACGGCGATGACGTTGCGCTGGTTGACTGGGTTGACGGCGACCCACGGCTCCACCTCGGAGTTGACATAAACGGTGCCCGGCCCGCCGACGGTGCAGCCTGCAAACATGCTGGGCCCGGATGCAATCGTCAAAGGTGCGAGCGTGTATACGCTGGCCACGGCTGGTGTCAGAGCCAAGGCGCAGACGACAGCTGACGCGAGAATTGGAAGACATCTGATTCGATGCATCGGACACCCCCATTTCGATTCCCAGCCGAAGCCTTCGCTTGGCGCCGGCCGGCGCTGCCTGTTCGACGTTTATCTATAGCACTCGAAAAGGGATTTGGATCAGAGAAAGTGCGGAAAGGCGAAAGTCGGGATAAGGCACCATCCGAAGCGCTCCTTAAAGACGATGAGGAGCGGGCAGGCTTAAGCTCCTCGCGTGGTCGAGGACGAGCTCAGCCGCCTTCGGCCCGAAAACGTCGAGCTACGCCGGCTGCTGACCAAACGTCAATGGTCCGGCCTGACGCCAGTCGGCTCTGTTGGCGCATGTCCCGAGTGCGGCGGTTGCGAACCACCGGATGGTCGCGGACATCGACCCGGCTGTGCTGTCGCGGCTGCGTTGGCTGGGAAGCCGTTACCCACCTCGCACTGACAATCTCGTCGTACTGGCCGAGTCCGATCTGAAGAGGCTGATCGGCCGACCGACGAGCGTCACCTGGTTCGCGTTACGGAAACTACGGCCCACCACCCACGTAGCGCCGACGGCGGTCTTGACTAGCTTGCGCTCACCCGATACCGCACGGCGTTGCCTAGCTCATTCGTCGCCACGATTCTCAGGAGTTCTGACCGAGTGATGGGCTGTTCACGAGACGGTTCGTCGCCTGCCCATGCCGCAACCAGCTCGAATTCTTCCGGCATCAATTCAAATAGGCGCTGAAGGGTGGCAACGAATCTGTGAAGTTGTGCCGGGTCGAACAGCCACGTCGACGCATTCCAGTCAGCCTTGTAGTCCAGGATGTCGTGCGCGCCGATGAAGAGTTCACCCTGCGCCTTGCCCTTGCCCAACCATCTGGAAAGCAGGGGGGATACGTCGGTCATCACAGGCAGGGCGTCCGATGGCCAATCCGAGTCCTCGATTTGGTGGGCAGCATCGCGGTCCATCGACCTGGCCGTGATTGTCACCACGAGGTCAGGGCTCATCCTGCCGACACTAGCTTTTGCCTCGCTACGCCGACCAAGTCACTGCTGATAACACCCCGTCGCGTCGTTCGATCGTTCGAATACGACGCTGCGTCGTTCACGCCGCGACAACGCGGAGGTAGGTGGTTCGAGTCCACCGCGGCCCATTTGTATTCGGGCTGAGTTCCCACAATACGAACCCCAAGATCTAGTGGTCCGGCTCTGCCGAGCCGCAAATCGCGACGAGGCAACTCTTCGCCGACGCGGGAAGCCGTTGTCATAATTCGTCGTAATCCGACGGATCCTGGGCCGAACGACGATGGTTCGCCTCAGCCCTGCAAGCCTCCAATCCGGGGCCTCGCTCACTGCGCTCTTGCACCGAACCTGTTGAGGTTCTCCAAGCCGATCTCGGCACTCTTCCTCCGATTCCCAGAGCTAGTCCGAACTAATTCCTCGAGGTATGGGCGCGCGGGTTCGTAGCCGGTTATCCCGAGCGCCATACGCGCCCAGAACAGATTGTCTTCGGGATAGGCCTGTACGTATTCCAGGAGAGAGCGGCCTGCGAGTTCGCCCAACCTTCGGCGGCGGGCTGGGTTCCTAACGAGGCTGATGAGCTGACCGAGCGAATCGGCCGATTCCTGGCGAACGTCCTGACTCTCGTCTTTCAACCACCTGATGAGGTGTGGGATTGCGGCCATACACGGCCGGCGCCGGAAGTGAAACAGGTAAGCCAAACGGTCCTTCTGGGTTGTCGTCTCAGCCTGCGCCATGGCCTCGGCTACAGCGCCACATGGAGCGTTCCGCTCCAAGTAGCGCTGGACGTCTCGCCAGTCCCTCCACTCGTCAGGATCGATGACGGCAAGGATCTTGGCTGGCGTCAGAGCCTCAGAGCTGAGTTCTTGCTTCGTGAGAACCCGCTCCTCATCGCTTCCGATCCATTGGCCCCGAAACCAGTTGCGGAATCCGTCGCGGTCGTCGCGGTACGTAGCGACGTCTTTGGGGATCGACTGGATAGCCCGGTTCCAATCGGTGCAAGGGATGTAGTAGAGCATGTCGTTCTCCCAAGACTCGCGGGTGACTCGAAGGGCGATTGCTACCTCGTCGGGACAAAGGACCGCCCTCAAGACCTCGAGCGCACCAATAACGTGACCAGCCTCGAATTCATCGGTGACGACGAGTTCCAGATGCTCGGGCCAGGCCTTCTCGACAATCGGCTGAATCGCGAATCCGGCACGAGCAAGGGCCTGCACTACTTGATCGACGTCGCGCTCCTCGCCGACGGCGAGCTTCAAGGTCACCACTGCGCAGCCCTGGCCGATAGGCCCAGCAGTGGCCCCGGTGAGCGCCGTCTCAGTTGGGTGACCTTGGTCCTGCTCAGACTCGCTGCATCTTAGTTCCGCCCAGCTGCCTGGTCACATGGGCTCAACTGAGCAGCTGGCGCGCGATCGGACAGGAAGGCGCGGCCGAGGCGAAGTGGGAGCCGCAGCTACAGCAGGGGCGCCAGTCCTGCGGCTTCTACGGCGGCTCGGAAGCTGCCGAAGCGCTGCCTGACGGTGCGTTCACACGGGGTCACCCCTGCGGCTGCCCACGAGTCCTGAGTCGGCATGTGTCCGTGTTCCTGAACAAAGCGCCGAACGGCATCAAGAGCCTCAGAGTCGCGGGCAGAGTCCTTGGTCTGCCACCTGAATGCCGGTCCGCCGAATACGTCGGCTGGGTTCGTATTGTGGGAACTTGGGTCCACACCAATTCTTGGGGCTTTCCATAACGCGAACCCACAGGCTTGGGGCGATCAGCGCCGATAGACGTCGCGGCGGTGGGCGATCCTGGCAATGAGAACGAGGTCTTCGGTGTCGTACACGGCGTAGACGATGCGGTAATCGCCAACCCGGATGCGGAAGTCATCCCGCCCGGCAAGCTTCACCGAGCCTGGCGGGCGCGGGTCAATCGCGAGGTCATCGATTGCAGTGGCGATACGATCGGCGACCGATCCACGGAGCCGGCGGTACGCCTTGCTCGCCTCTGGGTGGAGGCGGACGTCGTATCTCTTTCTCGGTGCTACTTGCGGACCTTCGACCAGGGTACGGCGAGGTCGACTTCCTCGCGGGCCTGTAGTGCGGCGAGGCTGTCCTCGAGGTACTCGGCTCGCTCGACCATGGCCCGATACTGCTCGACATCGATGAGGACCGCAGCAAGCCGCCCACGCTTGGAGACGAAAAGGACTTCTTCACTCGAACGCAGCTGATCCAGCTCACGGCCAAGTTGGCTTCTCAAGTCGTCTGCTGTAACTACACGGGGAACTGCCATATCAAGCCCATTGTAGACCTTACGATCAACCGTAGGGTTGAGGACCGAGTGATCCCGTGAGGCAGGTCCAACATTCGGGAACCCAAGCGGATGATCCTCACCGGATTGGGACCGCGGAGACCGAGCGCTTGAGGCTTCCGACCGCCTTGGGTCTTGCTCGCACCCAGCTCCTACATGGATATGTTGCACGTACCTCCGCGAGAAGAGCGGCTGAAGCTCGCGAACAGTCGTTTAGATCCAGTAATCCAGGCTCACGCTATGCCACGTCTGGCGTTCGATCGACTAATCGCAGCGGTTGCGTCCGCACAGCGATCAGGCCTGCCTTACGAGGAGAGCAGCAATGACCGTCAACCCGATCGATGCTCGGCACGCCAGTTCGGCCGACTGACCACGTCTATGGACGAGAGGGGGCGCGTGTGCGGCCCCCTCTCTGCTGGGTCCTAGGTCGGTGTCGGGTCTGGGTACGAGCCTCCGAATATATCGGAGTTGCCGAAGTTCGCGGGACAGTCCTGCTGGGGCGCCGGCCGCGCGACGGTCGTGCCGTTCCGAAGCGACATCCGCCAGGCGTCGATGGCAGAGCAGTCCCCCGCGTTCCTGGCATCGTTCCAGACCGCCGCACCGTAAGTCCGGGTCGCGACGGCGTAAACGTAGTCACCTAGGAACTCGCCGACCAGGTTGTTCTGGCTCGAGCCCCTCGGGTCACCGTTGGCACCGCGGTTCAGCTCGGTGAACGCCCCGGTAGCGTTGGCACTGACATCAGCGTGAAGGACGACCCCGACCAGGTTGCGCGGGTCGGTGGTGTTGGTGCGGTAGGGAGTGGTGAACGCGTTGTATACCACGTAAACGTCGGTTCCGTCCGGCGAGATGGCCGGAGCGGTGTAGTAGCCGCGGTCGCCTGCGGTTTCGATCGCCCGCGGCGTTGACCACGTCGCCCCGCCGTTGCCCGATTCGGTGAAGTACACGTGCGGGGTGGCAAGGCTTCCGCTCACGTAGGTCAGCACCATCCGGTCAGTTGCGTCGGCGCCTGTAGGCGCTCCGTTCGCGATGTCGACGCTGGGTGCGGGTGCCAGGTCACTACGGGCGCCCGCGATGCCATCGATCGTCGGGCGGCCAAGGATCGGGTCGATTACGCCCGGCTGGGTGACAGGGCCCGCCACAGTGCGCGGTGCCGACCAGGTGGCGCCTCCGTCGCTGGAGATTGACACAAACTCAAAGGCCTGGTGACCGCCCGAAGACTGCGTGCCGACGCCGAAGACGTACGCGTTGCCATTGCTGTCAGTGCGGACCGTGCAGCCATCCATCGGGTTGCGTTGGCTGTTGTTCGCCGCCGCGCCGATTGGATGCTGCGTCCAGGTAGTGCCGCCATCTCTTGAAACGGCGACCTGCAGTTGCGCAGGCGCTGCGTTTGGGCTCAACTCCTGCCCCACGAAGCTTGCCCAGCACACGTAGACGTTGCCGAAGAATCTGCTGGACGAGGCGTTGTCGGCCCAGATCTGCTCTTTGTCTGAAAACGTGGTCGAGGATTGCCGCGAGATGAGCACTGGTGGCATCCACGCGCTCTTCACGCTGGCGGCTGCGGCCGTCACGTCGTCCGTGCGAGAAACCGCGATGGCCTCGAAACCGCGAAACGCCTGCTCCCCAGAGGCGGTCGGCGCGCTTGAAGTCAGGTTCGCGTAGTAGAGCCTCGAACCGTTGGTCCAGCTGAATCCCCCTGAGCTGGGCTTGGGTCCAAAGGCGAGCGCGGGGTCGCCGTCGGCAACGAGGCCGTTCTCGTAATACCAGGGCAGGGTGCCGATTGGCCCGGGCGTCGGCGTGCAGCCTGCATCGGGTCCGACCACGCCCAGGCAGTTGCGCGCCGTCAAACCCGTGTAGGTGGGCTGGACCCAGCTGTGACCGCTGTCGAAGGAGAAGTAGATGCCTGAAACGCCGATCCCGGCCGTGAAGGGGCAGGTTGTGTCGGCGCCGGCGTTGCATGCTTCCTCGTCGATCTCGTCGTTTGACCCGGCGGCGAGGATGTTCGGATGGTTCGCGTCTACGGCAAGCGCGGGCTCGTTCTGTTTGTTCTGCGAGAAAGGCGTCGATGGGCTGCCGACGCTGACGAGCGTATCGGCGCCGGCCGTGGCGGAGATCGTGGTGGCCACGGCAAACAACGCAGCGACCGGTAGCGCCCAGAGTTTCTTCATACAACCACCCCCTCGAGACTGAAGCCAGGACCTTTTGACGAAGTCTATCCCGATCGGAGGTCCGGCGCCCACAGACCCCCTTGCGGGGAAGCGTCTGGCGCCATGGGGTCGTCCGGGTTGACCTTCGTGAGCAATCAGGTTCCGTCGGATATACCGACGCTGATCCCCGGCCTGACAATCGTCGGTTGGTTCGCGTTACGGAAACTACGGCCCATTCAAAACCGCGTACTAATGAGCCACCGCGCGGTCCCACGGAAAGTCGCGCCGCCCGTAGGGGGCAACGGACGGGGCAACGCGGCGTGCGTCAGTGTTCCGGAATGATCCCTGACGAGGTTAAGCCGGATCGGCCGGAGCAGCGATGAGTCCGTGGTGGTTGTCAGTCTCTACTGGGTACGGAGCCAGGCTGAGATGCGGCCGGAGCCGGCCGTCGAGAAAAAGGAGTCATGAGATGACGCGGTACCTGATTTCGTTCCCCAGCGGCGCGATGGATCACATCCCCCATGAGGAGTTCCCAGCCGTAGAAAAGGCCGCTCACGCGGTGGTCCAGGAGGCCATGGACGCAGGCGTGTGGGTGTTCGGCGGCGGGCTGGCCGAAGACGTGGATCCAATCATGGTGGCCGGTGACGGGACGATCACCGCCGGCACTTACCCGCAGACCAAGGAGTTCAACGGAGGGTTCACCGTCCTCGACTTGCCCTCTCGGGAGGCAGCCCAGGAGTGGGCCGCGAAGATCGCCACCGCCTGCCGCTGCGCTCAAGAGGTGCGCGAGTTCATGCCCGACCCAGCGGTGGGCAACTGAGCGAAGCCCCAAATCGCGACTTGCACCTGGACGTCATCCCCGCTCGGGCAATCGGGTATTTCGACAGCCGAGACCGCCGTTTCTCGCTGGTATCGGTGGTCATTATTGGCGCATGGCGCTGATCGTCTGCCCGATCACGGTCGTCAACGCGGCGATCGAGCGCGTATGGGCGATGCTGACCGATCCGGACAGCTATCAGCGCTGGGGCCGCCGCCGAGTTGGTCCGCGCGTCGCCTCAGGGGCCGGTGCGCGAAGGCCAGGTGCTGGACTTCCGGACGCGCGAACAGGGAGTCGCCTTCCGCGTGCGGATGGACATCGGCAAGCCGGAGCCCCCGCTGCTGCTAACGCTTCGAGTCCACATGCTTGGCCGCCTCAAGCAGGCGGCGGAGTCGGGCTAGGGGACCGGACCGTCACGCTCCAGAACCTTTCGGGCGCTTACACGACGAGCATACTTCGCCTGTGCCCCCGTGTCCGAGCCGGCATGAGGCGAAGCTTCTGGTCGCATGGGACTGAGATCGCGCGAAATAGGTCAAGACCTGGTGCACACCGGGGTCCTCGTCCAGGCCGATATCTCCGGGTACACACGCTACGTAAGCAGGACTGCAATTCAGGACTCTTCAGCCACCGTCCGTGAGTTGCTGGGCGTACTCGTCGACGAGATCGGAGGGCGCCTCGAGCCAGCCCAGTTCGAGGGCGACTCCGTGACGTTCGCCGGTGACCTCGGCGCTCCCCAACTTGTCGAGCAGCTGGAGCATGCGTACATCGCCTTCAAACGCAGGCTCCGCGACATGCAGAAGTGCAACACGTGCACGTGCGAAGCCTGTGCTCGAACAACAGACCTTGCGCTCAAGTTCATTGGCCACCGCGGCGAGTATGCGTGGCAGCCGCTCGCCCACCGGCGGCAGCAGCTCCACGGCCCGGAGGTCAACAAGTCGTTTCGATTGCTCAAGAATCATGTCCCTCTTGACGAGTACCTCCTCCTAACCTCGCCCGTGCTGGATCAGCTCGACACGGACAGTCGCACGGAGTACACGCCTCACGTCGAGGAGTACGAGCACGTCGGACGTGTCAATTGCGGATACCGCCCGCTGAGCCCGGTATGGGAGGCGGCCATGGCCCGTGAGAGGACGCGCGTATCGCGCGACGAGGCGCGCCTTTACTCGGAGGTAACGCTGCCGACCGGAATCGACCAGACATGGCGCATGCTCATCGAGCCTGAATCAATCCGCCGGCTGCACGGCCTGCAGGACATCAAGACCCGAACTGGAGCGCGCGGGACCGAGCTCGGAGCGGTGTACTCATGCCGGTACGCCGATCCGCACCGTGAACCTGAGGTGATCCGGGTCACTGAGTCCGACCAAGGGGCCGTGCATTCGGTGGTCTACGAAACGAAATCGACCGGACCCCTGTACATGACCGCCTACCTGACGTCAGATGGAGCGGTGACCCGAGTTGGAACTGCCTGGCTGTGGGAGCCGGGCAACCGCAGGCCCCGGTTCACAAGAAACTCGGTGAAGGACCGAATGAACCAACTGAATGATCGTTTGCTCGAACTGGCGGCGTCCGAGTCGAGTCGGCAAGGAAACGGGTAGCTAGGTCAAACACCTGCCGTGCCTCGATGGCAGCGGAGTGCTCGGCTGGGGGCCGTCTGGTGGTCATCGCTGATGGAACCCCGAATGTGCCCGCCGATCACGGTCGGCGCCCGATCGCGTTACGGAAACTACGGCCCACCAACTCTTGGCACGAGGTTGTCGAGAGAATAGGAGTCCAGTGGCAACTCCTCGGCCGGTCACAATTGCGTTGGCGGGTACTGGTTCGCGGGGCAGCACGTTCGCAAGCTTTGCGCAGCAGTATCCGGACCGGGCTCGCATCGTGGCGGTCGCCGATCCACGCGCCGATCGCCGTGACGCTTTGGCGGATCAGCTCGCGGTGGCGGCGGACCGACGTTTCGACGACTGGCGGGAACTCGTCTCGTTGCCCCGGTTCGCCGATGCCGTGATCGTCGCAACGCCGGACCGCGAGCACGTGGGACCAGCTTGTCGCTTTGCCGAGTTGGGCTACCACGTACTGCTGGAGAAGCCGATCGCACCAACGCGGGCAGAGTGCATCGAGGTAATCGACTCGGTCGAAAAAGCCGGGGTCATATTCGCGGTCTGTCACGTTATGCGCTATACGGCCTACACGGATTCGGTGAAGGACATTGTCGCCACGGGTCGGCTGGGCCAGGTCGTCGGCATTGAGCACCTCGAGCCGATCGGCTGGTGGCACTTCGCCCACTCGTATGTGCGGGGCAATTGGCGCCGCTCGGACCAGGCAGGGCCGAGCATCTTGACAAAGTGCTGCCACGACATGGACTGGCTCCGGTACATCGTCGACCGGCCTGCCGTTGCAGTGTCCAGCTGGGGCGGCCTGCACCACTTCACGGCAGTCAACCGGCCGCCCGGTGCGGCCGATCGATGCCTGGACTGTGCGGTCGAGCCGGATTGCCCGTACTCTGCCGCGCGGCTCTACCTGGGCTGTCTGGGCGACGCGCAGCGCGAGCGCTGGCCCCTTTCCGTTGTCACAACCGACCTGACCGAACCGGGGGTGCGGCGGGCATTGCGTGACGGCCCGTACGGGCGATGCGTCTACGGCTGCGACAACGATGCGGTCGACCACCAGGTCGTGACAATCGAATTTGAGGGAGGGATCACGGCGAGTTTGACGATGAGCGCCTTCACGCCGGCCGATCGGCGCCGGACGCGGATCATGGGTACTCGAGGTTTTCTCGATGGCGACGGCCGTCGGCTCACAATGACTGACTTTGTTACTAGCGTGGTCCATTCATTCGACCTGCCCAGCACGGGATTGGACGCAGGCGGCGGGCACGATGGAGGCGACTTCGGTGTCATGAGCGCGTTCCTGGATGCGGTCTCATCAGGCGATCGGTCCTTGATCCGCACTGGGCCCCGCGAGTCGTTGGAGAGCCACCTCATGGCTTTCGCTGCAGAGCGCAGCCGCTTGACGGGAGTCCGGGTAACCGTCTGGGATTAGCGACCGGAGGTCGGTGGTTCGAGTCCAGCGCCCATCCCGGCCTTTCCCGAGCTTAACCAGGCTGGGGCGGCTTGACCATTCTCCAGTGAGCTCCCCCATCAGAAGTCATCGCCAATCCGTTATCGGTGGAACGTGCGGCCGAGGTCATGGCCCACCACGCATGGTCGGCGTCGATCACACCGGCGGTCTGAAAGTTCCAGTACTCGGGGAAGCCGCTGGCGACAACTTCACGCCAGGTCGAGCCTCCGTCGTCCGTCCTGTAGATAACGCCGTCTGGTGAGGTCAAAGTCCACCAATGGGTGGCGTCGACGAAAGCCAGCTCCTGGATCCCGGCAGGAACCGGTGGCAACGATCGCCACGTTGCCCCGTGGTCCGAGGACACGAACGCACCGGGACTGACCGGTCCACCTTCTGCCACCACGAGCACAGCTCCGCCGGGGATCAGCCCCACGCTGGTGAAGTACTCACCTCGTTGCGAAGGAGCGAGCTGGAGGTCGTGCCAGCTGGCGCCTCCGTCGGCGGTGGTGTAAACGATCGGCGCCGATACGTTGTTTGCGCCGAGCCAGCCCTCACCCGACTCCCGAAACGCGTGCTGCGTGACTCCAAACGTGTCGAGAGCCGCCCCAGGAGGGAGGCCGGCCGGGAGCAAGGACCACGTGACTCCGCCGTCTCCGGTCGAGAAAAGTCGTGGGTGGGCCGATTGGGCGTCGTCGAAGGAGTCCCGCGCGAGCGCCCAGCCGCGAGTGGGGCTGGCAAACGTGAGCCAGGGTGGAGGGTAGTCGCGGCCCTCGGGGCCTTCGATGAGCTGCCAGCTCGCACCGCCGTCGACAGTTCGGTACATGCTCGGACCGATCTCCGCCAGCCCGTGCTGAGCGTCGAAGAACCACAAGAAGCCCTCCGAGCCCTGGCCGGTGCCCGTGTACTGACGCAGCCAGTGCCTGGCGCCGTCTGTGGTCTTGAAGATCCAGAACGTGCTCGAGGATGGACATTCCGCCAGGTCAGGGCTTCGACACGAACCGAGGACGGCGTAGTCGACGACGATCGCCCAGCCGGCCTGTGGGCTGATGAAGTCGTATGTCGCCGAGTAAGTCCCCGACATCACTGGAACCGGCGATGGGGATGGTGCCGTCGCTCGCGGTCCCGCCGAGCGCATGTACAGCAGCCCCGTCAGCACGACCGCGGTGAGTGCCGCGGCGATGATCGCTATGGCTCGCTTCGAGCGCCCGCTCTCGAGCTGCTGCCCGTCTATGGTCAAAGAAGATCGAGATAGATTGTGAATCCATGATCGGCCTTGTCCGACCGCCTGACGTCGACGACGCTGCCGCCATCGCCCGGGTGCACGTGGCAAGCTGGCGGTCCACCTATCGCGGCCTCCTGCCCGACACGAGTCGGGTCACTTGAATGAACCCGTTACTTGTCGAGCCATGAGGCAGACCCCATGAATGTCGT